>Ga0326728_10004055_pt1 | contig 44105 bp, 49 predicted proteins | sample MB3enrmetagenome_FD_207602 | JGI IMG/M metagenome (GOLD analysis project Ga0326728, IMG submission 207602) | Lab enriched peat soil microbial communities from McLean, Ithaca, NY, United States - MB31MN | ecosystem: Environmental > Terrestrial > Soil > Wetlands > Peat | place: USA: New York...
CCTTCACCGAGACGTATGGCCTACTGGAGAAGATCACAGTAATCGAGCCGGCTGATAACGCCTGTTCTGAAGCTCGGGTCACAACCCGGTCCCGCCACCGGCCGGGAGCATCACCGCTACTGTTCGGGCGCTTCCTGATGAGTCTTGGCGCCTTCGTGTCGCTGGAAGACATCTCCGACGCTCTCCCGCCTTACCGAGAGGAAGTGGTCAGCATCGAGATGAATCAGCCGCTGAAGAAAGCGTACGAGGATCTGGAAGAGGACATCAAGAAGGCACTTCGCGAGCATCGTGGTAACCAGTCAGTGATCAGCGTGGCGTTAAATGCTCTCCTCGCTTACCCTGACCGGCCCTTCGGCTTCGGGGATTTGATCGGGCGGGAATTCAATCCTGAAACCCAGCGCCGTGAGCCGTTCCTGATCGCAGAGACTCGCGATCTGGATCAGAGCCTGGTCTACGCCAAGGAGCGGCGCCTCGTGGAGGAAGCAAAAGCTTCGCTTGAGCGCGGGAGAAAGGTGCAGGTCTACGCGGTCTATACCCAGAAACGTGACGTGACGCGCCGGCTGGAGAGCATCCTGGCAAAAGAAGGCATTCGGGTGGCCGTGCTGACCACGGAGGTTGCCCCGGAGCTGCGGGAGTCCTGGTACGAGCGGCAACTGCGGGCGGGCATCCAGGTGGTGATTGCACACCCGCGGCTGGTTCAGACGGGACTCGACCTGTGGTCCTTTCCTGACATCTTCTTTTACGAGACCGGCTATTCCATTTACACGCTACGGCAGGCCAGTCGGCGGTCATGGAGGATCGGACAGCGCTTGAATGTCAACGTCAAATTCTTCTACTACGCCGGCACCATGCAGGAAGCATGTCTCAGGCTGATGGGGAAAAAGCTCCTGGTTTCGCTGGCCATGGAAGGAAAGTTTGCGAGCGACGGTCTTCAGGCGATCGACGAAGGCGACGACATCCTGATGGCAATGGCGCGCGAACTGGTAACGGAGAAAGGGATCGGAGAATCAGCCGACGCCGTTTGGAAAAGACTCGTAGAAAAGCAAGCGGAAGTGTTCGGAGCGCGGTCGGTGGAGGCCCGCGAGCCGGAAGTCGAAGCTGAACATCCTGTTCCGGACCTGCCGGAAGTCATCATTCCACCCGTGGCACCGATCCCGGCAGTGGTGACACAACTCCTGATGTTCGGTATGGCGCACGAGGCGGTACAGCGGCGCAAGGCTTCACATAGGCCGGGGAGTCCCGTGACAGCATCGGATCAGCTCGGATTGTTCCCGACCTGAGTGTGAGGCAAGCTGTGGCAGGCGGGGTGCTCTTTATTAAGATGCTATCGTGCAGCTTCGGAAGCGGTTCTGACTGGCGCAAATAAGAGGGACGTCGATCAGTCTTGGTCGCTACACCTCTGAGGGGAAGTAAGCGTCCAGCCTTGATATTTGAGCTGTTTCGCCTGCGTTCAGGCCGCCACGCGACAGACATTATCCTTTCCAGGAAGGCGACTTCCTAGGCCGAATCCCGAACAGTCCCTGAGTTACGCAGCAGCATGTGGCCGCGCTCCGATTCTTCTACACAGAGGCTGTGAACCGACATAATCTGCGTAAATATGCACGGTCATCCGGGTGCAAGCTATCGGAGCGCCCTCGGCTGCCGACTGGCCAATCTAGACAAGGCTCCTCGCCGAGCCACGGTTTCCTACCGCTCGACTCAATCTTCCCACGGATGGGCATTACCAAACAAACCATCAGGAAGCCGGAAGCCATCCAGATGGTCCGCGAGCATCGAGAGAATCGCAAGCAGACAATCGCTTTCCACGCCCACCCCTTGGTGCTTTGTGGGCTGCCTTTGCGCAAACCTTCCGCCTGCCAAGTCATTTACACTCGCTGAAACGGCAACTTCCTCCTCGAAGAAACGGCCCACCCTCGTTTCGGGCTACCTTACGGGCAAGACCGGCGGATCCCCATCTGGCTCGCTACACTAGCCCTGCGACAGAGAAACCGCGTCGTCCGATTCGAAAGTCCCGCCCAACTCCTTGACTACTTTCGACTTCGTAAGGACGGCTCCCAGTACCGGCGAATGAAGACCGCTTTCCAGCGAGTCTTTGCCGCCACCATTTTCTTCGGATCCGAAAATCGTCTCCAGAAACACCCGGTTGTCGACTGGAGCCGCTTCCACTTCGTCGATCAGATGCAACTCTGGTTTAATCGCGACGATCAGATCCAACCATCGCTGCAAGAAGGCCTTCACAATGCTGTCGTCCTGAGCGAGGGATTTTACCGAGAGATCTGCGAGCGCCCGATTCCCGTGGAGCGCGAGGTCGTAGCCGCCCTGGCGCACGCCCCAGGCCTCTTGGATTTCTATGTCTGGATCACGTGGAAAAGCTGGACAGTCAAAGGCGTGCCCACGCATGTTCCCTTCTTCGGCCTCAACGGTCTCTGCAACCAACTCGGGACGAAACAGTATTCTGTGGAGAGGCTTTTCCGTCACAAAGTCCGCCAATGGATTACCCAGGTTAAGCACTTCTGGCCCGAATGCACCGCCGCTATCTCGGAAGACGGACAGCCTTTGTTAATCCGTTCATCCAAAATCTCAGCCGCCGTGAGGCCTGCAGAAAAGATCGCGAACGGTAAAGGCGGTACCTCAGCGAGGCTAACCGAGGTAATTTCACTGAGACAGTCCACATCGTTTGGCCGGCATGGCTTCTTTGAACCAACGTGTAGCGCCATGGTGTTCCGTCACGGCAGGGCTCGTTGAATATGAAACGTCACGGACGCGAGCAGTGCATTGATTCCGTTCCACATAATCTGAACACCGATGCAGACCAGCAGGAATGAGGAAAGGCGGACGATGACAGACATCGCCGTGTCTCCAAACAACTGCGCGAGGCGATCGGCGAATCCATAGCAGAGGAAAATGCTGACGCCGATGAGGCCTGTTCCGATCACGGCTGCGAGAATCAGCAGGATGTGAATGCCATATCGATGGGTCGCGTTCGCGCCAAGTGTAATTGCCACCGAGATCGACCCTGGGCCGACTGTCAACGGCATGGTCAGCGGGTAGAAGGCGCGGCGCAGGACCTCTTGCGGCTGAATCGTCTTGCGTGCAGCTGTGTCGGTTTGGTCGTTTTGCATCAGCATCATCCATCCGACTGCCACCACAACCAACCCGCCGCCAATCTGGACGACGGGCAAAGACACACCAAAGAAACTGAGGACGTGTGATCCGATGAAGTACGAGCCAAGCATCAGAAAGAAGCTATTCACGGCAACGCGTCGCGCCAATTCCCTCCGAGCGTCGCGCGCATACTCCTGCGTCAATGCCAAAAAGATGGGGCTGCCGCTAAGCGGGTCCACAATTGGAAAGAGCGCGCTCAGAATGAGAAAGAAAACCTTAATAGCGTTCGCCACCGCAACCTATATCCTGCAGACCGCCAGCAGTCTGCGATTCTGCGAATCTGACTTCTCTGCATCGCGGGCGAGCTGATTACGCCACCGATCAACCTTCCAGGTTCCCCCGCAGGCAGAGGCGAGCACCGCCGTCGGTTTGGCTTAGCCGATTACCGCGAACTCCGTGCCGATCAGGAATTCGCAGTTACAGAAGTCGAGAAACTTCAGTCGAATGCGACATCAGCTCCCTTAGCTCGCCCGAAAGAAAAGAGTCTCCGGGCAGAAGTCAGCAATGTGGTCCCTCGTTCGCTTCCATCGCAAGGCCGTACAAAGAAAATTGGGTTCGCGAGGTTACCTCCGACGAGGTTAATATCTTTTCTGCCCGAAGCCAATGGACCTGAGGCGAACCCAGCGGGCGCCCCCGCCCTTCCCATAATGTGTAGGCCAGCGTTTCGATGCGCTTGTGAGTGATTTCCGGTTCGAACCCATCCACTTCGTTTCTCCTCCTTTCAATTAGGAGTCTCCCGAATAGCAAATGCGGATCCCGACCTAGATCGGCGGGGTCTGCACAAAAAAAACACAGACCCACCGCTCGGTTGCTGGATCCTCCCGGTCTGAACCTGGCCGCCCCGTGTCGGAGACTCGCTTTCACTCTGCGGACTGGGCCAACGCTTATCGGGGCAACTCGTCCCTTCGGTCTCCGCCCCGCCGTGGCGATTCATGATCGCGGCAGCGCCGTCAGCCTTCTCGTTCAAACCCGTCGCGAATGCCAGGACTCTTCCTCGCCGCGGCCCAGAGCTTTTTCCACAGCCAAGACACCATCAATTCGCAAAGCGTGGGACCCCCTCCATCCTGCCGATGGGACTGTGATAGCTGAGACCTTTCCTGGCACTGCGCGCTGAATTGCCAACAGCCCCCCTTCAGGACGCTTCCTCAGGGACGAGTTCTTCTCTTACGCTGTGTCGAACTTACATTGGAGTTCGCCACAATACGCCGAGGCGTCCGCCGCTGCCTGGGCCCACTCCTCCGGCGTATTTACGTTGGCGAACTCCGCTTGGCTTAAACCCGCGGCGGTCAATTCCTCGGGAGTGATCTCCCCCGTCCCTAGTTCCTTAAGTAGGTCAATGATGCGGAGTCGACCATCGTGCAGGAGGGGCCGCTCAAACTCCGCTCGGCAGCGGACATGGTAAGCGGCGCAGAGCGGTTGCCAGCCAACGCGGGTTCGTGGCACCACGACGTTGCAGCTTGCGGCGCGAACTCTTTGAACCAGCAATTCCACTAACCTCGAGCTGATGTGCGGCAGGTCGCAAGCGAGAAACAGTTTCCATTCCGCGTCTGACGAGCTCAGGCCGGTGCAGATGGCGGCGAGCGGGCCGCAGTCCGGCAAGAGGTCCGAGATCACGGGCAGCCCCAAGTTTTCGCATCGGGCCGGCAGCGCCAGCAGCGTGACCGCTCGAACTACTGGCCGTAAGATTTCCGCGACCCGCAGAATCAGTGGCCGTCCCGCCAGGGGCATTAACCCTTTGTCTTGACCCATTCGGCGGCTCTTGCCGCCCGCCAGCACAAACCCGTTGATGTGCTCCGAAGTGCCCATTTCCCCTGCTCCACGAAGGATCTCCCGACAAAGCGAATGCAGTCCGACTTGTTGGGCCCAGTCTTTGTCGTAATGAGAGCGCCACGGCGTCAACCTATTTTCGGAATCTTGGCGTAGCGAACAAGGGCGCCTTCGCTGTTGGCGATCTGGCCCCTGCCGAGACCTGAGATTGCCAGGAATATTTGTGGGGTCCAGCCCTGTCCCCTACCTGTGCGCGCTGCGCACCTAAGATACTTAACCAAGTCAGAAGAGTTACCACACAAAAAACGTGGCCCTGCCGCTCGACTGCCGCTCTCTCCCGGCCTGAACCTGGCTGCCGCGTCTCGGAGCCTCGCTTTCGGGCTCCGGAATGGGCCAATTGGGCTCCGGGCCACTCGCCTCTTGAGTGTACGCCCCACCGTTGCGGTTCATGATCTCGGTAGCCCTCTCCACCTTCTCGTCCGAACCAGTGGCTATGACGAGGACTCCTCCTTGCTGCAGCCCTTCCAAATAATCTTCGGCAATTTGTCGGGTTGCTCCGATCCTCGTCAGCTCCCGAAACAGTTCCACTTCGAAATCAACCTCCGGGATGCTCGTCACTCCAGTGATCCCGAAGTCCAACGGCTCGCGGAGACTTTGAATTTCATTCCGAGGTAAGCCGACGGATTCAATTTCGCGGACCACGTCCTCCGCTATATCAGGACTCTTAAACAAACCGACTGCGGTCTTCGGCATCGCAGACCTCCATCAAAGAAATTTGCACACTCTGCCAGGATCATACTGATCTCAACTCGTCGAGTCGCCCACACAGCTACTAGTAGCAAGCAAAGCTCCACGCAAGGAAAATGGTTCGGAAGTGGGCGAGCCTTTCCAAGATTAAAGGAAATGGCATGGTTTTGAAGGAGGTACGAGGCTGCAGACTCGACAGCAGATTAGACCGCGTCCAGAAGAGAATGCCACGGACGGCATTTTTCCGAGAGCGCTTGTCAGTATATGGACACGACGTCAAGATAGTACCGGTTTCCTCGCAACCATCTATTCTCCAAAGCTGAATCCTGCAAGTCGATACTGCAGCTAAAGCGCTGACCACGAAGGGATTCCTGAATTACCACGCTCGGCCGGACGAAAGGTATCTGACATGCCCGACAGTAGCTTACGAGAAGGTTGTTGGCCACAAGCTACTGAGCTGGTGATCGAGACTACACGTGGAGCAGCACACTTTGAAATCTATTCAGGACCAAGGTCGAGGTGATCCACACCTGATTCAGAGGGCGGTGGAGGGGGATCAGGCCGCGCTAGACACGAGGTTCAGGCAATACATGGCACATCTCTACCTGACGGCATTGCGGCTCTGTTGACATCGGGAAGACGCCGAGGACGCGTTGCAAGACGGCCGTGGCAATCGCAGCAAATACTTTGCCCAACTCACCCGCCACTACCTCCCGATCAAAGTGGCTGTTACCAGCCGAATTCATCTCCGATCTCCTGTTGGGCCAAAACGGCCCGGTCCTACATTGTCCGGGCATCTGTCATTGTCTAACGCGTCGCCCTCGCCACCTCAATCATCAGCTAGCCATAGTATTTACCATTTACCTCTTCGCCCATTACCGCGAAATCCGCCTCCGCTGTCTCGAGCGCATCCGTCTTGAATTCAAAGCCGATCGAAGGGACGCGCACCGTGGCCTCCAACTGCGCCGCTGCTTTGAATCCCGTGAAGCGGTACCAGCGTGAGGCGTCCTCGTAAATCTCCGGGGTACTCCCTTGCCTCAGCACCAACTTGTAGTCCATGAACGCGGGCGTGGCGAGCGCTTCGACGGATGGCCATCCCGGCTGGTCCACGATCGGGACGTTTTTCATGACCAACGTAGCTGTTTTACCATCCGGGCTGAACGTCAGCCCGCCATCGGGCACGGGCACAACCCAGTACATGCCTTCGGGGGAAATTGGAGGGTGGAAATCGTGGATCTGGTTCGATGGGACAGCCTGTCCCTTGAAGAGCGTCAGTCATATATGTGCGTACACGCCCCGCTGGGGCGCGCGTGCGGCCCAGTATTCACCCGCCATATAGCTGAAATCCGTCGTGCCGGTGCCCCAGGCGAGGAGATTGCCGTGATTGTCCACGCCCATTCCCGTGAACCCGGCACACCGAGCCAACTTTCCCTTGAAATGGAAGATGTGATTTAACTCGACGTTCGCCTTGGGCATTTGATTATGATTCCCGTTCTTGTCCAACCACGGAATCGGATAGGGGCACGGACCTCCGTTAGACGGCTCGCCGTTGGGAATCCGGGGGCTACAGCCCGGGATGTCGCTGGATAACAGCGGCGGCGGAAGCAACGAAGCCAACGCCGCCATTCCTCCAATTCCGAGACCTCTTCTTCTTGAAAAGTGAAATTGGCGCATAGCAGTCACCTTCACCCCTATTGTTCAGGAATCTGAGCCTCGCCAGGCTCTCTGTTTTCAGCTGACCAGCCACTCTTGATGATGAACAGTTTAGTGTCGATCTTCTCTACTCGTGGGGGCGTTCATGGTCCCCAAGAACTGGCGATCGCAAACGCCCCACCGGAATCTGATGGCGAATATCAGCGCTTTGCTGCGGACCCCACCCTTTCGCGGTGGCCGGGACCGCCAAGGACTGCTATCGGTCTCCGGCGAAGGCGACCCCGACGCTACGTCCTGTGGTTCAAATGCGGAACACGGTGTGCCGAGTCAAGAGCGCGTTTATTCCAGGAGCAACATTTCAATCGAAGACGGCCAACTGAGATTCCGAGCATCTAGAATTATTGGCTACTTCTCTTTTGGCGGGTACTGTTTGAACAGCTTTTCGACCGATTTCTGGACTTGCTTTTCATCGCCACTCTGGGCATTCGAGATGCTGTCTTCCGTGGCCTGACCCCGCCAGACCATTTGTTTCCTCTTCACATCGATCAGATCGATCGCTAGGATTCCCATCATCCGCGGCTTAGCCTCGGTTTGCGCAATGTCCGGGCCCCACCCGCCCCAACCACCCCAGCGACCCCAGCGTCCACCTCCCCATCCGAAGCCGTCATCGGTCGTTATGGAGTCCATCACCTCCTGAGTGACCATGTGGTAGTAGACGTACAGGTCTGGATGTTCGTCCTCGGCCACTCTGTGAAGACCTTTCTCGGCAAGGACTGCGTCGACATCTTTTTCAACCCATTGCCGGTAGAACGTACTGCCCTCGTTTTTGCTTTGCTTCCATGCATAGGTCTGATAATCCGCAAAGGGTGCGGTGGTCTGCCAGTTTACCTTCACGGTTTGTGCCAGCGCTTCGGTTCCGGCCAGCAGCGAACACAAAGTTACTGCCATCGCAAACTTTCTCATTTCGTTGTCCCCTTTTCCTAGAGTTTGGTGGTTTCTAAGTCGTTAAGCGTTAACCGCCCAGATTTGCCTGAGCGAGGGCCGGCCCTCTGTAGGATTCCGGCGCTCACCGCTCGCCCTCGTGGCAGAGGCGAAGCACCGGGGCCGACTTCGGGCTACTTGCCATATCAGCGGGCCTGCGAAGCGTCCAACTTGGCTAACTTTGAGTGCAGTCTTTCGATCTTGTCCTTGGCGCTGTCATAAGCAACCATATCTGAGACCACCTGAAGGTTGTTGTTGGCAAGGCCGACGTTTTCCTTCAGATATTCCTGGTAATCGGGGTTTTGGAGGTCCAAGTGGTCTTGGTTCACATGGTCAATGATCGCAGTCGTGTTGGCAGCCAGTTCCTGTAGCGACGGTAGCATGCGATCGATCGTCTCCTGGTGCCGCCTGTCGGAGTCGTCGCGAGCGGTCTGGAGCTGGTAAACGATCTCCCCCAGCTTGTTAATGTGACTCTTGATCCTCTCGATCTCGTCGGCGTGGGCCTCCCAACTGACGTTCGAATGAGTAAAACTCCGCATGGTATCGGTGTCACGAGCCAACACCCCGGCCTGCTCCTTGGCATCCTGAAAGAGCCGGTCCACGTCAGCGGTAGCGGCTTCAGAGCGCGTTGCGCCGATCCCCAACATCGACGCCGCCAAAAGGCAGGACGCTATCGCGAAACTCGTTTCTCTTCCCAATTTGTCCTTGATCACGTCATCTTCTCCTTTCAATTAGAAATTGAAGATCTGAGCTCTCCGCCTCCGGTCGTACATGATGCAATCGGCATTCCACAAATAACTTGGCTAAAGGGTCGGAACATTCGTGAAGAGTTTTGGACTCAGGGGTACTGGGCAGGAAGGGTTCGGCACACACGGGCTTAACCCTAAGTTCATATACCGCGCCCCGAAGCGCGTTCTCGGGCACACGCCCGAGCGGATATTCGAAAGCTCGCTCGATCTCCTCATAACTGAGTGCCTTCGAGCGATTCACTGGTCTGGTCGTAAAAGAACCATGACTACGGGAGAGCCACGGTATGCCCAGGACAGTCGGTGAGTTCCAGCCGTGCATAAAGACTTTCGAGCACTATCGAACGTATTTACGGCGGCACAGCTTTATAACTGCAACGAAAGGTGGCCCAGCTGCCTACCGGTGGAATTCGCTGTCAACGCGCTGACGGAGCGTCCTATGGGTTGGACACACGGCACTTGGGCGGTGGGCACAAAGTAAAAGCTTTTCCGTACCCCGATTCGTATGATGCCGGCAACAGGTGCTGATCCAATAAGAAATAGCTCCATCGCGTCGCCGTTTGGAACACGAAATGCCTCTCACTAAGGACCAGGAAACGCTGACTTGGAGCCCGCGCAAGATTGGTCGAGGAACAGACAATGGACATTCGAGGTGCAATATCGGGATTCATGGGGTTGCTGCTTGGTGTCGTACTCGTCACCGCGCCACGCGAACCCGAGGCCAATTCTCAAAAACCTGCAAGCTCACCACGGAATGGGAACCTGAAGGGAGAGATGCCTTCGGACTTCGATCGAGAGGTTGCGCGCGTGGTCGCCGAAGTAGATCGGATCGAGAATGACACGCTGCGTCACCAGGATCGCACCACCCTGGACCGCCAGGGCCAGGTCCGCACCCTGGGGAAGTTGCTCCTCTTCGATAAACATCTTTCGGTCAACCAGAATGAAGCATGTAGCTTTTGTCACACGCCAGAGACAGGGTTTACCGGCCCCATCCAATCTCTTAATCTCACGACGGGGTCTTACCCCGGCTCAGTGAGAACACGCTTTAGCAATCGAAAACCACAGAGTTACATGTACGCCCCATTCGCGCCCGTACTCCACTACAACGAAGTGCAAGGGGATTTCGTTGGGGGAAACTTCTGGGATATGCGGGCGACCGGATACCGGCTGCAGAGCCCTAGCGCGGAGCAGGCTCAGGGTCCGCCCACGAACCCCGTTGAAATGGGCTTACCGGACTCCGCCTGCCTTGCCTATCGAATCTCGCAGGCTCCCTACCGCAACTTGTTCGAAACCGTGTGGGGAGCAGATTCGTTTGGAATTCAATGGCCTGCGGACGCCGAACGAGTGTGTTCGACGCCGGCTCCGCCACCTGCAGGAGATCAGTACCCCGTTCACCTGGATGCGCAAGACCGGGCGCGGGCAGATCGCGTTTATGATGACTTTGGCCTGGCTGTGTCTGCGTACGAGTTATCACCGGAAGTGAGCCCCTTTACGTCGAAGTTCGACTACGTGCAGTCGGGGGCAGCCCACTTCACGCCCCAGGAGGCAACGGGCTATCACCTATTCCGGGGCAAGGCGCGCTGTAACGAGTGTCATCGGGATGGCGGGCCAGGTGAAGAACCACTATTCACCGACTTCACCGCCAGCAATCTCGGCGTGCCCAGAAACCCTGGTTTGCAGATCTACTATGAGGGGGCACCCGATCAGAGTGGTTATACGCCGAACCCGGATGGAAGCGCGTATCGGGACCCAGGCGTCGGCGGCTTTGTGCTTCGGCTGAAAAGTCTCAGCGGGCAAATGAACCCAGATTCGCAATGGATCAAGCTTTCGCCGACATTTGACGGCAAATTTCAAGTGCCGACACTGCGCAATGTTGACATGCGTCCGCGGCAGGATTTTGTGAAGGCCTATATGCACAACGGGTACTTCAAGAGTCTGGAAGAGGTCGTGCACTTTTACAATACACGTGATGTGCTACCCAGGTGCGCGCAGGGATCTCCTGGCGAAAAGATCTCGTGCTGGCCAGCGCCGGAAGACTCGACGAATGTCAATCATCGCCAGCTCGGCAATTTGGGTCTGACCAGCGAAGAGGAAGCTGCACTCCTCGCATTCTTGAGAACCCTGACCGATGGTTATTCATTGACGCGACAGTGATTCTCGCCAGGTGCCAGGATTCCGTCCGGGATGTGGTTCCGTTTTCAATTTGCGCTCTCCTCTCAGCTGCCCTCTTGATTCACTCTCCAGGAACGCTGTTAAGCTCTCACATCACACAAGAAAAAACTCCCTGTGGTTTGCTGGCCAGCCCTGGCTGAATATCAGCGCCTCGATCTGAAATCGGTGTCTGAGCGGATGGTTCGCAATGAGTCCTTGCGCCGAATTATTCCTCCGGAGATTGTTTCTGCGCAACTGAACCTCGATGAAGCCGATCTGCGGAAGATTCCTTCTCAAAACCTGGAGGTGGTTCGATGCCCACTTCTTCCCACTGCCTGGTGACAGGCGGCAGCCGGAGACCCGGTAATGAACGTTCACCACCGGGGGACATTCGCCAGGTGGCAAGCGCCTTGAACCAGATGCAAAGTGGTGGGAAACACGGTTGCCGGTGTCGTTGTAGCAGTGGAATGGACGATGCTGATGCAGAACGATCCAGCCGACGGCGCAACGCCCAAGGTGATTCAACCGCAGGAGGCCCTCGTGCGGAGGCGCCTACAGGACGCAAAGGTCAATTAGAACTGCTTATCAGTCGCCCGCAGCATTCCGGCCGCTGCGGGATACTTGCTTTGTCCCACCCGCCGCCGAGAGCCTGGATTAATAACACCGCGCTTGCCATACGCCGCCCAAGGATATTGACCGCTGTGACTTCATCGGTGAGCGCCGCATTCTGCGCGGTAATCACTTCGAGGTAGTCCGTCACGCCTCCCTCGTATCGAGTAGTGGAAAGCGCAAGGGATCGTTGAGCAGCTTCCACAGCCGTAGCTTGGATTCCCGCTTCACGCTCGAGAATTCGCAAGGCTGCGAGGCTGTCCTCAACGTCCTTCAAAGCCGAGAGTACGGTTTCCCGGTAGGACGCGACCGTATAATAGTAGCCCTGCTTTGCCTCATCCAACGCGGCCCGCCGACGCCCCACATCGAATACGGTCACTAATGCCGAAGCTCCTGCCGACCATAGGGCACTCGGTCCTTGAAGCAGGGTGGTGATGCTGCCGCTCTCGAAGCCTGCCCCAGCCGTAATATTCATCAGGGGGTAATAAGCTGCAGTGGCCAAGCCAATCTGGGCGTTGGCGGCGGCCACCCTTCTCTCAGCCGCGGCGATGTCGGGTCGTCTTTCCAGCAGTTGCGATGGGATCCCCGTAGGAACCGCCGGCGGTGGAGTGGTAAGTGGCAGCGGGGGAAGGGTGAAGTCGGCCGGGGGCTTTCCGATAAGGACTGCCAAGGCATGCTCGTACTGCGCGCGAGCAACCCCTACGTCGACCAGTTGGGCGCGAGTTGTTTCGAGTATCGTCCTCGCTTGCTCCACGTCCACCTCTGAAGCGAGTCCCCCCTCATAGCGGTCCTCATTAAACTGCAGTGCTTGCTGGTACTGCGTCACGGTATCCCGCAACAGCTTCTCTTCGGCATCTAGGCTCCGAGCTGCGAAGTAATCAACTGCCACGTGGGCGTGCGTGCTCAGGTTCACGACGGCCAGATCGGCTGCGCTTGCCTGCGCCTGCTCCCGATACGCCTCGACATTGCGGCTCACCCGGCCCCAGGCATCCACCTCATACGACAGATCGAGCGGGAACGCGAAATCGCTAAACGATATGCCGTCGAGAGTGCTTTGCGGCGGGCGATTATCGGAATACCTCGTGCGGGTGGCGGAAGGAGCCGCGGTGACCGTCGGATAGTAGTCAGCACGATAGTACCGCAGCACCGCTCGGGCTTGCTGATACTGAGCCACCGCTGCCTTGAGGTTTTGGTTGGAAACATTGATCTGCTGTTCTAAAGAGTTGAGCTGAGGGTCTTGAAATAGTTCCCACCAGTTGCCACCCAGGTTCTGATCGTTGGGCTGTGCGGTTTTCCAGTTCCCAACTTCCTTGTAGGCCGGTGGCACCGGCGCTGATGGAGTCTTGTATTTGGGTCCCACGGCACAACTGACAAACGAAAGTATTGCTGGCAGAAGCAAAAGCCTGCCCCAGGGAAAATGGCGCTTTAACCCCTCCGGGCCGACGCACTCCAAGGTAACGATTGAGAAAAGTCGGGCACACTCTCCAGCATGGTTAAAGCCCCGTCTTCCCGTGGCCGCCCGAGACGGAGGAATGAAGGTTGCTTTCACTTGATGTCTCCTGGGAGTGTCGCTTCCACGATCTGAACGGCCTGGCCGGAGACGATGGAGTCAGGCGGGTTCAGAACTACCTGGTCATCCCCCTTCAGGCCGGCAAGAATCTCGATCCGCTCCCCAAAGTCATGTCCCGGAGTTACGTTGGTCAGTGCCACCTTATCGTCCTTCACCACCGCTACCTGCAAGCCTTCCGACCGAAAGACCAAGGTGTTGACGGGAACCAAGTAGGTGGACCCCTGCCCCGGAATCGTCAAATGCACCTCGGCATAGGAGCCTGTGAGGAGCGTGCCCGTTGTGTTGACCACATCAATCTCCGCCAGGAGTGTGCGAGTGGTCACATTGATGGCATCGGCAGTGCGCACCAGCTTTCCCAGGAATCTCTGGCCCGGAAACTCAGCGAGAACGATTTCTGTGCTCGTTTTACCGGGTATCACGCCCCGTGAGTATTCCTCGGGGACGTTCACGTAGACGCGCAAAATGCCTGTCTGGGAGATGTGAAAAAGGTCGGTCTTGGGCGCATTGCTGCTACCAGAATTGATCAGGTCGCCGATATCGGTGTTGCGGGCCGTGATGACTCCGTCGAATGGGGCGTACACCTTTTCAAAAGAAACGAGGGCTTCGTACCGCAGCACGCTAGCATTGTCGGCATCGACAATCGCTTTGTCCGCCTCGTAGGAGGCTGCCGCGTTGTCAGAGTCCTGCTGTGAGACCGCGTGCTTCTTCAACAGCGCTGCGTACCGGTCCCTCGTAATGCGCGCCAACTCCAGGTTCGCCTGGGCGGTGGCGAGGGTGCTTTGTGCCTGCGCCAACTGCTGATCGACTTCCGGAGTTTCGATCACGGCAAGCAATTCTCCCGTTTTCACGTGTGCTCCGATATCGAAATACCATTTCTTTAGATACCCGTCGGTGCGGGCATAGATGGGTGAGGAGATGAATGGTTGGATGTTCCCGGGCAGAACGATTTCCTGGGCTGGCGCTGTCGGCGTCGGACGCACCACCGAAACTGCCGGCACAGCCATCTGGTCAGTCACCGCGCGGAGTGCTGCTTCCGATTTTACACGGGACTCGATCTCGAAAATCAATACCCCCCCAACTACCACGAGGATGACCAACGACTTTAGCCAGCGTTGCGCCGACCCCTTCCTCGGCGCAGGCCGGTTGAAGGGGTCAGTAGCCAACTTCCGAGCTTCTTCTCTATGATCACATTCGGCCATATTCACTCACCACCAGAGCCCCCGCAGCCCGCACGGGCCCGCGAGGCTTCATTGGCTCTCTTTTTGCCGCAAGCCGTGGAGCAAGCTGAAAAAGGTTGGAACGAAGAAGAGTGTCGATATCGTCGCAAAAAGCAGCCCCCCGATCACCGCCCGTCCGAGCGGCGCGTTCTGCTCGCCGCCGTCACCCAATCCCAGAGCCATCGGAAACATACCGATAATCATCGCCAGAGCGGTCATCAGCACCGGACGAAAGCGCGTGAAGCCTGCTTCTAGGGCAGCGGTAACGGGGTCTTTCCCCGCTTCCATTTGCTCCGTTGCAAAGCTGACCAGCAGAATGCTGTTCGCGGTGGCCACGCCCATGCACATGATGGTGCCCATGAGCGCCGGAACGCTTATCGTGGTGTGGGTTACAAGCAGAATCCAAGCGATTCCGGTCAGCGCCGCGGGCAAGGCCGAGATCATAACGAAGGGATCGAGCCAGGATTGAAAGTTCACCACGATCAGCAGGTAATCCAGCAGGATCGCGAAGACCAAGCCGCTCAAAAGGCCGACATAAGATGAGCGCATCGTCTGTACCTGTCCCCGCACCGACACCTGTGATCCCCGCGGCAATTGTTTGCGAGCCGCGTCAATGAGCTTATTGATATCGCGAGACACCGCGCCCAGGTCCCGCCCTGCGACCGAGCCGAAAATGTCGATCGCGGGGGCAATGTTGTAGTGCGAGACCACCGCCATACCTGTCCCGCGCTTCAAGGACACGAGGCTGGCCATGATTGAAGGAGCCGTCGAGGCGTCCGTGCCCGTCACCGGGATGTTGACCAGGTCCTGCAAGGTGTCTGTGCGGTATTGCGGCGTCTGCGCGGCGATGGTGTAACTCACTCCCAGTTTTGGATCGACCCAGAAAGTCGGCGACGTTTGGAAACTGCCGCTCAGGGAAACCAGGAGGTTTTGTGCGATATCATGTGCCGTGAAGCCTAGCTCCTGGGCCTTGGTACGTTCAATTCGCAGGTGCAGATAGGGCTCGTCGAACGGCTGCTGGATCCGCAAGTCCGCCGTTCCAGGCACGTACCTGATGTTCTGGAGCACTTTGCTAGCCCAAGCCCGGTTACCTTCCAGATCGTAGCCGGTCACCTGAATGTCGATGGGAGCAGGGAGTCCAAAATTCAAGATCTGGGTCACCATGTCGGAGGGAAGAAAGGCAAACATCACGCCTGGAAACTGCTTTGGTAGGTTCAAGCGGAGTTGTTTAATGTAGCTGTCGGTTGGATGGTGCTTCGGTGACAAAGCAACCAGGATATCTGCGTCCGACGTCCCCACCGGGGCGGAATTGCTGTAAGAAAGATTGATGCCGCTATAAGGCAGGCCAATATTGTCGATAGCACTTGAAACCTCCGCTACCGGAATCTGGCGGCGAATTGAATTCTCAACCAGATCGCACAGGAAGGCCGTGTCCTCGATACGCATTCCGGTGGGGCCGCGAAGATGGAGTTTGAAGCTGCCAGCGTCCACACTGGGGAAGAAGTCCTGTCCCAGCCAGGGAATCAGCATGGCCAGGGAGCCCAGGGAGGCGGCAAAGAAAATCATCAGAAAAGCACGCCGATGGTGGAGACAGAATTCCAACCGCCTGCGGTAGTTCTTGCGAAACCTTTCGAAACCTGCCTCAAAGCGCTGCTGCAACCTGACCAGCGGGTTGCGGCTCTGGCCAGCCGCGTGCGCCTCGATTTTCTCGTGTCTCAGCAGATACTTGGCCATGGTTGGGACGATCGTCCGCGAGAGGAAGTAGGAAGCCAGCATGGCGAAGCAGACGGCTTCTGCGAGGGGCAGAAACAGATACCGTGCCACACCCGACAGCAAGAACATTGGCGCGAACACGATGCAGATGGACAGCGTGGAGACGAACGCGGGAGTAGCAATTTGCGCGGCGCTTTCCAGCACCACGTCATCCATGCTCTGCTCCGGGTGCAGCCCCCGGTTTCGGTTGATGTTCTCGACCTCTACCGTGGCGTCGTCCACCAGGATGCCAACCGCCAGCGCCAGTCCACCCAGCGTCATGATGTTGATGGTCTCTCCGATCACGCTACACACGACGATGGAAGTAAGGATGGCCAGAGGAATCGAGGTGGCAATGATGAGCGTGCTGCGCCAGTTCCCCAAGAACATAAGGATCATCAGAGCCGTCAGACATGCGGCGATTATCGCTTCGCGAACGACGCCACTGATCGCAGCTCGGACGAAGATCGATTGATCAGCAAGCGGTTCCATTTTCAATTGAGGCGGAACCGTGGTCGCGATCTCAGGCAGCAACGATTTAATGCCGGAAATGACGTCTAACGTCGAGGCATCGCCCGCCTTCTGGATGGTCAACAGCACTGAGCGCTGGCCGTTCACACGCACGATGTTGGTCTGAGGTGGGAAGCCGTCACGAACCCAGGCGACGTCGCGAACGTAGATCGTGGTGTCCCCGATGGTCTTAATCGGGATACGGTTTAACTGCTCCATGGTCTGGGGCGCCGCGTTGGGAACGTCCACATCGTATTCCTTGCTCCCGATTTTGGCGGTACCGGTGGGCAGGATCAGATTCTGCAAAGAGATAGCACTGACGACGTCCAGCGCCGATAGGCCTTTGGACTGTAAGGCGGCGGGATTCAGGTCGACCTGCACTTGGCGTTGTTTACCGCCATAGGGGCGAGTCACCGATGCGCCCGGCACGGTGATGAGCCGGGTGCGAATGAAATTAAGAGCATAATCGTTGAGCTGCTGCTCGGAAAGCCCTTGCCCCGAAAGCGCCAATTGCAAAACCGCCACGGTGGACGCGCTATAAGCAAGAACCAGGGGCGCCGTGGTTCCCGCAGGTAGCTGCTTCAGTTGCGCTTGAGAAACGGCGGTAATCTGCGCGATGCCACGCTCCACGCTCGCTTTAGGCTGCAGGAATACTTTCACCACCGCAACCCCGTAGAGGGACTCAGATTCGATGTGCTCGATGTTATCTACTGTGGTGGTAAGGGCGCGCTCCGTGACGCTGACGATGCGGTCGCTCATCTCCTCGGGTACCAGGCCGTCGTAGGTCCAGATGATGCTGACCACGGGAATGTTGATGTTGGGGAAGATGTCGGTCGGAGTCCGAAAGATCGAGAGGACACCCACGACCAAGATGAGTATGGCCACCACCACGAACGTGTACGGTCTCCGCAATGCAAGTCTTACGATCCACATAGGTGTTTGTGCCCTGGGTTGGGTATTGAAGCTTCCGCTTAGAGCCGCAATGTCTCTGCGCTCACGGCAAGCTCTGAGCGCAGTCGAGGGACGCGAGAGGCCGTGCAAAAGCTGCCGTTACTCTTCACGTCGCGGGGGGCACGTGTGCGTTGGCGTGCCCCCGCCCAACAGGCGCGTAAGGGTCTCGACCATATTTCTTAAGCCCGCGCGGCAATGCGCTGTTGCTGGAGAAATCCGAGCAATTCCCGATTGACGACATCCGCATGCGTCGTGCACAGGCCGTGGGGGGCGCCGGGGACCACTCTCAGCGTCCCGTTCTTCACCAGTTTCACGCTCAATCGCCCGGAATCATCGATTGGCACGATCTGGTCTGCATCGCCCTGAAGGACCAGCGTCGGAACCTCAATTAGCTTAAGATCTTCCGTCTGGTCCGTTTCGGAAAAAGCCTTGATGCAGTCGTACGCTGCAATGATCGAGGATTGCATTCCCAGCAACCAGAATTCGTCGCGAACGCCTTCGGAGACTTTGGCTCCAGCCTTGTTGTAGCCATAAAACGGAAGGCTCAGGTCCTTAAAGAACTGCGAGCGATCGTTCACGACGCCGGCGCGGATTTCATCGAATACCGACAGTGGCAAACCGCCCGGATTCTTTTCCGTCTTCAGCATCAGCGGCGGGACCGCGGAAATCAGAACCACTTTGGCGACCCGCTTCTGCCCGTGCCGCGCGATGTAGCGTACAACCTCACCCCCTCCAGTGGAATGGCCAACCATCGTTACATCTCTAAGGTCAAGATGGCCCATGAGTTCGGCCAGGTCGTCGGCGTATTGATCCATGTTGTTGCCCTGCCAGGTTTGGCCCGAGCGTCCGTGGCCGCGCCGATCGTGGGCGACGACGCGATAACCTTTCTGGCCCAGAAACAGCATTTGGGCGTCCCAGGCATCGGAGGCTAGCGGCCACCCGTGCGAAAAGGTGACCACCGGTCCCGTGCCCCAATCCTTATAAAAGATCGAAGTTCCGTCTTTCGTCGTAAACGTGTTCATGCGTATTCTCCTTTATTATTTTTCGGTTTCATCCATCTGGCCCCTCAGCGTACGGGAGGTACATAAGGGAAAGTCTCCGTCGGTTTCGAGGTCACCGACTCCTTCCCGATCCCCAGGCGAACCGGGGCATTGGCGGCAATCGAAAACATGACATCGGGCGCGTTGTCGGTCAGGGAGCGGCCATTCCATTCGGCAAAGCCCAGGATGGCTGGTGTCCCGACCTCGTAGGGCAGCATATTTGGAAACAACCGGTGCGCGACCTTCTCGGCGTAGGCGCAGGGGTCTTCCGCAGTTCCGTTCGCCGCCACCACACCGGCGATCGCTTTGATGACGGCCTCGCCGTAGGTCGAGAAATCCTGGGAAGGACAACCTGCATTCAGGCGATTGCCGAGATCTTCGTTATATTGGGTGAAAAGAGGGGGAATCATCGGAAGGCCCACGCGGTTGATCGAACGCCATCCGCCAGCGTCGGTCGCAAGGGTTGACACAGCCCATACCCCTACATGGCGGTTGCCGGAAGCGCCGGCAAGCAACTCGCCATCAGGAACCTCCAGCACAATCGAATAGACCGTGTGACCGGCAAAGAGATTTTTCGCGCGACTGGGGTCCCAGCCGGCCAAGTTGATGGTTGTGCCGTCTTGAAAGGCGTGGCCCACCGCATGAAGCACATCGGGCTCAATCCAGAAGGGGTCACCTGCCTTACCGGCCCAGGCACGCAAACCGGATGGCGCGACGACAGTCTCGCCACTCGTGCCTTGAGCGACGACAACACCGGACGCGTGCGGATCGACGGCGTTCGCGCCGCGGACGCACCGCACAACGTAATTCTGGTTTCCGTGCCCGTCTCGTTCGTTGAAGGTAAGGCGGTAGGTGATGTCTTCGATTGCGTCGCCATTCAGGTCCACTTTGAATTCGTACATGCCTTCCGGATGGTAACCCGGCACAGGAATAGGGCCAAAAATGGAATGGCAAACGTTAATGACGAACACGGTTCCCGTTTCACCGCGAAAAACGTAGAGATCCGTGATGTCAAGGCGAACGTCTTGCCGAGCGATTGGTGAGTCAAGATGATGCGACATGGTGCTCCCCTTTTGACGCAGCAGGATAATGCCTCCCGTTGCTCTTCCAGTTACGAGGCACGAAGGGTTCCAAATCAGGATTTGGCAGCTCGCCGCTAAGTGCCGGTTTCGGCTGGGTTTGCGCTGAGCGAGATATCACCCATAAGCACGTTTGACAATTTCAGGCGTCCACTGGCTGACAGTGTTCAACTGACGGACAGTACGACCCAAGTCGAACTGGCGAGGTCAAGAATAGCCGCTGGGGAATCGTGGCAGGGTTCAAATTCTTGGTCACGAGAAGGTCCAGGCCGACTGCATTATTCTGCAGGACACCGCCTCGGGTTAGGTTGAACTGTAAGGCCCGAATCCCGTGCAGGTAGCCTCCGGCAAGAACCGACTGGCCAATCGCGTGTTCTTGAACGGCCTCAGGGGGGAGTCCGTCCCGATCTCATGGAGACGTGTCTTTCGAGGGAACCTCTCCTGCGGGCAGTTCGTTTAGCAACGCCCAGCCGATGCCGAGGTAATTGCGACTTTCCAACGGTGTCCGTCATCCAACGCTCAGTGGGGTTGATTCTGGGCTCAAAATTGGCGGCTTGGTGCGGTGGCCGAAAATCTATTGAGCGGGGAGCGATGAGGGGTGGCGAAATACAGCAGGGGTAAGGAAGCGATCGATCAGCTTTCCCCGGAGCAGTTCCGGGTGACGCAGCAAAACGGCACGGAACGGCCCTTTGACAATGCCTTTTGGGATCATGACGAGCCGGGCATTTATGTGGATGTGGTTTCCGGCGAACCCCTGTTTTCCTCGCTGGACAAGTTCCGGAGCGGCTGCGGATGGCCAAGCTTCACACAGCCGCTGGAGGGTGAGAATGTTGAAGAGCGAGCGGACACGAGCCACGGCATGATCCGCACGGAGGTGCGGTCCAGCCACGCCCACAGCCACCTGGGCCACGTCTTCGACGACGGCCCACGCGACAAGGGCGGGTTGCGCTACTGCATCAACTCCGCCGCGTTGCGCTTCATTCCGCTAGAGGAACTGGAGAGCGAAGGCTACAGTGAGTATCGAAAGCTATTCGGGGACAAAGGAAAGGAGTAACTCATGTCATCTACTGAAGATTAGGCATACGAGCGCCCCAAAGCAGCGGGCGCAACGAAAAGCGGAGAAGAATAAAATGGCAAAGCACAAAAAGCTGACACTGAAACAACTCCGACAAGCGACAGAGGTGTTGATGCGCTTTCTAGACGAGTACCAAACTGTCGATATCCGAGGGCATTCAGGCACAAGGCCATTGTATGAAAGGAAGATTGGAAACACTGATGTGGGGAGCGTAAGGCGTTGCGAAGCGTCGATGGCGCTACTGCCAGCCTCAAAACCACACAAGTCCCGACTCAATCGCTGTCCCGGATTTTGACATGCTGTCGACCCGTTGACACTTAATGGATGCTGTTTCGCTGCGCTCCACGTGATTTCAACCATTTAGCAGCGCTCTCCTTTGGCCACAGTATTGCCCCAATGAATGCGGTTCCAAGAAGCCGACGTCTCAAGCGGCAAAAAAAAGAGGCGCATCGAAGGGTTATCGTGGGCCTGAAAGACCGAGGGAGAAAACGACGGCGGCCTGAGGGGCCGTTGCGGCCGCACCAGACGGACCGCATGGGAGGACCAAATGGCAAGTGGTTCGACGGTAGAGAGAGAGAACCGGCCTGTAAGCCTGCCGGCAGGGAAAGCCTTTGAGCGACTGACGGGGATCGGTGTCCTCCTTTTAGTTTAGTGCGTTCCGACCCCCTGACCGATTTTCGTCGAACGAGGGAGGCGTGCCCTGATGCGACCCATTGAAAAGGTGGATGTTTCCATACCTATGACAAACGAGATAATAGATATGTCGCGCCGGAGGGTTCTTCTCGGCAGCGCAGTTATGGCGGTGCGAATGAGTCTGCCCCTGGCCGCCTTGGCTCTGTCGATCCAAAGTGAGAGCAAATCACAACCGCAAGGTTCATCCGATTCCGCAATGACGAAAGGAGAAAACGTGTCTCACCATCTCGATTCGCCAATCGCTCGGCAAGACGTTCGCCTTGACATCACCGATCTCTACGTATTCCGTGGCCAGGTCGGCACAGTATTCGTAATCAATGTCTGCCACTCTCTCGGAAACCCCAAAGTTCCCGGCTACCATCCGGAAGGCATGTACGAGTTCAAGGTCGATTACAACGGCGATGCTGTTGAAGAGGTTACCTTCCGCTTCACGTTCGATGAGCGCGACGAGCACGGGAAGCAGCGCTATACCGTACGGCGCGTTCGTGGGGCAGAAGCTGTCGATCCGCACGCACCGGGTACGGTCCTCGCGCAGGGAACAACGGATGAAACCGTTACTACGCCATCCGGGGTGCGCGTTTGGACCGGCAAAGCTGGTGACCCGTTTTGGATCGAGCCAACAGTACTGCACGCGGTGGGGCATGCGTTCCAGGACGGCACGGTTGTGAACCTCGCCGGCTGGGATCCGAGTCAGGCGAAAAACCTCTTTGCCGGTCAGACGGTGTATTCGATTGTGTTGGAATTGCCCGATGGCGAGTTGCTCACAGGTGCAGGCGACAATCGTCGGATCGGTGTGTGGGCCGTGGCCACGCTGGCCACGGATGCCGGCGGATGGCGCTCGATCAACCGTGTGGGTCATCCGATGATCCCGCCGCTCTTCGCGCAGTACAACGAAAATCTCGGCAATCGTCTCAATGCGGGGCGTCCGTCCGACGACTTCGCAACTTACGGAGAGGCTATCACCAAGGCCATCGCAGGCGTCGTTGCAGCCTATGGAACGGCTGACGACCCCCACGGATATGGAGAACAGATCGCGCACCGGTTGTTCCCCAACATCCTCCCTTATAAGGTCGGCACACAGGCGCTGTTCGGCTTCACCGAGTGGAACGGTCGCAGCCTCACGGACAACGCACCCAATGTCATGTTTTCCATAGCCGCGAACACTCCCGTTAGCCTCGGGATCGGCAAGGAGTCGGTCACCTCGAAACCGTCGAAGACATTTCCGTACGTTCCTGCTGCCGGTGAGAGCCGGATGGCCGGGGCGTGAGCTAAAGTCACCTCGACGCATCGGGGAGATAGGCGAATCCGCTCCGGGAATGCGATTCCGCGGAAGACGGACAGCATCGCCACCGGGAATGAAATGCAGCACAAGAGCCACCCCAACAAGCTGGTTATCAACACAAGAAAGGGGGCGAAATATGAGCACACAGCCGAAACCAGTAGTTATTCTCGTACCACCATTCACAAGAGAGACGGCGATTCTGAAAGTGCGCGCAGTTGAAGACAACTGGAATTCACGCGACCCAGACAGAGTCGCGCTTGGTTACACAACTGACTGCTTCTGGCGCAACCGTTCCGAGTTCTTTCATGGGCGTGCCGAAGTCCTTGCTTTTCTCAAAAGGAAGTGGACCACGGAGCTCGACTACCGTCTCATCAAAGAGCTCTGGTCTTTCGATGGGAACAGGATCGCTGTGCGGTTCGCCTATGAGTCGCACGACGATTCCGGACAATGGCATCGGTCGTACGGCAATGAGAATTGGGAGTTCGATGACTCGGGCCTGTCGAGAATCCGGCACGGCAGTATCAACGATCTTCCCATCAAAGAACAAGAGCGACTCTTTCATTGGCCATTGGGTCGCCGGCCTGATGACCACGCGGGATTGACCGAGTTGGGCATGTAGGATACGGAGCACCCGACGCCGCGTCAAAATGGAATTGAGGATCACGACCCATAAGCTCCTTGCCGGGAGCGGATTCTTCAACCTGAGGTTCGGGCGGCATAACTGAACGGTGTGTGCGCATCGAAGTTACATACCTGCCGTCCCGTGGTTTCAGTTCAACATCGGGATTCCAGCGTTGAATCTTTGCCGCGTGAAACTGCGCGATCAACTGAAGAACGGGCGATCCTGGCCGGCGGGTGCTTCTGGGGTATGCAGGGCCTGATCCGGCGCTACTCGGGCGTCATATCGACGCGGGTCAGTTACAGCGGCGGCGAGGTGCCTAACGCGACTTATCGCAATCATGGAAGTCATGCCGAGGCCATTGAGGTGGTCTTTGATCCGCAGAACTTGAGTTACCGGGAATTGCTTGAGTATTTTTTCCAGATTCACGATCCCACCACGCTCAACCGCCAGGAGTATCAAAGTTATTCGAAGACAAAGGAAAGGAGTAACTCATGTCATCTACTGAAGAACGAGCGATCCTGGCCGGCGGGTGCTTCTGGGGTATGCAGGACCTGATCCGGCGCTACCCGGGTGTCATATCGACGCGGGTCGGTTACAGCGGCGGCGAGGTGCCTAACGCGACTTATCGCAATCATGGAAGTCATGCCGAGGCCATTGAGGTAGTCTTTGATCCGCAGAAGCTGAGTTACCGGAAATTGCTAGAGTATTTTTTCCAGATTCATGATCCCACCACGCTCAACCGCCAGGGGAACGATGTTGGGACCAGCTACCGTTCGGCCATTTTCTACACGAGCGATGAACAGAAGCGGATTGCCGAAGAGACCATTGCCGACGTAATCGCGTCGGGACTTTGGCCAGGCAAGGTGGTAACGCAAGTAAAGCCCGCGGGCGAATTCTGGCTGGCCGAACCCGAACATCAGGACTACCTGGAGCTCTATCCGCACGGATATACCTGCCACTACGAGAGACCCAATTGGAAGCTTCGCGCCCGGAAAACTGAAAAGGCCCGGACCGCCGCAGCGTGATTGCGTGATCGCGCCTGCTCCAAGTTCCCGATGTTAGTGGCCGAGCGACAAGGAGTGTTAAGAACCAAGACGTCTCCTCTACGACGCTGCCACCTTCTAACGCTCCTCCGGCGTAGTTGATGCCAACCTGCAAGCCATACCTCGCGAGATCGATGGCGATTGTCTTCCCAATTCCGCGGGAAGCTCCCAGAATAATTGCAGTTCTTGCCTTGGGTTTTGCTCGTCCTTTTCCACGGTCTTTTCCGTGCTCAATGACAGCTGTTAACAAGCCAGCGCACGACCTGATTCTGGGCTGACGAAATCGGCTCTCCGCGGTGGCAGGATGCCCAATTTCCTCATGCGGAAGTACAGCGTGGATCGCTTTATCCCCAACCGGGCCGCAGCTCCGCAAGGGCCCCCAACCACGCCCCTTGTCTGTTTCAGAGTCCTACAGATGTGCTCGCGCTCGGCATCATTCAGCGTAACGGGAGTTCCGATAGCAGTCCCCGATGACAGCTTCAGGTCTTCCAGCGGCGCGCGCAAAGCGGGCCCCGGACTCAAGATGACAGTGCGCTCGATGAAATTCTGTAGCTCACGAATGTTCCCCGGCCAGGGATATGAGGTAAGTACCTGCATCACCTGAGCAGGAATGTGATCGATGACCTTTTGCATCTGTTTCGCGTATTTGTTTACGAAATGTCTCACGAGGAGAGGGATGTCTTCCGACCGTGCTCGCAGCGGCGGAACGTCGATCGGAAACACGTTCAGCCGATAATAGAGATCGGCGCGAAATTGCTTGCTCTGCATCATCTGCAGAAGATTCTGGTTAGTCGCCGCCAGAACCCGAACATTAATCCGAATGGTTCGAGCGCTACCCAGTCTCTCGAATTCCTGTTCCTGCAACACGCGCAGAATCTTTGGCTGCAATTCCAGCGGCATCTCGCCGATTTCGTCGAGGAAGAGGGTGCCGCGATCGGCGAGCTGAAATCGGCCGAGGTGCTGCACTACGGCCCCGGTAAAAGCCCCTCGTTCATGGCCGAACAACTCGCTCTCCAGCAAGGCCGCCGGGATTGCGGCGCAATTCAATTTGATGAAGGGCGCGTGGCGGCGCGAGCTGAGATTGTGAATGGCTCGGGCCACCAATTCCTTGCCGGTGCCTGTCTCGCCGCAGATGAGAACGGTGGAGTCGGTGGGAGCTACCCACTCCACTTGTTGAGCCACCCAATCTAAAGCCGGACTGTCGCCAATCACATCCTCAGCCCAATGGCGAGTCTCGCTAACGGGAACTAGCTGGGAAACGCGTTCCACGGGCGCTGTCTCTTGCATGAGATTTCCTCACACCTCGGCAGCGAAGTTCCGAAACCTTCGGACTGCCTTCGGCTGCCGCTCGATTCAGTTTGTCAACGATCTTTGCCCTGTGTCGGTCTTGCCGCGCAACCTGCTCGCCTTGGTGCTGGCCGGCTGCACATTCGAGATCTAACCAGAAGCGAGTATCCCTCTTCTCGTCCCCCTGTAAAGCTAACTGCCTCGCTCTCTCGTGATCCACTCACGGATGTATGCCGGGCAATTTCTGAGCTCGATGCCGTCCGCTTCACAGCTCGCTAGAAAACAGACAGCGTCTTCATCCACGAGAGTCAACTCGCTTAGGTCTAAAACGATGTGCTGTCCTCTTGCTTCGGCACTAATCAGTGTTTTCAATTCGGCCATGTTTTCTGAGTTCATTCTCCCACTTACTCCAAAGAGCACCTTTGCATTCTTCGCCCGGATGATTTTGAGCATGGGTCCCTTCTTCGAGAATCTCTGCTGCTGCAGCCTGTACCCATTCGATAAGGTTGGCGAGCAATTCTCACGCCAATTCAAACTTATTGAATCCAAAGAGCTTAGCGGAGAGTCAGATTGCGATTCTTCGCAATTTTGCGAGATTTCGCAAACGGGGGTTCTGAAAATTCGATCAAGAGGAGAGACTAGGATTCGCAGCCTTGAAGCGGTTCTTGTTGATCTTCAGTGACCTGATCTTCGATTCTAGAGTGGATCCAGGAATGCCCAGCTTGGCGGCAGCGCCAGACGGTCCCGAGACCCGTCCTCCGCTTTCGCGCAAGGCGGCCTCGATCATTGCTTTTTCCTGTGGTGCAAGCTGAGATAGATCTAGGCGGCTTTGGGGCTGGCTCGCAACAGGTTTCCGCGACAGCCAACTCTCATCCACCCACAAGTTTTCTGTCTCGCAGACAATCACAGACCGCTCGACCACGTTCTGCAATTCGCGAATGTTACCTGGCCAAGGGTACGACAAAAGAAGGGCCAAGGTCTTCTTGTTAATCCCGTGGATGCTCATTCCTGCTTTTCTTGCGAAACGGGAGACGAAGTACTCGACCAGCAGTGGGATATCTTCTTTTCTCTCCCGCAGTGGAGGAATCTCTATCGGAAAAATGTTTAGCCGGAAAAAGAGATCGCTGCGAAATGCGCCCGCAGTGATGGCAGCTTCCAAGTCACGATTGGTGGCGGCGATGACTCGCACGTCTGCGCGGATGGGCCGACTGCCACCTACACGCTCAAACTCCCGCTCCTGCAGCACCCGTAAGAGCGCAATCTGAGTTTCCGCGGGCAGTTCACCGACCTCATCAAGAAAGATGGTGCCTCCTTCCGCAAGTTCGAAACGACCCAGCCGGCGCCCCACTGCGCCCGTGAATGCTCCCTTCTCGTGACCGAACAACTCGGAGGCAATCAGCGAAGCAGGAATTGCGGCGCAATTCACACCAACGAATGCGCGCGAGGACCGCCGAGATCTCTTGTGGATGGCACGAGCGATCAATTCCTTGCCTGTGCCCGTCTCGCCCGTGAGCAGTACGGTAGAGTCCGTGGGGGCGACTTTCGATACCCGAGAAAGCACCGCTCGCAGGGCGGCGGAGGTTCCGACAATCTCCTCGAACATCGAGGCCATATCGATTTCTTCCCTCAAAGCAACGTTCTCTTCGTAAAGCTGATCTTTGAACTTCTTGATTTCGGCAAGAGCATTTTGGAGGTTGTCCTCCGCCCGCTTGCGTTCGGTAACGTCCCTCACTGCCGCAGAGACAAACGTGCCCTCCTCCGTCTCTAGGGGACTGAGACTGATCTCCACGGGAAACTCGGTTCCGTCTTTCCGCCGCCCGTAGAGATTCAACCCCTCACCCATCGGCCGCACGCGAGGCTGGGCGAAGAACCCCGTACGGTGCCCAGGGTGCCGGACCCGAAACCGTTCCGGCACAAGAATGTCAATCTCCTGCCCCAAGAGCTCTTCCCGCCGATACCGGAACACTTTCTCCATCTGTGCGTTGACCAATACGATCCTGCCCTGCCGATTCATCACAACCATGGCATCCGGTGCGGATTCCATAAGCCCTCGGAATTTTTCTTCAGACATTCGGCGCGCCGTGACATCCTGAATCGCCGCGATGTACTCCAGTTGACCATCCTGGTCCCGGTTCGCATGAGCGACTGCGTGCAGGTACTTGATCGAGTGGTCGGGCATCATTAAGCGGTACTGCCATTCAAGGTCGTTGCCGCCGTTTCGTGCCTGTTCGACCATTTTCGCGTACAAGGTGAGGTCTTCCGGATGGACCCGACTACGGAGTAGTTCGAGCGTCACGGGCACGCCGATCTCAAGCTCGTAGATGCGATAGAGCTGCTCTGAGGACGTTATTTCGTCGGTCGCCACCTTCCAAGAAAAGCTACCGGTCAAACTGAGACGCTGCGATTCGGTCAGAAGGGCCTCACTTCGCCGCAACTCCTCCTCCGAACGCAGGTCCTTGGCCTCTTCCGCCTGTTTGCGCTCCGTGATGTCCTGGAAAGTCATCAGAACCCTGCGCACAGAATGACCCGGGAGAGACAAAGGACGGGCGTCAAGAATCAGCGTCCGTTGACCCTTTGCCGTAAGGACGCGATCCACTTCGAGGGACCGGAACTCACGACTGCCGGCAAGCATCTCCTCGAGCCGCTCACGCAACGGGGCAAGTTCAAAGGCGCCATGCCCGATCTCGTAAAGTGGGACCCCTTCCGTCTCATCGCGAGAGACCCCGAACATGGTATAGAAGGCGCGATTGCCCGACTGGATCCGGTGGTCAGCGCTCAGCACGACGAGAGGATCGGCGACCGTATTGAGGATAACCTTGGTGCATTCGCGTTCGTAGATAGCCTGGTCAATGCTTGCGCGGAAAGCAGTCACATTAGTGAACGTCAGCACGGCGCCGGCGACCTCGCGATCGCCATCTGTGTAGGGGGATATCCGTACAACGAACCACTTGTCCCCGTCGCGAAAATCTGCCCGGGATTCCGCTCCGCCGGTGATGACCTGGCGGCATTGCTGTTGCAGTCGGGGCAAGCCAGCGAGCACCGCGACATCGCAACACGCCCGACCAATGTCTGATGGCGAGAGGCCGAGCACATCCGCCGCCCTATTGAAGCAAGCGATCGTAAAGTCACGTCGCACTACAACGATGGGAACTTCAACGGTATCAAGGATGTTGATCAGATCGGTCGCAGCCGTGTTTGCGGCCGCGTCGTCACCATTGACCCCTTGGAAACCGGTCCAGCGGCCATCGAGCGTAACGCGTGGCGCTGTCATCACGCGGCCCCTGCGGCAGTGTACAGATTCCGGCTCCGCTGCAGCACGGGATCAGCAATTGTCGGGAGAACCTGACGCAATGCCAGCAGCAACGCCTGGGCGCGCGGCATCTGAAATGGTTGCCGATATTCGGAGAGCAGCCGGCTTTCGAGGACACGGGCTTCGTCCGCGCCGACCGTCTCCTGAAGCGCATCGGCTACGGCACGCTCCAGCCGAGCGTAGTCCTCCACGGGAATAAGGTGAGAGTGATTTCTCCCCAGCCTGGGCAGCATGTGCGCATGAACGTCGCCGTTGAAGTTGTCCATGAGGAATGAGCAGAAAATCGCGATGTCGTGCTTTTTGGCGAGCTGATCGAACAGGTCTTCGAGGTTCATGCTGGCGGCGACGTCCCCGCGCTCCCACAGGACATTGACCATTTCTCCCCACCAACGCACTTTTTGGTAGCGCCCGCGCGTCTGTCCGATGACGTCACCGGCGAGGCCGAGGAATACGGACGAATCCGGCATAGCGTCGCGCATGAAGCGGGGCAGCAATCCGTCGGCGTCAACCACCGTCAACTGTCCGCGTTCCCGTGCCGCTTGCACATTTACGCCCTCGGCCTCGAGGCGTGGGCGAATGGCGTTCCAGTGGGTGAGCGTAGGCACCAGGATGATGCCCTCTCCGTTCGCGAGAGCAGCGCCGGCGAACCGGCAGACAGCGCGGTTGAGAAAATTCTGGTCCTGATAGAGTTGCACGATGTGATCGCATGGCGTGGCGTCCGCCAACATTCGATCCCAAGTTTCACCTTTCGAAACAGTGTCCCCTTGACCGTCAAGTCCCGGGTGCATAGTAATTGCCTCCGTTCCGAGCGGAATCTCCTAAACCGGAATTTGCATTTTGGCCCTGACCACATTCAGCATATACTTGATTGCCACCATATTCAACTGTAAGTCGGGTTGGGTACTGTCCTAACTTTGCGTTGGTTTCTTCTTGGGTGCTTGAACCTGCGGAGGATTCAACCCAAACAAATCCTTACTGTTACTTCCGCTGTTCTGAACCGATTACCCCTGGACCGCAAACTGCGACAGAAGTTGCGCTGTTTGTTCGATTTCGTCTTGGTTGATCGTGTGGGGCATACCGGGGTAACGGCGCAACGTGACAACTCCACCGCGCGCAGATAACACCGAAGCTGACGCCTGAACTCTTTCCCACGGAACATGTGGGTCGGGGTCCCCACCCCCGAGGAAGCAGGGGGTGCCCAAAAGGTCTCCATCGTAGTCGAAGCTGGTTCCGGGAGGGCCGATGAGCCCTCCACTCAGCGCGACCAGGGCACCATACCTCGCGGCGTTCCTGGCAACATATTCGGTTGCGAGACAAGCGCCTTGCGAGAAACCCACTAGAGCGACTTTGTGCTTGGGGATGCCGGCCACGACCGCACGACCGACCACATCTCCCAAGAAGTTTAGCGCAGAGCTCAGCCACGGTTGATTCTGGGCGATTGGGGCAAGGAAGGAATACGGGTACCAAGTGTGTCCGGCAGCCCCCGGTGCAAGATAAGCAAGTTCCGGCTGGTTTAACTCATCAGCCAGGCCGAGAATATCTCTGGCCGAGGCCCCGCGGCCGTGCACAAGGACGACTGCGCCCTTTGCGGATTTCAGCGGTCGCCCACCTGTCAGAACCGGTTGATTACGATGAGGATCATCCACTCTTATGCACCTCTTTGGAGCTGAGGAGCTTAATGGGCGGTAAAACCTCTTCGATTTCTTTCCGTTGTGGTTCGAGCCAAGAAGGAAGTTTCAGACTTTCCCCGAGGCTTTCCGCTGGCTCGTCGATGGCGAATCCCGGCGGGTCGGTGGCCAGCTCGAACAGTACCCCGCCCGGCTCACGGAAGTAAACGGATTGAAAGTAACGGCGGTCGATGACCGGCGTGAGGTTCAGATGTTTTTCAAGCAGGTGCTGGCGCCAGGCTCGCTGCGACTCGTCATCGGCTACTCGCCAAGCGACGTGGTGCACCGTGCCCGCCGAGACCCTTCCGTGCCGAGCCTCGGCCACACAGAGCACATCGACCCGCGTTCCCGCGCCACCTTCGCCCACATCAAAGCGCAAACGGTTGTCCCCCTCGGCTACGGAGCGAAAACCCAGCGTGCGCAAAAGGCCCGCGGTGGCTTCAAATCTTTGTTCGGAGAGGGTTACGGCGTAGAAACCACGGATGGCGTGCTCCTCCGGAATGTCGGCGTGCCTGGGGACGTGGGGTTCTTTCGCTCCGGCATGCCCGACCATCTCGAGCTTCAGACCGTCCGGATCGGCAAACGTTAGCACGACTTCACCAAAACGCTTCCCCGAACGCTCAACCGGCACGTGCGCAGAACTTAGTCGTTGTTCCCAATACCGCAATGATTGTTCCGGGACACTGAACGAAGTGACCGTAACCTGACCCACACCCGCAGTCCCGCGAGCTGCCCCTGGCCATAGGAAAAAGGTGAGGATGGTGCCTGGAGTTCCGGCGTCGTCGCCAAAGTAAAGGTGGTACGTGCCGGGATCATCGAAATTCACCGTTCGCTTGACCAGTCGAAGTCCTAGCAGCTCCGTATAGAAATCCAAGTTGCGCTGCGGATCCGACGCGATCGCAGTAACGTGATGAATGCCCAAAATCGGCTTTTCCATCGAATGCTCCTTTAGTCCAAAACAAAACGGCTGTCCCTCCAGCGCGCCCGCTCAAATATGCATAAAGCTCGCCAGCTTACCGCGGCGACCCACGCCTGGAAATCTTACTCGGCCTGCGTAGGCCATCTAGTGACAGTGGGGCCATCAAGTCCAGAAGCAGAGCGCAAACTGTAACGCTGAGCGCGAGGGAAGCCGCGCCCAGCTTCTGGCGCGCCTCCGGCATTTAACGGCCACCTGCTAGCCACCCCTGGCGAGATCGATCGCGATGGCCTTCCCAATGCCGCGGAAAGCTCCGGTAATGATTGCAGTTCTTGCCTTGGGTTTTGCTCCTCCTTTTTCATGCTCTTTTCCGTGCTTCATGACAGCTGCTAACAAGCCAGCGAACGACCTGATTCTGGGCTGACGACATCGGGTCTCCACGGCAGAGAGATGCCCAGTTTCCTCATGCGGAAGTACAGCGTGGATCGCTTTATCCCCAACCGGGCCGCAGCCCCCCAAGGGCCTCCGACCACGCCCTTCGTGTGTTCCAGAGTCCTGCAGATATGCTCGCGTTCGGCATCATTCAGCGTAACGGGAGTTCCGCCAGCCACCCCCGATGTCACCTTCAGGTCTTTTAGAGGAGCACGTAAACTGGACCCCTGACTCAAGATGACACTGCGCTCGATGAAGTTTCGCAGCTCACGGATATTCCCCGGCCATGAATAAGCGTGTATGGCTTGCATAGCTTCTTTCGGTACTTCCACGATGTTCTTGTTCATAAAGCGGGCAAACGTGCGCACGAAGTACATCACTAATGGCGCAATATCTTCCGGGCGTTCGCGAAGCGGGGGAACCGTGATCGGGAACACGTTGAGCCGGTAATACAAGTCGCTCCGAAACTCTCCCCTCGCCACAAGCTCAGTGAGATCCCGGTGGGTTGCCCCAATCAGGCGGACATTGACCTGCAGAGTGCGGTTGCCCCCAAGCCGCTCGAACTCGCCTTCCTGAAGAACACGTAACAGTTTTGCCTGTAGCTCGATGGGGATATCTCCGATTTCATCCAGAAAGAGGGAGCCTTGGTCAGCAGCTTCGAAGCGTCCGATCTTGCGGGTGACGGCGCCGGTAAAGGCTCCCCGCTCAAAACCGAATAGTTCGCTTTCCAGCAGACCGAGGGGAATCGCGGCGCAATTCACTTTCACGAAGGATCGGGTGTTCCTCGGGCTGTAGCGGTGGATCAGGTGGGCAATGAGCTCTTTTCCCGTCCCCGTCTCGCCGTGAATCAGCACCGTGGAATTTACGGGAGCGACAGTGAACGCCAAGTCCAAGGCTGCCCGAAGCGCACGACTTGATCCGATAATGCCCTCGACACGGCGAAATTCGACGCCGCAGTTGTCGCTTGGCTGCGAGTCGGGCAGAGAAACGCTCGGAGGGCCTGCCAGACTGTAGTCTTGTGGGGGCTGATGAAGGAGGTGCGGCGCCACGTTGCTCCTAGACAATCGCTCGGATTCGGTCGTCGTGTATTCAGTCGGAATCACCATTACTCCCGCCCCGACGTCAACTTGTCCAGGTCGCGCCCGGCTAGTTCTCTGAGGAGTTCCCATGGGTCTGCGACCCACCCAAAGTGATAGAAATCACGATCTACGGCAAGCCATTGATTTCAAGGCCGGTGGCCTGGGATTTTCGAGAGAGCCTAGGGTTGCAAGGCCTTCGAATTGCGCTGGTGGCCTGTAGCAGAGCCGCCTGGGCCCCCGACACTACGTAAATCGCATTGAGCAACACGAAGTCATGATTCATTCCGTTGTAGCGGGTGGCGGTCGCTGCAACTCCAGCTTCCTTTAGCTCGCGGGCGTACGCTTCGCCTTCGTCCCAAAACGGATCATTCCCTACAGTGATGACGAGTGCCGGTGGCCGACCCGAAACTAAGACGCCGATCCGACTCATGGCCATCCTCCAAACGCGTAAATTGATGCACTTGTCGAAACATGACTCATCCCGATTCGAGGTCAGTGCGCATGTCTTTCTATGTCAATCCACTGACGGACATATCCTGGACAGTTTTTGAGCTGGATGCCATCCGCCTCGCACTGGCTAAGAAATCTCACTGCATCTCGATCCACAAGGGTTAAATCTTGTAAATCCAATACTATGCGGCGGTCGTCGGCTTCTGATTTGAGCACCGTTTCCACCTCCACAATATTCTCTGCGCTCATTCGTCCGCTCAGAGTGAGGAGAACTTCCCCGTTCGCCGATCTCCCAATCCGCAGCATGTGCAGCCTTTCGAGAAAAGCCCCGCATCACTGCTGAGCAATGCGGTTTCCAAAGCTAACTCACTCAAAATAAGATGGATAGCACGTTACTGATCTGCCGGATTTTGGACAATTGACAAAATGTCGTACAAAACTCGACCGCCAACATCCTTGAGAAGAGACGCCGCAACGTGGTTAACGGCTTTTGGAGGGATCTCCCGATTTGAACTGATACTTGTTGATCCTAAGTGACCTAATCCTCGCCTCGAGAGTAGATCGAGCTATACCCAGTCTGGCTGCTGCTCCTTTAGGCCCAAAAATCCTCCCGCCGGTTTCGCGCAAGGCAGCCTCAATCATCTGTTTCTCCTGGGCCGCAAGCCGTTGAGAGAGTTCCAGCGGGCCTGTTTGCTCCTTTGCCGGGGACCGCCGTGAAAGCCAACTCTCGTCCACCGAGAAATTCTCAGTCGCACACAGAATGACGGACCTCTGTATAACATTCTGCAACTCGCGAATGTTGCCTGGCCAGGGGTACGACTGAAGCAAGTCCAGGGTCTTCTTGTTTACTCGGAGGATAGTCTTTCCCGCTTTCCTTGCGTAGCGATCGATGAAGTACTCGACCAGGAGGGGAATGTCTTCCTTTCGATCCCGCAAAGGGGGGACCTCAATTGGAAAAACGTTCAGCCGATAGAGGAGGTCAGAACGAAAGCTCCCCGCCGCGATGGCTGCCTCTACGTCACGGTTGGTGGCAGCAATCACCCGCACGTCCGTTTGAATGGTTCGAGTTCCGCCCACGCGCTCGAATTCATGTTCCTGGAGGACACGCAAGAGGGCGACTTGGGTCTCGGCAGGAAGTTCTCCCACTTCATCGAGGAAGACGGTGCCTCCTTCAGCCAATTCAAAGCGCCCCAATCGTTGCTGAGCTGCCCCGGTAAAAGCACCTTTTTCATGGCCAAACAATTCCGAGGCGATCAGATCGCGTGGGATTGCAGCGCAATTTACACTCACAAAAGCACGCGAAGAGCGCTGGGAGCGTTTGTGAACGGCGCGAGCAATGAGCTCTTTGCCCGTGCCGGTTTCACCGGTGACTAGGACCGTGGAGTCCGTGGGAGCCACCTTGGCCACGCGCGCCAGCACCGACTGCAGAGCTGGCGACGCTCCCACAATCTCTTCAAACATGGATGATCGGTCGATCTCGTCTTTTAGGGCCAAGTTCTCTTTGTAGAGTTGGTCCCTTAACTCCTTTATTTCTTCAAAAGCCGTCTCCAGGGCTGCTCTCGCTTCGTGATGGTCGGTGACGTCTATGATGGAGCCGGTAAACTCAATCTCGCCCTGTTCATCTCGGGCGGCACCCGCCACAACGTGGACATACTTGGCGAGGCCATCCGGCATGAGTAATCGATGTTCGAAATCAAAACCCTTTCCATCTTGCGACGCCCGCTCGATGGTCTGCTCCACCAGGGCCCTGTCCTCGGGATGGACTCGTTGGAGCACGAATTCCACCGTGGGCTTGGTGGATCGGTGAGCTTGGAAGATTCGAAAGGTTTCCTCTGACCAGAAGATTTCTCCGCTCGAAACATTCCAGCCGAAGCTCCCCGTGTGACTCAGTCTCTGGGCCTCGGCGAGATAGGCTTCCTTGGTATACAGGGACTCGTAAAGATCTCGTAGTCTCCCCGCCGTTTCATTGAAGACCTGGCCCAGGTGAGCGAGCTCGTCACCCCCGATGAACGAAACGCGATTTTGAAAATCACCCCGTGCCAACGCCTTCGAAGCTTCCATCAACCATCCCAGCGGTTGAGTGATGCTGCGCCTGATTGCCAAGCCGAAAAAAGCCGCGATCAGGAGAGTTAACACGGCGGTTAAGGGAGCAATCAGAAGAATCCGCCGTCGCGCCTGCCGGATACTCAGGATGGCTTGCGCCCGCTCTTCGCCGACCTCGCGGTCGACGTCCTGAGCCAGCGTCGAAGTCTTCGATTCCAGCGGCCGGATCTCATTGGCTAGGCGCAACCGCACTGCCTCCCAGTCCCTTGATCTTGCCAAGGCGGCGATGGCCTCGAGCTGTGGTGGCAGAGCACTCTGGATGGCTTCAAGGGTAGGCAGGAGAGTCGGATCCAGTTGCACCTCGGGCGGCAAGCTCCGGAGGGCGTTTCTGCTGCGCTGGTTTTCCTCCAGGAGGGCGTTACGAAGACGTTCCACTTCCTTCAGCAGTCCGGGGGCGTCTTCCGACCGCGCGAGCATATTCAGTCTCTCGAGGAACGACATGAGGTCGGTGTGGACCTGCAGGACGGTAATCAACTCGCGGTCCACGCCGCTCAGACGCTCGGCTTGAGCCTGAGCCAGGTGGAATTGCCAAAGCAGGACCGCGTTTCCCGCAAGCATGGCCAGGATGATGATGACAAAGCAGAGGGTCAGACGGGGACCGATGTTGAGTCGACGGATGTGGAAAGTTCTCTCGCTCGCTTGTTTCGCCCATCGCGCGAATTTCGCGAACACACCGTTACTCTCTAACGCCTGCCGCGAATACCGCATGCTCCGACCCCGCGCGCATGAACCCGAAATCGAAACGTGCTGAAAAGCATCGGGTGAACCTGTTCAACGCAATTATTAGGGGGACCACCAATCCCGCTGCGGGGGTGTTCCCGTCCTGAATCCGGTGATTTCCACAAGTTCCCTCTCCAAGTCGGCGGCGGCCACCGACGGTTTTTTTTCACCAGTCAGCACCGAATGCAACTCACGGATGTATGCCCTGCTCACGTCCTCGTATTTCTGGCCTGCCGCGGCGGAAGGTCGAGCCACCACGCCGCCCAGGTTTTGATTCAATTTGGCGCCCTGGGGATACGGGTCTAAGATTGCCGGCAGCTCGTATAACTCGAGTTCGTTGGGTGGCGTTGAATGGTCGCCAGCACGCAAAAGCTGGACGTCTCTCCGCAAAAGAAATCGGATCAGTTCGAGCGCTTCGTGGGGGTGCGCCGAAGTTCGGGAAATCGCCAGACCGTTTCCGCCCAACGTGCCGGCTCGGCCTGCCCGGCCACCCGGTACGCTGGTCACGCCAAACCGCGTAGCATTGCGTGGAGGCGGATGCGAAGTGATCAAGCTATAATCCGACACCCAGGCACGAAGAAAGGCCGTCTTTCCTGAGAACCAGAGATTGTCTGCGTCGGACTTTCCGTAGGCTACCACCCCGGGGGGTGAAATGGAACCAACCCAGCGAGCAGCGCGTTGCCATGCGCGGACCACTTGCGGGTTATTTACGCTAACTGTCTTGTCATCTTCGATGATTCGTCCGCCGCCTTCCCCTACCTGCCATTCCAAGCCGCTGCAGGTCAAACCTTCGCCGACGGCCCCTTGCCAGACATAGCCCCAGAAGTCTTTCTCACCTTTGGCCCGTTCGCCCGCCTGAATCCGGCCAGCCATCCGCTCGAGTTCGTCCCAGGTCCTTGGCGGCTTACGGTATCCATATCGTCGCAGAAGATCCGTGCGATAAAGCAAAACGCCGACATACGCGTGGCGCGGTATAGCAACCAGCTTGCTACCCACGGTGTAGTTCGCGACCACCACCGGATACTGTGCGGAAATCTCGGTCGCAAAGTAAGGTTTCAAATCGGTGAGATGATCGTTCAATATTCCGGACCAGATCACGTCAATCCCGCACACGTCAGGAGTGGCGGCGCCTCTCTGGAGCAGCTCGCGCCACAGCGCGAGCTGATTGAAAGAGCCTTCCGGCCGCGGAAGCCGCTTAACTCGTATACCAGTTTCTCGCGTGAATTCCTGCAAGTCTTGAGCTAATCCAGTTAGCTTATCGGGAGAATCCCACTCAACATCCAGAAAGGTCACGGTGACCGGTTCTTGCGAGGAACGCCTCGAACAAGCTGGAGCTAAAGACAGGAGCAAAATCCCCAAAATGCTGGCAATCCGCATCGATTTCAGTTACCCAGGCTGAACAGCACCTCTCAGCTCGCCCGTTTGCGTAACGAAGGCTCTGGGCACCCCATAGACGCCCTCAAAGCTGTTGAAGAACCCGGAAATATCAGCGCAGTTGAGCGTTGGCGCGCGGAGCCTAATCGGGCGCCACCCCTCGCACAGAGATTTCCCTCTCTCCCCTTGATAATCAACTAGATATGCACAAAGCCTTGTCGATTAAGGATACCATCCGCACTGGTCCTCAGGCAATCCTCCGACTCAATCCTACAAGCTGGTCTGCGCGTTATCCATTTGCGCTGAATTGTCTTTGGTCGTCGATAGCTGTCGCGGTCATAACCGCACCTGGCATGAGCATGATCTTTTTCTGGAAACTTCTGAGATTAAGCGGGAGCTTGTCGACAAGCGTCCGGCAATCCTCACGCTGACCGTCGCCGACCCGATATTCACCAGCGGCCCCCGCTTCCACCGTGATGATTCCGGATGCCGATTCCGGGACCATCTAGGATTCGACTTCCAGCGCGTTCTGGACGTGAAGATCACTTCCGACCTGATTAACTTCCTGAGGCCGCTCTTGTCAATTTCGATCCCATGGCTTTGCGAGCAGGCCCATTAACACAAGGGTCGCGATACCCACCAATTCGAAAAAACCGCAGCTCGCCCGCTGAACTTCCTCAAACGTTGAAGATTCCAGAAAGCGGAAGCCCCAAAAGCATAGCCCCCCGCACGCCTAAATCCCGCGCCAATCACAAGTGCGGTCCACTTGGCGTGCCAGCTCACTCAAAAGCGCCAACATCAGACCGTGCCAAACGACCAGCAAAATGCCAGCCCGCCGGCGTCGGATTTCGGTACCATAGTCCCCAATATAGGAGTTCTCCTGAGTCTTTGGCCCAAGACTAAGCGAACTTGTCTGATAGTTCATTGAAAGCGGGGACAAGAACCAACAACTCCTCGCCTCGTGGAAGGCAGTTCGTCCCGCAGCGTTAAGAGCTTCCGGATGGAACCTCTCTTGCTCAGCATATGTGTGGGGCGCAATGAAACAAATTGGCCCAGCTGCCCAGGGAGTCTTGGCAAACGCTACTGTTTGAGGCATCTAACTACTCAAGATGGTCTGGCAGGCTTGCGATCGGAACCGCCAGTGAAATGAGAGGAGAAACACCGACCGAAGTAACGATCGAGAAGGCAAATGAACCGGGATTCGATCCTACTACATTCCTGTTGGCACCCGCCAAACGATCTGAGGAGTTCCATCGGGATGCCCGTAATCCCACTCCCCCTTTGGGATGCTCTACATCCCCGAATCGTTCTTGGCCCAGAGAGGGCCTCCGGGGTAGACCAGGAGAACTGCCGACTTTCCTCCCGCCTCTCTGTAAAGAACCAAACCATCGCTCGTTTTCGGCGCACCTTCGGGATGACAAGGTGGGCGGGTTTAAAGGTGATAGGATCCGGATGCGCGTTGGGCCGTGGACGTTCATCGCGAGGCAATGGTAAGCTGACGTGAAGCATTGTTCGAATCGAGGGCTGTCCGAATATCTCGCTGATCGAAGGTCGGTCAGCCTCACAGGGCGATTACTGATGGCGGTCAATCCAACCGGCGGTCCGCAACTTACAGGTGGCACGCGCGGCATCCCGCAAGCGGTCACTGCCGGGCTTACTCGCGCCGCGATATTCCTGGTCGTGACGCTGAAGCCGGACTCCGGCACTCGAGCCATCATTCGGTCCTTTTGCTTGGATTTATCAGCCATATTTCGCGCGGTTGAATTCCGCGACCTTGAAGCCGGACTTTCCTGCATCATGGGGATCGGGTCCGAGGCCTGGGACCGGCTTTTTGGCGCGCCGCATCCGGCGGAGTTACACCCCTTTCGCGAAATCCGCGCCGGGGCGCGCCATGCCGTCTCCACCCCGGGCGACTTGCTGTTCCACATCCGCGCCAAGCGTATGGATCTCTGTTTTGAGATGGCGACGCAAATCATGGCTCGAATCGGTGAGGCTGTCTCACCCGTTGACGAGGTGCACGGTTTCCGGTACTTCGACGAGCGCGATCTCCTGGGGTTTGTGGATGGCACGGAAAATCCTCGAGGTGATGAAGTGGCGGAAGCGGCGCTCATCGGTGACGAGGATGCAACCTTCGCCGGCGGAAGTTATGTCATCGTGCAGAAGTACCTGCACAATTTGGCTGGCTGGAATGCTTTGCCCACCGAGGCGCAGGAACGAATTATCGGGCGTACAAAACTCTCCGACATCGAATTGGACGATTCCGTGAGACCCACTTCCGCGCACAACGCACTAACGACGATTGAGGAGAACGGCGAGCAGATCCAGATCCTGCGCGATAACATGCCGTTCGGGCGTGCCGGATCCGGCGAATTCGGCACCTATTTCATCGGTTATAGCCGCTCGCCCCGCACTATCGAACAGATGCTCGAGAACATGTTTATCGGACGGCCGCCGGGGAACTATGACCGCCTGCTCGACTTCAGCCGCGCCGTCACCGGGAATCTCTTCTTCGTGCCAACCGCGACATTTCTGGACAACATAACTGAAGACGAGGCCATCGTTCCTTCTGCCGCTTCACCGGCGGTGGAACCCGCGGCAGCCGTCCAGCCTGCCAGTGATGGTTCCTTGCACATCGGTTCACTAAAAGGAGACGTCGAACATGAATAATCTGCATCGCGAGCTTGCCCCGATTTCCGATGCCGCCTGGGCCCAGCTCGAAGAGGAAGTGACACGCACGTTTAAGCGCCACCTCGCGGGCCGGCGGGCAGTGGATGTGCGTGGTCCGGCGGGCACGAGCCTTTCCGCCGTCGGCATCGGCCACCTCCGGGAAATCTCGACGCCGGGGGATGGCGTCCACGCCCGCCAGCGGGAAGTGAAGGCGCTGGTCGAGTTCCGCGTACCCTTCGAACTCGAGCGGCAGCAGATCGACGACGTCGAGCGCGGCGCCAATGATTCCGACTGGGAGCCGACGAAGATCGCGGCGCGCCGCCTGGCCTTCGCCGAGGACGGCGCCATATTTGTGGGTTACGACGCCGCCGGGATCACCGGCATCTGCCAGGGAACCAGCAACCCGAAGAAAACGCTGCCCAACGATGTGCGCGAGTACCCACGAGCACTTTCCGAAGCACTGAGCCAGTTGCGCATGGCCGGCGTCAATGGACCTTACGCGGCGCTGCTGGGTTCCGACGCCTATACGAAGTTGGCCGAGACCAGCGATTACGGCTATCCCGTCCTAGATCACGTTAAACGGCTGGTCGACGGGAAGATTATCTGGGCGCCCGGCGTCCCTGGCGCCGTCGTTTTGACCACCCGTGGCGGCGACTTCGAACTGCACATCGGCCAGGACGCTTCCATCGGCTACCTCAGCCACACCGACACCGCCGTCCGCCTCTACTTGCAAGAGACCTTCACCTTCCTGCTCCTCACCACCGAAGCAGCCGTCGCCTTGGCTCCACCGGCGGCGCAGAAGAGTTGATGCGGAGCGTTACTGCAGGGCCTGCCCCGGAATGGTCATGCCCGTCACGAAAGATTGGATACTTCGGATCTGCTCCGTGCGCAACTGTCTAGGGGCGAGTCATGCCTACGGTTAGGATTCCGATCGCAAAACCGACCGAAGCGCGATGTGACCTTCGCCTTCCCGAGGCAGCTGGCCTTTCGCAAGGACAGCCTAGCTATGGCGGGACAAATGGGGAATCGGGTGGAATCAGGTAAGTCCAAACACCACCGTTCCAAAACTGATTAAGCAGTTTGGGCCAGCACAAACGCCCGCCCACCGCTTCCGTCTTCAGGATCTCGCGAACTTCGTCAATGGGCGAACAGAAGATGGGCTCAGCTCTGCGTGCGACAAGAATCTAAAATACCGCTGCCCGGATGTCCTCGTCGGAAAGCACCGCCAAGGTTCTTGAGGGTTTCGCGACATGCACCGATCATCTTCGATTGCACTTTGGTCGATCCCGTTTTGTTCGTTCGTTTTTTGTTAGGTTTTGCCGCCTTAGTTGGACATTGGGAGGTTCTGTGGGACCTGCTTCGGCGCGGTATGAACGTTTCCAGCAGAGCCACCATGTCCGCCGCGCTCAAAGGTTCCGCAAGATAATCCAGGGCTCCCGACTGCATGGCTTCCAGATAGCAACCGTCTTCATGAGAGCGCGCCAAGACCAACACCCGCAGCTCTGGATCGATTTCCATGGCCCGCACGAGCACCTCCCGTCCCTCGAACCCGTCGCTGCCCTGGTCCAACAGAACCAGATCATACGGCTCGCGCTCAAGGCACCGTGCTCCCTCCGCAAAGGACAAACTGGCGCACACCTGGCACCCCACTCTTCGAAGGACGGTTCCATAGCGAGACAACACCCGGGGGTCTTTGTTAACCAGGAGGATGCTAGCCCCAACTCCTGGCAGGGGCCGGCCTACCGATTCTTGATCGGGGAAGAATGACGCCATAACAAACCCCGCGACGAGCGATGGATACTCGATCACGCCCGTCCTTCGCAGCATGATCGTTGCGTGCCGAAAGGGGCGGCGAGCCGTCCCCTCTGGCCTCAGTCTCGACGTCCCTACCTCTGCTCTGCGTCGATCGGGATCGCCTTCGGCTTGGCCTCTTCCAACTTCGGCATGGTCAAGATCACTTGTTGCCTGCCCCTTAGTTGGAATTTACTACAAGAAAACTTACCCATTCATCGCGTGAATCAAGATGCCTGCCTCCCGCACCGCCAGCGCCGCCACCCGCCGTATGCGCTGCCGAGCGCCGTCGAGAGTTCTGCGAGCGGCACGGCTGAGAATCAGGGATCCTTCCAAAATCGTGGTCGATGCGGTACAGGCGGCAAAGAACAGCGTCGTAACCAGGAGGATCGAAACAATGCATACGACCTACTCGGAGATCACGTACATGGCCTCACCTGTTCCGGTCGGTAAGGTGCCACATTTGAAGCCCCGAGTTCGCTGAAAGCCGCCGTGTCTGGCGACAATGCTTGGTGGAGCGCCCTACCAGTACCCTTCATTAACCGGCACGAACCGCGCCGAACTGATCGGAAGGTCGGCACGCGCTCCTGGGTTTTCAGTCGGCGCCATTTTCGGCTTGATGACGATCTGGTTGCTCAGTCCCCTCACTCCCGTGGGACAATCCACCGCATTATTGTTTCGATTCCGCGCGGCTTCCAAATCCTCTGAATCGGAGGGCGCTTAGGATACCAGCTTCAGGCTTCCGCCGCCTGCTTGGCGACCTCTAGGGTGTGCTGACTCAGTTCGGCTGGCCGCGTAGCGCTGAGGATATCCTTGGCTTTTGCAGCCTCGGCCGTGGTTCCGTGGACGACGAGGAGAAACTTGTCCGCCTTTATGTCAGTCTCATATTTCAAGACGCTGTCCTTCGGTATACCGATGCTGTAAAGGCCGGCGCCCAGGGCGCTCAACCCTCCTACGAGCACCGCCCCCTCCAAAGCAGCAACGATCCACGCCACGAGTGGTCCTGCTACCAACAGGGGGCCAATGCCGGGCACCCAGAAAAACGCTGCGCCAAACAAGAGCCCCCACAAGCCTCCCCAGAATGCACCCATCTTTCCCCAATATTTCATTCGATCTCCTGCATTGTAGTAGCCGACAATCTGCTCATCCGTGTGGTAATCCTTGCCAACCACGGATAGCTTCTTCAGGTCGAATCCTGATCTCTGAAGTTCCCTTACGGCGTTTTCAGCCGCTAGGTGAGTGTCATAGACGGCAAGCACAGCGTTGGTATCGCTCATGCTTCTCCTCCTTTTTTTCCTCTCTCCTCCTCTGGAATCATTTAGACGTGCGGTCGCGAGGTTCGTGCCCCGGCCATCGGCTCCCTGCGCTTCTTTCGGCCAAGCCTTCTTGTCGCAACGGCTATGGCGGCCTCTTCCAGTACGCCGCGCTCACGTTTTGTCTCGACGGCCTTGGCAGGCGCCCCTTCCCGGTGTTGTTGGGGATGTACGCCCAGTTGGTGCCAGGCTGTTCCAGAAAAATTCGTGCCATAGTACTTAACTCCGGCGTGAATTCCCTTCAATTGGACTGAAAATGCCCGAAAACCGAGGGTTTGCTCTCAAACTTATGCAGCAGTCGGGTCATCTTTACTAGAGTACCTTCAGCCTTTCAGTGGCTTCA
>Ga0326728_10004057_pt1 | contig 44071 bp, 30 predicted proteins | sample MB3enrmetagenome_FD_207602 | JGI IMG/M metagenome (GOLD analysis project Ga0326728, IMG submission 207602) | Lab enriched peat soil microbial communities from McLean, Ithaca, NY, United States - MB31MN | ecosystem: Environmental > Terrestrial > Soil > Wetlands > Peat | place: USA: New York...
CTCGCTTCGCCACCCCTCGCACACGTCGTCCCCGGGCAGCGCCCTCCCGACCAACACAAAAAACCCAATTCAAATCCCATAGGGTCGTGACGCGGCCTCGTTCAAACGGCTTTATCGAAAGCGCGCCATTGTCACCCTCCCGCCGACCGACCGATTTCTCGTCGGCGCGCTTCCGATAAAGCACTAGCGTTTTTCAGGCACAAACCTGTTGGGTAGTAGGAAGGCCTGGTTTCCCCATCTCCATGCGCGGAATTTGTTTGTTGCTACACTTGGCTTTACATCGCAGGCAAGAGGTTGAAATCCGAACTGTGGCTGAAGCCGCGGCGGTAGAGTCGGAAGGAATTCCCAAGTCCGCCTTGATCCGCACCGGGCGCGATGAAGATTTAAAGTGAACCTGGAAGCACGGCATGGGTTTACTGCGATCTTATGCGACGCAATTATGGTCCTACTTCCAGCGGGCGCCGTGTTCCTCCAGCGCGATCCGGACGAGCTGGCTGCGGGTGCGCACACCTGTTTTCTGAAAGAGCTGTTGAAGCGCAGCCTTCACCGAACTCTCTGAAATGTTGAGACGCGCCCCAATTTCCTTATTGCTGAGCCCTTCAAACACCCCGTGCAGCACCTGATTCTCCCGTTCCGTAAACGGTCGGGTCTGGCCCGCCCCTCCCGGGTGTTTTGACACCCTCAGCAAGGCCTGAACCGCATTTTCATCCAGCCAGGTTTCTCCCGCCATGACCTTGCGGATCGCTTGGGTCAGGACGACGGGCGAACTGTGTTTGGGAAAGATTCCGCTGACGCCCAGGCCGAGCGCTTGTACGGATTCGGCATCACTCATTCCCGCCGTGACCATAAGGAATCGGCCCTTAAAGCCCCCCTGCCGCGCTTGGGTAATAAACTCGAAGCCCCGCTCTTTCCCCAGATCATAGTCGAGCAAGACGAGATCAATGGGCTTCTGGCGCAGCGCCTCGGTGGCTTCGCCGATCGATGCGCAACACGCCACCATTTCCAAATCGGCCTCGCCCTCGAGCAGCCGGCTTAGCCCCTCTCGGAAAAGAGCGTGATCGTCCAGTAAGAGGATCCTGATTTTATCCATGCGTTTCTGACGCTTCCTCCTCGCCGCCCTGGTCCGCAGAAGGCACAAGGTCCAAAGCGAAACAGCACCCGGGAGGTCCTGGTTCGTATCGGAGGTCACCGTTAAATGTCCTGACCAGAGCCCGCGAGAGATACAACCCCAGCCCGGTGGCTTCCGCGCCTTCCTGAAACGGTTGGAACAGACGTTCCGGGTTGGCAATGCCGTGACCGGTATCGCGGACCCGCACCACCACTCGTCCACCTTCCACACACGCGCTGACTCTGAACTCTTTCACCTCCTGGTCCTGCATGGCGCGCTGGCTGTTCTTGGTGAGATTCAGGAGCACCTGCAAGAGGTTATGGCGCTCCGCCCACACCCGGGGTAAGTCTTTGGGCACATGCCAGCGAACCAGCACACCTGACTCTCGCAACGAAGGCACGGTCACAATGCGCAATTCGTCAAGGACCGAGCTCAGGTCCACACTCACCAGTTCCTCACTTCCCGCGCTTTGACGAAGTTCCAGCGTGGCGATTTTTCCCAGGCCTTCCACCAGATTTCCCAAGGCGCGGAAGTCCTCGCTCTGTGCCAGCTCGTGATGGCGCGAAAGGTTTTCGTAGACCACGGAGATGGCGCCGCAGACGTTGCGGATTTCGTGCGACACGGCGCCCACCGCCAGCCGTGACGCCACCATGAGGTGATGGAAGCTGGATTCCTCCTTGTCGCGGAGCTCCTCCGAGCTATCCACGAGCATGGCCGCTAACCGGGGACCGGCCTTGGTCTGGTAAGTGGAAAACCAAACGTCGGCGAGAAACACCTCCCCATCTCGGCGCCGGCCACTGCACTGCATCGCGGTGCGGAAGCTGGGCGTGGATTCGTCGGCGGGTGGGACTCCGGCCAGGGGCGGCAGGAAGTCCTTGATGGGTTCGCCGGGCAAGGTCCCGGGCTCAAAGCCCAGCATAAGGTGAGCGGCCTGATTGGCCATTCGGATCTTACCTGTCGAATCGACCGTCAGGATCGCCGCGGGGCTGCTTTCGATGAGCGCCTGCAACTGCTGCTCAGCATCGCGCCGCAACTCCGCCTCTTCCTCGAGCTCCCGGACGTGCTGCTCCGTGAGCCGGCGGTTTCTGGCCGATTCGTAGGCGAAGAGCGCCGTGCCAAAGTAGGAAGCGAACATGAAGATGTCGCGGGGAACCCCCGCGGCGGGATCCCACGTAAAGGGAGCAAAGCGTTCGGCCAGAAACGTACACAATCCTGCCAGTAATGCCAGTCCCCAATATGGCAGGCAACTCCCCACGATCAGCATGGGGAAAAGATAGAGAAAGCCAAAAGAGACGTTCAGCTCGACACGCCAATCGATCAGGGCCACGGTCAAGATCATGGCCGCGGCGACAAGGAGAAGTTTCGTGCGGCTTAACCGTTGGAAGAATGAAAGCATTTCGCTGTCGCTCGCGTGATGCCGGAATGCGTTTCTGTAGAAAACCGACCCACCACGGCTGAGGCTGTGAAGAAATCTGGCGGTCTCTGACCGCTGACCTGTAGCGTCGATCACCGATCGAGGATTCGGCGGTCAAAGACCGCCACAAGTTACGCCGTTATTTGTCCACAGCTTCTGTTGGGCATTCTACCAAAACCTGCGCGCTACTGTGGCCCCAATGGCCGAAAGATAGGCTCAGGCTGGCCGAAAGATATGTCAATACTGGCCATAAGATAAGCCAATTTGGAACCCAATGTGCCCCGAATTAATATTATCTCAAAACATATATTTATTCCATCAATAAAAGCTATTTGCTTAACCTTCACAGACTCCTTGTACTTTGCTTATGACTTCAATACGAGCGGGCGCCTAACCTTTATGTCTGGAGGATAACAACCAGAAGATAGGCCGGCGTGCCGGGAAGATAACTGGAAGACTGCCGGGCCACAGCCTTAATCTTAAATGTTCGCCCCGCAGGGACGCCGTTCATGGGCCCGGACGATGATGCGCAATCACCTCTGACGGTCGGAGGAAAATTATGAAACATCCGATTCATATCAGCAAAAGACTCGCGCTGGTGTTGGTGGCGGCCGCGGCGGTGGCTATCGCTGCGGGACTTCTGGAATCCGGCCGCAGTCATGGTCAGGCTGCCAACGCCAATGCGCCGCCGCAAGCAGCCGCAAAACCCAACGCGGAAACGGCCTTGGACCTGTCACCTAGCCAACTGAACTCGATCAAGATCGAGCCGGTGGGAAGCTACCTGTTTCCTGTTGAGAAGGAAGCTGTCGGCAGCATTGATTATGACGAAGACCTGTCCGTGCAAGTTTTCCCGGATTATCAGGGGACCATCATCGCGACCCTTGTACAACTTGGCGCCGAAGTGCACATAGACCAGCCCCTCTACACCATAAAAAGCCCGGACCTCATCCAGGCGGAGTCAACGCTGATCGGCGCGGCCGCGACTTATGTCCTTACCAACAAGGAACTGTTGCGCGTGCAGGGTCTGGCCGGGGTTGCCGAGCGCGAGAAGGAACAGGCGGCCTCCGATCAACAAACGGCGGAAGGCGCGCTCAAAGCCGCGCGCGATGCCGTCCGCGTCTTTGGCAAGACGGACGCCGAAATCGATCAAATGATCGCCTCGCGCAGGATCGATCCCGCCCTGGTCGTGCGCAGTCCCATTCCCGGCAAAGTCACCTCCAAGAACGCACAGCCGGGATGGTTGGTGCAGCCGGGAAACATGCCGGCGCCTTACTCGGTGGCGGATGTCTCGATTAAATGGATGATGGCGAATGTCATGGAAAGTGAGATCCCACTTTTTCATTTGGGCCAGCCGGTCCAAGTCCGGGTGATCTCCTATCCTGACCACGTGTTCTTGGGGAGGGTTTCGAAAATCTACGAGACGGTTGATCCGAACACGCATCGCGTCACGATCCGGTCCGAAATCGCGGACCCTCATGATGAGCTGCATCCCGGAATGCTGGCGAATTTCATCATTCGCGTTCAAGGTCCGGTGGAATCCATCGCCCTCCCCGCGAATGGCGTGGTGCGCGAATCCGACGGCACGATGACGGCTTGGGTGACCACCGATCGCCACCATTTTGTGCAAAGAGTCGTCAAGACCGGCCTGCGCAAGGACAACCAGGTGCAGATTCTCGAGGGCTTGCAGCGCGGAGAACTGGCCGTGGCGGACGGCGCCGTATTTCTGAGCAACATGCTGGAGGCGGCGCCCAGCGACTAGCTCCATCGAGCCCCGAAGGGGCGAACTACCTCAGCCCAGGCCAACGGCCTGGGTCCGAGAATCCCTTCACGGCTGGCCGCAAGCCCTGACAGGGCGAAATAGCGTTTTGGGACGGTCGCCGCGCCCTTTCAGGGCTTGAGAACCGGAAATGGCTGAACTGTTCTGACCCAGGCCGTTGGCCTGGGCTGTGCTAGACCGCCCCGTTGGGGCTGATTGCACCCCATTCCCGTAAGGAATAGACGAGACACAATGTTCAAAGCTCTCATCGCCTTCTGCCTGAGCCGCCGCGCGATTGTGGTATTGGGCGTGGTGTTGTTTACCCTCGCCGGGTTGATTGCTTTCAAGATGCTCAATATTGAGGCGTATCCCAACCCCACGCCCGTGATCCTGGAAATTACCGCTCAGGCGCCCGGCCTCTCGGCCGAGGAGATGGAACGTTACTACACGATTCCCATGGAAATAGGGCTCTACACCACGCCCGGCATTAGTGTCATCCGCTCGACCTCGTTCTATGGCTTGTCCTTTGTGCGGGTCAACTTCAATTATGGCGTGGACTACTACTTCGCTTACGCCCAGGCCTCGGTGGCGCTCCAGCAGAACGTCAACCTGCCCGGCGGTCTGGTGCCCACCATCCAGGCCAACAGTTCGACAGGGGAAATCTATCGTTATGAGGTCGTCGGTCCCAAGCATTTCGGAATCACCAATCTGCGCACGGTCCAGGATTGGATCGTGGCGCGCCGCCTCCTGACCATTCCCGGCATCGCCGCCATCAACAGTTGGGGCGGCCCCACGAAGGAATTCCAGGTCGAGGTGGACCCTCACAAGCTCGAAGCCTACAGCGTGACCGTACCTCAGATCCTCACCGCGCTGGGCAACGCCAATATTAACGTCGGCGGACGCGAAATCAAATTTGGCCAGCAGTCGATCAATATCCGCGGTGTGGGCCTGATTGATGACGGCGGCAATGATGATTTGCGGCAGGGTTATAAGGTTGATGACATCCAGAACATTGTTCTTGCCCAGTCGAACGGTGTCCCGGTGTTGGTCCAGGATGTCGGCAAAGTGTCCGTCGGATTTCGGCCCCGCCTCGGCATTCTGGGCAAGGACAGCCGGGACGATGTGGTGGGATCGATCGTGGTGATGCGGCGAACGGAAAAAACCTCTGAAATGATTCCCAAGGTCAAAGAGGCCATTGATAAGCTGAATCACGACGGGAGTCTGCCGCCGGGAGTCAAGATCGTTCCTTATTACGACCGCTCCTCCTTGATCGCCATCACGACGCACACGGTTCTGCACAACCTGATTTTTGGATGCATTCTGGTTTTCCTGATCCAATGGATTTTCCTCGGTGACCTCCGCAGCGCCACCATCGTGGGATTGAACATCCCGTTCGCGCTGTTCTTTGCCACCATTCTTCTGGTGATGCAGGGCGAAAGCGCCAACCTGCTGTCGGTAGGCGCGGTGGACTTCGGTATCATCGTGGATTCGGCCGTGATCCTGGTGGAGAACATCTTCAAAAATTTTCAGCGCGACGCGGAAGAAAGACACAATCTGCTCCATCGGCTGGCGGAGGGATATTGGGGGCCCGACCCGACGCGATCCACGGAAGAGCCCATGCCCGCTCACGGATGGACGGATCGATTGCGGCTGATTCTGATCAGCGCCATGCAGGTGGACAAGGCGGTCCTGTTTTCGGCGCTCATCACCGTGGCCGGTTTCCTGCCCTTGTTCACCATGCAGGGAGTCGAGGGTCAAATCTTCGGCCCCATGGCGCGCACCTACGGCTACGCCCTGATCGGGGCATTGATCGCCACGTTCACCGTCACGCCCGTAACCTCTTCCTTCCTGCTCCCCAAAAACGTGAAGGAAGTCGAAACGTTCCTGGTGCGCATGTTGCATCGGATCTACAATCCTGCCCTGCGTTTTTCCCTGAATCACCGCGCTCTCGTAGTGGGAATGGAACTGGCCTTTTCTCTGGGAACTTTCATCTTTATAGCCCCGAGACTCGGCAGCGAGTTTCTTCCCCATTTGGAAGAAGGCAACTTCTGGATCCGCGCTTCCATGCCCATCACCCTCTCGCTGCAAGATGGCGAAGCGGCCACGAAAAAAATGCGTCAGATTCTTCTCCGCCACCCCGAAGTGCTTACCGTGGTTTCCCAGCATGGCCGGCCGGACGATGGCAGCGACGCCTCGCCCTTCTCCAACGTCGAGCTCTTCGCACCCCTCAAGCCTTTTGACGAATGGCCCAAAGGCCTGACCAAGGATAAGTTAACCAACCAGATTCAAGAGGAGTTTAATAACGAGCTGCCGGGGGTCGTCTTTAACTTCTCCCAATACATTGAGGACAACATCGAGGAAGGGATCTCGGGGGTCAAAGGCGTCAATTCGGTCAAGATCGTCGGTCCCAATCTTCAAACCATCACCAATATTGCCGGGCAGATTCGAGACCAAATGAGCCAGGTGTGGGGCATCGAGGACCTCGGCATCTTCCCCGTCCTCGGCCAGCCCAACCTGAACATCAAGGTGGACCGCGCCAAGGCGGCGCGCTATGGCCTGAATTCCGGCGATGTCAACACGATCGTGCAAGCGGCCATGGGCGGAGCCGTAGCCACTTCGGTGCTGGAAGGCGACCGTCAGTTCGACCTAGTCGTCCGTTATACGCCGGAATACCGCGACAGCATCGATAAAATCCACAACATCAAAGTGGCCTATCAAACCCCCAGCGGCGCCAATGCCTACATACCCTTGAGCGAACTGGCGACGATCACCGTGGATACAGGAGCTGCCTGGGTTTATCACGAGGGCGTCCAACGCTTCATCCCCGTCAAGTTCAGCGTCCGGGGCCGCGACCTGGGTGGCACGGTGGAGGAGTGCCAGAAGCGCATCGCCGATAACGTGAAAATGCCGCCGGGATACCGGCTGATTTGGGCGGGCGAGTTCGGAGACCTTCAGGAAGCCAAGCAACGTCTATATGTCATTGTACCCATTGTCTTCGTGCTGATTGGCGGGATGCTCTACGGCTTTTTCAATAACCTGCGCGACTCCCTGCTGGCGCTTGCCGGCATCCCGGACGCGATCGTGGGCGGCATCCTGGCGCTCTATGTTTCCGGCCTCCATTTCAGCATCTCCGCGGCCATCGGCTTCGTCTCGCTCTTCGGCGTGTCGGTCATGGATGGCATCCTGATGATTACCTTTTTTGAACACGAAAGGGAGAAGGGCTTTGCGCCCCTGGAGTCGATGTACCGCGCCGCCAGCACCCGCATGCGCCCCCTGCTGATGACGGCGCTTTCGGCCTGTATTGGCCTCTTTCCCGCGGCCATTTCCACGGGGATCGGCAGCCAGGTGCAGCGTCCGCTCGCTACGGTGATCGTGGGCGGCATGCTGGTGGGCCCCATTATGCTGCTGCTCGCCGTGCCCGCGCTGAGAATGATCTTTATCGGCAAGGACAGTGAGCACAACCACAAGTCGGAGGTGCCCTCCGAATGAAGACTACGGGCCTCCTTTTCTTGACGATGGTCTGGGCGGCATGGACGCCGGGGACAGTTGACGCAATCCCGCCGAGTCCCGAATCCGACCAAGCATCTCCCGCGAGTTCCGCGAACACGGCGAGCGGCCATCCGGGCGATGCCGAGCACGCCGCTTCGCCTCGCGACGCGAGACCTCCGGCGGAGGGAAAGGCTTCTGGTGAACAGCCAGGTCACGGCCGGGGTTCTGACACGAATCACCGGCCCAACGGGGCGAGCTTGGTCAGGGCAAATCATCCCAAGCCGCTTCCGAATAGCCGGCAACGTTCCCTGCCGGGAAATGCCTTGAATGTCCAACAGCTGGGTTCAGGCAAACCCGGGGGTGCGGCAGGAAGCGGATTCATCGGGAACGAAACGGTCCACAACGGCTCGCCGGGTCGAACGTCAAGTGCCGTCCGGCCCACCGCCCTGTCGCTCAGCACGGGGCATCATCGCAGTCCTAACCCGGCGGTCGCTGGAGGATCGCTGGTACCACCTCGCAGCAATACCGCCGCGATAAACGGAACTGGTATGAGCCACAGGCATTAGCAGGATGTGGCGCGGGCGAGGTACCCGCGCTACGACGCATGGTGCTAAGGAACTAAATCTATGTTGCGCACTCGCCAATCGCTCGTCCGCTTCCTCGCGATCTGGGCCTTACTGCTCACCGCTGGTTGCGTGGTAGGGCCTAAGTTCAAGAAGCCGCCCGCACCCGATGTGGGGGGTTATACACCTACGCCGATTACCACCACCAACACTACGCCCAACGTCTCCGGGGGAGAGGCGCAGCGCTTGGTGGACGGGAAAGACATTCCGGGCGAGTGGTGGGATTTGTTTCATTCGAAGCCCCTCGACGATTTAATTGAGCGCGCGCTGAAAGCCAATCCCGATCTCAAAGCAGCGCAGGCGGCTTTGTTAGTCGCACGGGAAGATGTGCTGGCCCAACGAGGTTTCTACTATCCCAGCGTTACGGGAAGTTTTACGGTGACCCGGGCGAGGACCGCGGAGGACCTTTCGCCTGCCCTCAACGCCAACATCCAGAATTACAGCCTCTACACGCCCCAGGTGAGCGTCTCCTATGTGCCGGACGTTTTCGGTCTGAACCGCAGAACCGTGGAATCGCTCGAAGCGCAGGCGCAGCAGGCGCGTTTTGTTCTGCTCGCGACGCACATTACGCTGAGCTCGAACGTCGCCGCAGGCGCCATCCAGGAGGCATCGTTGCGGGGGCAGATGAAAGCCACCGAGGAACTCATTACCATCAACACCGAAATGCTCAAAATTATACGGGAACAGCATGCGAAGGGATATGCGAGCGAGCTCGACGTGGCGGCGCAGGAATCCCAGCTCGCGCAAGTGGTCGCCACCATGCCCCCGCTGTTGAAGCAGTTGGCGCAGCAACGCGACGCGCTGGCGGTCCTGGCAGGCGGGTTCCCGCAAAAGGACTTCGCCGAGAAGTTTGAACTTTCCAGCCTGCAATTGCCGCAGGAACTGCCGCTGAGTCTTCCCTCGAAACTCGTCGAGCAGCGCCCGGACGTGCGTCAGGCGGAAGAGAACCTCCACGCCGCCAGCGCCCTTATCGGCGTCGCCATTGCGAACCGGATCCCGACGATTACCCTGAGCGCCGATGCCGGCAGCTCGCCGGATCAAATCAGCAAGATGTTCTCCGGCGGCAATGGCTTTTGGGACTTGACCGCGGGGATTACTCAACCCATCTTTGACGCCGGCACCCTGAAGCACCGCGAGCGCGCCGCGAAAGCTGCCTATACCGAAGCCGCCGAACAATATCGCAGCACGGTGCTGACCGCCTTTCAGAATGTCGCGGACACGCTGCACGCGCTCTACCAGGACGCCGACACCTTGAAGGCCGACGCAGCCGCCAAAGATGCCGCGGGCGTCACCTTGGAATTGGCCAAAAAACAGTATCAGTCCGGCTATGTCAGCTACTTGGCGCTCTTAAGCGCGGAACAAGCGTATCAGCAAGCCGTGATCAACCTAGTCCAGGCGCAAGCCAATCGCTATGCCGATACGGCCGCTTTATTTCAGGCTCTGGGCGGTGGATGGTGGAACCGCCCGGATGTGCCGAAGAGTTAATTCGAAACGTAAGGGCACGCCATGGCGTGCCCCTACCACATCCCATCATTCTGCCCTGTAAGACGAAAGGACGAGACTCTATGACATCGAAAGAAGTGCGCGCTCGCATCGAGGCAACCGGCATTGTCGCGGCCGTCCGCGTGTACTCAGAGGAGGAAGCACTTTTCGCTGCTGAGGCGGTGGTCGCCGGCGGAATTCCCGTCGTAGAAATCACTTTAACTGTGCCCAAAGCCACCGAGGTCATTGCGCATTTGGCGAAAAAAACTCCCCACATCGTAGTGGGGGCAGGCGGCGTGACGGACACCGCGCTGGCGCGCCAGTGCCTTGACGCGGGAGCGCGGTTCTTGACCAGCGACGGACTTAATACCGGGGTGATTGAATTCGCGGTTAAACAAGATATTGCCGTGTTTGCGGGAGCACTAACTCCTACGGAGGTGATGACGGCGTGGCAGGCGCATTCGGATTTCGTCAAGGTCGTGCCCTGCGCCCAAATTGGCGGGGAAAGTTACATTGGATCCCTTCACCAGATGTTCCCGAAAATTCCCCTGATCGCCGCCGGTGGCGTGAGTCATAAGAACGCCGCCAAATTCATCTTCGCCGGGGCCACGGCGGTCGGCATCGGGCGTGACCTGCTCCCCGTCGAAGCCCTACGCCTTCGCCAAGCGGGCCGGATCAGCAATTTAGCCCGGCGATTCTTGAGCCTGGTGAAATCCGGGCGGGAACACTAGGAGCACCGCCGGAAGACGGAACCAGGGAATAGGAAATGCACGTCAAGCGTTTATCCGGCAACTGTGGACGCACCAGCGACCTGGGCGCAGACCGGGCAGTCATAACCGCTGTGGTGCTGGCCGTTACCACAGTTCTTCTCCTCATTGGGTTTGCTGGCCCATCGGTTTACTTCACTCTCCCCGGGCCCTTGGGTTGGCTTTACATTGGTGTCGTCATTATTGCCGCTTCAGTAACCCTTGTCTGGCTCTTCTGCGTTAATGCTCAAAGAAAAAGGCAGAACCCCTCCAGATCAAAAAGGGTAAGCCGAGGGTCGAAGCGAATGAGGCTTGTCTGAGTTTCCGATCTCCCAGGACGTCGCGTTATCGGGGACGTTCCTGCCGCATTCGGCACCCTATTGGATCACTGGCAGTCCGCCCTTGAATCCCGCCTGCAAACTCGCCTTGTGACCTAAGGAATACGCCTCAACGTCGTCGTTCCTGAGGATCACCTTCAGGTGGAACTGGAAAATCCAAACGAGATGGCCTAAGATTCGTAGATCAGGGTGGCAATCGAAATTCAACCTTGGCGGCAAGCAATCGCCGGGGAGTGGCGGCGCAATGGGCGAATCTCGGGAGGGTGTTGCCAGGCTCGCATGTTTTGAGCTCTGGGGCGGAAATAGCAAGGTGGCTCATCCGATTGAGCTTCCCGGCCTGTGGGGCTGGATTTCTTGCACCCCGTCCGGGCAAGCCAGGAGCGGCGGCGACGTCCACTATGTGTCGGTGTGCAGCAAGGGACAGGTGTCGCGCATCGCCCTGGCCGATGTGGCAGGGCATGGCGCTTCCGCCAGCTCCGTGGCCGAGCTTCTGCGCCGGGTTCTCCAGCAGCATACCGATAACTGGGACCAGTCCGCGCTGATGCGCGAGCTGAATGAGGCGTTTAAGCAGGACGCGCAAGGCGTGCGATTCGCGACCGCCGTGGTGCTGGGCTTCTATCTCGGGACGGGCGAACTGCTCTTCACCAATGCCGGCCATCTCCCCTTGCTGTGGCATCACGCCAAAACGGGGGCTTGGGATTGGCTTGAGGACCATACTCCTTATGCCAAGGACGTGGCGGATCTGCCTCTGGGACTCATAAGTGGCACGACGTACGCTCAGACCGCGGTTGAGTTCAGTCCGGGCGACACCCTGCTGCTTTATACGGACGGAATTACCGAATCCCGGAACGAGAATGGGGAGGAGTTGGGCCACGAAGGCTTGCGCGCATTGGTTCGCGGTCTGACAATAAGTCCGATTGAAGGGCCCGTCGCCTTCGGCCGCGCCTTGGCCGAGGGGGTCAAAAAGTTCCAAGGGAGCGGCCACCAACGTGACGACGAAACGCTCGTGCTGATCCAGCGTCAGACGAAGCCAGACAAATTGACTGAAACCGATGATGGCCAAAGTTCATCCAATATTGGGTTGTAGCTGCTCATGCTGGGGATTATCGGGATAACCAAAGTAGTCCCTTCAAATCCCCATTAATGGAATTTCAATGGCAAAGCCCGTTCTCCTTACAGTTGATGATGATCCCGAAGTATTGCGCGCGATAGAGCGCGATCTGCGCCGCAAGTACGCCGAGCGTCACCGGGTGTTACGTGCTGACTCCGGCGCGGCGGCCCTCGAGGCGCTGAAAGGGCTCAAGCGGCGCGGCGATTCGGTGGCCCTGCTTCTGGTCGATCAGCGGATGCCTCAGATGACCGGGGTGGAATTCCTCGGACAGGCGATGGAGTTTTTCCCCGATGCCAAGCGGGTCCTGCTCACGGCCTACGCTGACACCGACGCGGCAATTCAGGCGATCAACAGCGCCAGAATCCATCACTACCTGCTGAAGCCTTGGGACCCTCCGGAGGAACATCTCTACCCAGTGCTCGACGACCTTCTGGAGGACTGGTCGGCATCGTTCCGGCCTCCTTTCGAAGGGGTGCGCGTTCTCGGCACGCGCTGGTCCCCCCATTCCTACGCGCTCCGAGACTTTCTCGCTCGCAACCAGGCGCCCTACCAATGGATCGACGTGGAGACGGCTGGGCAAGTCGCCGAGGTGCGGCGGCTGGTGGAGGCGGCCGGTGCGAAAGCCTCCAGCTTGCCGATGGTGCTCTTCCCGGACGGCACATCTTTGGCGAACCCCAGCACCGGGCAATTGGCCGAAAAACTTGGTCTCCGCGTTCGGCCCGAGATGGCGTTTTACGATTTGGTGATCGTCGGTGGCGGGCCGGCCGGTTTGGCGGCGGCGGTTTATGGCGCATCGGAGGGCCTGCGTACGGTACTGGTTGAAATGGAAGCGCCGGGCGGCCAGGCGGGAATGAGCTCCCGCATTGAGAACTACCTTGGCTTTCCGTCCGGATTGAGCGGTGGTGACCTGGCCCGGCGCGCCGTCGCCCAGGCCCGGCGATTCGGAGTTGAAATTCTCGCTCCGCAACAGGTCACCGGCGTCCGAGTTGATGGCCCTTCGCGCATTGTCAAGCTGGCGGAGGGAGCCGACATTGGCTGCAAAGTATTGCTGATCGCGACGGGAGTTGCCTACCGCAAGTTGGACGTGCCCGGCGCGGAACGCCTGCAAGGGTGCGGCGTCTACTATGGCTCGGCCATGACCGAAGCCATGGCTTGCCAGGGTCAAGACGTTTACATCGTCGGCGGCGCAAACTCCGCGGGGCAGGCGGCAATGTATTTCTCCAAGTATGCGCGGCGAGTGGTGATGCTGGTGCGCGGCGAATCGCTCTCCGCCTCGATGTCGCAGTACCTGATCGACCAGATCAAGAAAACACCGAACATCCACGTGGAAGGGCACTCCCAAGTGGTGGAAGTTCAGGGAGACGGACATCTGGAATCCGTTTCCATTCACTGCGAGGACAGCGGCAAGACCGAAACGGTACCCACGAACTTGCTCGCCATCTTCATTGGCGCCGAGCCCAAAACGGATTGGCTGGCGGGCGTGGTGGAGCGTGACGACCGCGGCTTTATCCTTACCGGAGCGGACCTCGTGCGCGATGGAAAACGGCCGCCGGGATGGCCGCTGCGCCGCGACCCGTTTTGGCCGGAAACCAGCGTGCCCGGCATCTTTGCCGCTGGTGATGTCCGTCACGGTTCCGTGAAAAGGGTTGCTTCGGGCGTGGGCGAAGGCTCGATTGCTGTGCAGTTCACTCATCAATACCTCGGTGAGGTGTGACTTGGCGGAGAACCTTACGACTGCAACGGGCAAGAGTTTGATCGACGATCTGCGCAAGATCGAGGTCTTCGCCGACCTGCCCCAGGAACAACTCGCATGGTTGGCGGAGAATTTTGAAGAAATGCGCGTTCTGCCGGGAGAGATCTTTGTTCGCGAGGGTGATCCGGCTGAGCATCTGACCGTGATCCTCGAGGGGGAGATTCGCATCCAGCGAAGTAGTGACCCGGACTCGCCCATCTTCATCGGGTTTGCCGGCCAGGTTACCGGTATGCTCCCTTACTCGCGGCTGACGCATTACCCCGGCAATGGCCTTGCCGTGCTTCCCACCCGGATCCTGCGCCTCCACAAAAACCTCTTTCCGGAAATGTTGCAGCGAATACCCCAACTCGGCCAACGTTTCGTTGCTATCATGGCAGACCGCATCCGCGAGACTACCAAGCGCGAGACGCAGCGCGACAAATTGATGGCACTCGGTAAGCTTTCCGCGGGATTGGCGCATGAACTGAACAACCCCGCCGCTGCGGCTCAGCGGGCCACAGCCAACCTTCGCGAGGCGCTCGAGACGGTGCGCGACGCCAGCATCCGGCTCGCCCGTCACGCCCTTTCCACTGAGCAACGAGAGATGATTACTGGCTTTGAACGAGAGGCAGGGCAGTTCAGCCCCGCGATTCCCGCCGATCCCCTGGCCCAAAGTGATCGCGAAGAGCGCATCACAGCGTGGCTCGAAAGCCGGCGCGTGCCCGAGGCCTGGAAAATCGCGCCGTCCCTGGCTGATGCGGGCGTCGATATTCCCAAGCTCGAAAGCTTGGCCGCCCACGTGGGGGATGAGGTGCTTTGTGATGCGCTCGTCCGCATCACTTCGCTCCTCACCATCGCCAAGCTGATCAGCGAAATTGAGATCAGCACCAAACGCATCTCGGATTTGGTCCGCGCGATCAAGGAGTACTCGTACATGGACCAGGTGGCGATGCAGGTGGTCGATTTGCATCAGGGGCTGGAGAATACGTTGACGATCCTCCACCACCGCCTGAAGAATGGAATCAAGGTAGTCCGCGAGTACGACGAGAATCTTCCGAAGATCTGCGCTTACGGCGGTGAGCTCAATCAGATCTGGACGAACCTGATTTCCAACGCCATCGAGGCCATGCAAGGGAAGGGCGAGTTGCGGGTGCGGACCACGCGCGAACTTGACCGCGTCCTCGTGGAAATTGGCGACAACGGACCGGGAATTCCGCCCGCCGTTCTGCCCCACATTTTTAACCCCTTTTTCACCACCAAGGGAGTCGGCGAGGGGACCGGTCTGGGACTGGACACGGTTTGCCGCATTATCAGGAATCATCATGGCGAGATCCGGGTTTCTTCCCAGCCGGGCGACACCCGATTCCAAATTTATTTACCTGTAACCCAACCAAAGGCCCAGTCATCTACTGCGTAGCGCCGGGCTTCAGCCCGGCACGTGCCGCCCTAAAGGACGGCGCTACATCGAGGAGGCACAGCATGCCTAGTACCTGTTCACACCTTGACCAGATTCGCCACCCTTCACCAAACACCGACGGCTGTGAGGAGTGTTTGAAAATGGGCGACTCCTGGGTGCATTTGCGCCTCTGCGAGATTTGCGGCCACGTGGGTTGCTGCGACTCCTCAAAGAACCGTCACGCGACGAAGCACTTCCGAAAGACCAAACACCCGATCATGAAATCCATTGAACCGGGCGAAGACTGGGGATGGTGCTACGTCGACGAGGTCACGATTGAGCCGTTCCCGTGAGCGCCGACGCCGACCCTCCGCCCCCCCGCACTGTCATCCTGAGCAGCAGCGAGGGATCTAGCCCTGCCCGCCTTTCCGCCTTCCGACTTTTTTCCTGTCACTCATCACTCGTCACTCATTACGGTCTTTCGACGTGCTGTTGTCACTCGCCAATGAGCGTGCCATGAGACCCCGGGCGGGCCGGTCAGTCGTCGTTCTCATTTTCAACAACTCCTTTTATTTCATCAACATCGTGGAGAGAAGTGTCTAACATATTTGTTTTCAATAACATCGTGGAGCGGCGGAAAACTGACATTTTTTCTATATTTGTTCTCAATAGCTTACAAAAGGCCTGCCCCATTTTTTGGCCCCCCCTTTTTTTCTTGGCCTCGGCTATCGAGGATAGATTAACTATTTCAGATTCAATAACATAAACTTTTGCAGGATTTTCGCTAATCATTTCTAACCCGTTTGGTTTCTAGTAGATCGTTGAGAGCCGCGCCCTTTTTTTCGCTCTGTCTCTCATATTTTTAACTAACTCTCTTTATTTGAATGATTTAAAACTTTCAGACATTTTTCCTCTAAACCGCTAACCCCTTCTTTTTCTGAGACATCGTGGAGAGCCGCGATTTCTTCTAAAGCTGCCGAACGGGAGCGGCGAGTGGAAAGTGGATGGTCTCAGCCGTCAGCTTTCCTCGGTCTACTGCCCCACGCCTAGACCCTTCCACCTAGCCCTGCTGCGCGATTTCACCCTGACCCAGTTCTCCACAGAGTCCTCCCGCAAGGTGATTGCCATAGCCTATTAATTGTTAAGGGATTTCCTACCGGTAGGGGAAAAATTTTGGGGAGGGCGTCTAATTGTCCGAACTGCCACTTATTCCCCTCCTGATTCAGGTGTGGCCTGGCTTGTCAACCAACCGTGGCACGGCTCTCCGTCCCCGGGGGGCCCAGCTTTTCACGCCCGCTGATGAAAATGTCCGTCACCCGACGCAAAGCTCCTTGGCCCGCCCCGGCCAAAGTGCTAGTATTGGCCCAACCGTTATGACCGCCCACGGACTTATAACACCCACGCATCGCTCCATTCGCAAGTATTACGAAAACGTTGAAGCCCTGCGAGCCCAGGGTGTGCTGAACGAGATGAGCGTGCGTTCGCCCTTCGAGTCCCTGCTCCAGGAGACCGCCCGGCTCAAGGACTGGACGTTCATCGCCGAGCTTTCGGGAAAGTCCGGCGGCGCGGTCATTCGTCCTGATGGCACCCTGCGCGACCGCAACAGCCTGCCGCGCGGCTACTGGGAAGCCAAAGACACCCAGGACGATCTTGACACCGAGATCAAGAAGAAGATCGCGCGCGGCTACCCCCTCTCCAACATCATCTTTGAGGACACCCAAACCGGCGTCCTGTTTCAGAGCAAGCAGAAGATCAACGGGCCGTACAGTCTCGGCAACCCCAAAGAGTTGGCCGCCCTTCTGAACCAATTCTTTTCCTACACCGAGCCGGATATTGAAGGCTTTGAAGAAGCGGTGGAGGAATTCAAGGAGCGCGTTCCAGACCTCGCGCGGGGCTTGGTGGAGAAGATCCAGCAGGCACACAAGGACAACACGCGATTCCAGGCCGCCTTCGAGAAGTTCTTTGAGCTTTGCCGCACCGCGCTCAATCCCAATATCCGCGTTGAGGCCGTGGATGAGATGTTGGTGCAGCACCTGCTGACCGAGCGACTGTTCCGTACCGTCTTCAGTAACCCGGAATTCGTCAAGCGCAACGCCATCGCTGCGGAAGTGGAGCGCGTCATCGACGCGCTGGTGAGCCATAGCTTTGACCGCACTGAGTATTTGAAGAGCCTGGACCGATTCTACCGGGCCATCGAAGGCGCCGCGCGCTTGCTCCCCGACTTCAGCGAAAAGCAGCACTTCCTGAACACGGTCTACGAGCGCTTCTTCCAGGGTTATTCGGTGAAGCTGGCTGATACGATGGGCATCGTCTATACGCCGCAGGAAATCGTGAACTTCATGTGCGCGAGCGTTGCCGAGGTCCTGGAAAGGGAATTTGGCAAGACCCTTTCCAGCCCCGACGTTTACATCATCGACCCTTGCACCGGCACCGGAAACTTCATCGTGAACCTGCTGCGCCGCATGCCCGGCCGCGACTTGCCCCGCATGTACCGCGAGCAGCTTTTTGCCAACGAAGTCATGCTGCTGCCCTATTACATCGCCGCGCTCAATATCGAGCACGCCTACTACGAACTGACCGGTGGCTACGACCCTTTCGAGGGCCTGTGCTTTGTGGATACGCTGGACCTCGCCGAAAGAAGTCAGGCTCACCTATACGTAACACAAAAGAACGCTGAGCGTGTGGAGCGCCAACGGCGGACGCCTATCACTGTCGTACTTGGGAATCCGCCATATAACATGAATCAGCAGAACGAAAACGACAATAACAAGAACCGGAAATATGCGGAAACCGACAAGCGGGTCGCCGACACCTATTCAAAAGACTCAGGTGCCAGCAACAAAGGGGCACTGTCTGACCCCTATGTCAAGTTCTTCCGCTGGGCAACGGACCGACTAGAGGGTCGGGACGGAATCGTCTCCTTCGTATCCAACAACAGCTTCGTTGACCAACAAGCGTTCGATGGCATGCGGAAGCACTTTCTGAGGGATTTCACGACCATTTACCACGTCGATCTTCATGGAAATGTCCGACGCAATCCTAAGTTGAGCGGGACGACGCATAACGTCTTCGGAATCAGGGTAGGGGTTGGCATCACCGTTGCAGTGAGGAGAAAAGACAGCGCGGGGCCGCAGATTCGGTTTTTCCGGGTGCCTGAAAACTGGCGGAAAGAAGAGAAACTCAGTTGGCTTAGTACCGAAGGCAGCGTCGGGCGGATCGAGTGGAAGACACCAAGTGCGGCAGGTGGCGAAAGTTGGAGTACCTCCGAAGACTCGACCGGCTTCGAAAGCCTTCTACCGATAGCAGATAAGCATGTCAGGCAAAAGGCAAGCCCCTTTGCCAATGTAATCTTTCGAACGTTCAGTCGAGGCCTCGAAACGTGCCGAGATGAGTGGACGTACGATTTCGAAATGTCCTCCCTGGAGAGAAAAGTTAAAGCCCTCGTCGAAAACTACAATGCAGAGGTTGACCGCTGGCGCCGTGCAGGCAAACCTGAAGACATTGACAACTTCGTGACATATGACGCCACCAGGATCAAATGGTGCAGCAGACTTAAAGAAGCCTTCAAGCGAGAGATTGGAGCCGAATTCAAGAATGGGCGCATTAAAGTATCTCTATATCGTCCCTTTACGAAGCGCTTCGTTTATGTTGACCCGATCCTCACCCATCGGAGAGGGGTCTTCCCTGAGGCACTCCCCGGGTCGGTCGCAGAAGCTGAGAATCGGATACTCTGGATAAAAGTGGGTGTAGACTGGCCTTTCTTCGCCCTCATATCAGACCGTATCGTGGACGTGTTGCCCCAAAGCGGGTCCCAATGTTTCCCTTTCTATCTCTATGACGAAGACGGGACAAACCGCCGCGAGAACATCACCAACTGGGCGCTGGAGCATTTCTGTGAGCACTATGGCGACAAGAAAATCACCAAGTGGGACATCTTCTATTACGTCTATGGAGTTCTGCATCATCCCGAATACCGCGCGAAATACGTCGAGAACCTGAAGCGCGAATTGCCGCGCATTCCGCTGGCGAAGGACTTCTGGGGATTCTCGAAAGCCGGGAAAGAACTGGCCCGGCTGCACATTGATTACGAGTCGCTGGAACCGTGGCCGCTGAAATTTATCGAGACGACCGCTGTAGCGCCGGCGTCCCGCCGGCAAAGCACGGGCTGCCGGGACGGCGGCGCTACGATCCCGCTCTCCTATCGCGTCGAGGATAAAATGCGGCTCTCCAAAGACCACCGCTCGCTCAAGGTGAACGATTCCTTGACGCTTGGCGGCATCCCACCCGAAACCTTTGAATACCGCCTAGGCAATCGCAGCGCACTCGAATGGGTGATTGACCAATACCAGGTGACGGAAGACAAGCACAGCGGCATCCGCTCCGACCCCAACCGCCCCGACGACCCCGAGTACATCGTGCGCCTCGTGGGCCAACTCATTTGCGTGAGCCTTGAAACCGTCAAACTCGTAAAATCCTTGCCTGGGTTTTAGTGGCGGATGAGCAAGCAGCGAGGACGCCCCCTGATTCAGTGTGAGCAGGGAGAATCGTGGGGTCAACCGACGCCGCATGCCGGCATGCGGGAATACGCAAGCCCGCAGGCACACGGCAAGAATGGCTCGGGTGGTTGCACATTCGAACTCCCACCCTCATCCGCTGCCGGGGCAGAATACTTTGTCGACGGGGCATAACTACGGGGCATCCTTGAACTCGTCCCGGTATGGCTGTTGCGACTCATAGAGCTTGATTCTGGTGTTCAAGCCTTCCATGAGGCGCTCTTGATGCTGCTGAGCAGCGAGGACCAGCGCTTTGTGTGCGACCGTGACCGCTTCAGGGAACCTTCCAACCTCTGCGTAGGCCGCCGCCAGGGTATCGAGATATGAGGGATCCCGCGCGCCGGAAAGTTGCACCGCCTGCTCGGCGAGTTTCACTGCCTCCGGGCCCTTGCGATCTGAAGGGTCGGGGCACGTGGCCAGTGCGTGGGCGGCGTCATTCATCGCCGGTGCATAATTCGGGTTCAGTTGCAGTGCCTCCCGCCATTGGGCGAGCGCCTCCTCCACGCGCGTCTGCGAATAGTACAACGCTATGCCCAGATAATCGTGGGTTTCCACCAAGTTGGGATTGATTGCGAGTGCCTTCTCCAATTGTGGCGTGGCTTTGTCGTAATGACCTTCCATCACCAGGATACGACCGATGTCACCGTAGGCCTCAGCGAGGCCGGGATTGATCTCAATCGCCTTCTGCAAATGCGGCATGGCTTGGTCGTAATGCCCTTCCACCAGCAGGGCGCGGCCGAGGTTGTGGTGGGCGTCCGCATCGTTGGGATTGATTTCCAAAGCTATGGAGAATTCTATCTTGGCCTTACTCCCGAGGCCTTTGGCGGCCAGAGCAAGACCTAGGTGATTGTGAATTACCGCTGACTCGGGATAGTATTCCAAACATTTCTCAAAATTGAGGATCGCCTCATCGGGCCGTCCCGCCGCCAGCAGGGCAACACCTAAATTGTCGCGAATGGCGTGGAATTGTGGGTCCAACTCCAGCGCCTTCTCAAGCTCGGGGATCGCTTCATTGTATCGGCCCACATGCCCCAGAGCTGCGGCCAGGTTGTTGTGGATCCGGGCATCGTCAGGATTGGTCACGAGCAACTCTTTCCACTCGGCGATCGCCTGTTCGTATTGGCCCTTGTCCGCCAGTTCCGAGGCTTGGTCGAATTTCTTGTACATGTCGATCGCCGGCGTAGCGATATCCTCGATACCACTCTGCGGGATGTTCACAAACTCAGGGAGGTTCACCGCGCGATTGGAGGCGGTCGAATTATCGATCAGGATAGCGGGGCTGTCGTTGCCCTGCTCGTCGATGTGGGTGAGATACATTTGGGTGTACGGCGAGCGGGACTTCGAGGAAAAGACCAACCATCGCCCGTTCGGCGAGAAGCTGTGCCAGGAGTTCATGAGCGGCGTATTGCAGCGCATCCGCCTCGCCTCTCCCCCTTGGGTCGGCACGATATAAAGTTGACCGTCGGGACGCATCAACTGGCCGTTGTGGCACTTGACGAAAACGATCCAGCGTCCATCCGGGGAGACTTTGGGAAACGTATTACTCATGCCGTTGGCGGAAGCTCCGGCTATGGCCTCCGGCTGCCCCCCTCGCCCCTCGTTGAAGGGAACGCGGTAGAGATCGTACTGAATCTGTACTTCATGCGGATCGTTGGAGTAAGTAGCCATTTTCCCGTCGGGCGGATAGGGATCCTTGACCCTCGCCCTGGCGAAAACCACGTAACTGCCATCCGGACTCCACACGCCGTTCGTCTGCACATAGCGCGGATCATCGGCGCCCGGCAGGGGTTCGCGCTGGCCATTCTCCCGCCTGTACCAGGCCAGAACTCCCCGGGTCGGATAAAAAACCTGGAGAAATCGGTAGTCCTTGAAATTGACCACGTAGAAGTTGTTCTGGGGATCTCGGTTCGCGCTATTCACCGTGGTGATCACATACTGTCCGTCCGGGGAAACCTGCGACATGAACCCCACGCGGTTCAGGGCAAACTGCCTGTCGTGTGAAGGATTCCACGTGATCATGTCGCTGACGTCGATGGTCATGTGCGGTTGGACAGGAACGACCGCGTAAAGCCCCTTATCGTTTTGGGGGCCATCCATATCCATCCCCATCGTTTTGCCATCCCGAGAAAAGGAGTGACAATTCGCGCAGGTGGTGATGTCCTTCATGACCACGTGGCTTTCGGGCTTCCCGATGTCGCGTAGCCGCCACTGAATCAGTTGAATCGCGCTGGCGGGCAAAGGCTTGATGATCCCCTTCTGCGTCTCTGAAGGCATCAGCGGTACATCGCGGTAAAAGATGGGGGCGCCGACGGGGTCCCTCGAGGTGTCGAAGCTTACCCTCCCACGCGACGTGGCGTGCTGCGGGTCTTGCGCGCTGAACCCGCTGATGGTTAGGACCGCCGCCTTCTCCACCGAGTGTTTCTTGATCGCGTCCCAGACTTCGGCGGTGGGAATCCAAGTGTGTGCCGTTGCCTGTTTCGGAGTTAGCTTGGGCAGCTCATTGGTCGGAGCGACACAGCGGGGGTCAATCGGGCCGATAACCATCTGCTCCCCGGCGGATTGGGCGTGTATTCCCGCTGAGCCGTCGCTGAACTCGATATCAATTCGCCAGCGTGTGGCCTCCGCAACGCTGTCGTGCCAAATAAAGGTCGGGGGAGTGATCTCGGGAGGGAAAATCGATCCCTCGAGGGGATAGTCGACCGTGATCGAAGGCAGGTGCGCTGGAATCAATTCAGCTTGCTTTGGTGGATCTGCGGCTCCCCCCTCGACCACTGTCAATATCGCGAGGATGAAAGGCAGGATTAATACGGTGTTTTTCGTTGGCCTTGCTGTGCTCACCCTTGTAAGGTCCCGACGGGTGGAACCCACAGTCGGAGTGGTTGACGGTCTACCAGGAAGTGATTGGTTTGGCCTCTCAATTGGTATTTCCATTCGCCCTGCCAGGAATTCCTAAGTGGGTGCGTGGAAGAACGGTCTCTCAAAGTAGAATCCATAACCCAACAGATATCTGGGTGCCTCTTAACTTGAGGATCCCCTGTACAATGCAACCCGTCTCCAACAGCATCCGACTTTACATCTTTCCGTCTGCCCATGTCAAGTTCCCTTCGCAGGCTTAGATTTGGCGATGACGTCGGGAAAAACCTCAAGAAGCCAGAGCGGTCCGCGGGCTGGCTGAGCAGACGCTCTGCCAGCGCCGACCTCAAGCTCGGCGCTACGGCGGCAAGCCAGAAGGTGACACCGCTATAGGCAAACCAAGCCGCAACCAGACCTCTCATTCTCCGTAACCGGCTGGCATCAAGGGCTAAACACTTTCCCACCACACCGGAACCCATCGTAGATGTCCCTGATGGCCGGATTGAAGATGTTGCGGACCGACACGCGAACGGTCCTGGGAAAACTGACCCAGGACCCGCCCCGCAGCACGCGATCTTGCCCGCTCGATGGTCCCTGGGGATCCTGCGACGGGCTGTGCTGATAATAGCTCGGGTCGTACCAGTCGTTGACCCATTCCCACACATTCCCCAGCATGTCATACAGCCCAAAACCATTGGCGCGCTTCTGTGCCACGTCCTGGGTCTGGCCCCCACTGTTTGCGCTGTACCACGCGATCTCGTCCAGATTGCCGTAGCGGGCTTCTGTGCTCCCCCCTCGCGCCGCGTATTCCCACTCCGCTTCCGTGGGCAGACGCCCGCCTATCCATCCGCAGTAGGCCTGGGCATCGTCCCAGATTACGTTGACAATCGGCATGTTCTCATTCGCCCAGCCGTTGTTGAAATCGGGAGCATCGGGCATTTGCCTGCCAGTTGCCCCGGCGAAGCGCTTGTACGCTCGCACCGTCACGGGCGTCTGGGCCATCCAGAAACCTCGCGCAATCGTCACTTGGTGCGCCGGCTTTTCGAAGTCAAAGCACTCGTTGTCCCCCGGTGAGCAGCCCATCATAAAATTACCCGGCGGAATCCAGACATACTTCAAGCCGTCCTTGGGATTGTCACGCGCTTGCCTCGGCGTTGGGCCGAGGTTCCCCTTGGAGGTGTCGTCCATATACACCTCGGCATTCGGGGACGTCTGGATGACGATTTGCGTCGCCTTCCCGGGAGTGGGCGGCGGGATCGGATGCTCTGGAAGAAGCTGGGTGCGCACGGACAGGCTGGTGAAGATCAGGAGAACCAAAAGACCTCTTTGGGTCTTGGGCGACATAAGTTGAACCCGTAAACAAAGAGACGCCAACGGACGGATTGTACCACTCCTGAGTCCCAACTCGACCCCCGAAACGCGCCCGTGAACCGCCCCCCTCCAGTCGCACGTATTACGGCTTAACAACGGACGCGCGCTCTAACCAACTACCAACGATCTGATGACATACGATTTAGCTAATTGGCCAACTGCTGGATGGTGACTCCGAAGTTGGCCCCACGGAAAGGCCGTAAGGATAGCTGTTGGGGGATCCCCTGCTGTTTAGCTACAGACGTGGTTTCTACTGAGCAACTGGTCGCATCTCGAGCCATTCGGAGAAACGGCGCCCTGTGGGGCAGGGGGGTGACACAGAACGTCATCTGGTATGTCGTGAAAAACTGCGCGCTGCCGAACGCGAACCAAAATGCGGGTTAAAGCATCAGGTCAAATTAGGCCGGCATATACGGGATAGGGCTAAGACGCGCAATTCCAACTTTGGAGGCGAAAGGGAGGAATCACCCAATGATTGCAACGGCAACCCAACTGGATAAACGTAATGAGCTTTTGGTGCGCTTGGCGGAATCGCGGTCGGTCACCGATGACCTGTTTCGAATCGTGCGCACGGATGCTTTGTATGATCGTCCGATTCCTGAAAGGCACCGAATTGTCTTTTACATCGGCCACCTCGAGGCCTTCGACTGGAATTTGATCGCAGGTCAGGCGCTGGGCCTTGGACCTGCTCACAAGGAGTTTGACCGCCTTTTTGCCTTCGGGGTTGATCCCGTGGGCGGAGGCCTTCCGACCGACCAACCTTCCGACTGGCCTCGCCTCCCTGAGGTCAACGCCTATAACCTTCGCGTCCGCGAAGGGCTTGATCCCATCCTCAAAGACTATTCGCAGGCCTCGGCGAGGCATTGGCAATATCCCGGAGAAGTCATCCTAAACGTAGCGATCGAACATCGGCTGATGCACGCAGAAACCCTGGCGTACATGCTGCACCAATTGCCGCATACGCGGAAGATCGCGCCGCCGAGCTACCGCCCCGTGGGTTCCTCTCAGCCTAGACCCCCCACCGCTGCCCGGATGATCGATATCCCGGCGGGAACCGCGACGCTGGGGATTCCGCAAGGGGGCCAACTGTTTGGCTGGGACAACGAGTTTGAGGTGCATTCGGTGCATGTTCCGGCCTTCGCCATCGACGCCTACAAAGTCACGAACGGCGATTTTCTCCGGTTCATGCGCGCGGGTGGATACGATGATCCAAGTTTTTGGAGTGATGCCGACTGGGCCTGGATTAAGGAACAGAACGTTGACCATCCGCGTTTTTGGCTTGAACGCCAAGGTCAGTGGTTCTATCGGGCGATGTTTGAAGAGGCGCCGTTGCCGCTCGACTGGCCGGTCTACGTCAGCCACGCGGAGGCTTCGGCTTACGCGCGTTTTGTCGGCAAGTCCCTTCCCACCGAAGCCCAGTTCCATCGCGCCGCTTACGGGACGCCGGCGGGCGTGGAGCAAGAGTATCCCTGGGGTGATGCGCCTCCCAACGTTGGCCGAGGCAACTTCGACTTTCAGCGGTGGGATCCGGACGCGGTGGGGAGCTATCCCGGCGGCCGCAGCGCTTTCGGATTGGAGGATGCTATCGGCAACGGATGGGAATGGACCTCCTCGCAATTTGCGCCCTTCCCAGGATTCGAGCCTTTTCCTTTTTACCGCGGCTACTCGGCAAACTTCTTTGACGGAAAGCATTATGTGATGAAAGGCGCCTCGCCGCGGACTGGAGCGTGCATGCTGCGACGTTCGTTCCGCAACTGGTTCCAAGCGCACTATGCGTTCGTTTACGCATCCTTCCGCTGTGTGAGCAACTGAAGGGAGCCGATATGCTGATCCCCGGTGGCACTACCCAAGCTGTCAACTCATTCGCGGAAGACGTTCGCGAGGGGCTGGGACGAGTCGGGCAAAAGGAGTTGCCGTCAAAGTACTTTTACGACGAAATTGGCTCTGCCCTTTTTGAATTGATCACCAAACTTCCTGAGTATGGGCTGACAAGAGCGGAGGAGCGAATTCTGCTGCGGCACTCCAAGGCTATTGCCGAAGGGCTCGCCTCGCACGGGATAGTCGTTGAACTCGGCAGCGGCAGTGGCAGGAAGACGCGCCGCATACTGGAAGCTCTCGCCCACTATCGGGCGACAACGTACTGTCCCATTGAGATCTCTTCGACGGCGATGGAGAACTGTAAACGTGAACTCGATGATCTGGCGCACGTCAGCATTGTGGGATTTGAGACCGAATACCTGGATGGCCTGCACCGGGCGGTGGCCCGCCGCCGGCCCGGCGAGGCAGTTGTGGTGCTTTTCCTGGGAAGCTCAATCGGCAACTTTGATCGTGGGCCGGGCGAGGACTTCCTGCGGAAGATTCGCGAAGAGCTCGAACCTGGCGATGCACTGTTGCTCGGGACCGACCTGGAGAAGCCCTCGGCCCAACTTATTGCCGCTTACGATGACTCGCGCGGCATAACGGCGGCGTTCAATCGTAACCTACTGGCCCGCATCAACCGGGAGCTCGGAGGTGACTTCGCCTTGTCGCGCTTTGAGCACTTAGCGCTGTACAATCCCCGGGAGCGCCGCATCGAAATGCATCTCCGCTCGGTTGAGACCCAGATCGTCTCCATCGAAGGGGCGAATTTTACGTTTCAGCGCGATGAAACCATTTGGACAGAGAGTTGTCATAAATACGGAAAAGCCGAGGCCCCGCAGATGGCCGAACGAACCGGGTTCGCGTGCATGGGGCAATGGGTGGATGAGGAATGGGCATTCGCCGACAACCTGTTCGTCGCGGTCTAACACTGGTAATACGTCCCCATCACATCAACAAATAAATCGGAGCGACGACTCGCTATCCTGAAACCCTAAAGGTGGCGGCGATAGCTGAACCCGTAACTTCAATGAAAAAGGGCGCTTTGGGGTTTAGCCCCTCAGCGCCCGTTTGGTTGCGGGGGCTGGATTTGAACCAGCGACCTTTGGGTTATGAGCCCAACGAGCTACCAGACTGCTCCACCCCGCGTATTTATCATAACGAATTGTTGCGGCAATGACAACCGGTGATTTGGTAATGGTACAGTTTGAGGTAGCAGCGGCTTTATCCGTCAGCCGACGGACCATTTGGCGAGGTAAACTCGCCGCTACGACATCAAACTGTACTACTACCGGTGATTTTCCTCGAACGATCGTTCACGCTCAAGGCCCCTGTGCTAAAATTTATTGATATCCGAATAGATGTTTGCGTAAATCGGGAATATGTCCAAGCCCTCCAAGCCCGGTCCAAAGCACTTTGCCGTCAACCGCCAGGCACAGCACTTGTACCATCTGCTCGAAAGGTTTGAGGCAGGAGTGGAGTTGACGGGCACGGAAGTGAAGTCGGTTCGCGACGGGAAGATCAATCTCAAAGACAGTTATGTGGACGTACAGAGGGGCCAGGCTTGGCTGATCGACTGTCACATCAGCCCCTATGCGGCGGGGAGTTACTCCAATCACGATCCGCTTCGCGACCGGCGTCTACTGCTTCACCGGCAGGAGCTGGATAAGTTGGCGGGCCGGGTTCAGGAAAAGGGATTCACGCTGATTCCCACTCGAGTCTATCTGAAGAAAAATCTGATCAAATGCGAGATTGCCCTGGCAAAGGGCAAAAAGGTTTACGACCACCGTGAGACGTCGCGGCGGCGCACCATCGAACGTGAAACGCAACAGGCCATACACGAACATCGCCAGCGGCACCTGTAAATGCAGGGATTAGGGTTTAGGGATTCGGGATTAGGGACAGCCGAATCTCTAAACCCTAATCCCTAATTCCCCCTCTAAGGAGCTTTGAATCGTGAAGATTGAATTCCGGCCCGAACCGCTCACACAACTCGCTACCTCCGCCCTGGCCGCTTATGGCTTCGAAGGGTCGCCCGCCTCCAGTGGCACGGTGGAGCGATTGCCGGAGGAAACACGCAGACTGTTGCAGCAAATGCAAACGGCGGGAGAACTCACCGGCAAGGCGTTTGAATGCACCACTCTTCATTGGCCTGTGGGAATGGCCGCATCCAGGCTGCTGGTGGTGGGCGCCGGCAAGCGCGAAAAATTCAGCGAGACGCAACTCCGCCATCTGGTGGGGGCGGTGGTGAGGAATTTGCGTTCGCGCGGGGTGCGGGAACTGGCCTGGATTCTGGGTTCCAGCGAACCGGGCGCACTGGCGGCCATCGTGGATGGTGCTCTGGTGGCCGATTATGACGCGGATAGTTACCGGACCGAGCGCAATGGTGAGAAGGGCATTGACACCCTATGGCTGGCAACGGGCGGTGAGACACTGCCGCCCGAGGCGGAAGCCGCCATCCATCGGGGCCGTATTCTTGGCGAGGCCCAAAACTTCACGCGGGAGCTGGTCAATGAGCCCTCCAATCGTATGACACCGACGAAACTGGCGGAGCGGGCCAGCGAGATGGCTACGCGCTTCGGCCTGGCGTGTGAAGTGCTGGGGCCGCAAGAAATCCAGGATCTCAAAATGGGCGCATTCTGGGCAGTCGCCCAGGGAAGCCAGCAGGAACCTGCCCGACTGATCGTTATCCGCTATTCGCCGGAGGATGCGCCGGAACAGCCCGTGATCGGATTAATCGGGAAGGGAATTACCTTTGATAGCGGCGGCATCTCCATCAAGGCCAGCGAAAACATGCACGAGATGAAAACGGACATGGCGGGCGGCGCGACCATGCTCGGGGTTATGCAGGCCATTGCTCAACTCAAGCCCCGCGTCCGCGTCACGGCGTTGATTCCGGCAACGGAGAACATGCCCAGCGGCGATGCTTTCAAGCCCGGTGATGTGATCACCTCGATGTCAGGAAAGACCATCGAAATCCTCAATACCGACGCGGAGGGCCGCCTGGTAGTCGCCGATGCCCTGACCTACGCGAAGCGGCTTGGCTGCACGGTTCTGATTGACGCAGCGACCCTGACCGGAGCCGTCCTGGTCGCGCTCGGTACCTTCACCACCGGAGTCTTCGGTTGGAACAAAGACTGGGTAAATCGCGTGCTGGCCGCTGCCAATGTGGCCGGAGAGAAGATGTGGCAACTGCCCGTCGACGACGACTATCGGGAGCTATACAAGAGCTCGATTGCGGACCTGGCCAATACCGGCGGGCGTTACGGTGGAGCGATTACCGGCGCGATGTTCATTGGGGAATTCGCCGGCGATACTCCCTGGGTGCATCTCGATATCGCCGGCACACGCTGGGCGAACGACGAGAAGCCTTACCGCGCGAAGGGGCCCACCGGCCACGGCGTGCGGACGCTGGTGCAACTCCTAATGAATTTCTCGGCGTAGAACGTAGCATGGGCATCTTGCCCGTGCGCGCGGCAGGATGCCCGTGCCACGTCGCGCTCACATGCGCTCAGGAATATCGATGCCCATTTGTTCGGTGGCGAGGGTCAAAGTGCGCTCCGTCAGGTAGACGAGGTACAGGAGGAACTGTTGGCGCGCCGGGTCCGGTTCACTCAGGATGTGGAAGTGATGATAGAAATTGTTGAAGGCTTGCCCGAGGCGAAACACGTATTTGGCCACCACGGCGGGCTCTTCGCTCTGGATCGCTTGTGCCACCATGGCCTCCAGTTGGCTGGCCAAGAGGGTTAGCTCCCAAAACGCCGCGCCGTCCTCTCCCTTGAAAAACTCCTGCAATTGTTGCGGTGTGAAGGCGCTGGACAATTGTGCGGCCGCGAATTCCGGGTGTGACTCCTGGAATTTGCGAAAAATATTCCGCGCGCGCACGACGCTGTATTGCAGGTAGGGTCCCGTCTCGCCCTCGAAGGCCAGGGCTTCCTTGAAGTCAAAAGCGATGATGACGCGGCGCGAAAACTTCAGCAGAAAGTAGCGCAGCGCGGCCACGGCAATCTTGCGCGCGTAATCTTGCACTTCGGCCGGGTCCTCCGCCATACCGCGCGAACTCACTTCCTCTGCGGCGCGGGCAATCAATGTATCGATCAGTTCATCGGCCTTGACTCCCTGGCCTTTACGCCCGGAAACCTCCACGTAGGGCCGCTTGCGGTCTTCGTCACTGAGCGCGATTCCCATCTCCTCGGCGCAGCGCGCAGTAAGCCCGACGACTTCGTAGGCGAAGTGATGGAGGTTCGCGGCGCAATCGTGGTAACCGAGCGTGTGGAATGCGGCTTTGACGACATTCTGAAGGTAGGATTGGCGCGTATCAATCACCGCGTAGGCGGCGCTGGCTCGGCCGAAGGGTGGGGCGTCGGCGCGCCCGTTCACGGCGGTGCACCACACGCAATGGCCGTCGGGATATCGATGGAAGGGGTAGTACTCAAAGTCCTTTCCCAGCAAGGCAAACTTCCAGAGATGGTAGGCAATGTCTTTGCCAACGTAGGTCACGGTGCCGTTGGAGCGCACGATGACCTTGATATCGTCAGCGTCTGCCGTCTCATTTTCTCCCTCTGCCACGGAATCCGCGAGGTCCATAACCCAACAGCCCGCATTCTTGCCAGCGTCTTCGAAACGAATGGCTTTTTCTTTTTTGAGCAGCTCAAAGGCAGATTTCCAGAAGTCGAGTTTTAGAATCTCGCTTTCCTGAGCTAGCAGGTCATACTCGATGTTCAGGCGCAACATGGTTTCCAAATGGGCGCGGACGATGGCGGTGGAAATCAGCTCCGCCATGACCGCGGCTTCGCCGTGGCCTTCTTCGATGTCCTTCAGGGCTTGGGCGCGCCACTTTAGAGCCTCTTTGTCTTCCTCATAGTGCTGGAAGACACGCGCGTAAAGGTCCCAGCAGTAGTAGTCGAAGCGCGCCGAGGCGTCATAGATCAACGTCTCAACATCTTCCGGCGTTTTTTTCTCCAAATGGAGGAATCCCACCACCACGTCCGCAACCTGGACGCCCGTGTTGTCGATGTAGTTCTGTACCTCGACATTCTCGCCCCGGAACCGCAGCAGGCGGACGAAGGTATCGCCCAGAACCGCGTTACGAAGATGGCCGATGTGCGCTGCCTTGTTGGGATTGATGCTGGTATGTTCCACTAGAATTTTGCCGCGCACTGGGTCGAACGGCGTTCGGCTCCGCGTTGAGGCCTCCCGCAGGGCAAAGAGCCGGGCGGCCGTTTGCGCGCGCTCCAGGTGAAAATTCAGATAGCCGGCCCCGGCGACGGTGACGCGCTCCACTCCTTCCAGCCCTGAGACCAGCGGAACAAGCTGCTCGGCGATTTTGCGGGGCGGCTGGCGCAATTGCTTGACCAACTCAAAGCATCCTGCCAGGGAGATGTCGCCCATCTCCAGGTTGGGAGGTGCGTCGAGCGCGGGCGGGGAAACTTCCACATTGAACGCCGTGCGCACCGCCTCCACAAATTTGGACTGTATCCTCTGTTGGATCTCAGGTAACAATGAGCACTCCCTCTGCTGCTGTCATTGGATGCAACTTCGCCGGGCAAGCCGCGCGCCGCCTTTACGGTGTAAGTCGCGATTGCTGCGATGAATGTTGAATTATAGCAGAGCCGCACCAAGTAGTGCGCAGCGCAGATCGCCGGTTTTGGGGTCTGCGCAACGCCCGCTGGTTACGGGGTCGGCTTTCGATAGCCCGATCCATTCGCCTGGCGGCCGTTTCGGAAGGCTCGGCCATTGCATTCAACAGCGGTCAGCCGTATGCTGACGGCCGGCCAAGAATCGAAAGAGAAAATTTCGGCTGACACCATTGGGGGGCTTAGATCTCATGAAGACAGTTATTCTGGAAGAGCCGGGGCAGTTCACGTTCACCGAAACCGCGCCGCCGGGGGCACCGGGGGCGGGTGAAGTGCTGGTAAGAGTATTGACGGTCGGCATCTGCGGCACCGACCTCCACGCCTTCGAAGGCACGCAGCCATTTTTCACCTATCCCCGCATTCTTGGGCATGAGCTTGCCGTGGAGGTTATCGAGACTGGCGAGGCCGCCGGCGACTTCCAGCCCGGCGACCGCTGTGCGGTGAACCCTTACATGACGTGTGGCGAGTGCGCGGCCTGCTTGCGTGGGCGCACGAACTGCTGTGCGAAGATGCGCGTCATCGGGGTCCACAGTGATGGGGGCATGCGCGACCGCATTCTTCTCCCGGCGAAGCAGATGTACAAGTGCGAGAAGCTAACGCCGGAGCAGATTCCGCTGGTGGAGACGTTGGGCGTCGGCATCCACGCCGTGGGGCGTGCGGCGGCGCAGCCCGGCGAGCGCGCGATCGTCGTGGGCGCCGGTCCCATCGGGCTCTCGGTGATCGAGTTCTTGCGGCTGGCGGGTGCCGATATCGCCGTGGTGGAGAAAATGCCGGACCGGCTCGCCTTCGCGGCCCGGCACAACGGCTTGAGGCGGTATTATCCCTCCCATGAGGAAGCGCGGCAGGAAGAGCCGTCGATGCTGGTGTTCGACTGCACCGGCGACCGGGCCTCCATGGAGCAATCCATTCACCTGCTCCAGCAGGGCGGCAAGCTGATTTTCGTGGGGCTGATCAACGACCACATCTCTTTATTCGACCCCGACCTCCACCGCCGCGAGGCCACCATCCTATCGAGCCGCAACAGCACTCCGGTCGAGCACCATCGGGTGCTCCAGGCGATGGAATGCGGGCAGATCGATGTCGGGACGTGGCCCACCGAGTTCGCACGCTGGAGCGTGATACCGCAGAGATTTCCAGCGTGGCTCCACCGCGAAGCCAGCGTGGTCAAAGCGGTGGTCGACTGGTTGTGACGGCCTCCGCAAAATCGGCTCATCGGTTCATCGGGCCATCGAAAAGCCGTCCGTTGTCCGTGGTCAGTTGTCCGTTGGTAGGGATGCGAGGAGATCGAAAGCCTCAAGCCACTGACGACCGACAACAGACCACGGACGGCCTTTAAATGACCCGATGAGCCGATGGCCCGATCCAACAGGGGTCTGCCCCTTGTCTTAGAAACGGCCGCCACGATACAATGCGGTCAAGCTTATGTCCCCGCAACCGCCAACAAACGTCCTCACCATAGTGGTCGTCGCCGGGGCGCTAATTTTCGCGTGGTACCTATATCAAATCGCTTCGCGCAAGAAGGAGAGAATTCGATACAAGCTAAGGGGGGTTACCGTCTTGGTGGCCGCTTATACGATCACGGCGATAGTCCTGATGAGGAGGGGACTTCCCCCTCTCGAAGTGGCTCTATTTAGCGTGTTTGTCGGATTCGGATCAGCGTGGTTCTTGGTGAAGCCGCCCAGGAGGGATCGTCGCATACCGAATGCCGTGCGCCGCCAGGTTATCGCCAGGGATCTCACCAGCAAAGGGCTGAAATGGGATCCTGCGAAGTACCACATCTATCATGTGGTGCCCTTTTCGCGCGGCGGCGACAACTCAATTCGGAACCTCCGGGTCGTTGAGAAGCAGAAAAATCTGCGCAAGGGCGGCAAGATGCCGAGCTTTCTGGATTTCTTCAAATGAGCGGGTCACGGTCAGCGGAGTTCTGACGGGTCGGCTTTTCTCATGCCCGACACCTTTGCCGGAACTGCAGTTTGTCAATAGGGACGTGACACGTCGCTACCGTCGCTTCGTCCGAGGCAAGATTGTTGCAACGTGACCAGCGCCGATCTTCCGCCCGCTTCGCCGGTCCTTTCCTCTCCGAGCGTTTTTGCCTTTGCTTTGTCCGAGCGGGAAATCGTAGGCCCCAAAGAGCATGGGCCTGCGCAAGCCGAGGATGAACGCTTCGTCGGCCCTTACGAGCCAGCGGTCACTTACGCGTAAGGAAACGCGAACCCTCCAGCACTTGCGAACATCAGCGGGGAGCTTTTCTGGTGTATGCTTTCACCTTGGCCCCGCTCTTTTTCGTGTGCTTCGAAACCGCCTGTTTCTTGGCCTCTTTTTTAGTGGCCCTACCGATGACGGCAGCGGCCAGAATCGGCAACGGCGGAATAGGCATATCGACATCCCTCGTTTTGCCCGGATCATATCATAACCATTCGCCGTCCGCGGTCGGACGGGGGTCGATCCTCTGCCACTGACCGTTCTACCCGTCTAAGAGCGCGCCGTGACTTGGTGGGAACCTTAGCCATCTCAACGGCAAGGGTGGCATGGACCCGATCTGTGGATCGGCGTAGTCCGGATGTTATAATTCGGGCCATCCGGCGAAGGACCGGTTTCCTCGGCACGCGGCCGAGACGAGGAGTCTATGCCACTCCAAATGGATTACTTCGACGAGTTTCTTCGAAAGGTCGACCCTTTCATGGGATCCCTATACCAGTCGCTCGAATTCAAATGCGTTGCGGCGAGGCGTGGCGTCGAGTGGGTCCTAGTTACGGGAAAGGCTGTTCTCAGCACCGAGCCCTTCATCCCTGGCTCCGAGATATCTGAGTTATTCAAACTTCCTGATCTCGTTGCTCTTTCGGGGCGCCCAAGGGCCACGTCGGTTACCAACCTCATTACGCACCTGCGGGATTCCTGGGTCATTTATACACATACCTCCGAAAAAATTCAGTCGGTCGCTCATGGGGCTGGTGCCTATAACTGGCCGCCGCCCGGGGTCTACTCCATCGACACAACTGCGAATCCTCCGAGCCGGTGGAACAAGGCGTTCTGCCTAAACGGAATAGGCCCGAATGTGTCGTCATTGATAAGCTATGAGATTGATGGCGAGTTAAACCAGCACACGTCCTACAACGGTTTCGACGGGCTTTGCGGAAACCTCGGGCTGCCAGCGCGGAGGGGCAACCTCGTTTCATCTTTCATAATTTCAGCCGAGCTACCTGCCCGCTTTGAATCCGTACAACTCGGTCCGGCGAAGCGAGATCTTGAGGTTGACATTGAATGTATAGGTACGCCCGTCTTGAGGGTCGAATGGCTACCGGAACATTACATGCAAAGGTTCCCGAATCCCTGGGGGCGCACGGGTCCCGATACTGACGCGTACCACGCCTCGGTGCCGGTGCGGGACGGAGCGACGTCCGCCGATCTGATGCTTGACTTTGGGGAGATTCTGGCCGTTGATTTCCGGCATCACAACATCTTCGATGAGAGGGAGGAGTTGGGGGAAAGAGAGCAGATTGGCCGAGTGGGAGGAACCAACCCGGGGCAGCCTCAAGAAGCCAAATTCGAGACCACATTCCACTCATACACGTCGGGCGGGCAGGTCGGCGAAGGAGGGGCTGGAACCGTATTCAAAGTGCATAATGAACACGGTGAGTTGTTAGCAGTCAAGCGCTTAGACCCCAGCAAGACGACGAGCGAGAAACTTAAACGATTCGAGAATGAACTGCGTTTTTGCAAGAACGAAGCCCACCCAAACATTGTCAAAGTGCCGGATGAAGGGTTCACAAATGAGGGAGGGAAGAAGGCTCCCTTCTACGTCATGCCCTTCTACCCTAAGACGCTCCGTCACCTGATGAGAAAGGGGATCCCCCCCGAAAGGATTCTGCCTTGCTTTGCTCAAGTGTTGGATGGAATCAAAGCTGCTCACTTGCAGGGAGTGTGGCATCGGGACCTCAAACCAGAAAACATCCTATATGATCCGGGGACTGACACTCTCGTTGTTGCAGATTTCGGGATTGCGCATTTCGAGGAGGAGGGCATATACACCGCCGTCGATACAAACGACAGCCGGAGGCTTGCCAACTTTCTGTACGCGGCGCCGGAGCAGAGAACTCGTGGTAATGAAGTCGACCACCGTGCGGACATCTACGCTTTGGGCTTAATCCTGAACGAGATGTTTACTCACCAAATCCTGCAGGGAGAGGGATACAAGCGCATAGAAAGCGTGGCTCCTCAGTTCAAGTACCTTGACGAAGGTGTGTCGCTGATGGTTCAGCAGGAACCGAAGAAGAGACCCGCTTCGGTCGACGCTATTAAGGAATTGTTGCTCGCCCGGGGCGATGAATATGTCTCAGAATAAAAGCAAACATTGCGCGGACTTGTTTTACAGGACTGCGGCTTCCAGTTTCAAATCCTGGTGTTCTCATTCGGTTAGCCAAAGCGCACCATGGAAAAGAAGCGAGCGGCTGCAAGCCGCATAGCGGCGGCATAATGTGGCGGGCTGGCGCAGTGCGCAGCCCTGCGGCCCACAGACAGGACTGAAATCAGACGAGGCGATTAATTTCAGAAAACTTGGCGCGCCGATCGGTTTTGCTGATCAGGAGTTGTAGCCGTCCGCGCGCAAAATCGCGTTCATCGGTGGCCACAACCCGCGCTAAGACACGCTGCTGATGCGTCAAGCTGCGGTCTGCGCCAGCCAGCCCTTTGGAAATACCGACCCGGCACCGGTTTCGTTCCATACCTAAAGAAGCGCGAACCTGTGCCGCCATTCGTGATAGACTTCGCCTTCTTGAATGACCACGAGTCATTTCATCATGCGTTAGCATAGTTCCAAGGAGGTGCATTCATGAAGAAGATGCTAGTGCTTATTACGTTCCTAACTTTCCTCCTGACGGCTTGGCCGAACACGGCGCGCGCGCAAGGCGGGTCCGAAAACGCTCCTGGCGAGGCCGTCAACAAAGCCATACCCGACCATTTTGAACTGGAAAAAAATCAGCTTCCCGTGCTGAAGCAAAACGCCGTTTCGCTGAAGACTGGCAAAGGCGCGCACGTGATTCTGGGCTTGGTCGATACGACCGGCTCCAGCCCGAGAATACACCGTAAGTACACCGGTATGCTCATTTCGGATGGCAAGATTTCCGTGTGCGGCATTTCCATCGACGCGGGCAGCTACGGCTTCGGGTTGTCTCCCAAAGCCCCGGGCGAGGACTACGGCAGGTTTACGATTTATACGAAGGCGGGCGACGAAGTGGGCGAGTGCTCCGCGAAGATGGATGCAAGCATAGCGGCATCCAAGCCCGTGGCGGTGATCAGTGCCAAGGGTGGGACGACAAAACTGAGTCTTTTCAGATACGCCCTGGAAATTCAGTAGCAAGCGGATGGCCATCTCTGAAGCGGCCATGCCTGTTGTGCACTTCGAGAATCGCCAGTCTCAATTCGCTAAATCACCAGATGAGCCGATGGCGCGATCCCTCACGCCTTGACTTTCTGCGCCGCCTCGTTTAGCATCGTTATGAATTAATGAACGGTCATCTACCTCCCACTATTGCCAACCGGCGGCATTCTGCCGAATCCCGCGCCATGTGCATCTTTTGAAAGGGAGGAGTGTCCCAGACTTCGAACCCGATGATGGCCAGTGTCAAAATCCGAAAGGGAGTTCCCGCGCTCGTGGGCACGTATGATGGAAACCTCAAGCTCTTCGAGCGATGTTTCCAGGTCTCCGCGCATTTAGGTGAGGAGTCACTGGAAATCGAAGGCGAGGAAGGGAACGTGCGCCGGGCGCAACGCCTGGTGGAGGAATACTCGGCGCTGGTGGAAAGTGGAACTCGCTTTGAGAACGCGGAAATCGAAGGCTTTCTGCGCATCATCAGCCAGGATCCGGAAGCCAGTTTGAAGGGTTTGGCGGAAGCGGGGCGGCCGCGCAGCTTCGGAAAGAAGTCGATTGCCCCCAAAGGTCTGAACCAGCGCAGTTACGTCGATGCCATGGAACGCCACGACATGGTTTTTGGCATTGGACCGTCGGGCACTGGTAAGACCTATCTGGCGGTGGCGATGGCGGTGGATGCGCTACTCACGAAAGAGGTCAGCCGCATCATCCTGGCGCGGCCGGCGGTGGAGGCTGGCGAGCGTTTGGGATTCTTGCCCGGCACGCTTCAGGAAAAAGTGAACCCCTACTTGCGCCCGCTCTACGATGCTCTCTATGACGTCTTGGACCCTGACCGCGTGGATCGCTATATCGAAAAAAACATCATCGAGATTGCGCCCATTGCCTTTATGCGCGGGCGGACGCTGAACGACGCGTTCGTGATTCTGGACGAAGCCCAGAACACCACGAGTGAGCAGATGAAAATGTTCCTGACGCGCCTGGGCTTTAATTCCAAGGCCGTGGTGACGGGTGACGTCACGCAGATTGATCTTCCCAATGGGCGGCGCTCGGGGCTGATCGAGGCGGTGGAAGTGGTGGGCAAGGTGGCCGGCATCAGCATCATTTATTTCACCGAGCGCGACGTGGTCCGGCACAGCCTGGTGCAACGCATCATCCGCGCGTACGAAGAGTTTGACCAGGTTCGGGCCGCCAAAGCCAATGGCGAGAAGAGCAGTGGCTAGTGCTTAGTGGTTAGTGCCTAAGTCCTGCTGAAGAACAACTTACCATTATTCACCACTAGCCACTAGGCACTAACCACTGACCACTGTTCTTTTGAGGCGTCGTGCTGGTTAATCTCCAGAAACGCTATTTGGTCCGCACCGCCTCCCTGTCGTCATTTGTGCGCAATCTGAAGCGGCGTTTGCGGTTAGGAATTCAAGAGTTCAACATTTGTTTCGTGGATGATAAGGTGATTCGTAATTTGAATCTTACCTTTCGCCGTAAGGATAAAGCCACGGACGTCCTTTCTTTTCCCTGGAACGAAGCAGCGGGACCTCTTCAAGCGCGTCGGCGTCCGTCTTCCCGGCGCCGAAGGCGGGGCGGAATCACCAATTTCCTGGGTGACGTGGTGATTTCCGTGCAGACAGCTCGGCGCAACGCCGGTGAAGAAGGGCATTCGACGCTCAATGAAATCCGCTGGCTGATCCTGCATGGGGTACTTCACTTGCTAGGTTATGACCACGAGCATGATACCGGAGAAATGATGGCGCTCGAGCTGGCCTTGCGAGAGCAATTGGGCGTGGCAGGCCACCGGCGGAAAAGCAAGTCAAAAGGCAAAACGCAAAAGTCAAAAGTCAAAGCCGGGATCATCTGAACTTTTCACTTTTGCCTTTTGCTTTTTGACTTGTTCTGGTTTTTCGTTATGCCTGTAACATTGCTCATTACCATTGCGTGGATATTGTTGCTGGCGATCCTTCTCGTGCTGGGCTCCGTGGCCTCCTACCTGCGGCTCCTGATGCGGCGGCTGACGCCGGTGGGGGCCCGCAAAGTTTTTGGGCCGCGCGAGGACGGCCGCGTGCGTCCCAATCGCGAGCGCGTGGGCGTGTCGATTTCGGCCTTGCACGGCGCCGCCATGCACTTGTTCGCGGTCGGGTTGACGGGCCTGCTGATCTGGCGGCGGCCCGAGCACCTGTGGAGTGATCTCGGCACCGCCCTGCTGATTGTCCTGGCCGCCGTGGCCATTGCCGATCAATTGATCCCTTTCCTGCTGGTGGTGCGGCACGACGAACCGGAATTGATTCTGGAGCAATGGGAACCCCATCTGCTGCGGGCGGTTCATTGGGCGCTCCCGCTCACCTTTCCCATTCTGATTTCCACCACCATCGCCCGGCTGCTCGAACCCACTGAACAGGAGCCCGAGCCGCCTTCGCCGGAGGAAAATCTCGCGGAGCTGATTGCGACGGGCGAGCAGGAAGGTTTGATCGAAAAGGGAGAGCGCGAACTGCTGCAATCGGTGGTGAAATTCGGCGATAAAGTGGCCCGCGAGGTCATGACCCCGCGGCCGGAAATCGCCGCCATCGAAATCAATTCTTCCCTGGAAGACCTGCGGGCTCTATTTCGCGCCAAGCGGATGACGCGCTATCCGGTTTATTCCGGCCAATTAGACCACATCGAGGGAATCGTGAGCGTGCGCGACCTGATGGAATTGACCCCGGATGAGCAGAAGCGCGCCACGCTCCGCGACCTGGTGCGGCCCGTGGCTTTCGTCCCGGAAACCAAGCTCATTCGTGACATTTTGAAAGAATTACAGCAATCCACTACCCAGATGGCGATCGTGATCGATGAATACGGCAGCGTTTCCGGGCTGATTACGATCGAGGACCTGGTGGAGCAGATCGTGGGAGAAATCCGCGATGAAGTCGAGCCTCACGCGCGCGACATCATCAAGGAATCGGCCTCGAGCTATATCCTCTCCGGGCACGCCGAGTTGGCCCAGGTGGCCGGCGAAGTGCACGTCCCCCTGGAGGCAGACGATTACTCGACTGTGGCGGGTCTGGTCATGAATCAACTGGGCCACGTGCCCGCCGCCGGTGAGAAAGTGCAAAGTCACGGCTTGACGTTTGAAGTGCTGGAGGCAAACCAGCGCACGGTTCTCAAGGTGCGGATGAGGATTCCGCCCAGCCCGCCTGCCGCGAATGCAACCCATGTCTGAACCGACTTCCTTCAAATCGGGATTTGTCGCGGTCGTGGGGCGCCCCAACGCCGGGAAAAGCACGCTGGTGAACGCCCTGGTGGAGTCCAAGGTCTCGATTGTGACCCCGGTTCCCCAGACCACGCGCAATCGCATCCTGGGGATCTTGCATCGCCCCGACGCCCAGGTGATTTTCATGGATACCCCGGGCGTCCACAAGCCGCTTTCGCGGTTAAACGAACAGATGATGAATTACGTGCGGCAGGCGCTGGCGGACCGTGATCTGGCCGTGCTGATCGTGGATGCGAGTGAGAAATTCGGGAAGGGCGATGAGTTCGTCATCAACCTGCTGAACGAATATTCTCCTCGCGCGATTTTGGCGCTGAACAAGATTGACCGGGTGCACAAGCCCGACCTGCTGCCGTTGATGGATCGCTACTCAAAGCTTTACGGGTTTGAGGAGATCTTCCCGATCTCGGCCCTGCGCGGGGACGGACTGGAGGGGCTGCTCACGGCGATCGTCCAGCGGCTGCCCGAGGGCCCGCCCTACTTTCCTGCCGACGAATACACCGACCAGCCGGAGCGCTTCCTGGCGAGCGAAATTATTCGCGAAAAGGTCATCCGCCATACCAAGCACGAAATGCCTTACGTCACTGCGGTGCTCATTGAAGGGTTCGAAGAGGGGACGCTGATTACGCGCCTCCACGCCACGATTGTGGTGGAGAAGGATTCGCAAAAACCCATTGTGATTGGGGCCGGGGGGGCTCGCCTGAAGGAAATCGGCAGCGAGGCGCGGGAGGAATTGGAAAAACTGTTTCCCCCCAGGGTCTACCTTGAACTCTTTGTGAAAGTCCAACCGCACTGGCGTAACAACAGCGCCGTCGTGGCCGAATTGGACTATCGCGGCGACGGCGGTTCGGCAGAGTAGCGCGCATCCGGTTCGGCCTTACTGTGTTGTGCCTTTCGCCAAGTCATACACGCGCCGGATGCTGAGAGGCCCGGCGAGCGAGGGATCCTCGAATCGGGTGGTTACATAAAGCTGTTTGCCGTCATCGCTCATGCGGAAGGTCTGCGTAAGTTTTTCCGAGTGGGGCAGCTTGGTCTCAGCAATGAAGGCGCCGCTTTCCCACGAAGACTTGCTCGAGAACTTCTTCCCGTCCGCATCCTTATCGTCATGCTTTTTACCGTCAGGGTAAAAAGTCTGGGCATGGTCGTTATCATCGGTCACCACAATCTGGTCGGAGCGCTGGTCGATGCGCAGGTACTTGGGATTTGCCGCGAGGCGATCCCACATCTCATCGGTGACGCCGCTACGATTCTGTGTGGCCTGACGGCCGCGACCCATGCCGCCACCTCCCCCCATGCCGCCCATACCGCCACGTCCCATGCCGCCGGGGTAGCCACCTCCACCGCCTGGATACCCTCCGCCGCCAGGGTAACCGCCTCCGCCTCCGGGATAGCCACCACCGTTGTTTGTGCTTTGCTGGATTTTGCTGTTTTGCTGCGCGTCTTGAACCCTTTGGCTTGCATCGTCGCTCTGGTTCTGGTTGAAATTCCAGTGGCCGGTCAGTTCCGCCTTTTCTTGGGCGCGCGCCACGCCCACCAGCGAGGCCGCTAGGAAACACGCTGCAACTGGGACCATGGCCTTTGTTGTGAAGCTGAAAATCTTAGTCATTGTCTCCCACCTTCCTGCTTTGGATGCCCTTGCCGATTGCTAATCATTCGATTCCCCGAGCGTACGGCAGGTTGTCCCATTGTCGCACGCTCAGGGGGAAAACACGATGGTGCAAAGCGTGGAGGAGTTCGAAAGATGTTAATTTGAGTTTACAACCCCCTCCATACCGCGCCAGTGCCACAAGCAAAACCAGCCTCTCCGTGTCCTCTGTGCCTCAAAGGATTTCACACAGAGCGCACAGAGCCGCTCAGTGAACTCTGTGAGAAATCCCTTCCTGTCGCAGAGGACACGGAGAAAGATCTTCGTGGCAGAACAGGGTCTTAGGAGCTAAGGTTACAGAGCCGCCGGCCGGTCCGTCTGCACACGCAAGACGGACGCCGGCTAACTTCCCACGGCAATTCCCAGCGAGCGCATCTTGCGGTACAAATGGCTGCGTTCGAGGCCCAGGGCTTCGGCCGTGCGGCTGACGTTGCCCTGATGCTCGTCGAGGGTGCGGAGAATGTAGTCGCGCTCATAAGCGGTGCGGGCTTCCTGAAGGCTGGAGAATCCCCCCGTCGGGAATTTGGCGGCCGGGGTGGAGCGCGGCCCGTCCTGGTGCAGGGAAGGGGGAAGATGGCGCCGCTCGATGCGCTCGCCGGGCACCATGATGACCAGGCGCTCGACCAGATTCTTGAGTTCGCGCACATTTCCCGGCCAACGATATGCCAGCAGAATTTCCATCGCGGTTTCCGCAAAATGCTTGGGGCGGCGTCCATAGGCGCGGGCGAATTCCGCCAGGAAAAAGTTGGCCAGCGTGGGGATATCCTCCGCGTGCTCGCGCAGTGCGGGCACGTAAAAGGGAATCACGTTCAAGCGGTACAAGAGATCTTCGCGGAAATTTCCCTTCTGAATTTCGTCTTCCAGGTGCTTGTTGGTGGCGGCAATGATGCGGACATCGACGGTGAGGTTCGAGCCCGAGCCCACCGGCGTGAAGCGCTGCTCCTCGATTACGCGCAGCACTTTGGACTGCGTGCGCAAGCTCATATCGCCCACCTCGTCGAGGAACAGTGAGCCGCCATGGGCCTGTTCGAACTTGCCCGTCTTGTCTTCCAGCGCGCCGGTAAACGATCCTTTGATGTGCCCGAAAAGCTCGCTCTCAATGAGCTCTTCCGGAATGGCGGCGCAATTCACTTCCACGAATGGCTGCTCGGCGCGCTGGCTGTGATTGTGCAGCGCGTGGGCCACCAGTTCCTTTCCCGTCCCGCTCTCGCCGTAGATGAGCACGCGTCCATGGGTGGGGGCGGCGAGCTGCAATTGCTGGCGCAAGGCCCTCAGGGGGATGCTGTCGCCGATGATGCGGTCGCGGCCGCGCAGCTCGGCACGCAACTCGCGGTTTTGCGCCGCCAGGTGCGACTGCTCCAGCGCGTGGCGAAGCGTCAGCAGAGTCTTGTCGATGGAAAGCGGCTTTTCGATGAAATCGAAGGCGCCGAGCTTGGTGGAGCGCACGGCCGTTTCAATGGTGCCGTGCCCCGAAATCATGATGACCGTGGGAGGCGCTTCCAGGGCCTGGATTTTCTCCAGCACTTGAATGCCGTCCAGGCCCGGCAGCCAGATGTCGAGCAGGACGGCGTCAAACTTGCGTGTCTGGAGAGTTTCCAGGCACGCTTCGCCGCTGCCCACCGATTCCACCCCATACCCTTCGTCCTCGAGGACATCGGTGAGGGATTCGCGGATGCCGGGTTCGTCATCGACAATGAGAATCGAATATTTCATGCGTTTGCGCAGAGTCGGGCTTCCCAGGCGGTTACGCCACAGGCCGCCTTACGAGGGTTTCATTCGCACGACGCCTCCCGCCTAGTCGAATGCACACTTCCTCATCGTGCCAGCATCCTAGAATGCCATATACCGTCTGTAAACGCCATCAGGTGTGTCCATCAAAGCCGGCCGACGAACATGTCATGAGTCCCCGGCTCACCACTTCGCACGAAAATGCGCGAAGAATCTCGCCTTGCGCATTTTCAAGAGGAGGGGCAGTTCGCGAACTGCCCGCCAAGATTGTGAGCCCGGCTCGTCAATCTTAAAGGCGGTCGCGGAGACCCCGGCCCTCTCATGGGGACAGTCAAGATTTTCATAATTTGACGAATGTCGGCAAGGGAAATGGCAGATATTAACAAAGCAAGATTTGTTCGGGCATTTCTCCCCATCCTTGCCCATAGGTCTTAAAAATAGACTCATTAATTCCTTGACATGAGTTCCCCTGCGTGTTATTCCTACATTCATCGGGCTAGACTTTTTGTCATCTCAGGCATTTTTACTTAGAATTTGCGAGCCCTGTGCTCCCTTCAAGGGGGCGGGATTTCGATTGTTACGTGATCGACAGACCGATGTCTCGGCCCAGGCCCTTTTGACTGCAGA
>Ga0326728_10004059_pt1 | contig 44066 bp, 46 predicted proteins | sample MB3enrmetagenome_FD_207602 | JGI IMG/M metagenome (GOLD analysis project Ga0326728, IMG submission 207602) | Lab enriched peat soil microbial communities from McLean, Ithaca, NY, United States - MB31MN | ecosystem: Environmental > Terrestrial > Soil > Wetlands > Peat | place: USA: New York...
CACGGCTCTGCCGGGCAGAGCTTCGGCGCTTTTGTTCCCAACGGCGTCACGCTCGAACTCGAGGGCGACGCCAACGACTACATGGGCAAAGGCCTCTCCGGCGGGCGTCTCATTGCCTATCCGCCCAAGACCTCCAGCTTCCTGCCCGAGGAAAGCATTCTCGTCGGCAACGTCGTCCTATACGGCGCGACCAGCGGCGAAGCCTTCATCAACGGCATTGCCGGCGAGCGCTTTGCCGTGCGCAACTCCGGCGCAGCCGCCGTTGTCGAGGGCGTGGGCGACCACGGCTGCGAATACATGACCAACGGCTTCGTCGTCGTCCTCGGTTCTACCGGCCGCAACTTCGCCGCCGGCATGAACGGCGGCTTCGCCTTCGTTTACGACGATCGGGGCGACTTCTCCACGCGCCGCTGCAACACAGACAGCGTCGATCTCGAGCCGCTCGTCGATACCGATGATGTCGATCGCGTGCGCGAGCTGCTGGCGCGTCATCGCGACCTCACCGGCAGCCCTCGCGCCGCATGGGTTCTGGAGCACTGGGCCGACGCGCAGCCCAAATTCATCAAGGTCTTCCCCCACGAATACAAGCGCGTTCTGGGCGTCGCGCGCGCCACCGCACTGTACGCTTCCCCGTCGATCTCGTCGCCTCTGGTGACGGCTACAGCAGAGGTGCAACATGGGTAAGGTCACAGGCTTTCTTGAGCTTCAGCGGGAACAACCTGCGCGCCGCAAGGCCGACGAGCGCATTCGCGACTGGTTCGAAATCTACGAGCCGTTCCCAGAGGAGAAGCAGCGCGAGCAGGGCGCTCGCTGCATGGATTGCGGCGTGCCCTTCTGCCACACCGGCTGCCCGGTCAACAACCTCATCCCGGACTGGAACGATCTCGTCTACAACAACCGTTGGGAAGCCGCCATTCGCCGCCTGCACTCGACGAATAACTTCCCTGAGTTTACGGGCCGCATCTGTCCCGCTCCCTGCGAAGCCGCCTGCGTCCTCGGCATCAACCAGCCGCCCGTCTCCATCAAGCTCATCGAGCGCTCCATTGTCGATCGTGCCTGGGACGAAGGCTGGATTCATCCCGAGCCGCCCGAGCAGGCGACTGGCAAGCGTGTCGCGGTCGTTGGCAGCGGTCCCGCCGGCCTTGCCGCAGCGCAACAGCTTCGCCGTGCCGGCCACTCCGTCACAGTGTTCGAGAAAGCCGACCGCATCGGCGGCCTTCTTCGCTACGGCATTCCCAACTTCAAGCTCGAAAAGCACGTCATCGACCGTCGGATCGAACAGATGAAGGCCGAAGGCGTCTTCTTCCAGACCAGCGCCCACGTCGGCGTCAACGTCTCCGTCGAGTCGCTCACTGAAGGCTTCGACGCCATCGTTCTTTGCGGTGGCGCAGAACAACCCCGCGACCTTCCCATCCCCGGCCGCGATCTAAAAGGCATTTACTTCGCCATGGAGTTTCTGCCCCAGCAGAATCGCCGTAATGAAGGTGACGCCGAGCAAGCAATTCTTGAATCGATGCAGGCCTCCGGTTCCATCCTTGCCACGGGCAAGCGGGTTCTCATCATCGGCGGCGGCGACACGGGCGCAGACTGCCTCGGCACCAGCCATCGCCAAGGCGCCAAAAGCGTCCACCAGATTGAAATCATGCCCAAGCCGCCCGCCGAGCGTGCCTCTTCCACGCCCTGGCCGCTCTGGCCACTGCAACTCCGCACCGAAAGCTCACACGAAGAGGGCGGCATTCGCGATTGGGCCATCAACAGCGTCAAGTTCACGGGCGACGCCGACGGCCATGTCAAGCAGGTTCACGCTATCCGCATCGGCCCTCCGCCCAAGTTTGACCCCATCCCTGGCACCGAGTTCACCCTCGATGTCGATCTTGTCCTGCTCGCCATGGGCTTCCTCGGTCCCGTCCGCAACGGCATGATCGATCAGCTCGGCCTGGCCCTCGACAATCGCGGCAACATCGCCACCACCAATTTCATGTCCTCGCGCCAAGGCGTCTTCGCCGCCGGCGACATGCGCCGCGGACAATCCCTCGTTGTCTGGGCCATCGCCGAAGGCCGCAAAGCCGCCGCCGCCGTCAATGAATACCTGTCCGCAAAAGAACAACCGATGCCGCGCGCCCGCCACTCCGCTACGTTCACCGTCCGCTAATACCGCATCTGACAGCGCGGGTGCGCTATGCTTCCCTTGTGCTTTGCGGCAAGGATGGGAGCTCACTCCCCTCCATGCCTTCTGTACTTTCCTTGTCGCGTCCCTTCCGAGAAGGCTTCATATCGACTATCATCTCTTCACCATCAATCTGATCCGCAGAGGGGCCGCGAATGCTGACCAAGCCGCGCTACAAAGTGACCGGGGAAATCGAACGCTTTGACGAGCGTGAGAACGTCCAATCGCGCAACACGCTGGAACCGGGCACAGCTGAATACGCGGAGTTCTACGCTCGCTTTCCCCATTGGGAGACTGTGGATGCAAAAACGCGGGAATTATCGAAGCAGCTTGTCGGCCATCCCCTCGACGGCCTGTTGCTGGTGCAGGAAATCCTCTCCGTCGAACGCCGCGGCATGGAAGACTCGGTCGATGGTCCCGTCGCCGAACACAAATTCGAACTCACGCCCGAAAGAGCCTCGGAAAAGCTCAAAGGCTTTGCCCGCCACCTCGGTGCGGACTTGGTTCGCACTGGGCCGCTGAATCCCGCTTTCGTCTACACGCGTGTTGGCAAAACCTGGCATGACCCCGCCCGCAAGCATGGAGCCCCCATCACGCTCACGCATCGGCACGCGATCAGCATTGCAATCGGGCTTGACACAGAAATCCACAGGAGCGGCCCCGTGCTGGCCATGAGCACAGAGGTCATGAGCACTTACAACAAGCTGGGGACCATCGCAACCATCCTCGCAGCGTACATTCGCTCGCTGGGTTATCCTGCGCGCGCTCACATCGTCAGCAACTACCAGGTGCTCTGCGTTCCCATTGCCATCGATGCCGGCATGGGTGAGTTGGGCCGGCACGGCATGATGCTGACCAAGGAATTCGGCAGCTGCCTGAAGCTGGCAACCGTCACAACCGAGCTGCCTTTGGCGCACGATCCGCCGGTGGACATCGGAGTGGAGGAATTTTGTGAGGATTGCAGGATTTGCGCCGAGCGATGTCCCAGTGGTGCGATCTCACGCGGAGGCAAGCGCGTCGTGCGTGGCGTCGAGAAATGGTCCATCAATCCGCAGGCCTGCTTCAGAGTATGGAATGAAACCGGAACCGATTGTGGCATCTGTGTCTCCGCCTGCCCTTGGAGTAAGCCGTGTAATGCATTTCATCGTTTTGCCGCACTCCTGGCGACCAGGAAGAAAAAGGCTGGCTGGTGGATGAGCCGCGCCGAGAAACTCTTCTACGGAACCTATTCTCCCAAGCCAGGCCCGCCATATTTTGAAACCCCCGAGCCAATCTGGGAGAAGTACGCTGCCTATAGCAAGAAGCGGTAAGTAGCTCATGTCCCATCCTTTCGGTCTGTCGTTATGGAATCGTAGATCTCCTTGTGTCAGATGCCGGTCCGGAATTCAGAACCCGCCGCGCGGCCTTGTACGGTGGTACTATCATTTTCAAAGTAGTCCCCGGAGGTTTGGAATGCCACAACTACCCGAAAACTTTGCCAGCTTCAAGAGCCGGCACGAGCGCGTCTGCACCGCCTTCGAGCAACTTGCACAGGCCTGCCATGAAAGTGGTCCCCTAGACGAAAAAACACGCCGGTTCATAAAAATCGCCCTCGCCATTGGGGCAGGATTAGAGGGAGCCGCGCACTCTGCGGTGCGGCATGCGAAGGAAAGCGGTGCCTCTCAGTCTGAGCTTGACCAGATTGCCATCTTGGGTATCACGACCCTGGGTTTTCCGTCCGCCATGCGCGCCTTGACGTGGCTGAATGACGACGACGGCTCCTAGAGCAGAACCAGAATTCACGTGCCCAACCGAAGGATCTTGAAGGTGGCTTTTTCTTGGGGAAAAGCCACTCAGACGGCTTGCAATCGGGTACAGCTGTTCTGGTTCTGCTGTAGTGGACCATGGGAGGCTTCTCGCCTCTGCCGGGGATGCTTGCCCTTTTTGGCGACGTGACGATTGGACTCATGACTGCACCGTCGAAAACGAAGGCCAAAATGGTCAGATGGGTTTGACCGCGACCGGGCTGCCGCTCTCTTTGCCGACTGCGTCGGTGTCAGCGTCTGGCTGGTAGCTACAGGCGCGGTTGCGGCCGGTGCGCTTGGCTTGATAGAGGGCCTTGTCGGCACAGTCGATGAGGTCTGCAGCGTGCTTACCTGGCTGCGGAATCAGCGTTGCACAACCTACTGAGACGGTGACGATGCCGAGAGGGTTAGAGCTGTGCGGCAGTTCGCGACTACGCACGACTGCGCAGATGTCCTGGGCAAGCTGGAGGGCGCCGCTCGAGCCGGTATTGGGCAGGATGATGGCAAACTCCTCCCCGCCGAAACGTGCCACGAGATCGCCAGGCCTTGCGACTACGTCCAGCGCGCCCTCGGCGATCTGCTTCAGGCAACTGTCGCCGCGCAGGTGTCCATAAGTGTCGTTGTAGGACTTGAAGAGATCGGCGTCGATGAGCAGGATGGAAAGAGGTTTGCGATCGCGCACGGCACGGCGCCATTCGGTGGTGAGGCATTGGTCGAAGCGGCGGCGATTGGCGAGGCCGGTCAGGGAGTCGGTAATGGCCATCGCTTCGACTGCACGATAGGCGTCCGCGAGCTGCTGCTCGGCGAGCTTGCGCTCAGCGATCTCGCGCACGTTATTGATGAACCCCGTCGGCGCGCCTGTGATAGGGTCACGGATGGCTCGCAACTTGGCTTCGGTCCAGACATAACTCCCATCCCGCCTGCGTACGCGGGTTTCGAGCAATTCGCCGTTGGAGCCAGCCTTCAATTTGGCGATCGCGGCGACCACCCTCGGCCGATCCTCGGGGTGAATGAGATTGTAGCTTTCTTGCGTGCCCCAGTCCTCCTGTTCCCATCCTCCCGGGGCTATGCTCGCTCCGCCCAGGTAAGTGCGATTCCCGTTCATGTCCGTAACGATAATGACATCCCGCGAGTTTTCTGTGACGAGCTTGTGCAGGGCCGCAATCTCCTGCAGACGGCGTTCGGTCGTGCGCAGATTTTCGAGGACGACGGAGACGCTATAGAGGATGATCATGGCTGAAGCGATGTAGAGTTGCACGGCGATAGCCGACTCGAAATGCGCATTGGGAACGGCTGCTGCAAACGGACCCTGGCCGCGAACCGTGAAGGAGCTTGCGACACCGGCGACGAAGAGCGTGGCCAAGGCGGCCCATCCCAGGCCGAGGCGGAGAAGGACGATGACGAGGAGCGGATAGAGGAGGAAGGCCAAAGGCACCCTGACGTGCTGGAAGATGACGAAAGCGAGCGCTGCGACTGGAAGCAGATGCGCCCAATGTTTGAGAGAGAAGAGCGAGTCACGAAAGCGAGTGCGAAAGATTGCGACACATGCAGGTGTGACAACGCACGCTCCCAGAGCGTCGGCGGCGACCCACTGCAGGAACGCGACTGCCGGAGAAGGGGCATGCCAGAGGGGGGAGCCGATATGCCAAAGTGGCGATACCAGGGCGTCGACGGCACCTGTGGCGATGGGGCCGGCAAATACGCCGAATGCGAGAAACCGGGCGACATAGGCAGGGGTGGTGAAATCAGGAAGCTCGGAGGAGCGGTGGCGCAGGAGCAGAGCGCTGATCATGGATTCAGCGACATTGAGGAACGTCAGGATCATCCCGCCAACGATTCCATGATGTCCGGCGAAAAGCCCGCCAATGAGCTGCGCGACATAAGCAGAGCAGATGTAGGCGGGCCATCGCTTGCGTGGAGCTAGAAGCAAATAAGCAAGCAGAACACCATTTGCGACCCAGATGAAATTTGCCTCGGGGGCAAGCCCGACGAATACCGAGGCCAAAACGACGGAGAAAAAGCATCCTGCCAAGCGCAAGGCGAAACCGTGCCTTCGCAAGCAGCAGATGAAGCGCGAGGCTTTGCTTGCAATCTCGCTGCGCATGCAAATCTCCTGAGGAATTTATCGGTTTGATTTCCCAAGAGATGAGTTTCGAGAAGCTGATTCTGCGGTAATTCCAATAAGTTTGGGATGTAGAGCGGCAAGTCGCGACGAGGGATCGGATCAGGGGTTTGGGGTGAGTTTAGGGCGGAATTCGGCCTTGCCGCCGGGCAAAAGTACAATCTTGAGCTGCCCCTGCTGGCGCTCGGCGAGAGCGGGACCCGTGATTTGGACCTGTTTCCCATCGGCGGCAGTGTAGGAGAGCTTGAGCGGGCCGCTGCCGCGAACCTGGAAGCTATAGTGGAAGGTCGCGCCGTTTGCGAGACTGTCGACGCCGAAACTGGCGCTGGGGTAATCGAATTCGAGGAGTTGGACCGGCGAACCGGTGCGGTTCTCGATGGTTGTGTCGATGTGGTAGGAGTGGCAGGCGCTGAGCATGAGAACGGAGGTAACGCCAAAGACCAGAATGGCGCGAAGAGTGAAAAAGCGGCGCGTCACTTGCCGGACTCCCCTTGGGACGGCGAGGTTTCTGTGCCGTGAGCTTGCCGAACTGCTTGGTTTGCGACTTCTTTTTCGAGGCGGTCCAGGCGCTTGAGCAACTCGGGAAGGCGCTGAAAGATAGTGACTGCACGGAGCCAGAGGCGATTGTCGAAGCCGGGCGAGCCGGAGATCACTTTGCCGGGCGGGACATCGTGGGAGACGGCTGACTGCGCGGTGAGAATGACGCCATCGCCCACGGTGCAATGGCCGGCGATGCCGACCTGGCCGGCGAGGATGACATTGTTACCGATGACTGAGGAGCCGGCGAGACCGGTTTGCGCGCAAAGGAGCGTATCGCTGCCGACGCGGGAACCGTGGCCGATTTGGACGAGATTGTCGACTTTAGTGCCGTCGCCGATTTCCGTTGCGCCAACGGTGGCGCGGTCGATGGTGGCGTTGGCCTGGACGTCGACGCGGCTGCCGAGGCGGACGGGGCCGGATTGGGGGATTTTTTCCCATTGGCCGGATTCGTTCTTAGCGAAGCCGAAGCCGTCGGCGCCGATGACGACGCCGTTTTCGAGGGTTACGTGGTCGCCCAGGACGCAGTTTTCGCGGACCACGGCGTGGGCGTGGGCGAAGAAGTGGCTGCCGATTTGAACGCCGGGATAAAGCACGACGTGAGGAAGGATTGTGGCGTAGGGGCCGATGTGGACGTGCGCGCCGACGACAGCGTAAGCGCCGATGTGCGCGTCAGGGCCGATTTCAGCCGTTGGATCGATGACGGCGGTGGGATGGACGCCGGGAGGGTAGGCGGGCGGCTGGTAGAAGAGGCCGAGGGCGCGCGAGAAGGCGTGATAGGGGTTCTTGATGCGAAGGGTTGCTGCGGAGATCTCCTGAAAGTTGGGCTCGACGACGACGGCGGCGGCGCGCGTGGTGCGGGCGAGCGCGGTGTAGCGGGGATTGGCGACGAAGGTGATCTCGGTGGGTCCGGCCTCTTCGATGCCTTTGACGCCGGTAATTTCCAAGTCCGGGTTTCCGCGGAGTTGCGCGCCTAAACGGCTTGCTAATTCACCTAGGTTCATTGAGGAGATTGTAAAGGAGTGGGCGGGATGGGCGCGTTGCGGAATTCCTATTCTCTGGATTGCCGGTAATCAGCTCAATCCCGGCTCCGCGGCGGGCGCTGATTCATCAGCCGTTACCTGAATTGCCAACAAGGCGAGCACGATGAAGAGCATCACCTGGGGCGCATTGAAAATCACCGTGTTGACCACTGCAATCGCCCACCCCCCAAAAACACTCCCGAGCGTGGTTGCTGCCTCAGCCTTCCTGATTGAATATTCCAGAACCATAGATGCCGCGGCAGTCGCAACAACAGCGACAGTTCCAACTTTCCTTTGTTCGGTCGATATCGCAGGGCCGTCTGGCAGACGCAGCAATCTAATTGCAGCCGGCAGAAGCAACCATGCGAGACAGCATTCTGCAGCGAGAGCGAAAACAGTGATGAATGGCTTCGAGATAGCAGCATGGCGTAAGCCTTCCGGCATTAAGGGTGAGGTGGTAACGAAAATAATAACGACTCCGATCACGGCCATTACCGCCATATACTTAATCGAAAACAGCAGGACCTCCCGATATCGTGGCACAGCTCCTCGCACAGCAGCAGCTATGTCCGGCCTTTGCGAATCGAGAACCATGTGCACTAGATTCTTTGTTGCTACAAGCGCCACCACAAAAAGACAAGTCTCGAGAAAGTTCTTCAGCGTTCCGATAGGCAAGCCAACAATCATTGCTCGATGTTGCACCTGGCCCCAATCCGATGCGGGCACTTCGCCACCTAACACGGAATGCCGTGTTGCGAAGAATCTTATGAGCCAGTGAATCACCACGACTTTCATTAGCTGGTCCAAAGCGAGCATCAAGATTGCGGCAGTCGAGCACGGCACCCATAGGACGATGTGCCTTCTAAACAGTTCAAAGGTCCTTTTCCAGAGCTCTCCCATGAGGAACCCATTCTACTCGACTGTTCCGGGAGTGTGGTTATCCATGCTGATCTTTGCCGAGTCCCCGTCTGAAGACCTGTACGCTTGCAGCAATAACCAGAGCGTCTAAGAAGCTAGCGCGCCGGTGGTGCGGGGTCGGTGACGGCGGGGACAGCCGTTTGCGGTGGGGCCTGGAGCGTGTGCGCGGCCGTTTGGGCAGCGTTGAGAGTCGAGCCGGGAATGATGCCAAGAACCAGCGTGGCGGCGACGGCGAAGAACAGGGCGGCGCCGACCGCGATGCCGACTATGGGCTTGGGAGGTGCGGTGCGGGGGCCATCGGCAAGGGGGCGCTGCGCGGAGACGAGAGCGAGACGAAGGTAATAAGCCGCGGCTAATCCTGAGTTGAGCAGGCCGATGATGGCCAGAGCGATGGCGCCGCCGTCGACCGCGGCGGTGAAGGAGTAGAACTTGCCGAAGAAGCCGCCGGTGAAGGGAATGCCGATGAGCGAGATGAGGAAGAAGATGAGCAGGCTGCCGAGCAGGGGCGCGCGGTAGACGAGGCCGCGGAAATCGTCGATGAGTGGGAGCTGTTCGTCGTATCCGGAGACGACCGTAATGACGGCGAAGATGCCGACGTTCATGGCGGAGTAAGCCGCGATGTAAAAACTGGCGGCGGCGATGCCGATGGAGCTGCTGCCGGCGAAGGCGGCGAGCAGATAGCCGGCGTGGGCGATGGCGGAGTAAGCGAGCATGCGCTTTACGTTCTGCTGACGGAGGGCGGCAAGATTGCCGACGGTCATAGAGAGGACGGCCACGATCCAGAGCAGCGGCGCCCAGAGAGAGCGGAGGTTGGGGAACATCTCATAGGCGACGCGGAGGAGTAGAGCGAAGGCGGCGGCTTTGGGCGCGGTGGAAAGCAGGGCGACTACAGGTGAGGGCGCGCCTTCGTAAACGTCGGGTGTCCAGACGTGAAAAGGCGCGGCAGAGACCTTGAAGAGAATGCCGACCAGCATGAGCGCCAGCGAAGCGAAGACGAGGATTTGATTCTGCGCAGCGGGGGCGAGCTGGGCGATCTGGTAGATCTGCGTAGTGCCGGTGGCGCCGAAGATCAATGCGATGCCGTAGAGGAGGAAGGCAGTGGCGAAGGAGCCGAGGAGGAAGTACTTGATGGCGGCTTCAGGACTGCGGCCGGTCTGCTTGCGGTAGCCGGCGAGGATGTAGGTGGAGATGGAGGAGATTTCGAGGGCGATGAAGACGACGAGCAGCTCGACGGCGGAGGTCATCAGGCACATACCGACGGCGCCAAAGGCGATGAGCGCGTAGAACTCGCCCTGGTGGTGGCTGCCGGCGGGCAGAGTGTCGAGCGAGAGCAGAAGGGCCACGAGGACGATGCCGCAGATGAGGACGTGGAAGAAAACGGTGAAGGCGCTGGTTTCGACGGTACCGAAAAAGCCGGTTCCCTGAGGCAGAGAAAGCTGCCAGAGGCTGGCCCAGAGGGCGAGCGTGGTTCCGATAGCGGCGACCCATCCGAGCGGCCGGCGCGTCCATGAGGGCGGGAGCGAGGCATCGATGAGCATGACGAGGACGCCAGTGATGGTGAGGGTGACCTCGGGGAGAATGCGGTAGATGTCGGGAACGGAGGTCATTGGTGGGCCTCCTGTTGAATCGCGGCTGGGATGGAAGTTGGCGCTTCCAGAATATCGATATATTTCACTTGCTGGCTTGCGGGCGGAGGATGAACGCCGGCTTGGATGGAGTTGAGCCAGAGATTTGGTGCAAGGCCCATCACGAGCATAAGGACAACGAGCGGAGTGAGGATGGCGAGCTCTCCGAAGTGGAGATCCGCGGAGGGTTCGGAGGCGGCGAGCGCGCTTTCAGGACCGTAGAAGAGGCGTTGAACAAGCCAGAGCATGTAAGCGGCGCCGAGAATGACGCCAAGCGCCGCGGCGATGGCCCAACTGCGGCTGATTTGAGTAAAGGTGCTGGAAAGGATGATGAATTCCCCAATGAAGCCGCTCAACATGGGCAGGCCGATCATGGCGAGGGTAGCGATGACGAAATAAGAGGCCGCGCGGGGAAGTTTGGCGGCGAGACCGCCGTAGGAGTTGATGATGCTGGTGGCGTAGCGGAGTTCGAGCGCGCCAAGGAGCAGGAACAACGCACCGTCAACGACACCGTGGGAGAGGATCTGATAGACGGCGCCGGACCAGCCGGTAAGCGTGAGGCCGTAGATGGCGAGCACGATAAGACTGAGATGGCTCAAGGCAGCAAAGGCCATCAAGCGCCAGAAGTCACGCTGCACGAGAGCGAGGCACGCGCCGTAGAGGATGCCGATGACGGCCAGAGCGATGAGCATGGGAGCCATGGCGCGGGCCTGAGCAGGGAAGAGTCCTACGTGGAAGCGCAGCATGGAGTAGAGGCCGAGCTTGCCGGCGACGACCATCGCGAGCGCGACAGGAGCTTCGTTGTAGGTGTCGGCGAGCCAGCCGTGGAGCGGGAAGACGGGCACTTTGACCGCGAAGGCAAAGAGAAATGCGAGAGCGACCCAGAAGAGGGCACCGGCCGGAAGAACGCCGCTGGCGGTTTGATATTGCAGTTCAGTGAAGCTGAATGTGCCGGTGCGCACGTAGAGCCACAGAATGGCGACCAGCAGCGGCGCGGAAGGGATGAAGGTAAAGAGGAAGAATTTGAGCGCGGCGCGGGGGCCGTCTTTGCGACCGTACATAGCGATGAGGATGGCCATGGGCACGAGCGAGAGCTCCCAGAAGCCGTAGTAGACCATCAGGTCGAGCGAGACAAAGACGCCGAACATGGCAGTTTGCTGGACAAGGAAGAGCGAGTAGAAGACCTTGCGGCGGGTCTGAATGGCGTTCCAACTGGCCACGACGCCAATGGGAGCAAGCAGGCCGACGAGGACGACGAGCCAGAGGCTGAGGCCATCGACACCGACGTGGTAGAAGATGGCGGGTTTTTCGATCCAGGGAGTACTTGGGCTGATCTCGAATTGGAAGCCCGGCTGGCCGGCGATGAAGTGTGCGGGGAGATGAAGGGTGAGGAGGAACGTGACGAGCGAGGTGGCGAGAGTGATCCAGTTGGGCAGCTTGAGGCGGTCGGGCACGAGCGCCACGAGGATGGCGCCCGCGAGAGGAACCAGCAGGATAAGGGTGAGAATCGATTGGTCGATGGCTGTCATTTTCTCAGTGCCTCACCGCGACGGCAAAGTCGAAGCTGGATCCGTGGAGCAAAACGAACAGGAGAACGACGGCTGCACCGAGAGCCAGCCAGGCCGCGTAGGATCGCAGGTTGCCGGATTGCCAGCGCTGGAGGATCATGCCGGCTAGACTGGCGATGCCGGCGAGCAGCCAGGCGAGGCCGCCGAGGATTGCGGTGTCGACGACCCAGCCGAGCAGGTATTTCGAGACGGCGAGCAGCGGCTTGACGATGGCCGCGCCATAGATTTCGTCGACGTAGTATTTGTTGGCGAGCAGCTTGTAGCCAGTGGGAACCGCGGCGGCGAGTTGCGCGGGGCGTTCTGTCTTGCGGCGGTAGTACTTGTCCGCGATCAACCAGCCTTCGAGGGCGACGAGAACGGCTGCAATGCTCAAGTAGAGTTCGAGGTGTGGAATTTTGGTCTCAAGGTGGAGCGCGCCGGCCGCGGGAGCGAGGAAAACGCCGAAGTGCTCAAGGCCGATCCAGCCGCCGCAGATGGAAAGCAGGCCGAGAATGACGAGCGGGGCGCGCATCGACCACGGGCTCTCGTGAGGATGGGCGTCTTTGGTGCGCGGCTCGCCGAGGAAGGTCAGATACCAGAGGCGAAACATGTAAAGCGAGGTGAGCAGGGCCGTGACCAGACCGATGAACCAGAGGCATTTGCCGTAGGTTCCCTGGAGGAATGCGGCGTAGAGGATGGCGTCTTTGGAGAAGAAGGCGGCCAGTGGCGGAAACCCGGCAATCGTGAAAACCGCTATGGTCATGGTCCAGAAGGTAACAGGGAGTTTGGTGCGCAGCCCGCCCATCTTGCGCAGGTCCTGTTCGCCGCCGATGGCGTGGATAACGGAGCCGGCGGCAAGAAAGAGGAGGGCCTTGAAGAAGGCGTGCGTGACGAGGTGGAAGATGGCCGCCGAATACGCCGCGACGCCGCAGCCGAGGAACATGTAGCCGAGTTGCGAGATGGTGGAGTACGCAAGCACGCGCTTGATGTCGTTTTGGACCAGACCGATGGTGGCGGCGAAGAGTGCCGTGGCCGCGCCGACCAGGGCGACGACGCCGAGCGCGAAGGGCGCGTGGTCAAAGAGGACATGGGTGCGGGCGATCATGTAGACCCCGGCAGTGACCATGGTGGCTGCGTGGATGAGCGCGGAGACCGGAGTGGGGCCCTCCATGGCGTCGGGCAGCCAGATGTAGAGCGGAAGCTGCGCGCTTTTGCCTGTAGCGCCAAACAGGAGGCAAAGACAAATGGCGGTGAGGATGCCGCCTTGCCACGCGGGGTTCGCGGCGAGTTTCGATGCGATCTGACTGAACGTCAGGGTACCGAAGTTGCCGAGCAGAAGAAAAATGCCGATCAAAAATCCGAAGTCGCCGATGCGGTTGACGATGAAGGCTTTTTTGCCGGCATCGACGGCGGATTTGCGCTGGAAGTAGAAGCCGATAAGCAAATAAGAGGCGAGACCGACGCCTTCCCAGCCGACGAACATGAGCAGGACGTTGCCGGCGAGGACCAGGACGGTCATGAAGAACAGAAACAGGTTGAGGAAGCTGAAGTAGCGGGCGTAACCCTCTTCATGAGCCATGTAGCCGACGGAGTAGATGTGGATGAGGAATCCGACGCCGGTGACTACGAGGAGCATGACGAGAGAAAGCTGGTCGAGGACAAAGCTGAAATCGATGTGGAGAGCGCCGACGCTGATCCAGGGAAACGGGCAGGTCTCGACGTAAGGGGACGGAAAGGCAGGGCCGCCTCCGTACAAGGCAATCGCGTCGCGGACGACCAACGCAAAGGAAAGCAGCGGAGCCAAGAGAGCGACTGTCGTGACAACTCCCTTTGGTAGCCGCGAGCCGACGATTCCATTAAAAAGGAACCCGCAGAAAGGCAGCAACGGAATTGCCGCCAGCCAAAGGTAGTTTTTGAAGATCAAGTCGCTCATAGTTTCATCAGGTCGATACGGTCGACGGACAGCGTGGCGCGGACGCGAAAGACGGCGATGATGATGGCGAGACCGACGGCGGCTTCAGCGGCGGCGACCATCATGACGAAAAAGACGAAGATCTGACCCTTCACCGCGTTCCATTGGCAGGCAAAGGTAACAAAGGAAAGATTGACAGCGTTGAGCATGAGCTCAATGGACATGAAGACGGTGATGAGGTTGCGCTTGATGAGAAATCCGACGATGCCGAGGGCGAAGAGCGCGGCGCTCAGGAGCAGATACCAGGAGAGAGGGACATCGTTCTGAAGAAAGCTCATTTGGCGGCCGTCCTTTCGTCTCCGCCTTCGAGGCGGGCGAGCGCGACCGCGCCCAAGATGGCGATGAGAATGAGCACCGAAGTGACTTCAAAGGGCAGAAGGAGTTCGTGGAAGAGGACCTGGCTGAGAACGACCAGGTTGGATTTATCGGGAGCGTTGGTGAGACCCTGGCCGAGATGTGCGGAGCCGAGGCCCTGCGCGCGGAGAATCACGGTGGCGAGGACGGCCAGAATGACGACGACGGCAGGGAAGCCGACGGAGCGAGCTGCGCGGCTGCCGAGGGTACGCTCTTCGCGGCCGGCATTGAGGAGCATGACGACGAAGGTGAAGAGGACCATGACAGCCCCGGCGTAGACAATGATCTGAGCGGCAGCGAGAAACTCTGCGCCGAGCAGGAGGTAGAGCACGGCTAGGGAAGTCATGACCACAATCAGCGAGAGGGCACTGTTGATGGGATGGGTCTGCAGCAGGAGATTGATGGCTCCAGCGAGGCAGAATCCGGCAAAGAAGACGAACAAGATCAGGTGCATCGAAGTTGAAGGAGAGTCCTTCCCGATTGTAAATGTGCGCGATTCGGCCTCTCGGCCGAGGCGATGTCAGCGATAGGCAAGCCAGAGGCTTGTGCCCACAATGTTGAGGATGGCAAGCGGCATTAGGATGCGCCATCCGAAGTTCATCAGTTGATCGTAGCGGAAGCGGGGCAGAGTTCCCCGCACCCACACGTAGAGACAGAGAAAGCAGAAGACCTTGAGCACGAACCAGAAGATGGGCATGAGGGCGTGGACAAAGATGTTCTGCGGCGGGTCAAGCAGTTTACCGAAGGGGCTGGTCCATCCGCCGAGAAAAAGCAGTGTGGCCACGCAGCCCACGTTGATCATGTTGCCGTACTCGGCCATGAAAAACATGGCGAACTTCATAGAGCTGTATTCGGTGTGATATCCGCCGGTAAGCTCGCTTTCGGCTTCGGGCAGATCGAAGGGCGAGCGGTTGGTTTCGGCAAAGGCCGCCATCAGGTAGATGAAGAAGGCGACGAACTGAAATCCACCGAAGATATTCCATGTGGCGAAGCCGACGGTGGCCTGCTGGTCGACGATCTCGCGGAGGTTGAGCGAGCCGGCGCGGAGGACGACGCCAACGAGCGAGAGACCGAGAGCGAGTTCATAACTGATGAGCTGCGCCGAGGAGCGAAGCGACCCGAGCAGGGAGTATTTGTTGTTGGAGGACCAGCCGGCGAGGGCGATCCCGTAGACGCCCATGGAGGTGATGCCGAGGATGACGAGCAGGCCGATATTGACATTAGAGATTTCAAAGAGATCGAGGCCTTGGGGACCGACGCCGGGCTCGCCGAAGGGAATGACGGCGATCGAGATGAGGGCGCAGCCGAGAGAGAGAATCGGCGCGAGCAGATAAATCGGGCGATAGACGGCGGTGGGGATCAGATCTTCTTTGAGAAAGGATTTCGCACCGTCGACAAGCGGCTGCAAGAGACCAAAGGGACCGACGCGGCTAGGGCCCCAACGGTTCTGGATGCGGCCGACGAGTTTGCGCTCAAGGAGCACAGTGTAGGCGATGCCCAAGAGCATCACCACCGTGACTACGGCGACTTTGACGAGGTTCCAAAGTATAAATGCGAGGATCGTCACGTGCGTTGAACCTCTTAAACAGCGAATCAGCAAGTTAGCAAGTCAGCCGCGGCTGCGTGCAATGTCTCAGTCGGCTGCGGATTTTGCAAGTTCCTTTGATTGATGCTGCTCAAGTTGCTTGAGCGCCGGGCAAAAGCGGCCCAGCGTTCCGGAGGTGAAGAGATTGTCGTGCGCGGGAACGATGAGTTCCGGCGCGGTGAGCGCTTTGGCCGGCGCGCTGCGCGTCGCTGCCTTCGGCTCTGTGTGCACGTCGTTGCCAGCGAGGAGATTGATGCGGTCGAGTGTGTAGCCGGCAACCAGGCGCTCGATTTCGTCGAGGACGGCGAGGGGATCGAAGGGGCTGAGTTTGGGTTCGAGGCCATTGGCTTCGAGCCAGACAGCGTGGCGGTCGGCCTCCCCGGCCTGCGCGCCGCGCGATTGGCCGAGATCGGCAGTAGTGCCGCTGGACCCGAAGGGAACCAGAGTCTTTATGTCCGCACCCATGGCGCCGGCGAGGCGAACGAGGATTTCGAAGTCGGGCTTGACACCAGCGCGATCGGCGGCTTTGCGGACAAGTTGCACGTCACCAAAAGTGTTGGTGACAGTTCCGGATTTTTCGTAGAGGCTGGCAGCCGGAAGGACGACATCGGCCAAAGCCGCGGTCTCGGTGAGGAAGAGATCCTGCACCACGACGAAGGTGTTCTGGAGGGTGGCGGGATCGACTTTAAGGCTGGAAACTGGATTGGCGCCGACGACCAGCAAGGCGCCGAGTTCGCCCTTGGCGGCGGCCTGCATGAGCTGTGGGATGGTTTTGCCGGGAGCGTTGGAAAGGTTGGGATACTCGGCGAAAGCGCCGGGCGAGGCTACTGGAACATAGCCGGGCAGCAAGTCGGGGAAGAGACCCATATCGGCAGCGCCGCGAGAGTTCGAGCGGTCGCCAAGCAGGGCGAAATGAACGTTTTCGCGCTTGAGGCCCCAGGTGACGAGGCTCTCGACGGCATTACCGCGAAACTCCTGGCCAAAGAGAACCACGAGCGACTCCTCGGCCAGAATGGCCTTGCTGAAGTCGGAATTGCCAACACTGAGGAAGTCAGCGAGGTCCTTGTAGCCATTGGCAGGGAGGTGCTGCACAGCTTTGGCCTGGCGGTCGAGCTTGATGGGAGCGGAGTTGGCGATGTAAAGGCGAGCGCGGTTGAGGCGCACGTTGGTGCGAAGAATCCAACCGAGCAGCGGGTGCTCTTCAGTGGGATTGCCGCCGACGAGAAGGATGGCGGGAGCGGAGGCGATGTCGGGGAGGCTGGCGGTTTTGCCGGAGCTGCCGCCAAGGGCGCAGGCAAAAGCTGAGTAATCTGCGGTGCGTGCGTGGTCGATGTTATTGGTTTGGAGAACGGTACGCGCGAATTTCTGCAGCAGGTAGTTTTCTTCGTTGGTGGTGCGGTTGGAGCCGATGACACCGATTGCCGCACCGCCGCGGGAGTCGCGAATCTCTTTGAGCTTGCCGGCGGCGAAGCGAATTGCATGGTCCCAGGTGGCGGGTTCGAGCTTGCCCTGCGCATTGCGGACGAGCGGCTGCGTGAGGCGATCGGGATTGTCGACGAAGTCGAAGCCGAAGCGGCCCTTGGCGCAGAGGAAGTCGCCGTTGATGCCGCTCTTGTCGCGGTTGTCGGCGCGAACGATCTCGGAGCCGCCGTTGGACTGGCGCACGCCGAGCGTGACTTTGCAGCCGTCGGAGCAGTGAGTACAAACGGTTGATACGTGGTTCATCTCCCAGGGCCGCGTCTTATAGCGGTAGCTGCCGCTGGTGAGCGCGCCCACGGGGCAGACGTCGATGCACATGCCGCATTGTTCGCAGTCGAGCTTGTGGCCGTCATTGGGGACGATGACGGAGTTGGCGCCGCGATTGTTCACGCCGAGGGCCCACACATCCATGCCTTCGCCGCACATACGGATGCAGCGGTAGCAGAGGATGCAGCGCGGACGGTCGTAGAAGACGGCGGGGGACCATTGCTGCTCGTCGCGATGGTGCTTGGCTTCGGCATAAAGGCTTTCGCCGGCGCCATACTTGAAGGTCATGTCCTGCAGCTCGCACTCGCCGCCGGCGTCGCAGACGGGACAATCGAGCGGGTGATTGCCCAGGAGCAACTGAATTGTGGCCTTGCGCGCTTGCGCGATCTCAGGTGAATCGGTGATGAAGACCTGGCCTTCGGCGACGGCGGTGGTGCAGGCGGTTTGCAGCTTGGGGACTTTTTCCTGGCGCACGACGCACATGCGGCAGGCGGCCTGCAGCGAGAGGCCGGGATAGTAGCAGAAGGCCGGTATCTCGATGCCGGCCTTGCGGCAAGCGTCAATGAGCAGCGTGCCCGCAGGCGCGGTCAGTGTCTTTCCGTCGACGGTGAAGGTTACGTCGGGCATGCGTTGTTTGCTGTCCCTCAGGGGCTAAAGCCCCGAATCATTCCATTCGATCTTCGGCACGACTTAAGTCGTGCCCTTTCAAAACACGGCCAATCCGAGTTGGCTTGGGTCAACTCAGACTACGGTCAACTGCGGCACGCCTTCCCGGGCGAACGGGCACGGCTTTCCGTTCAAGTGATCTTCAAACTCCTTGCGAAACTTTTTGACGAACGCGATTGTGGGCATGGCGGCTGCGTCGCCGAGCGGGCAGAAGGTGCGGCCCAGCATGTTTTCGGCGAGGTACTGCATGTTGTCGATGTCGCTGGCCTCGCCGAAGCCGGCGTGGAAGCGCGTGAGAGACTTCTTGAGCCAATCGGTGCCTTCACGGCAGGGGATGCACCAGCCGCAGCTCTCGTGCGCATAGAAACTGATAGTGCGGAGGGCGAATTCGACGATGCAGGTGTGGTCGTCGATGACGACGACGCCGCCGGAGCCAAGCATGGAGCCGGCTTTACCCACCTGGTCGAAGTCCATGCCGATGTCGATTTCTTCGGGCAACAGGACTGGAGTGGACGAACCGCCCGGAACCACAGCTTTCAATTGACGCCCGCCGCAGATGCCGCCGGCGACGTCGTAGATCATCCTTTTGAGGTTGTAGCCCATGGGCAGCTCGTAGACGCCGGGGCGCTCGACATGGCCACTGATGCCGAACAGACGCGTGCCGCCGTTGCGCGGGGTGCCGACGGACGCGTAGGCTGACGCGCCCATGGCGATGACGTGGGGCACGGTGGCGATGGTTTCGGCGTTGTTGATGACGGTAGGGCCGCCGTAGAGGCCGACGACGGCAGGGAAGGGCGGCTTGATACGCGGAACGCCGCGCTTGCCTTCGAGGGACTCCATGAGCGCCGATTCTTCGCCGACTTCGTAAGCGCCCGCGCCGGTTTGGGTGACGATCTGGAATTCTGAACCCGAGCCGAAGATGTTTTTGCCGAGGAAGCCGCGCTCGTAGGCGTCGGCGACGGCACGCTCCATGATTTCGAGCAGGTAGCGATACTCGCCACGCAGGTAGATGAAGCCCATCTTCGCGCCGACAGCGAGGCCCGCGATGATGGTGCCTTCAATGACAGCGTGGGGATCGTGCAAAAAAATAAGGTGATCCTTGCAAGTGCCGGGCTCGCTTTCGTCGCCGTTGACGAGGATGTATTTGGGCCGAGCGGATTCTTTGGGGACGAAAGACCACTTCATGCCCGCCGAGAAGCCGGCGCCGCCGCGTCCGCGAAGGCCGCTGGCCTTCATCTCGTTGATGATCCAATCGGAACCCTGGGCGAGGCATTTCTTCACGGACTGATAGCCGCCGAGCTCGAGATAGCGGTCAATGTTTGCCGCTCCCTTTCCGAAGCGGCTGGAGACGATTTTCACTTCGTCGGGATGGGAGACGAGCCTAGGCATAAGAGTCCTTGCCGGCAGCGCTGGCCTCGGCTGCGGCCTCAGTTTTCGCCTGGTCACGATAGCCGCTGACGATGCCGGGAACGAGTTCGGGCTTGAGCTCATCGTGGAAGTCGTAGTTGACCTGAATGGCGGGCGCCCAGCAGCAGGCGCCAATGCACTCGACCTCTTCGAGCGAAAAGAGACCGTCGGAGGTGACGCCTTTGGGCCCGACTCCGAGCTCCTCCTGAAAACGCTCGTAGATGTCGTAGGCGCCGCGCAGCATACAACTGATGTTGGTGCAGACCTGGACGTTGAATTTGCCGGCAGGCTTAAAGCGAAGCATGGAGTAATAGGTCGCGACGTTACGCACTTCGAGCTGAGTAATGCCGATGCGCTGGGCGACTTCGGCGACGACCGCATCAGAGAGGTAGCCGATTTCGTCCTGCGCGTAGAGCAGCATGGGAATAAGTGCAGAGCGCTTGACCGGGTATCGAAGGACAAGCGCATCGAAACGCGCTGCAAGCTGCGGCGAGAAGACGGACATGGTTTCGGGATTCGTTTCCCTCGGGCTCATCGATCGATCTCTCCCAACACGATGTCGATGGAGCCGACGACGGCTACCAGGTCGGCGATCAAGCGGCCTTTGCACATGGTTTCGACGGCTTGCAGGGTGGCGAACGACGGATAGCGCATGTGAACACGGTAGGGCTTGGCGGTGCCGTCGGAGACCACGTAATAACCCATCTGACCGTGCCCGCATTCCATGCCCTGATAGACTTCGCCGGCGGGAACGGCGAAGCCCTCGGTGACGATTTTGAAGTGATGGATGAGGGCCTCCATCTGGGTCTTCATTTTTTCGCGATCGGGGAGGACAATCTTGGGTGCGTCGGCCTTGACGGCGCCCTCGGGCATGCCGTCGAGTGCCTGCTCGATGATCTTCGTGCTCTCGCGCATCTCGTCGAGGCGGACCAGATAGCGCGCCCAGCAGTCACCCTCGGTGGCGACGGGCACCCGAAACTGAAACTTCTCGTAGCCGGAGTAGGGCATGTCGCGGCGGAGGTCGATGTCGACACCGGAGGCGCGCAGCGGCGGGCCGGTTACTCCGAGCGCAATGGCGTCGGCTGCAGAGAGATAGCCGACACCCTTCAAGCGATTGATGAAGATCGGATTGCCGGTGAGAAGGTTCGAATACTCGTCGATTTTCTCGGGAAAAGTGTGGATGAAGGCGCGGATGCGGTCGAAGAAGTCCAGCGGCGGTTCCATCGACAAACCACCTATGCGGAAGTAGCTGGTCATCATGCGCTGGCCAGCTACAGCCTCAAAGAGCCGGAGGATTTCCTCGCGCTCGCGGAAGGTATAGAGGAAGACAGTGAGCGCGCCAATATCCATGGCGTGGGTGCCGAGCCAGATGAGGTGGGAATTAAGGCGGCTGAGCTCGGTGAGCAGAACGCGGATCCACTGGGCGCGCTGGGGAATCTCGAGGGCCAGAAGTTTTTCAACGGCCAGACAGTAACATAGGTTGTTGGAGAGCGGGTCGAGGTAGTTGATGCGATCGGTAAGCGGGACGACTTGTTGGTAGAACTTGGCCTCGCAGGTTTTTTCGATTCCGGTGTGGAGATAGCCAATCTCTGGACGGACGCTGACGATGACTTCGCCGTCGATCTCCACCACCAGGCGCAACACGCCATGCGTGGCCGGGTGTTGCGGGCCCATGTTCAGGATCATGCGGCGCTCGCCGGCGCTTTCGGCGACGGGGAGCTCGAGGATGGGTGCGCCGGGCTTCTCGCTCATCAGCGGTATCCCTCCACGGGGTAGTCCTTGCGCAAAGGATGGCCTTTCCAATCGTCGGGCAGCATGATGCGGCGGAGGTCGGGATGGCCCGCGAAATGGATGCCGAAGAGATCGAAGACTTCGCGCTCGTAGAAGTTAGCAGAGGGCCAGACAGAGGTAATGGATTCGACTTCAGGGGCGGCCTCATCGAGCAGGACGCGCAGCCGGATGCGTTCTTTGAATGCGTGCGAGAGGATGTGGTAGCTCAACTGGAAGCGGGGCGAGCTGGGAAACCAGTCGACCGCGGTCATGTCCTCAAAGAAGTTGTATCCTGCGGCCTGCAAGGCAGAGCAGGCGGCGCGAATTTCAGTCGGAGCGACGGTCAAGGTGAGCTCCCCGAAGCCGAGTTTCGCGTCAGTGAGGGCCTGCGCATTCCAGGCTAGTAGGGCTTTGATCGCAGGGTGATTGGGCAGCGCATCGAGCACAGCCTGCTTGCCGGACAAAGTTGGGAATTGGGTGGTCATCTTATTAGAGATCCGCCTTGTCCCGGCTCCAGTTCAGGATGCCTTTGCGCACGATGTAGTAGAGACCGACGCCTACAAAGCCCAGATAGACCAGCATCTCCCAAAAACCGAAGAGGCGGGAGCAACCGGTGAGCCCGGGTAGGCGCCGGTAGATGACGGCCCAGGGCATCATGAAGACCGCTTCCACGTCGAAGAGGATAAAGAGGACGGCGACCAGATAAAAGCGCACGCTGAAGCGGCCGCGCGCGTCGCCTTCAGCCTGGATGCCGCACTCATAGGCATCGAGCTTGACAGCGGTGTTGCGATGGCGGCCGACAAACCACGAGGCGACGACCATTCCCACCCCAAGAAGGATGGCGGCAAGAATCTGCATCAACAGCGGGATATATTGCCAGTCATAGGGAATCGGATTCATTACCGTCCAGCCCGAAGGAGTTCGATATGTTTGCGTCTGTTTGACCAGAGAGAAAAAGATCCCCGGCCGGGAAAAGAACCTAGTTTGAGATTAGGTTTCCAGCCTCTTCCCGTCAAGGCAGGGCGTCCGGAACCGTGAAAGGTGCAATCCAGCGAGGCACATAGCGCGTTTTCGACGCTTTGGTGGGTTACCTGAAGCGATTTTGTAAGAACTTGCTGTCAGCAAGGTCACTGGAGTTCCGGACCGGTAAGAGCAAACATGAGTGTGTTCTGTTTCAGGACAGCACTTTCGTTATCTCACCAACAGGGTACGAAGCGCCGAAGAACTGTGTGAGGATCACCAGCATGGCACCTTCTTCAACTACGAGTGGTTTCGCGGTCCCAATGTCTGCTCCCGTCGCAGCTTCCGGCCTTGGCGTTTTGCGCCGCCGCAGGATTTCGCTTGAGGCGGGCCGTGCGCTGGAAATTCTCGGTCATGCGATCGAATACCTGACCGATGAGTTTGTCCACGCGGGAGGATCGTTTTCTGCGCACGATGGGCAAGTAGAGGCAGTGCAATTGCTGATGGCAGTGAACCGGCAGATTTATTTTGCTTGCCCGGAAGTACCCTCGCTGGGCGAGCGCTGGCGTTCGCTACTGCATCTGCGCACGGCGTGAAAGCAGCTCTCAGCTTTCAGCTTGATCATGCGGCAACAGCTTCTTGGACCTTTTCCGGCAGCTTATTGTCCCAAGACCAAAACCGCAAATAAGAACAGCCAGGCGAGGCCCATGGTGTGCCAGAACCACGCGGCCGCATCGACGGCGATCTGGCGGGATTCGACGCGTTTGAGCCGGGTGAGGGCGCAGAGACAGAGCAACAAAGCCAGTACGCCGACAATTAGATGGGCGGCGTGGAGCCCGGTGATGATGTAGAAAAAGTAGCTTGCTGGAGTCGCCCAACGATCGAAGGCAAAGCCCTGCGCAGTTAGTTGCTTCCAGGCCAGGACCTGGCCGGACAGAAACATCAGTCCCAGAACCAGCGTGAGGGCGACCCAGGGCAGGGTGCGGCGCAGAGCCGGGCGTCCCAGCCCAAGCCATTCCTCCAACACGTCAAACTCGCGAAAGATATGCCGCCGAGCCCGCTCCATGGTGAGGCTGCTGAGCAGCAGGACCGCGGTGTTGAGAAAGAGGATGGGCGGCAGGAGGACCGGATGCCAGTCGCCGATCTGGCGGAGCGTTTGGGGGTCCATATGGGTGCCGGCCTGGCGCGCGTAAAACAGCGCAACAAGCACGACAAAGAACATCATGTCGCCGGCGAGGGCGCAGAAGACAAAGGCACGGGTGCGATAAAGAAGCTCACGAGGTTTGTGGCGCGGATTTCTCCAGTCATCGTCGCCGCCTCCGCCACCGCCCCCGGTGGGCCGGCGGTCGACGGGCGGTTTGCCCCCGGTGCCAGGCGATTTACGTTCCGTTTCCGCGGGGATGGGCGTGAAAAGGGAAGGCATAGGGAACCCCGTGAGGATGAGATTACTCCCACTCTTGCTTGGACGCATCCAAAATCAGAAGAGTGGGCTGGCCGGTCTGATAAAGACGATTTGATCTTGTGAATTGCCAGCCCGCTGCTTGACGGCCTCACCGAATCGAAGCCACGCGGGCCGTTCAACTTGTCGTGCCGTCCCGAGGCCGATGCTACCAGCCGCGGGTTTGCAGAAGCTGCGACTCTTCAAGTGCGGCGGCAGCGAGGCCTTTCATGGTTCCGATAACTTGCTCGCTGACCTCAGCCAGGATCCTTGGGTCGTTGTAGTGCGTGGTGGCCATGACGATGGCCTTGGCGCGGGAGACGGCCTCTTCGCGCTCCCTGGCGTCGTTTTCAACGTCGAGTGGAGTGGCACGTTCCTTCATGAAGATTCCCGAGCCGACAAAGATGGCCTCGGCGCCGAGCTGCATCATGAGGGCGGCGTCGGCGGGTGTGGCGATGCCGCCGGCGGAGAAGTTGGGCACGGGGAGCTTGCCGCTCCGAGCGACCATGTGGACCAGTTCGTAGGGCGCCTGGAGGTCTTTGGCGGCGGCGTAGAGCTCCTGCTCGGTGAGCACGGTGAGCATGCGCATCTCGCGGGTGATCTGGCGCATGTGCTGTACGGCGTGCACGACGTCGCCGGTGCCGGCCTCGCCCTTGGTGCGGATCATGGCCGCGCCTTCTGCGATGCGGCGGAGGGCCTCTCCGAGGTTTCGCGCACCACAGACAAATGGCGTAGTAAAAGCGTGCTTGTCGATGTGATGGGCTTCGTCGGCGGGCGTAAGAACCTCGCTCTCGTCGATGAAGTCGACGCCCAGCGCCTCGAGAATCTGGGCCTCGGCGAAGTGGCCGATGCGGGCCTTGGCCATGACGGGGATGGAGACGGCCTTGATGATCTGTTTGATGAGGCTGGGTTTGGCCATGCGAGCCACGCCTCCCTCGGCGCGGATCATGGCGGGTACGCGCTCGAGAGCCATGACAGAGGCGGCGCCGGACTCCTCGGCGATGCGGGCCTGCTCGACGCTCATGACATCCATGATGACGCCGCCTTTGAGCATCTCGGCCAGGCCCACTTTGAGGCGCAGACCGGTTCCGGAAGAGCTTTTGTTTTCTTTTGCTTCGGGCATAGACTTCGACCTCGATCGGGGCCATTTCCCTTCCGCATGGCGGAGAGGAAAGCCCACAATGATCCTCACACTCAGTGTAGCAGCGATGTTGCTTGAAGGGTAAAGGCACGGCAAGACTGCGGCGTGCGCAGTTCTTAAGCCATTCCAATCCTGCCATCCATCCTCTGGTCATCTTTCTGCAGGGTTTTCCTGCGTATGGCCACAGCGCATCCACTGCCGGCGGCGGGCCAAGCGTTGGCGGGCGAAGCGCCGGGCCGCGCAGCGCCCGCAGCGGAAGTGTCAACAGGGCAGGCACTGGTTCCTGCGCCGCAGCAGCCGGAGGAGGACAGGGAGATCGCGTTCGGCACCGAGGTGGCGCGATTGCCGGTGGAACTGGATGTGGCAGTCCCGGTGCGGGATTTCAGGGTGCGCCATCTGCTGGCATTGACGCCGGGGCGATTGATCGAATCGCAATGGGGCCACGGAGAAGACGTGCCGCTGGCGGCGGGCGAGGTGCAGTTGGCGTGGACCGAGTTCGAAGTGGCGGAGACGCAGTTGATGGTGCGGGTGACACGGCTGGTCTGATCGGGCAGGGGGATGGGAAGTGGGAGGCAGAAGAGAATTGGGAACTGAGAAGAAATCCGGGCAAGAGCAGCGGATCGGCGGAGCGGCGGGAAAGCTGCTGGGTTGGCTGATGGCAATGCTCAAAGGCAGAGAGCGCGCCCAGCCGCGGCTGGCGCTCGTCGAGCGCATCGCGCTCGCGCCACGGCAGTCGCTGGCCCTGGTGGAGACCGAAGGACGCAGGATTCTGGTGGCGACATCGGCCGAGGGCGGGCCGGCATTTTATGCGCTGGATGAAAGGGGGCGCGCGGCATCGCGCGGCTCGGTGCAACGCTCGCCGAGGGTCTCATGGTAGCCGCGTGGGCGGCACGAATGGTTTCGATAGCAGCAGTGGCTCCGGCCTCCGCGCCGTTGTTGCCCGATCTGAACGCCAAGCTGCACCCCTCGGATGCGACCCCCTGGACGATCCTCTTCGTTCTCACGTTGATCACTCTCTTGCCCGCGATCCTGATGGCGATGACGCCGCTGGTCCGGCTGTTGGTGGTGTTTCACTTCCTGCGCCAGGCTCTGGGCACGCAGACGGCGCCTTCGAACCCCACGCTGATGGGCCTCGCGCTGATGATGACGTGGTTTCTGATGGCGCCGGTGCTCAATCAAGTCGATCAGCAGGCCGTAGAGCCGTATCGCGACGGGCAGATTACAGGCCTCGAGGCGATCGACCGCGGGGCGCAGCCGGTGAAGCATTTTCTGCTGAAGTACGCGCGCGAGAAGGACTTGGCGTTGTTTGTTGCAGCGGGGCAGATTCCGCGGCCCAACACGCCGGACGATTTGCCCATGTGCGCTGTGGTACCGGCCTACGTTCTTTCCGAACTTAAGGCCGGCTTTGCCATTGGCGCAGTGCTGTTTCTGCCCTTTCTGATGATTGATATGGTGACAGCCGCAATCACGACTTCGATCGGCATGTTTCAGTTGCCGCCGGTGGTGGTTTCGACGCCGCTGAAGATTCTGCTGTTCGTGATGGTGGACGGATGGAACCTGCTGGCGAATTCGTTGCTGAAGAGTTTTTGAGAGAGAGCCGATGACACCCGACCTGGTTGCCGAGCTGATGCGCCAACTGATGCGGGAGGCCATGATTCTGGCCGCGCCTCTGTTGATCGCAGCCGCGGCGCTGAGTTTTGTGCTCAGCCTGATCCAGACCTTGACCAGCTTGCAGGAGCAGTCGCTGACCTCGGTGCCGCGACTGGCGGTGGTGGCATTGATTCTGCTCGTAGGGATGCCGTGGTTTCTGGAGCGGCTGGCGGCATATACGCGGCTGCTCTTGGGCGACTTTCACCGGTATTTGGGATGAGCGGCGCTAGCAGGGTTAGCCGTGCTTCGCGCGTGATGGCGGGATTAGAAGCTCCTAGCTCCGCTAACACCGCTAGGCCAGCTAGCCCCGCTGGGGAACAAACATGACCGATTGGAGCCACTTTCTGAGTGCGATGACGCTGGCCCTGGTTCGGGTGAGCGGGATGGTGGCCTTCGCTTCGTTTTTCTCCTCGACCGCTTTGCCCATGCGTGTGAAGGCGGTCTTTGCGTTGGCGGTAGCGCTCCTGTTGGCTCCACTGGTGGCCGCGCTGCCCGGCGCGCAGGTTTCGATCTCTTACTCGGCGATTGTGGGCGAGTTGTCTGTCGGGCTGGTGTACGGCCTCTCGCTCGCTCTGCTCAACGAGATGCTTCTCTTTGCTGGGCAGGTTGTCGGTTTGCAGTTCAGTTTTTCGCTGGTCAACCTGATGGACCCGGCATCGGCCATCCAGACGCCGCTTTTGGGCGACATGTTTCAACTGATGGGCACGATGGTGGTGATTACGGCGGGCCTCGACCGGATTCTGCTGGCGTCCGTGGTGCGTAGCTTTCGCGTTGTCCCACTCGGAGCCTATGCGCTGGGGCCTCCGGCAGCGATAGCGATTGTGCGCGCGGCGGGAGGCGTGTTTCTGGCTGCGCTGGAGCTGGCCGCGCCGGTGCTGGCGGCAACGCTGCTGGTCGAGATCGCTGTGGCTCTCTTGGGCAAGCTCAGCCCGCAACTGCCGGTGATGATGCTGACCGTTCCGTTGAAGACGCTGACGGGTTTTGTGATTCTGACCGGCTCGCTGGCTCTGTGGCCGCGCTTCATTGAAGCGCGTTTTGCGGGATTGCTCGACCTGGCCGAGCGCCTGATCGGCGCGCCGGGCACAGCCTCTGGGTTTGGGGGCTAGCCTATGCCGGGAGAGCGCACCGAACAATCCACGCAGCACCGGCGCGAGAAGGCGCGCAGGGAAGGCGACATCCTGCACAGCCGCGAGCTGTCAACTGCGGCAGGAACGCTGGCTGGCGTAATAGCGCTCGGGTTTCTGGGCGGCAGAACCATGGAGGCGTGGCGAAGTGCGTTTGCGGGATTTCTGCGACTTGGCGCGGCGGCCCGCTGGGAGCCTGCCGCTCTGGAGCCGACCCTCGCTGCCGTGCGCCGGCTGATGCTGACAGTACTGAGCCCTGCCGCCGTGGTGATGGCAATGGTGGCCGTGGCGGCGATGGGAACGGGGATTGCGCAGACCGGCGGGGTGAATTTCTACGTGGGCGCGGTCGGATTCAAGCCGGAGCGCATCAATCCGGTTTCGAATCTTAAGAATCTGTTTTCGTTGCGCGCCGCGGCAAGACTGGCGAAGTCGTTGATTCCGGCCAGCCTTCTGGCAGTCTTTGCGGTGCAGCGGATCGGCAGGCAGTTGGCGATTCCTCCGTTCTCGACAGCGCGGCTGGAACTTCTGGGGGCAGACGTTTATGGATTGCTGCTGGCTGCGGCGTGGCTGCTCTTCGGTTGGTCAGGGATCGACTACATGGTGGAGTGGCAAAGCCGGGAATCGCGCTTGAAGATGAGCCGCCAGGATTTGCGCGACGAGTACAGGGAGACCGAGGGCAGTCCGCAGATCCGCAGCCGCATCCGCAACCTGCAGCGCCAGATGCGCAGAAGGCGCGTGAAGGCCGATGTGAGTAAGGCGGCGGTGGTTCTGACCAATCCCACACACTATGCCGTGGCCTTGGGCTTCGACTTCGTGACCATGGAGGCCCCGCGGGTGCTGGCCAAGGGACGAAACCTGCTGGCCGAGGAGATCAAAGCGGAGGCCCGCTGGGCAGGCGTTCCGATCGTCGAGAATCCGCCGCTGGCGCGCTCGCTTTATCGCGCGGTCGAGGTGGGCCAGGCGATTCCCGTGGAGCTGTATGCGGCCGTGGCTACGATTCTCGCTTATCTCTACCGTCAGCGCGTGGAGGCCGAGCTGCGCGAGCGGCGCTCCGCGCCTTCAGGTGTTGGAGGTGTTCCCAGATGAAGCGCTCCGCGCTTTCAGGTTTTGGAGGAATTCTGAGATGAGCACCACGGCGTTGCCAGCCAGCGCACTTCCGGCGCAATCAATCTGGCAAAGACTGCGCGAGGTCGTGTTGCCTCTGGCCGCGATCAGCGTGATCTTCGTGATGCTGGTGCCGGTGCCGGCCGCGGGCCTGGATCTTCTGTTGGCGCTCTCGATGGCCGCCTCGGTGATCGTCTTCCTCTCCGCGGTGCAGATCCGGCGCGCCGTCGAGCTTTCGGTTTTTCCTACGCTGCTTCTCTTGCTGACGCTCTTTCGGTTATCGCTGAACATCGCATCGAGCCGGCGCATCCTGCTGCACGGACAGGAGGGAACGGCTGCGGCAGGAAAGGTGATCGAAGCCTTCGGGCAGTTCGTGGTGGGCGGCAACTACGTGGTCGGCTTCGTACTGTTCCTGGCCCTGGTGGCGATCCAGTTTCTGGTGGTCTCGCACGGCGCCGTGCGCACCGCCGAGGTGACGGCGCGATTCACTCTCGATGCCTTGCCGGGCAAACAGATGGCGATCGACGCGGACCTGAACGCGGGACTGATCGACGAGGCCGAGGCGCGGCGGCGGCGCCTGGCCATCGCGCGCGAGGCCGAATTCTACGGCGCCATGGATGGGGCGGCGCGCTTCAACCAGCGCGATGCGCTGGCCACGATCCTGATCACCGCCATCAACATCGTAGCCGGCCTGCTGATCGGCACCCTGCAGCAGGGCGTAGAGCTGGCCGAGGCCGCTCGCACCTACACCGTCCTGACGGTCGGCGACGGTCTGGTGACGATTATTCCGTCACTGCTGGTATCCGTCGCGGGCGGCATTACGCTAACCCGTGCCAACTCGGCCGGGATGTTGGGCACCGAGATCCGGCAGCAACTGCTGGCCCGGCCCGCCACGCTCTATATAGCCAGCGCGGTCTTGGCGGGCCTGTGCCTGATTCCCGGGTTGCCCAAAATCGCGCTTCTGGCCGTAGCCGGGGGATTGTTCGTGGGCGGAAGGCGCCTGGCGGCGCGGGCAGCGGCTGCGCCGCTTCCGGAGTTGGCGGGCAACGAGAAAAAGAAGGCCGAGCAGGCGCAGGGCTCGGATATGGCGCAGTTGCTGCGACTGGAAGAGTTGACGCTCGAGATCGGATTCCAACTGATTCCGCTTGTGGACGAGAAACAGGGCGGCCAACTGCTGAACCGGGTAAGGGCGCTGCGCCGCCACCTCTCTTCGGAGATGGGATTCCTGGTGCCGCCGGTGCACATCTCGGACAATCTGCGGCTGAAGCCGCGGGAGTATATGGTTTCGCTCCGCGGGATCGAGATCGGCCGTTGGCAGACCGAGGGGCAGGACCTGCTGGCCGTCTCGGGCGAGGCGGGCCGCCGGCCTTTGACGGGAAAAGAGACGCGGGAGCCGGCCTTCGGGGTTCCGGCGATCTGGATTGCCCCTGTGCTCGAAGAGCAGGCTATCGCAGCGGGCTACTCGGTGGTGGACGCGGTCACGGTGATCACGACGCATCTCGGCGAGCTGATTCGGCAGCATGCATGGGAGCTGCTGGGGCGGGCGGAGACCAAACGGCTGCTCGACGCCTTGAACGAATCGCACCCCAAGCTGCTTGAGGAGCTTGTGCCGAAGCTGCTGACGCTGGGCGAAGTAGGGCGGGTGTTGGAGCAGCTGCTGCGCGAGCGCGTTTCGATCCGCGACCTCGGTGCGATATTGGAGGCTCTGCTCGAAACCGCGCCGGTGAACAAGAGCCTGGTGGCCTTGGTCGAAGCGGCGCGCCAGGCGCTGGGGCGAAGGCTGGTGCGCCCGCTTCTCGATGGGAACGGCCAACTGCCGGTGCTGCTGCTCGATGCGGGACTGGAAGAGGAGATTCTGGCCACGCTCGGCCCCGAGACGGGCCAGCGCCTGCTGGCTGCGGCCACGCCACCGACAACGCCGGTGCTGCGCCGTCTCACCGATTCTGTGAGATTGCTTATCGGCTCCGCATCTGCCGCGGTCCTGCCCGTGCTCCTTTGCCCGAGTCCGGCTCGTTATCACGTGAAACGCTGGTTGGAGCCCGTGCTGCGGCGCGTGTCAGTGGTTGCGGCCAGCGAGATCCCGCCGGAAATCCGGTTGCGCCCCGTGGGCACTGTCCGCTGACGGGTGCGAATTCGTTGCTGGCATTTGGCGAGAGAAGAGCATGCGGTTGAGGAAAAGGGGAAGGCAATGGGACCTGAAGCAGCGGCTGCAGCCAGAGAGCCGAAGCCGGTGCGCCGCGCCGTAGCGGGAAGCGGGTATCCGCCCCCGGTTGCGGCTGCCGGGACGCTCACCAGCGAGCAGGAGCGCGTTCTGCTCGAGCACCTACCGATTGTGCGCTTTCTCGCCCGCCGCATTCACGAGCGTCTCCCGCAGCACGTCGACATCGAGGATCTGGTTTCAGCGGGAATCGTGGGTCTGATGGATGCATTCGCCAAATTCGATCCGGCGAAGAAGGTGCAGTTCCGCAGCTACGCGCAGTTCCGTATTCGGGGAGCGATTCTGGACAGCTTGCGCACGCTGGACTGGAGCCCGCGCGAGCTCAGGCGCAAGGGCCGGGCGGTCGAAGAGGCGATCCGTGTGCTGACAGCGCGGCTTGGCCGGGCTCCAGGCGAAGCCGAGATCGCCGCCGCGATGGAATTGAATCTCGAAGAGTATCAGCAGCTGCTGGGCGATCTGAAGGGTCTGGAAATCGGCACGCTGCACAGTGAACGCAATGAGGATTCGGGGGAGGAGGAGCTGGCCTACGTGCCGGGGCGTCCCGAGGAGGATCCGCTCTTTCGCTGCCTGCGGGGCGAACTCGAGGAGCGGCTGGCCGATGCTATCGCGCACCTGCCCAGCCGGGAGCGGCTGGTGATGACGCTCTACTACTACGAGGAGATGACCATGCGCGAGATCGGCCTGGCGCTGGGCGTGGTCGAGTCGCGGGTCTCGCAGGTCCACGCGTCGGCGGTGGTGCATTTACGTGCCGCGCTCAGGGATTTGGCGGCTGGCGGCGTCCTGAACCGGCCTGGCGCGCGCAAAGCGGCGCGGAAGGCGTAAGCACCGGAGGGCGGGCACGGGAGGAAGGAAGCATTGATGGAAAAGACGCTCAAGCAGGACGAAATCGATGCTCTCTTTGAGGCGGCGCACAGCGCGGTGCCAGAGGCGGCGCGAACCGAAGTGCGGGCACGAGTCGTTCCCTACAATTTCTCCTCTGCGGGACAGATCTCCACCGACCAATTGCGCGCCATTAGCATGCTGAATGATCTCTTCGCGCGCAATCTGACGCACAATCTGGCCGCGTGGCTGCGCACCCGGTTCCAGGTCAATCTGGTCTCGGCCGAGCAGATTCAGTTCAATGAGTTTCTGCTAAGGATTCCCGAGATTAGCTATGTGGCCTCGGTGCGCCTGGAGCCGTTGGGGGCGCTCTCGGTGCTGCAATTGGATCTTGGGCTGGCGCCTCCGATCATTGACCTGCTGTTGGGCGGCGACGGCAAGGACGGGCCGCTGAGGGAGCTGACCGACATCGAGGAAGCGATTCTCGCGAGCGTGGTCGAAAACATCTGCCGCGAGCTGACCGTGGCCTGGCAGCCGGTCGGCCTGAGCTTCACCTTCGAACGCCGCCAGATGCAGACCCAGGTGGCGCGCATCATCTCGCTGACAGAGAAGACGCTCTGTCTCAGCTTTGAAATCCGCATGCCGCACGGCTCGGGACTGCTGAACCTGGCGTTTCCGGCCGTCGTGGCCAATACCATCCTGCGCCGGCTGACCACGGACTGGAGCCGCCGGCGCCGTCACGCGGGCGAGACGCGGGCGAGGATGGCAGACGTGGCGCGGCGCATCCAATTCGGCTGCTCTCTGCAACTGCCCGCAGCGCGGGTGGCTGCGAGCGCGCTCGAGCATTTGCAGCCGGGCGATGTTCTCGGTCTGGCGCTGGGCGCCGGCACGCTTTCAGAGTGGCGTGTGGGCGGCCTTCCGCTCTCCGTTGCCCGGCCCGTGCGCCACGGCTCGCACCGTGCCGCGCGCATCGAGCGTGCGTTTGCCGGAGGCGCGAGATGAAGACCTACTTCGACTGCTGGGCCGGGGTGGCCGCGGCGCTGTTTTCGCAGGCGCTCGCCGGCGAGCCGGAACTGGCCGAATCGCTCCCCAAACCGCTCGGTGCAGGATCGTTCGGCATGGCCGTCACCGTTGCCGGAGACGCGGAGGGACGGTTCGCCGTGCTCGTCGACGGCTCGATTCTGGAGACTCCCCTGGTGGGCGAGGGCATGGACCAGAAGTCGGGCTGGATGGAGTTGCTGCGCGAAGCGGCCGATGCAGCCGCCGGAGAACTGCTGGTCAAGACGGGCAGGAAGTGCCAAGTGGTGAAGTACGAGGAGATCGTGAGCGAAAGCCAGGTCTCCCGCGCCTTTCAACTGCGCACTGGCCAGCGCGCGTGGACGATTCTGGTGCGAGACGAGGTGCGGACGCCTGAACCGAAGGTTGCTCCGCAGGTTGATTCGGATAGCGATGTTGAAATCGCGGCAAAGCCCGTACCGGAGACGGAGGATCGGCAGTCGCCCGGCGCAGCACCTTCGGCGTTTTCGCCGGGGCTCGAACTGCTGCTCGATGTTGAGTTAGAGGCCTCGCTGCGTTTCGGCGCGCGGGAGATGCCGCTGGGCGAGATCCTCGACCTGGGGCCGGGCGACGTGGTCGAACTAGACCGCCATGTGGCTGACCCTGTGGACCTGATTGTGGGCGACAAGATCGTGGCGCGCGGCGAGGTGGTGCTGGTGAACGGGAACTTTGGGCTGCGGGTAACGGAAGTCGCCGCGCCCAGAAAGCGGCTAGAGAGCATCCGATGCCTCTTTTGAAGCGGACCGCGGCGCTTCGGCCGCGGGGCGTCGCGCAAGAAACAGCAGCGAGCTGGGCACGGGACTCCGCCAGGACCGAAGGCGGGCTTTCCCGGATCCCGGCCGGCTTAGGGACAGGCATCTTGCCCATCTGCGCCAACCCCCATTGCAGGTCGGGGTGGCTTCACCTATGGCGCCGCCGGGAAGCTCCCGTCTTCGAGAGCGGATGGTGCTGCTCGGCCGCATGCACTGCGGCGCGGGTGGAAGCGGCAGTGCGCCGGGAGCAAAACGCGCGGGGCATCGCCGGGGAGGGCCATCGCCATCGCATTCCAATCGGGCTGGCCATGCTGCAGCATGGCTGGACTACACAGAGAGATTTGCGCGCCGCTTTGGCTGCGCAAAGGGCAGCGGGGAGCGGCAGGCTGGGGCAATGGCTGGTGCGGCAACAGAGCGTTAGCGAGGAGCTGGTGACGCGGGCGTTGGGGCTGCAATGGGGCTGTCCGGTGTTGGGAATAGAGCTTCAGGCGCCCGAAGGGCTTACAGCGCTCGTGCCAAGACTTTTCGTGGACGCCTTTGGAGCCCTACCCTTGCGTGTCGCCGCAGGCAAGATTCTCTATCTGGGTTTTGCAGACCGTCTCGATCCTGCGCTGGCGCTGGCTTTGGAGCGCATCACGGGGCTGCGTGTGGAGAGTGGGCTGGTGCAGGAGTCGCTGTTCGGCCCGGCGCACGCGCGCATGCTCGAAGCGCGATTTCCTCCCGTCGAGCTGGTCGAAGCCGCGACAGAGCCAGCGCTGGCGATGGCTCTGGCCAAGGCAGTGGAGCGGATGAGGCCCGTAGAGGCTCGCCTGGCGCGGGTACACGACTGCCTGTGGCTGCGGATGTGGCTGCGGCCGCAGAGCGGCCCGTTGCCGGAGCCAGGCACAATTCAGGATCTGGTCGGCTCGACCGGTGCGGTCTGAAGCGAGAGCAGAAAAGGAAACTCGCCCTCATGAAAGGCGCGGGAAAGCCGATAAGGAAGATGGGGGAGGAGCTTGGGCATGAGCGAGATTCGGACCCTGATTGTCGACGATTCCTCGGTGATGCGCAAGATCGTGGAGCGCTCGTTGCGGCAGGCGGGGCTCGATCCCTTGGTTGTGCATGAGGCTGGCAGCGGCACCGAGGGGTTGGAGTTGTTGAGGGCCCAGTCGGTGGACCTGATCCTCTCTGACATCAACATGCCCGCGATGGACGGACTGGAGTTCCTGCGCCAGATTCGCACGCAGAACCTGGCGCCGGGCGTCCCAGTGGTGATGATTACCACCGAGTCGAGCGAGGAGCACGTGAAGCAGGCCATTGAAGCGGGTGCGAAGGGATACATCCGCAAGCCCTTCACGGCCGAGCAGGTGAAGGAGCGGGTGTTGCCGCTCGTGCGTGCAACGTGACGAGGCGGACGACGTACCGCTGATCGCGAGGGCACAGGGCTGTTGAACAGGAGGACGCCGTGCTGTTGAACGGTGTGCGAGCAGTTGGCCAGGCGCAGGGGCGGTGGTACGGCGCGAAAGAAAGGGATTGTACGATGGCGGTATCGTTGCGTGAATCCGTGCAGATGGTTTCGGATCCGCGGAATCTGGATGCGAGCGTGGAAGAGGTCTTTCGGCTGATGCTCGGCGTGGAATGCCGGCGCGACGCGCCCCCGGCCGCCGTTGAGAAGGAATCGGTAACCGCCGTGGTGGGTTTTGGCGGGGTGTTGAGCGGAGCGTGCGTCTTCCGGTCGGGAGCTTCGGCGGCATTGAAGATCGCCGCCAGAATGACCGGCGCGGAGTTCGACGCGATCGACGACACCGTGAAGGACGGCATTGGCGAGATCTGTAACATGCTCGCCGGTGCTTGGAAGGGCAAGGTTCCGGAGCTGGCGGCGAACTGCGGGCTATCGGTTCCAGCGGTGATCACGGGCCGTGATTACAACCTCCACGTGCAGGCGCCGGAGTTTCAGGTACATCACGCCTACCGGTTCGACGAATCCCACTTTGAAGTGACGATTGTGTGCGATGGATTGTTATAAACCTGGGGCAGAGGGCAGGCAGTTTTTGGTGGATGAAATTGGACGAGCGGTGGTTGGCGGTCTGCCATTCCTGCGCGGTTGTCGATCGGCGCGCGGCACGGGTTTGCCGACTCGCGCTACAATTCCTTCCTCCATGATTTCCTTCTAATCTCACCCGCCTCCTTTCGGTCCTTTTTCTGCAAAGGAGTCTCCTGTGCGACCGGAGACCCTCTCATGGACAGCGGATATTATGCGGCGATGACCGGACTGGTGGCGCGAACCCAGGCCCTGGATACGGCCGCAGCCAATCTGGCCAATGCGCAAACGCCGGGGTATCGCGCCGAGCGCGAGTTTTTCCGTTCCGTGCTGCTGGGGCCGGACGCTGTGGATTCCCAATTGGGCGAGACGATCAACAACTACGGCTTGCTGGGCGGCGACAGGCTCAGCATGGTGCAGGGGGCACTCGGACAGACGGGAAATCCGCTCGATCTGGCGATTGAGGGCCAGGGATTCTTCATGGTCCAGACGCCCAACGGAGTCCGTTATACGCGGGACGGCAGCTTCCACCGGGCCCCGAACGGACAACTGGTGACCAGGGCGGGCGAGCCGGTGCTTTCGGCGGCGGGACAGCCGATTCTTATTCCGCCGGGCGAAGTGTCAGTGGGCGCCGATGGAACGATCTCTGTGGCGGGCGGCGCGGTAGCGGCCGTGGGAGTCTTTACATTTGCAGCAGGAACCGACCTGACGCCCGAGGGCGCTAACCGCTATGTGGCGCCGGCGGGCGTCACGCCGGTGCTCGCGAAAGACGCCTCGATTCACCAGGGCGCGCTTGAAGCGGCCAACCAGGATGTGGTCGAAGGGTCTCTCGACCTGATCGTCATGCAGCGACAGGCGGAGATGATGCAGCGGGCGCTCACGGTCTTCCATACCGAGTTCAACAAGTTCGCCACGGAAGATCTTCCGCGAATCTAGTCCGAGACGAGGAGAAACATGATTCGAGCTTTGTATACCGCGGCCAGCGGCATGAGCGCGCAGCAACTCAATTTGGATACGATCGCGAACAATCTCGCCAACTCGTCGACCACCGGTTTTCGGCAGTTGCGGCTGCAGTTCCAGGACATGGTGTATCAGAACCTCGTCACGCCGGGAGCAGCACAGAGCCAGAACACCGTGTCGGCGGGGCTGCAGATCGGCCTGGGCACCAAGTCGGCGGCGACCGAGGTGATCAACACGCAGGGTGAGCTGAACGAGACCGACAACCCGCTCGATGTGGCGATTCAGGGTGCGGGGTTCTTTCAGGTGCAGCGGCCGGACGGCACCATTGCCTACACCCGCGCCGGGCAGTTCCACCTAAACAACCAGGGCACCATCGTGACCACCGACGGCGATCCGCTGATCCCTACCATCACCATTCCGTCGAATGCCACAGCGGTCACCATCACGCAGTACGGGGTAGTGAACGCAACGCTGGCAGGACAGCAGAATCCATCGCAACTCGGGCAGATTCAACTGGCCACGTTCCCGAATCCAGGCGGCCTGGAGAGCATGGGCAACAATTTGTTGCAGGCCACGCTCAGCTCGGGTGATCCGGTACTGGGCAATCCCGGCGGGACGGAGGGCCTGGGGACATTGCAGCAAGGCTACCTAGAAAACTCGAATGTGGACGTCGTGACCGAGTTTGTACAGATGGTGCTGGCGCAGCGCGCCTACGAATCGAACTCGAAGGTGATCAAAGCTGCCGACGATATGTATTCGCAAGTCAATAACATGACGCATTAAATTGAATGTTTTTTGAGCAATGGCCATAGAGGCGTGACGACGATGAGGCTCAAGGGAAAGGCGGGGCTGGCGGTGATGGTGTCCGCGGCCTGGATGCCGGTCTACAGCCAATCTGCAGCCGGAAATGCGCCGGCCGCGAGCGAACTCCGCATTGCGGCAACGAATCTGCGAACGGCAGCGGGTTCTGCAGGCGAGGTGGTGCGCGAGATCGACGATCCCGACACGGGACACCGGTGGAAGCTGATGCGCGATCCGGTTCATCCCGGGGGACCAGGAAGGCTGGTTCTGGCCGCAGGGCCGGGAATTGAGCCAGTGAGCGCCAGCTCAAGCGAGCGAAAACAGGGGGCCATATCGGCGGCAAGGCCGGCGCCGCACGATCCCGTGATTCATGCCGGCGACGCGCTGCTTGTGGAAGAGCACACGGCAGTGGTGGAGGCGCGGCTGGAGGCAGTGGCGCTGGGTCCGGCTGTCGAGGGTGCAAGTTTCCGGGTGCGATTGAAGATCGGGGGCAGGGTGGTGCGGGCGGTAGCGGTTTCGGCCGGCCATGCGGTCTTTGCCTCGGAGGGCGAGGCGCAGCAATGAGGGTGTGGATCTTTGTTATCGTCTTCTGCGTATCGCTGACACCGACGGCGTTGGCGTTGAACAAGAAACACACCGATGCGGCAGCGACCAAGGCCACTCCGCCCGAGGAGGCTCTGCGCGCTTACATTACGAAGGTCCGCGCGCAGCAGGCGGCGGAGGTACGGGCACCGGGTTCGATCTGGAGCCCGCAGGGGCAACTGGTTCGGCTGGGCACCGATGTAAAGGCATTTCGGATTCACGACGTCGTCATGATTGTGGTGGGCGAGAGCCTGACGGCCTCGACCGATGGGCAGGTGAAAGGCTCACGGGCCTCGAATGCGAATGCAGGGCTCACTTCGCTCTTCGGAGCGCTGAAATCCTCGAATGCCCTGCAGAATCTGGTGGGGCAAACCGCTTCGTCAGGACTAACCGCGCAGGGGCAGAGCACGACGGACTCCAGCCTGGCGACGACCTTTGGCGGGGAGGTGGTGGATGTGCTGCCCAATGGGATGTTGGTAGTGCAGGCGACACGGCAGTTGACCTTCTCCCAGCAGACGCAACTGATCACGCTGCGCGGGCTGGTGCGCCCCGAGGACGTGAGCAACCAGAATCAGGTGCTGTCGACGGCCATGACCGACCTGGAGCTGGATGTCACGGGCAAGGGCATCGTGAGCGATTCGACCTACCGGCAAAATCCGCTGGTGCGGTTCTTGGAAAGGCTGCTGGTGTTTTAACAGGGGTCAGGGTTCAGGGTTCGGATATGGCGTTGCGAGTTGCGCGTTCGTTTGGGCTGAAGCGAAGGTCCGGCCAGGTGTTCTGGTGGTGGTTGGCGCTGGCTGCGGCGTGGCTTCTGGCGATGACCGTCCTTCGTTCAGAAGAACCAGCGCGGAGGTCGCGGATCAAGGACGTGGCCACCATCGAAGGAATTCGCGACAACCAGCTGGTGGGTTATGGGCTGGTGGTAGGACTGCGGGGCACCGGAGACAGTTCGCAGACGGTCTTTCCCGCGCAGACGCTGGTTTCGGCCTTGCAGCGCATGGGCGTTTCGGTCCCGCAGACGGGATCGAACAGCGCGAGCAACATGCAGGTGAAGAACATGGCGGCGGTATTTGTGGTGGCCATGCTGCCCCCGTTCAGCCGTCCGGGCTACAAGGTGGACATAACCGTCTCCTCGGCCGGCGATGCGCGCTCGATCGAGGGCGGCATCCTGCTGATGACGCCGCTCTACGGCCCGGATGGACAAATCTATGCGCAGGCGCAGGGGGCGCTGGTGCTGGGCGGCTACACGGCGACGGCGGGGGGCAATACGAAACAGATGAACCACCCCACCACGGCGCGGATTCCGGGGGGTGGGTTGGTGGAGCGGCCGGTTCCCTTCGATTTGAAAGATATGCGCATCGTTAGCGTGGTGTTGAACGACGCCGATTTTCATACTGCCGAGCAGATGGCGGCGGCAATTGACAAGACTCTTGGCTCAGCGCGGGCGCATGCAGTTGACAGCCGTAGAGTGGAGATATCCGTCAAAGACGGCGAGGACACGGCGGAGTTGCTGGACAAGGTGGAAGAGGTGGAGATTCAAGTTTACCCAAGGGCGCGGGTGGTTGTGAACGAGCGCACCGGGACGGTAGTGATCGGGGGCACGGTGCGGCTGCAACCGGTGTCGATTTTGCATGGGGGATTGAGTGTGAACGTAATCTCCAGGGTCGAGGTATCGCAGCCGGGTGCGATGGCTTCCGGGACGACGCAGGTGGTCGAGCAGACCACGGTGCAGGCGCAGGATAAGCCGGTGAACGAGATCGACCTGAAGGAGGGGGCGACCGTAGAGGATTTGGTACAGGAATTGCAGCGAACCGGGGCAGGAGCGCGGGACGTGATCTCGATCCTGCAGGCGATGAAGGAGGCTGGTGCGCTGGAGGCCGACCTCGAGGTGTTATAAGACAAGGACTAAGAGGTGCTATAAGCCAGGGACTAAAAGGATGCAGGTTGGGTTGATGAGCGGAGAGGCGGTAACGGGACAGGGTGGAGATGCGCCGCAGTCGCGGCTGGTGCGGGCCGCGCACGAGTTCGAAGGACAGATGATGAAGGAGTTGCTGAAACCAATGACGGGCGGCGATGCGCTGACAGGCGCGGAGGACGATGATTCGGACTCGGGCGCCGGGTCGGAAGGAGCATTGGGGGAATTTGCATCGGAGGCCTTGGGGCAGGCGCTGAGCCAGCGAGGTGGATTTGGCATTGCCAACAAGATTGTGAGAGAACTCTCACCTTCAGGTCAGCAGCACGGGGGGTGCGAAGGTAACCGGAAACCTGCGCAGCAATACCGTAATGAGAGCTTCTGAATGACTAAGGTGATGACTCATGAGGCCGATAGACAGAGCAGTGATTTAGGTGTGAGGAGCAAAGGGTATGGATATTCGCAATAGCCTGGATGGATTGAAGTCGCTGCTGGGGGTGAATCCCACTGCACCTTCCGCACCGCAGAGCAAGAACGCGGTTGCCACGGGCGCGGCCGGGAGCACGCTCGACAGCGATCGTGCCACGTTGAGCACTGCGGGAAGTGAGGTCTCGCAGGCGGTTTCGGAAGAAGGCGTGCGTACAGAGAAAGTCGCACCGATCCAGGCGGCGCTGGCTGCGGGAACGTACAGCGTGCCCGCGTCGTCTGTGGCCTCGAAGATAGTGGACGCCATGCTAGGCGGGCAGTAGACGCGGGAAGGCAGGGCAAGGTCTTCATGGAATTGTTTCGGGAGCAGCCGGTGGGCGCAGAGGGAGGACCGGAACTGAAGGCGCTGATCGCCGAGGCCTCGCAGGCGCTGGCGCGCCTGGATATGGGACGGCTTGAGGAGTTGGCACTGTCGTGTCAGGCGCTGAGCCGGACGATGGCGCCGGAAAACGCGGATCTTGATGCGCGCAGGCAACTGGCGCAGCAGGCCCGGGAGGCGGCGGCCGATATGGCGGTGTTTGCGCGCGTGCTGGATGCGACGCGGGCCAACCTGCACGTGATGAACCGGCTGCGAGAGCTGCGATTGGGACGCCTGGAGTACAGCGAGCGGCAGGCGCGCGGCGGCATGGAAGCGGAGGCTGGTCATGGGGACCATTAGCTCCGCATTGAGTTTGACAGCGGGGGCACTCGATGCCGATCAAGCGGCTCTGAGCGTGGTGGCCAACAATGTGGCCAACGCCAACACCAAAGGTTATACGGAGGAGACTCCGAACTGGCAGGAGAATCAACCGATCGAGAGCGGCGGGATTTCGCTAGGCGACGGAGTGACCGAGACCGGCGCGACCTCGCAACGCGACCGTGTCCTGGAGCAGCGGCTGGATCAGCAGCAGCAATTGGCATCGGCATCGAGCACGCGTCTGACGGCGCTCGACAACATTCAGGCGATGTTTACGCCGGATTCAGGCTCGTCCAGTTCGACGGCAGGCGACATTGGCAGCGACATTACGAGTTTCTTCGATTCGTTTTCGTCGCTGGAGAGCGATCCGACCGATAACGCGCTGCGCGAGCAAGTGCTTTCGTCGGCATCGACGTTGTCTGGAGACATTTCGAGCGCCGCGAGCAGCTTGAATTCGCAAAGCGCGGCGCTGGATCAGGAAGCAACCGGGGTAGCGAGCCAGGTGAACTCGCTGACGAGTTCCCTGGCGCAATTGAATCTTGAAATCCAATCGACTTCGCCGGATAGCGAAGCCGGAACGCTTGAGGACCAGCGGCAACAGGATCTGAGCCAGCTTTCACAACTGGTAGGGATCAACCAGGTGACGACGGAGAACAATGGCCTCTCGATCACAACGACATCCGGGCAACTGCTGGTTTCGGAAGGGCAAAGCTTCCAATTGACCACGGGAACGGTGAACGGGGTCACGGATTTTTTTCTGGGCGGAACCGATATCACCTCGCAATTGGCGACAGGGGGCGGGCAACTGGGAGGGTACCTGACAGCGCGAGACCAGGACATTCCTGACGTGCTTAGTTCGCTCGACCAACTTGCATACGGCATCTCGACCGAGGTGAACGCGCAGAACAATGCGGGAATCGACCTCGATGGCAAAACCGGCAGCGTCGCGAGTCCACTCTACATATTCAGCAAGCCCGCGCAGGTGGCCGGCAGCGCGGCAGCGATGAGCGTGGTGATGACGGACCCCAATCAGATTGCCGCGGCTGGATTTGGCGATGGGGCGGGCGACAATTCGAATGCGACGGCAATGGCGAATCTGGCCGGCCAGTCGATTGTCAGCGGCCAGACGCCGATTAATTACTACTCTAACTTTGTTTCCAAGCTGGGGTCGACGGTGTCAGGGGTGCAGACCGAAAACACGGCGCAGAATGCCTCGGTGACGCAACTGCAGACACAGAACAATGCACTCTCCAGCGTGAATCTGAACGATGAGGCAGCGGCCATGTCGACCCTGGAGAGCAGCTATCAGGCGGCCTCGCAGGTCTTTACGCTTTTGAATACGATCATGGCTTCGGCGCTGAACCTGGGCGAGGAGACGACGGTCGCGTAAAAACACCCGTTAACCATTAGCTTTTAGCTTGATCTCGCTGGTGCAAAGTTTGTGGCGATTCCTCGAACGACGAAGGCCTGAGGCTAAGGGCAGAAAGCTGAGAGCTAACAGCTAAGAGCTAAAAGCTGGGAGTTGCGCAATGCGCGTCGATCCTTCGTACATTACGAATCTGGTAAGCTCGCTCGATCAGACGCAGGCGAACGAACAGCAGTTGAGCTCCGAACTGTCGAGCGGAGTGAGCATCACCTCTCTCAGCCAGAATCCAGTGGGCTCGGGAGAAAATGTGCTGCTGCTCAACCAGATTCAGCAGGACGATTCGTTTACCCAGAGCTCGAGCCTTGTGACGGGCCAGTTGCAGGTGGCCGATTCAGCGCTGGGCAGCGTGGTGAGCGAGCTGACGGAGGCTATCTCGCTGGCCACAAGCGCCAATAACGGAACGATGAGCGCGAGCGACGTGCAATCGATCGGGAATCAGATTTCGGGAATTCTCGACGAGGTGCAGTCGCTGGCCAATACCAGCTATCAGGGCCAGTACATCTTTTCCGGCGGGCAGACGGACACGGCGCCGTTTACCACGCCGACGGCTGCCTCACCTGCCGTGACCACGTACAACGGCGGCGAGGACGTGAATTATCTCGAGATGCCCAACGGCCAGAAGATCCAGTTGAATGTGCCAGGCGACCAGATTTTTCTGGGCAGCGGCGCGAACAGCGTTTTTGGGGCGCTCAATGCGCTCGCGGCCGATTATTCGAGCGGCACAGTCAACACCCGCCAAGCGGTCAGCGATACGGAGGCATTGAGCACGGCGTTGAACTACGTTTCCGAGCAGCGCGTGACGATCGACAACTCGATCACGCAGATCAGTACGGCATCGAGCGCGGTGACGCAGCAGCAGACGCAGTTGACCACGGCGCAAACCGACCTGATGCAGGCGGACATACCAACCGTTTCCACGCAGCTTTCGCTGGCAGAGACGCAGCAGACGGCTCTCGAAGATGTGATCGCTCAACTGGAATCGACGTCGAACAATCTGTTCAGCAAGCTGCAACCGTGACAGGGCAATTTGAGATTTCTTTTTTGTCTCATTGAGCCATTGGCGGCTGACTCATCACTCGTTGCATCGATCTTCGGTTGACGCGGGGTGAAAATCGACTTTTGTGGAATCCGGCGCCAATCGCCGGTAGGGAAGTTTGTTCAGGGCGGTTGAGGCCATTTGCATGCCATAAAGGATTTGTCCGGCGCGGCGCGGCTCGAGCTGGCCGGAGGCAATGGCATTCATCACGTCTGTAAGGCCGATCTGAACCGCGTTCTGGCTGTCGAGTACGGGCAGCTTAAGGGGAGAATTTGGCGGCCGGCGCCGGTTTTGCGGCTGGTGAAGGCGGGCGTGATAGTAGCAATAGGCCGACTTCCGCATGGCCGGCGAATGGCAGGTGGCGCCCGTGGGCATCCTATGACGACAGTTCCGGACCATGTGCATTTCTCCCCCCCGCCCCCTGTGCAGGCATTCTGCGGAGAAGCCCTTCGTTTTCAACTGGTTAGCGAGGCAATAATATACATAGCGCACCATGTTACCTTTGGTTACTGGGGGTCGCTTATCATTTTGTCAGACGTGTTGACTAAACAGTAATAGATTACTTACTAGTTAGTTACTTTACAGAACGATTATCCCTTTGATGTAGGATTGAATACCAGCTATAATCTTAGGCGTCGGAGATTGACTCTAATGAACAATGAAGAGCTTAAACCGTATTTGCG
>Ga0326728_10004061_pt1 | contig 44062 bp, 43 predicted proteins | sample MB3enrmetagenome_FD_207602 | JGI IMG/M metagenome (GOLD analysis project Ga0326728, IMG submission 207602) | Lab enriched peat soil microbial communities from McLean, Ithaca, NY, United States - MB31MN | ecosystem: Environmental > Terrestrial > Soil > Wetlands > Peat | place: USA: New York...
TCAACAAGAATCCGGATTCGTCGGCAAAGACGATGTGGGCGCCCAGCCGCGCAGCGTTTTTTTTACGCGCGGCCATTCCTTCTGCTTCCAGCGCTCGATCGCCTCCTCGTTCCGTTCGACCGCCCGCTTCTCCGGCTTTTGATGAGTCCAGTTCAGACTGTGCATCAAGCGCCCAATATGAGCCCGGTGGTAGCTCACTCCAAACTCGCGACGGATCACCTCCGCGATCCGCGCGGTGGTCCACACGTTGGTGTTGTAGCCGTGCGCCAGTGGTCCTTTCAGCAATAAGCGCAACAAACGGCGCCGCTGGGTGGCCTTCAGCTTGAGTGGACGTCCGGGAGACGAGCCGACCTTCAGCGCGTCCGCGCCGCGCCGCCGCCAACCATTGCGCCAGCGCATCACCGAACTGGCGAAGCACTGGATGCGACGAGCGACCTCGTTGAGAGACAAGCCCGACTTCAGCAACTCCAAGGCGCGCCGACGCCGGTCTGACAAAAGATCCGCACTACCCTTCGGTCTGGGCACAAAGATTCGTCTCCTGTACCATTATTGCATTGTTTATGCACCGATCTATATTAGCGACTGCACCCATGGAGCGTAGTTCCGAACCGTTTCGCGTGCCAGAGGTTTGGCGATCGGAATCTTGATCTTCTGCGTGACGTTTACGTAGAACTCCTGGAGCACTTGCGTGCTCAGCCGCCCACGACGCGAACCCCAGAGTTCCCTCAGACAATTGGCCGCGCGTTGCTGCTTGGCGCCAGCGTCGGCGTCGTGGGCGTAAATGAGGATATTGGAATCAACGAAGAGCTTGTCGATCATGCAGAGCCTCGCGGCTCGTCATCTTGGCTCCGCCCAGCCGGAACGGGGCGCTCAGTTGCGCCAGCGCCCTGGCCTTGCCGGCCTCGTAAGCCATCTCCGCCTCGACCATTCTCCGCAGTTCCTCCGCCAGCATGGCGCTGACGCTGGTCCCCCGCCGCCCGGCGTAGGCACGCGCCCTTTTGAGAACCTGCTTGTCGAGGGCCAAGGTGATGTTCTGTTTCATGAACGTCTCTTCCTAGCTTACACGTAAAATGCGTGAAGCACCACCGGTCACGGCCGTGGGTCACGATGGACCAGAGTGCGGCCCCGCTTTGAACGAAAACGACCTGTGGATAGCCGTGACGGGACTCGCGCTCGGCGCGACACTGGTCAGCCGCGGCAGCGACTTCGGAGATATCGATGGCCTCCGGGTCATTGCGCTGGGGTAGCGGCTAATCACCCGAGTGGCTTGCCCGCGGTGGGTGGGCGTCGGCTGAGACCAATTCGCCGTGCTAACATCTGGCAAGAGAGGTTCCGATCAATGCGGCCGGCCCTGTGCGTCCCCGTAGCGAGTTTTCTGTTTTCCCTGGCCTGCCAGTCGGCACACCGGACAGGCGGGGTTCAGGCGTCGCCCAATCAAGCTGTCGGGCAGGCCGCGAAGGTGACCGCGGACAACTGGGACGATGAGAACCACGGTTCGGTTCACAACATCGCGAAGCTGTCGTGGGTGAACAAGCGCTGCCGAATGTGGGCGAACGGGGAGATCGGCATCGATCAGACGTGCCTCGTCGTAAGGACGGTTGGAGGAGGACTGGTTGTCATTCCGAACGCATACGCCGACGAGAGTTTCCAAGAACTCGCTGACCAGTTGGGCAAGAAGTACTCGGATAAGGACAAGTGGCTTCTGCGGTTCTATGAGATTGGCGGCGGGGAAAAGCCCCGAAAATGATGCCATGCATCTCACGCTGGATGTCAAGTCGGCCGACCCCGAGAAGAAACGGCACCGAGAAGCACTCGCGCAGCGAGTCCTAGATTGCCTTCAAGGACGTCCTGACCGTCGATTACTCTGTTTTCTCGACGACGAAGATTGGAAGGCTTTCAAGCAGGTGTGCGGTGCTGCTCATCGGGGCTTTTACTCTCCCATCATTTTGACGGAAAGATTCTGGCAATGGGCACCCAACTACATCTGGGAGATTGTCAACCCTGGCGAACTCGCTTTTGACGACTTAGTCTACCTGCACGGGAGCACTTGTTCATGTGGAGTGGGCTTGGCCATGACCCTCGCGCACGAGTTGCAGCACTTCCTTCAGCACAGCGAACAGACGCAACTCTGGGCGGCGAACTCCCTTGTCCCAAGGCTTCCCAAGACGGCGCTTCGAGCGCTGGAGTTGAGGTGGTGCGACATTCCGCTCGAACGCGAGGCCAGAATCGTCTCAAAGCGGACCGCCGAGCAAGTATTTGGGGCCGAGCTCGTCAGGCAGTACATAGACCACAAGATTGCGGACCGCGAGACCGACGATGACGCATCCGACTGGCAGTGCGTCCAGGGGCTCGCCGCTTTGGCTCCGTACAATCTGGCCGAGGAGACCAGGCTGTTTTTTCCGAGGCTGAAAGGCTATAGACGGGAGCTAGAGCAGGTGCTTCGTGATTTTCAGGCCGAAAACCCGGATTTCCTAGCTGTTGATTTGGGCGCGCTGCTCAGCGGTGCGGACCGGTAGTATCCACCTAGCCTTGTAAGGCCCAGGCCGCAAAGATGACGGCGCCTCCGGGTCCCCCGTGACGGCCACGCGGAGCTCCTGGCGCACCTGCTCAGGCGGCCGTCCGGTGTGCGCGGCCCGGATGGCCCTCGGACATTCGGGCGCGTCGCAGAGTCGCGCCGGCGTCACAGGTTTATCGCTCTGCCGGCATCGCCCAGCGCAATCGAATCAGCGGAATGACCTGCGGCGTCCTGGCGGCGTAGCTCTCGTAAACCGATCCGAAGCGCGCCCGCAGGTAACGCTCCTCTCTGTGTATCCGGCGCTCGATCAGCGCGATCCACACCGCACACAGACACCACGCGATCGGGCTGGCCAACAGCAGCGCGAAGCATATCCGGGTGAGTATCAGGCCGGTGTATCGAGGGTGACGAACCAGACGATAAGGGCCGCCGGTCATCGGCCGGTTGCCCTGCTGGGCGGGGGCGAAGTTGCGGTATAGGAAGCGGTCCACCACGAGCAGCCATGCCATCGTCAAAAGATACAGGACCAGGCCACACGTCTTGATCGCGGTGTTGTCGAGGGCGGGCACGAGATGCCAGTGTGCGTAGTCGAGGAACGCCGCCAGTTCCGCGACGCCCAGGCCCATGGTCCAGCGATCGAACCCGGCATCGATATCCAGCGCGTAGAACAGTCTTCGGATTTCCGGCGCCGGCCGGAAGCGGGCCGCGAACAGCGACTGTTCGGCGATGAGCGTCGCGCTCAGCACCAGGTAGCCGGCCGAGAACGGGTCCACACGGCTCCACGGGTGAGGCGATCCCGGTACGCGCAGGCATGCCAGGGCGATGGCCCCACAGCAGAGAACCATCAACCACAGTTTCCACCACGCAGGCGACGCCCCTGGTTCCCTAGCCGGCGCCGATGCAGCCATGGGCCGAGTGTATCAGGTAACCGCTATTCGCTGCGCAGCGCGGAAGCCGGGTCGATGGACGCGGCCCGGCGCGCGGGGATAAAGCCGGCCAGGACGCCGGCCGCCAGCAGGACGGCGGTGGCGCATGCGAGGGTCAGCGGGTCCGATGGGATCACGCCGAATAGCAGGCTCTTGATGAGCCGCGCCGCCGCCAGCGCTACCGGCACGCCGATGGCGGCGCCAGCGGCGAGCAGGACGAGGGTCTCCCGCATGATCAGCCACAGCACGGCGCGCCGCTCGGCACCCAGCGCCATGCGGACTCCGATTTCGGCGGTGCGGTGCGCCACGCGGTAGGCCACGATCCCGTAGATGCCGATGGCGCCCAGGGCCAGCGCCAACAGGGCAAAAAAGCTGGCGAATGTGGCGAACATGCGGTCCTGGCGCAACTGGCTGTGGATCGCCTGCGGCAGGGTGCGGACCTCGCCAATGGGAGCGTCGGCGTCAATCGCCTGGATTTCGCGGCGGATCGACGGCGCCAGAGCGCTGGGCTCGGACACGGTGCGCACGTGCACTACGGCGGAATCCCTGGGCGGCTTCTGCCATAACGGGTGAAACACCATGGGCCGGATCTGCTCGCGGACGGTGCCATACCTGGCGTCTCCCACCACGCCCACGATCTCGTACCGGCCGCTGGAAGCCTGGCCATGATCGCCCAGGCGGCTTCCGATAGGGTTCCGGTTGCCCAAGAACCGCTGCGCGAACGTCCGGTTTACCAGGACCACGAGCGGCGCACCATCGCGATCCTGCGCTCCGAACTCGCGGCCCGTGAGGATGGGGATGCCGGCGGTCGCGAAGAACCCGGGGCTGACGAAATTGCAGGACACCTTGGCATCCCGCGCAGCCTCGCCGGGGCGGTCGATCCAAACATCCTGGTTCCAGCCGCCGTTTCCAAAAACGGCATCTCCGGCCAGCGCTACGCTGCGCACGCCCGGCATCCCCTGCACGCGCCGGGTCAACTCCATCCAGAACTGCTGGCGGGCCTGGGGGACCTTGGCCGTCGCGCCGACGTCCATCAGAAGCAGGTTGTCGCGCGCCAGGCCCAAGTCCGCGGCGCCCAGGTTCCGCAAGCTGCGCGCGAACAACCCGGCGCCGATCAGCAGAACCATCGAGAGGCCGATTTGGATCGCCAGCAGCCCCTTGGCGAGCGGCATACTCAGCGGCCCCTTCTGGCGGCCGCCGGCGTGGATGGAGGCGGATATGCCGGCGCGCGTGGCACGAATCGCGGGCATCATCCCGAATAGCAGCCCGGTGGCGGCCGATAGGGCGAGGCCGAAGCCCAGCAACTGGTAGTCGAGCCGGAAATCGAGCGCTACGCCGAGCGGATCGCGCACCAGGAATCCCAGCAACAGACGGTGTCCCCAAACGGCAACCAGCAGGCCAAGCGCGCCGCCGGCCAAGGCGAGGAGCAGGTTCTCGGTCATCAATTGGCGGACCAGCCGCCATCGTCCGGCGCCCAGCGCCAGCCGGATGCCGATTTCCTGCGAGCGGGCGGCCGAGCGGGCCATCAGCAGATTCGCCAGATTCGCGCACGCAATCAGGAGCACCAGCCCGGTGAGCGCGAGGAGGATCTTGAGCGTGGAGGAGTACTCCCAATAGGTCCATCGCACGCCAGACGTGCCCTCGGTGGCGCGGTTCACCAGGAGCCTCTGCGAGAGAAACCTCCGGCGCTCCCGTTCCGGCGACCACTTGAAGCTATCCCGCTGCGATTCCAGCGCCTGCTGGAACAACGGTTCGAGCCGATCGCGTGCGCGCGCAACCGTCACGCCGGGCCGCAACCGGCCCATCACCCAAACCTCGCCCGGATTGGGATCTGCCGCCAGAGGAATCCACAGATCCGGAACCCTCCCGCGATCGAGGCCAAAGAACTCCGGCGGCATGATGCCGGCGACCGTGAAACGCTCGCCGGATAACCGCACTTCGGCACCCAGGACCGACGGATCCCTCCCGAACTGCCGGCTCCAAAATGCGTAGCCGATCACCGCCACGCGATTGGCTGCGCCAGCCTGGTCGTCGTCCGGGCCGATGGTGCGCCCCATGAGAGGCTGCACTCCCAACGACGGAAAGAAGGAGCCGGAAACTTCGTGCGCCCTGACCGGTTCCGATGCGCCGCCGGCGCGGAGCACGAAATTCGACGGGCCGATCGCGAAAACGCCGGAGAGAACGCTGCGGTCCCGGCCAAGATACTCGAAGACCGGGTAGGGGAGATTCGTCATCATGGCGCCATCGGAATCCGCCCTGATGAACTCCACGAGTTCGTGCGGATTCTTCACCGGCAAGGCGCGGAGCAGCATGACATCCATCAGGCTGAAGAGGGAGGCGTTGGCTCCGATTCCCAATGCCAACGAAAGGATTGCCACCGCGCTGAACACCGGCGTTTTCCGCAGCGTGCGGGCCGCATAACGCAAGTCCTGCCAGAGCGTTTCCAGGATGACGAATGTCCAAAGCTCGCGGCAGGTCTCGCGGACGCGCGTGGCGTTTCCGAATTGCCGCCTGGCGTCCCGCTGCGCCGCGGGATCGCCGCCGCCGTCCCGGGCGCGCATGGCCAGATGAAACGCGAGTTCCTCGTCCAGATCGCCCTCCAGCCGGCGGCGGTTCGCCAGCGCCTTGACTCGCAACCAGATGGCGCGCACGCGTTCGAGCGGCATTGGGGGCTCCTGGATACCGGGATCGTTCCGGTCCCCCGTAAATCGCTTATGGGTAGCGTATCACCGGGCCACTTGGGATGCAAGGGCAGGCCCCGAGCCGCGCCAGCCCCGAACCGCACGCAGCCGGTGTAAGATGGCAGGGATACCACCATGTCCACTCCCATAGCCGAACCGTTCGAACGCCTCCAGTGCCAGTGGTGCCAGAGCCTCAACGAGAAGTCCGCCCTGGCCTGCCGCTCCTGCGGCGCGCCCCTGGATGTCCGCAACCTGGTCTCCGAATCGGGATGGCGCGAAGCCCCGCGCATCCGCGACATGACCGAGATCCACTTCAGCAACAGCACCTGCCAGGTGGAAGGCGAAATCGTGCCCGTGGCCGAGATCAATCTCTCGCCCGGCGACGCCATCTTCTTCGAACACCACGTCATGCTGTGGAAGGACGAATCCGTCCCGCTCACCCTCATGGCGCTTTCCGGCGGCTTCAAGCGCGCCTTCGCCGGCATGCCGTTCCTCATCAGCGTGGCCAGCGGCCCCGGCCGCATCGCCTTCTCCCGCGACTCGACCGGCGAGCTGGTGGTGCTGCCGCTGCATCCCGGAATGGAGGTGGACGTCCGCGAGCACGCCTTCCTGCTCTCGTCGCACCAGATCCAGTATTCCTTCGTGCGCATCAAGGGACTGGCCAATGTTCTGTTCGGCGGCCAGGGCATGTACATGGACCGCTTCGTCACCGCCGGCAGCCCCGGCCTGCTCATCCTGCACGGCTACGGCAACGTTTTCGAGCGCGTCCTCAGGCCCGGCGAGAGCATCATGCTGGAACCCGGCGCGTTCCTCTACAAGGACTCCACCGTCACCATGGACGTCGAGTTTCAGAAACTGGGCACCGGTCTTTTCGGCGGCACCAGAATGAGCCTGGCGCGCATGACCGGACCGGGCCGCGTGGGCATCCAGTCCATGTACGTGCACCACAAGACCGAGTAACTCGACGGGAGACGCCTCTATGTTCTGCGCGAGATGTGGATCGAAACTGCCCGAGGGCGCCCGGTTCTGCGGCGCCTGCGGGGGGATGGTGGCTCCCTCCGCGCCCGCGCCACCGGCCTACGCCCCGCCGCCCGCTTACGCGCCGCCGCCCACATACGCCGCGCCGCCCCCGGTTGCCCGGTCCGCGCCGCCTGCCTACGCCCCGCCCCCACCCGCCGCGCCGCCCCAGCGCGCGGCCCGCTGCTCCTGGTGCGGGTCGCTCCTCGATGCCGCGGCCACAAGCTGTCCCGGCTGCGGCGGCAACGTCTCCGAAATGGCGGTCTCCACGCGCTCGGGATGGCTCCAGTTGCCCGGCCGCAAGGACATGGCCAAGCTGCAATTCGGCCAGTCCACCTGCCAGATCGAAGGGCTCTACGTCCCCGTGGCCGATTTCAAACTGGCCCCCGGCGACAGCGTCTATTTCGCGCACCACGCGCTCTTGTGGAAGGACACCGCTCTCGCCATCGCCACCATGCCCCTCAAGGGCGCCTGGAAGCGCATGTTCGCGGGCATGCCGCTCATCATGACCCAGGCCGCGGGGCCCGGCCACATCGCTTTCTCGCGCGACCTCCCCGGCGAATTGATCGCCGTGCCCATCCACCCCGGCCAGGCCGTGGACGTTCGCGAGCATCTCTTCCTCACCGCCACCGGCAACGTGGTCTACGACTGGTTTCAGACCGGCGTCTGGTTTCGCACCAAGAGCGGCGACGAGACCGCAACGCACTACCCCGTGGGGATGTTCATGGATCGCTTCTCCTCGACCGGGCAGCCCGGCCTGTTGCTGCTGCACGCTGGCGGCAACGTTTTCGTGCGCACCCTGGCGCCCGGCGAGACCATGCTGGTGAAGCCCACCGCCCTCATTTTCAAGGACCCCGTTGTGCAGATGCACCTGCACTTCGAGCGTCCACAGACCGCGTTCATGTCATGGGGCTCGTGGGGCAATCGCTACTTGTGGCTGCGCGTGGTGGGACCCGGCCGCGTGGCGGTGCAGTCGGCCTTCGAGCACCTGCACGGCGAAGCCTTGTCCATGCAGGGACATTCCTACGCCACCGAGATGCGCTGGTAGCGCGGCCGGCGCGCGGCCCCTCAGTTCTTGACCGCAATCGAGAGGCCGTTCTGCGTGCTGAAGCCGCCGACGTTGGCGACGGCCGGCTGGCCGCCATCCGCCAGCGGCGCGGGCGCGTAAGTTGCCAGCGTCACCGTGCCGGCGCCTGCTCCGATGGCGTTCTTCACCACATGATCGGCGCTCGAGGTCAGGCTGGCGCTCAGCACCTTGGCATTCTCCCCGCCCACCGTATCGGCGGGGTTGGCCCATGTCATCATCGTGATTTGGCCGCCCGAAGCCGGGAAGAACTCGCCCAACCCACGGAACCGCGAGCGTGAGCGAGCGGCCCGCGCAAATGGTGACCTACATCTCTCTGAAAGTGTCGGTGGCGAACGCCAAGGCCGCCAAGGCATAACCCGCGCCAAAAAGGGGACTGGCTTGAATTTCGCCGCCTTTGCGAAATTCGTGCCTGTACCCTTTTTGCCCCGTTCCCGCGTGCCCCGTTCCCGCGTGCCCCGTTCCCGCGGGTGCCCCGGATTTCCCGCGTGCTATGATGACCACGTATCGAGAGCCCCGGGGAATGCCCACGTCGCCGATCGCCATCCCGATCCTCTTGTGCCCGGCTTGGCTGCCCGGCCAGGGCTTCGGAAAGCCCTGGCGGTTGCCTCCAGCCGTCCGCCTGGCCCTGCGATGACTTCCCGCCCGCCCCGCCACCCCGCCGGGGATCAAGCCGCCATCGTCCACCTGAAGCGGCGCGACCCCGTCCTGGGCGCGATCATCGACCGCGTCGGCGACTACCGCATCGAATTCCGCGACCCGGATTTCGAGACGCTGGTGAAGTCCATCGTGCTCCAGCAGCTCAGCGGACGCGTCGCCAGCGTCATCTTCGGGCGCCTGGTGGATGCCGTGGGCGGCAAACTCACCCCCGCCGGCATCCTCAAGCTCCGCCCCTCGCGCATGCGCGCGCTGGGCCTGTCCGGCCGGAAGACCGCCTACATCCGCGACCTCGCGCGCCATACCCGCGACGGCCGCCTGGTCTTCGAGCACCTGGCCGAACTCCCCGACGCCGCCGTCATCGAGCGGCTTACCCAGGTCAAGGGCATTGGCGTCTGGACCGTTCACATGTTCCTGATCTTCGCCCTGCGCCGCACCAATGTCCTGCCTACCGGCGACTTAGGCATCCGCAACGCCATCCGCAAAGCCTATAACCTGGATGAGGTGCCTACGCCAGCCGAAGTCGAGGCCATGGCCGAGCGCTGGCATCCCTATTGCACCGTGGCAAGCTGGTACTTATGGCGCAGCCTGGAACCCAACGCGAACCTGTAGGGCTGCGAGACGCCTGGACCGCGTCAGATCGGGTGCATGCGCAACGCCCGTGAGTTTTCGTAACCGGGCGTTCGGGCAAGCTGTCCATCTGCTGCCCCTTATCGCAGCAGTTTCGGAATGTTGAGTAATCCGCCGCGGCCGGATTATAATGTTCGATAGCCATTCAGACCTCGGAATTCGATATTCTGGGGAATTAGGAGACACGCCATGCGCCTTGTCAAGACGGTTCTGCCCGCGGCCCTCGTGCTGGTACCCGCGGCCTTCCTGATCACCGGGGGCCTGCTGGCTCCCACGCCCGGCTTCGGCATTCCGAAGTACGCCACCGATAATCACAAGCCGTGCACCTTCTGCCATCAGAAGATGGGCGACAAGGACGCCATGCACAAGGACCCGAACCTCACCGACGCTGGGAAGTACTTCAAGGATCACAACCACTCTCTCGAGGGATACAAGCCCCCGGCCAAGTAAACGGTAAGCCCGGGATGCGGGCCCGTTCCGTTCCGCCATCGCCGTTGCGCCGTCAACGCGCACGGGTTCGAGTACCACTTCCCGCAACTCGCGGCAAATGCGTGTGTTGGTTCAGTGGTAAGGAGATTACACCAGTCATGAAGCGACGATTCACCACTTTGCTGCCGATCCTTCTCTGCCTGCCGGCCATGCCGGCGCTTGCACAAACGGCTATCGGCGGCGGCGCCTGCACTTCTTCGGTCCTGAGCGGAACCTACGAGTTGATCCTGACCGGACACCAGACCTCGGCCGGCGGAGCGGCTTCGAAAGTGTTCCAGGCGGTCGGCACGGCCGCGTTCGACGGCCTCAGCAAGGTCACTTTCACCATGACGGCCAACACCGTCGCCACCAGCCAGTCTTTCGGAACGCCGCTGGTTTATTCCGGCACTTACAGTCTGCAATCCAACTGCGTGGGATCCATCTCCATTACCGCCGGTGACACCGCCACGTTCAATCTGGACGCTCTGTCCGTCAGCAACGCCTCCCCCCAACTGGCATCTTCATTCTCGCTGGCCGGGTCGGACGCCACTTACGCCTACAGTGGCAGCGGCAACTCCCAGCCGGCTGCTTGCCCCAGTACGCTATCGGGCGTGCACGAATTCAGCGCCACCGGCAGCGGCCTTTCCGGCGGTTCGGTGACCAGCGTGCTCGATGTGGCCGGCGTACTGCAATTCGACGGGAAAGGCAACCTGACCGCCAACTGGACCCAGGTGTCGAACCTGGCCGCCACAACCGTAACGGCCACCGGAACCTATTCGGTGACCTCCACGTGCCTGGCCTCGGCCACCCTCACCGACACGGCCAACAACCAGTATGCGGTCTCGCTGAGTATCTATACCACCGCGCCGGACTTCTCCCTGGCCGTCAGTTCTCCACAGGCGATCTTCGACGGAACCGGTTCGGCGGCCCAATCGGCCACTGGAGCCGGGTGCGCCGCCTCGACGCTGAACGGGACCTATGAGTCCGTCCTCAGCGGGCGCCTGACCCCGGGCGGGGTCACCACCAGGTTCATGACGGCTAACGGCGCGGTCACGTTTGACGGGGTTAGCAAAGTCGTTTTCAACCTGACTTCCAACACCGTCAACGGGAGCCAGGTTTTTGGAACGCCGGTGGTGTACTCGGGCTCTTACTCCGTCCAATCCAACTGCCAGGGAACCATCAACCTCTCGAGCGGGGACACCGCGACCTTGGCTCTGGTGGCGTACTCGCTGGACGCTGCCACTTCACAGGCGAAGTCATTCGCGATGGTGGGAACCGACGCCGCTTACGCCTACACCGGCAGCGGTACCGTGCAGCCGGCCCTCTGCGCGGAAAGCACTCTGTCGGGCCAGTGGCCCTTCAACGCCACCGGCAACGTGCTTTCCGGATCTACCGATACGGGAACGGCCGATATCGTGGGGTGGTTTGTGTTGGATGGTCAGGGCAATGCGACCGCCAACTGGACCCAGTCGACGAACACGGCTACCACCAGCGTATCGGCAACCGGAACCTATTCGGTTACGGCAGCGTGTTTGGGTTCGCTGACCCTCACCGATACGGCCGGTAACAGGTACGCCGGGACGGTGGCGATTACCGGGGCGAATGCGGGCAACTTCGCGTGGGCGGCCGCAAACCCGCTGGCGGTCTTCAACGCTACCGGGCACGCGGCGTTCGGCAATCCCGGGCTGGCAGTGGTGAACGGGGCCAGTTACAGCTCCGGCCAGACGCCGCCGGGAAGCGTGTTCTCGATTTTCGGCACCTCTCTGGCCACCAAGGTTTGGCAGGCCACTTCCGTCCCCTTGCCCACCACGGCCCTTACCACCACCGTCACGGTCAACGGCGAAGCGGCGCCGCTGTTTTACGCCGATCCGAACCAGATCAACGCGCAGATGCCCCAGGACATCAAGCCGGGCGTGGCGACCGTGATCGTGAAGAACGGCAACGCAACCAGCAACGCGGTGGCAGTCACCGTGCCGGCCACGGCAACGCCGGGGATCTCCATGTGGGGGAACAATCGCGCCGTGGTGGTAAATCAGGATGGCAGTCTGAATTCGCCCTCCTCGCCCGCCAAGGTGGGCGACACCGTGGTGGCGTACTTCACCGGCGGCGGGCCGGTGAACGCCAGCGGGCCGCTGGTGACGGGGGCCGTCGCTCCGGCCGGGCTTTCGTGGGTAACCGGAACGTACACGATAGAGGTAGGCGCTCAATACGCCACTACCATCAACTATGTCGGCTTGACGCCCGGTTCCATCGGGCTCTACCAGGCGAACTTCGTGGTTCCGAAAGTGGACGCCGGAGACCGCGCCCTGGCGATTACCATCGCCGGGCAGGCCTCGAACAATCCGCTGATTGCGGTAGTGGCGAAGTAAGGGAAACCGGCAACGCGCGGCGTGGCGCAGCCGCCGGATCTATCCCGCCAGGGATTTCCGCCACGCCGCCAGTTGCCCGCTCAGGCTGCTCTTCACGTCCTCGAATTCCGCGTCGTCGTAGTGGTTGACCGTCTCCGTCCGCTCCATGCGCAGGTCGTAGAGTTCGCCCGGACCTTTGCCTTCGTCGCGGATCACCAGCTTGTACCGGTCCACGCGCGCCATCTCGGTGTTGCGGTAGCGGCCGAATACGGTGGTGCGCCACGGCTGCTTCTTGGGAAACGGCTTCCCGGTGGTCAGCGGGACATAACTCCGGCCGTCGAGATTCCCCGCGGGCCGCTCCACCTCCAGGAAGTCGCAGAGGGTCGGCAGTAGATCGTAGGCGCTCACCAGTCCCACCTGCATAATGGACGGCGGGACGCGCGCCGGATAGCTCCAGATCAGCGGAACGTTCACCACCTCCTCGTACATGTTCGGCGGTTGGGAGGCGTCGCCGTCGCCCCACAGGCCGTGGCGGCCCAGCAGACAGCCGCAAGTCGAGGAGAACACGATCAGGGTGTCGTTGAACAAGTGCCGGTCGTAGAGCCGGGTCATCAGTTTCCCGGTCTCCGCGTCGTAAGCGCTCGCCGCGCCGGCGGCCTTGCGCAGGTTCTCCACCCGGGCGGCGAACATCTCCTTGTTGCGCGCGGCGTTGCGCGCCGGCGGATCGGCGGCCCAATTCTCGAATCGCTGGCCCTCGTACAGCTCGACGCATTCCGGCGGGACCCCGTCGTAGGGCGGCTCCATGCCGCTGTAGAGCACCGTCAGGCTGAACGGCTTGCCCGCCGTCTGCCGGTCCAGGAACTGCGTCGCCGCGCGGGTCGAATCGGCCAGCGTCCGCCCGCCCGCCGTCTGGCACGCGTATCCGCCTTCGGGCAGCGCCTGGTCCAGGACGTTGGCGGCGGCCGCGGGGGCGGGGTCGCGCGCCACCCGCCCAGTGAGGCAGGCGTAGCGGCCCGGAACCGGCGCCGCCGCCGAAACGAACCCATTCAGGAAGCGCGTTCCCGTCTGGCTCAGCCGGTCGATGTTGGGCGTGCGGACATCCTGGTTGCCGTAGCAGCCAACCATCCAGGCCGGCAGCCCGTCCACCAGAATCAATAAAAGGTTGGGGCGGAATCTATCCAGCCTCTTTTTTTTGGCGGCCAGCAGCGGCGAGGCCAGGCTGCCGAGGAAGAAACTGCGGCGTGAGACAAGCATGGGCGAAATACAAGTATAAGCCGTCACCAGGCCCCGCGTTCCCGGCACGCGGCCAAACACCCGCCGGTGGCGCGCCGCCAAACCGTCTCGCGCCCGGCCGGCAACCGGCCTGCCACGCCCCGGGCATCGGGCTTCCCGGCGGCGGACTGGGCGCCAGACCCGGCTTGTTGACGGGCAGCCCACCGTATTACAGTTGGGTTTAGGCCGATGAACATCCCCAATTCGCTGACGCTTCTTCGGATCTTCTTTGTGCCGCTGCTGGTGGCGGCGCTGGTCCAGGAGCGCTTCGGATTCGACATCTGGGGAATCCGCCTGACTCACGAATGGCTGGGGCTGGCCATCTTCCTGTGCGCCGCCGCCACCGACCTGCTGGACGGCTACCTCGCCCGGCGCTGGCGCCAGGTCACCACCATCGGCACCCTTCTCGATCCCATCGCCGACAAACTGCTGGTCTCCGCCGCCCTCATCTCCCTGGTCGAGGTGCACGTGCTCCCGGCCTATATGGCGATTCTGATCATCGGCCGCGAGTTCGCCGTGTCCGGTCTCCGCAGCATCGCCGCCGCCGAAGGCTACACCATCAAGGCCAGCGACCTGGGAAAGACCAAGATGCTCTCGCAGGTGGTGGCCATCTCGTGCATGCTGATCGCGGTGGGGCGCCAGTCGTTCCACACCCCGGGCATGGTCCTTATGTGGATCGTGGTGTTCTTCGCCCTGCTCTCGGCGGTGAGCTACTTCCGCAAGTTCTGGCGCAAAGTGGACGAGCGTATCAAAATGCGCCGCCGCAAGGAACTGCTCCACCTCGAGCGCAAACGCCAGCGCGCCGGGCGGCGTCACATGGGGGCGAGAGACGCGGCGGGTTTGGGCGGCACGATCTCGAATCCGCCTGAAGTGAGCTGAACGTTGCGCACCTGGCCCTTCGGCCCAACGGTTCCGATGGGCTTCCCGTTGAGTTGAATGCTCACCCCGCCGGCGTTCCCAAGCACCAGCAGCACCGTGGCGTTGGCGTCCACCACGCGGCTCTGGTTTGGCTCCAGCAAGCCGCTGAAAAGGTACCTGCCGTCGCTTTTCACCGACACCCACACCGGTTCGGCCGCCGTCAGTTCCACGCGCACCGCGGCATTCGGATTCAGCTCCGGCTGCGCCGCCGCGGACGGCCCGGCCGGCGCGGCGGCGGGCAAAGCCGGTGTCGGCTGCCCGGCCGCCACGCGGAGCGGAACGCTCGCCGTGGCCGCCTGTTCGGGCGCCGCCACGGGGCGCCGGCCGCGCAACCACCAGGCGTACACGCCCGCGCAGCCCAGCATTGCCACCACCACCATCCCCAGCGCCGGCAACGGAGACTTCCAGGAGAAACGCCGCCTTCCAATCGAAGCCCAGTTGTCCACGGGGGGCAGTTGCACCGGCGTGGCCGGCGGCCTCGCCGCCGCGGCCGGCTGCCGCACGGGCATGGCTGGCGGCCGCACGGGCTCGACCACCCGCGGGTCCTCCGGCGCCGGCTCCAGCACCCGGTCCACGCGGCTGCCAATCTCTCCCGCATCCAGTCCGAGATACTGTGCGTATTGCCGCACGAAGCTTCGCGAGAACACCCCGCCGGGCAGACGGTCGAACTTTTCGTCCTCGATCGCCGCCAGCATGCGCGACGATATCTTCAGTTCTTCCGAGATTTGTTTCAGTTCGAGATTCTGCCTCAGCCGTTCCTGACGCAGGGTTTCGCCGATTGACTTCATATCAACGGTCTTTTCCCGATCCTATGTCTATCATACAACGGGAAATACTCGCAAACCATGCGTTCGGGCGCTCCACCACGCCCCGCGTCCTTACTGGAAGGCTGCCTCGGCCACGCGGTACCACGTCTGTCCGCTCGCGTCGTCGGCTCCCCAGAACTCGAAGAAATGCGGTCCCGCCGGCGCTGTGGACGTCTTCAGCGGCGCCTGAATCGTCCCCAGCGCCGCCAGATGGCTGGTGCCGAACCACTGGGCGATGTTCGCCGAGTAGTCCGTTCCGTCGATCTTCAGCGCGGTCACGCTGGTGGCCACGCCGCCCGTCTCGGTCAACTGCATACGGAAGCTCCAAACGCCGTTGGATGCCACCACCGGCGAGGGTGCCACCACCGCCGACACATTCGATTGCGACGCCTGCACCGTCACCGCCACGTTGATGAATTGTGGCGCCGCCGAGCCCGCCAGGATGGTCACCGTGCTCGAGTACTGCCCCGGCTGCGGCAATTGGGCGGGATTCACGGAGACCTTCAACGTCACCGGGGACGCCGCCGAAATCTGGCCGCTGGCGACCGATACCCCGATCCACAGCGCGTCGGGGCGAACCTGGAACGCCACTCGGCCGGTTGTCCCCGAAGTCAGTTGCACCGTCTGGGCGGCCGGCGCGGCCTTGTTGACCACGCTGAAGCTCAGACTGGCCGGCGCCGGCGTCACCATCGCCGCCGGCCAGTCCTCGAAGTACGCCTGCAGATTCTGGTAGGTGTTCGAGAAGCGGCCGTAGCCAGACACGCTGGGGTCGATCTCGCAGGCCGTAAGCGTGTCGCTTTCCGGTCCGTACGTCAGCGTGCCCACGATGACTCCCGGACTGGTGAACAGCGGCGATCCCGAAGAGCCCGGCTGCGTCCGCCCCTCGTCCCACTGGATTTGCAGATACAGGTTCGCGGGCGCCGTGTCGAATCCCCCAGCATCGTTTTCTATCTGCTCGGTCGCGTCGCCGACGCGTTTCCCGAACGAGATGCGCTTCCACGACCCGGCGGGATGATGAATTCCCACCGCCGACGCCGAAACCGGCGGATCGGCGGTGTCCCATCCCGAGAACGTCACGTCCGATGGAACGCTCTGCATCAGCAGCAGGCTGTAGTCGCCCTGCTCGACGGTTCCGGAGCCGATCAGGTGGGTTCCCAGGGGCGCCGGCTCGCTGGAGGCGCGGCTCGCCGGAGGCGTGGCCCCGCAAGCCGGCGTCTGATACTTCCAGTACACTTCCACCGTGCGCGCCGCGGCTTCGTTATCGATGCAATGTCCCGCCGTCAGCAGGTAGGGCTTCATGCTGTTGTCGCGGGTGGCCACCAGCGACCCCGAGCACAGGTACTCGTCGCCGCCATCCTCGAAATCCAGTTGCCCCACCATGCTCATGGCGGGCTGCCAGCCGGGATAGCAGTTCGGATCGAGCTGGCAGAAATCGGCGCCATCGGAAGTCGGGGCATCGGCCCCCTGGGGCGCCGCCGACGGCACCACCCGGCGCGCCTGGTGCGCGATGTTGGCGATCCGGAACGGCGGTTCGCCGCCGGCAGCCCCTTCGGGCTGGTATTCCAGAACGGCCGATTCCGAAGCCACCGAGGCGCTCCAGAAATGTCCGTCGTCATACGGCCCGCGCCCGCTGTACGGCCCCGCGAACTGTGTCCCGTCGTACAGCCAGACTTTTCCATTGCCCACCGAAAAACCGCGAAACTCGACGCGCAAACCCACCGCCCCGGGGGAACGCAGGGCCAGGCGCCACAGGGGGGTGCCATCGGGCGCGGTTTGCCACCCGCCGCTTGGCATGAGATCCGCCGGCGGCTGGCGGTGAATTCCCGTCCTCAGCCGGGGACCGCGCGCCTCCAGCCGGGCCTTCTCGGATTCGCTTAATGGCGCAAGGGCGAATTCCCGAGGCCTCGCCAGAGCCAGCCGGATCCCCGGCGGACGCGCCTCGACGCGAGGGGCCGGAGCCGGCCCGGAGAAGTGGACGGGCTCCTTTCGAGGGGCGGGTTGCGCACCGGCAATCCCTCCGCCCAAGGTCAAGGCCAACACTACGGAAGTCAGCGAACGCATATATGCCGCGACTCTACCGTCCATTCGGGTACGGAACAAGGCTGGAAATGGGCTACAGGACGGCGATAACAATCGTTATCGGATGGGGGGCCCGGCCACGCAGCCGATGCCCGGCGGGCATGGGCGCCCTCCCGCCGCCGGTCCGAAGTATCGGTAATGCCCGATGACCTTCCAATCGAACAGGACATCTTCCATTTTGGGACCTTGCCCGATGTTATGCACCAGCATGTACCGTCCGCTGGCCTCCGATTTCCGGTCCGCCACAATTCCGATGTGCGTAACATCACCGCCCAGGTCCCACGCGACTAAGTCGCCGGGCGCATAATCCTCCGCCCGCTTGGCGATCGCCAGCGTACTACCCTTGCGCGCGAAGAACGCCATGAGGTTGGGCACGCGCCGGTGATCGATGTTGGCATCCGGACGAAGGGCCAGCCACTTCAACCTGCTTGGATACGCGGAGAAGTTCCGCTTCATGTCTTCGTGGACTTCTTTCTGCAAGTCCACTCCCACCGCGCGGTAGGCGCGAATCACCACGTCCGCGCAAGTCCCCGTGCCGGCGGGCACGTCCCCGCCGGGATACGGAATCTTCACGTAGGCCGGATCGTACCGCACCACGTGATGCGTCTGCTCGATGGCCGCGGCCACCAGTCGCTCCAGGAATCCCCGGTGGGCATCCGCCTGGGCCAGCGCCGGAGCCGCCGCCAGCGTCGCCGCCAGCGCAACCAGCGCCACGAGTCTTGTTTGCCGGAGTGAATGACCGCCCATGCGATGAACCCTAGCGTCCGCCGATACGCTCGCGGCCTGCGAGCGGAAGATCGCCGCTGGTCAGGTCCAAGTAGAGGTCGCGGAGATTCTCCTCCAGCTCTGTCAGCGTCGCGCCCTGGGTCAGGTAATCGGGGAACTCGACCATGTGCCCTATCCACATGTCGCCGTCTTGCCAGTGGAGGTAGTTGGCGATGCTCATGCAGTCATTCTACGTCACTCGCTCCGGGTAGACAGGGCGGTCCGTTCTGGAAGACTATGGGATGGGTGATGCCAATGCAGGACGTTACGGCTATCTTCGATCACTACCGCGTGTCTACCCGGTCGGTTTGGAATACCGCATTCTGGCCAGACCCCGATTTCCGGAATGGGGATTCGTTTGAGCCGTTCCAATCGGTCGAGAGAATACTGTTCGATGCGCTTGTTCTTGCCAAACTGGACAAGGAGATTCCCGCGGACGACATCTTTAGGAAACCGATTCCTTTCTTTCGGGTCGCTCCATCCTCTCCCTCGGTCCCCATCATGATTCAACGTCCTTCGACGCAGAATAGTTACTGGGACGACCCAGTCGACCGTGTCACGGCCGGCAAGGTCGAAATGCACTTTCTGGCGTTTTTCGATTGGAACCAGATGGACTATAGGGACTTTGAATACTATCGCGTTTGGATTGCAACATTCGACGAGCAGCCTCACTTGGCCGGGCGAGAGGCTCTGATCAAGAGAGGGTACGTGAATGTGCTTCTGGCAGAGGAATAGACACGATCGGCGGAGCCAGAACCTACCCCTCGTACTCCATCACCACCACCGTAATATCGTCCGACTGCCGCGCCCCCTCCGCGAACGCGCTCACGCCCTCCTGAATCGCGTCGTGAATCGCCGTGCAGCTCCCCGCCGCGTGGCGCGTCACTATCTCGCGCAGGCGCTTCCTGCCGAAGAATTCGCCGCGCGGGTTCTGCGCTTCGGTCACGCCGTCGGAGTAAATCACGATCTTGTCGCCGGGCTGCAACCGCTCGGTGGCAACTTCGAAGGTGGCTTCCTCCAGCAGGCCCACCGGCGTTCCGGTGGCCGCCAGTTCGGCCGCAATCCCGCCCGCGCGCACCAGCATGGGCGGGCAGTGCGCCGCGTTCACGTAACTCAGCGCGCCGCCGCGCTCCGCCAGGCTGTAGAAAACGGTGGCGTACTTTTCGCCGCCGGTGCGGTCGAGCAGGAAGCGGTTCAACCGTTCCATGCGGCGTCCCAGAACCGCCGAATGGTCGGTGGCCGTGATGAGCGCGCCTTGCAGCAGGGCGGCCAGCAGCGCCGAACTCACTCCCTTTCCGGAAACGTCGGCCACCACCACCGACCAGGTCTGCGGGTTCACCTCGGTGACGTCGAAGTAATCGCCGCCCACTTCGTGCGAGGCCACGCTGCTCCCGGCCACCCGCAGCCAGCCAACCGTGGGAAGATGCCCGGGCAGCAGGCTCTGCTGGATGGTGCGCGCCAGGTCCAGTTCCTCCTCGAGTTGGTGCTTGCCGCGTTCCTCTTCCAGCAGGCGGGCGTTCTCCAGCACCGTCGAGGCTTCGATGGCCAGCGCTTGCAGCAGCTCGCGGTTTCCTCCGGCCAGGTCCGCCGCCGCCACGCGCGAGTCCATGTACAGCACGCCCACCGTCTCGTTGCCCGTGGATAGAACGCTGGTGGCGTCGCCCAAGCCGGTGCGGATGCGCACCAGCGGGACGCAGATCACGCTGCGCAGATCCAGATCCGAGACGGTGCTCTGCGGCTTGGCTTGGTCCTCCGCCAGCGGGTCGAAGTTCATGGAGAGCAATTCCCGGCGGCGCTCGAGCGCGTGGCGGATCACTTCGCGGGGCACCCGCAGATCGCTGTCATGCAGCTTGTGGCCGTGCTTGTGGCGCGCCACGCGCGTCTCCAGCGCGTCCGCGCGGCGCAGCAGCAGAAAGCCGCGTTCGGCGCCGGTGATGGCCAGGGCGGTGTCCACCACCGAAGCCAGCACGTCGTCCACCGAGAAGGAACTCTGCAGGGTGCGGGCCAGGTCGAGGATGGCGCGCAGCTTGGCCAGGCTGTTCCCCAGGCCCTGCGGATGCGCGCCCGAATCCGGAGCGCCCACGCGTTCCAGCATCCGTTTCAACTCCGCGCCGTCGGGCGTGAAGATCAGTTGGTAGGAGTCCGGCGTGCCGAATTCGATCCGGTCGGAGGCTTCCAGCGTGTGCCGCGCGATGCGCTTGCCGTTGACGAAGGTGCCGTGCGTGCTGCCGCAATCCTCCACCACGAAGCGGCCGCCAACCGCCGAGATGCGCGCGTGGATGCGCGAGACGCGGCCGTCGCGGATGACCAGGTGGTTGTCCGCCATGCGGCCGATCCGAAAAGGAAGCGGGTCGATGGGCGCGCGCGTGCGGTGGCCGTTGGGGTCGACGACCACCAGCGATGCGGGCGCGGGCCCCGCGGCGGCGGCGGTTTCCGGCCGCATCTAGGCGCGCCCGGAGCGTGCGCGCCGGGCGGCCTCCACCGGCCGGTTGCGCATCTCGTCCAGTTCGCGCGCCCGCAGGGTCTGGCAGTGCGCGCAATAGCCGCCCACTTCCGTGCGCGCCAGCAGAACCTGAAAACCGGTATGGGTTTCGATTTGCTTGCGCAGGCGCAGCAGCGGTTCGCCGAAGAACTCCTCCACCTTGCCGCACCGCAGGCAGATGACGTGGGCATGCGCCTGCTTCAGGTGGGTTTCGTAGTAGTGCTGGTCGCCTCCGTAGTGCATCAGGTCGAGCTCGTCCACCAGCCCGCCCGCTTTCAACATCTTCAGCGTGCGGTAGACGGTCACGCGGTTGATCCTGGGGTCCTTCTCTTGCGCCAGTTGGTAGAGGCGCTCGGCGTCGAGATGCTGCCCGGTCTTATCGATCAATTCGAGCAGGATCTGGCGCTGGCGCGTCAGGCGGACGCCCCGCTCTTTCAGCGAACCTTGAATCGAGTCGAGGGCCATATAGGGGAGACACCTCGATTCTACCCGAAACCTGGGGACAGACGGAACGTTTACCGGGTTTTCCCGTCCTGAAGCGCCTCGCCAACGAGTGGCAGGCACTCCTGCGCCAGCTCGGCCGGCGCCCTCTTCGGACGCCCGCCCTTTCCCGGCGTCAAGCGCCGCCCGGTTTCGCGCTCGATCTCGCGAACGAAGTCCACCGATCCAAGCGGGCGGCCGCTGTGGGTGCTCCGCCGCAACAGCGCCGCATCCGGCGCGTCGCTGGGGCTGTAGCCCAGGAACTCGCGCCACTCTTCGCTGCTCCACCGGAATCGCCATTCGGCCAGCTCCACGATGCCATCCGACGGCCCGTCCTCGCAGTGCGCCCGGGCGCTCGACCACGGATAGAGCTCCGCGATCCCCACCATGCCCGCCCGCACCGGATTGCGCTCGACGTACCGCAGCGCGGCCCACAGGTGATGCTCGTCCATCGGGCAGGAGTAGTACCGCCCCTGCCAGACATGCCCCGTCACGGACTGCCGCGAGTTCAGGTAGGCGGCGTAGCGGCCATGCACGTCGCGAAGCGTAACCGGCATGGAATCAAGGGATTCCGGGACCACGATCAGGTGGATATGGTTGGGCATCAGGCAGTACCCCAGAATCGTCAGGTGGCGTTTCCGCGAAAATTCGCTCAACAGGCCGCGATACACGAAGCGGTCGCTGTCGGTCTCGAAGATCACGCGCCGGCCGTTGCCCCGCTGCGTAACGTGATGCGCGACCCCGGCCGCCACCACTCTTGCCAGTCTGCCCATGTCAGGATAGTTGCGCCCAGTGGGCAAAATTCTCGGAAAACCCGTGAACGTTCCGTCTGTCCCCAGGTTTGTTCAGCGGAAGGCCATGCCGGCGAAGCTCACCACGCTCCGCTGGTCGATGTTCCATTGCTCGTATTTCAATAGCTCGCCCCGAGCCCCCGGCGCCGCCTTTAGAAACGTGTAGAACGGCGACGACCCGCACCACTTCAGATCGTCCCGGTTCGGCCGCACCAGGTCCCAGAATCCCCCCGCGTCCGAGACCTCGATGCGCGCCATGCGCTCCCGGTCGCGCTCTCCCACTTCGCACATGGCGCCCTGACCGGCCACCGCCGCGAACCGGTCCTGGTAGCGCGCGCCCATGTGCGCCATGTCCACGCCGAGAATCCAGAACAGCCGCCGGCCTTCGCGCTCCCGCAGTTCCCCCAGCGCCTCGAGGAACCGCTTTACGCCGTCGTCGTCTTCCGGGTTTCCTCCCTGGAGCAGGCTCTTGGCGTACGGCCCGCACAGCACCGGCAGGATGCGCACCCCCGGCCCCAGGATGTGTTGCAGGAAGATCACTTGCAACTCGACGGTATGCTCGAAGGCGTGATGGTAGTCCTCCATCTCGACGGCGCCGCCTCCGTGAGCCGCCAGCCAGTCCACCAGGCGAGTGTCCGCCGGCGCGTCGCCCAGCGGCGTCCGGAAGGTCTTGCGCGTCAGGCCGAAGCGTTCCGGGGCGCCGTAGTGCGAGGTCGCCAGGATTACGAAGGTGCGCTCGCGGTGCTCGGGCCGCAGCATGGCGTAGGCCGCGCGGTAGGATTGCCATCCGCCCTCCGGGCTGACGTGCGGCGCCGCGATGGCGAACACCTCGCCGTCCGCCGGCGCGGCGGCCTTGCCGTCCATGTATCGCGCCATCGTCTGGCGCAATGCGTCCGCCTCCGCCGGGTACGCCGATCCGGCGTGCGAGGCCGCCCGCACCTCCTCTTCGGCGAATTTCCGCAGCCGCTCGGAGCGCATCCGCTCGAAGGTCTCGTCCTCCAGGAAGCCGGCCTGGCTCAAGGTCCCGGCCAGGCTGGCGGCGATCCCGCTCACCTCCGGATCGCCCGTGGCGCGCACCAGCACGGCCCGCAGATCCAGCTCCGTGTGGCTTCCGTCGAAGCACCCCAGGCACTCCACCAGCAGCGGCGGTACGATCAGCATGGCGTCGCTGAAACGGTACGGGTCGCGGATGAACAGCCCCGGCTGATCGGGCACCGGGGACGGCATGAAATCGAGCGTCGGGCGCAGGCGGGCGAGCGGTTGGGACACGATCCATCGTAACCCAGCCGCGCCGCTTACACCACGCAGGACAATTGCCGCCGGGCGCCCGTCGAACGGCGGCCTCCGGGGCCGAAGCTCCGCACGCGCCGCGCCGGCGTTGGCATGACGATGACCGGAGCTTCGTGAAGAACTTCACCCGGCAGCGCGCGGCGCGTCAGCCGGATATTCAAGGTCCGCTCGATATCGGCGATCCCGCCGCGCTCCATGCGGGCGGCAAAGGTGGAAGCCACGCCGCGGGCGCCCATGCGCCCCGTCCGTCCCACGCGGTGAATGAAGTCCTCCGGAACCTGCGGAAGGTCGTAGTTCACCACGTGCGAAATGCCTTCCACGTGGATGCCGCGCGCGGCCACGTCGGTGGCCACCAGCACGCGGTAGTATCCGTCCTGGAATCCTTTCAGCGCCTGGGTGCGCTGGCTCTGGCTGCGGTCGCCGTGAATGGCCGCGGTCTTCACGCCGCCCTGCGCCAGCCGCCTCGAGAGCCGTTCGGCGCCGCGCTTGGTGCGCGCGAACACCAGAAACGAGCCGGTCTCGTCCCGCAGCATGCCTTCCAGCAGGCCCTGCTTGCCAGCCTGTTCCACTTCGTAAACGAAGAGATCCACGTTTTCGGCGGGTTTGGTGATGGAGTCCACCGCGATGCGCACCGCGTTGCGCACCTGGGTGTCCACCAGGTGGCGGACGGAGCTCTCGATGGTGGCCGAAAACAGCATGGTCTGCCGGTCCGCCGGCGCCGCCGCCAGGATTCTCCGCACCGTGGGCAGGAAGCCCATGTCGAGCATGCGGTCGGCTTCGTCCAGGACCAGCATGCGAACCTTGCCAAGGTCTACCAGGTCGCGGCTCAGGAAATCGTACAGCCGGCCGGGCGTGGCGATGAGCACCTGCGCCCCCTTGCGGATGGAACTCAGTTGGGTGCGCTCGTTCAGCCCTCCCACCACCACGGTCGAGCGGATTCCGGCGCCGTGCGCCATCTTTTGAAAGGTCTCGTCGATCTGCATGGCGAGTTCGCGGGTGGGGGTCAAAACCACGCCGCGGATGCCCGCCGGCGCGGTCTGCTTCTCGAGCAGTTGAATCATGGGCAGGACAAACGCGAGCGTCTTGCCGGTGCCGGTTTGCGCGGTGGCCACCAAGTCGTGGCCCGCCAGCGCCGGCTGGATGGCCTGGGCTTGCACGGGCGTGAGTTCGGTGAAGCCGTGCTTACCGAGATTGCGCTGGACTAGCGCGGAAAGGGGGAGTTCGGAAAAAGTTTTCATCTATCGATTTGAGGAGGAGAACCTGCGTGCCGACTACCGGCTAGGGGAGAAGGGGTTGCGGATCGACTTCCAGTAGACTCCATTGTAGCAGTTCCGGGGACGGGCCGGCGGTTGAAAAACGGGAAAAACGGGAGTCTACGCAGCCGGCTGGCGGCGGCCGCTCCGGGGGGGCGCAACCTCGGACGCGCGCTGCCCGGCCTCGTCAAGATCGCTTTCGACAGCCGCCGATTCGTATTCGTAGCGTTCCATGGCCTGGCCGAGGATATCCCGCGCCTTCATGAGTTTGCGGGTCCCGAACAGGGAGCCGACGGAGTAAAGGATGAAAACCGCCAGGAGAACGGCGCCGTGCCATGGCTGGACCCATTGCCATCGCAGGACCACGGCTGCGGCCGCAAATGCCAGCGCGAGCAGGGCCGGCGAGATCCACCCCAGGATTCTCAGCCTGTAGCTGCGCCGCTGGTCCCCGATCCATGCCGGAGCGGTTCTGATGCGTTCGAGGCGCAGTATTTCGCGCGCGCGCTGGCCGGCCTCGGCGAGCACGGACTCGGGCCGGGCCGGGCTGGCTTCGTACCGCACGATGGCGGTATTCAGGGTGCGGGCGGCCATCTCGCAGCGCCTGGCGCGCTTCCCGGGCGCCAGGACCAGCAAGGCCACAAACGCCGCGAGACAGGCCACTCTCAGGACGTTCCCCCAGGCGGTGTCCGGCATCTGGCGGCTCAACATCGAACCGAGCCAGCCCAGCCACCCCAGCACGCTCACACACACCCACATCCAGCGTGCCCGATGGCAGCGCTTTTCCATCTTGCGAATCCACCGCGGAGCCGTTCCCGTTTCCATAAGATGCCTCCTATTGGCCCAGCAAAACCCCGGATGCCCGCCGGTCCGCCTCGTCCAAAACGCCCTCCGTGGCGGCCGATTCGTATTCGTACCGTTCGATGGCCCGGCCGAGGATGGCATGCGCCTCCAGGAGCTTGCTTCTCCCAGCCAGGACGGCAGCCAGGAGGAGGAGATAGACCTCGGCCATGCCCCAGGACTGCGCCCATGGCCAGTGCAGGGCGGCGGCTGCGGGGGCGAGCGCCAGCGCGAGCAGGACCGGGCTGATCCATCGGAGAATTCTCAGCAGGTAGCTGCGCCGCTTTTCCCGGATCCAGCCCGGCGCGGTGCGGATCCGTTGCACGCGGGCCGTTTCTTGCGCCCGGCGGTCCGCCGCGGCGAGCGTGGATTCGGGCCGGTCCGCGCTCACCTCGTAGCGCACGATGGCGACATTGACGGCGTTGGCGGCATCGCCGTAGCGGCGGGCGCGATAATCCGGCCTCCAGACTATGAGGGCCACGGCGCACCACGGCGCCAGATCGCGCAGCCAGGCGGCGTGTAGCAGGGCGCCACCGAACGCCAGACCCAGCAACGCAACCAACGGGGCCGCCGTCGCACCCACCCACATCCGGTGCGCGCGCTGGTAGCGCGTTTCCGCCTCGCGAATCCACTGTGGGGCCGTTCGCGGTTCCATAAGATGCCTTCCGCCGCCTCCGGTTCGAATTCGTCGCGCTGGATGGCTTCGTACAGAATAAGCGATACGCCCCGGCGTCCGCTAGTACCCATAGGGCACTATCGGTACTTGCCCGTCAGGCCGTTCCAGCGCACTTTCAACGGGTCCAGAAACCCCTTGGCCCCCAGCACCATGCTGACCTTGGTGCCGGGCGAGTCGTTCCACCGCACCGGCACCTCGAGCGTACGGTACCCCAACCGCCGGGCGATGTACAGCACTTCCACGTCGAAGCCGAAGCCGTCCAGGCGCTGGCGGCCGAATATCTCCCGCGCGGCGGCGGTTTCGAACAGCTTGAAGCCGCACTGCGTGTCGCGGAACGGCAAGCCGGTTTCCAGGCGCACCAGCAGGTTGAAGACGCGGCCCATCTGCTCGCGGAAAAACGGCTGGTGGACCCCGATGAGCGACCGGTCGATGGCGCGGCTGCCGATGGCGCAGCGCGCCCCGCTGCGCTCGAGGGCGCTCCACAGCGTTTCCAGTTCCCCGATGGGCGCCGACAAATCGGCGTCGCTGAACAGCGCCCACTCGCCCCGAGCCTCGATCATGCCGTGGCGCACCGAATACCCCTTGCCGCGGTTGCCGGGGTTGCGCAGGACGCGCGCCCCGGCGGATTCGGCCACCGCCGCGGTCGCGTCGCGGGAGCCATCGTCCACCACCACGATCTCGGAAAACTCCCACGCGCCCGCCTCCAGATACTCGCGCACCGTGCGCAGGGTGCCGGGCAGCCGCTTCTCTTCGTTGAAGGCGGGAATGATAATGGAAATCGATCGTCGCAATGGAAGCCTTATAATAACTGGTTTACCGCGCCGGGACGCCGGCGCGGACGGGGGAGACGCATTTGTCGCTGGAAGACGACCTGCTCAAGCAACGCCTGGCGCGCATCCGCGAGATCGAAGCGCTGGGACAACGGCCCTACGGCGGCCGCTTCGACTTCACCCACACGGTTCCCGGGATTCTGGCGGGCTACGGCTCGAAGACCGCCGAAGAGCTCGTGCCCGAGGTGCGCGTCCGCGTGGCCGGGCGCCTGATGACCCTGCGCCACATGGGCAAGGCCGGGTTCGCCCACCTGCAGCAGGACGGCGAACGGCTGCAAATCTACGTCAGGAAGGACGCCGTGGGCGACGCCGGCTACCGGCTTTTCAAGCTGCTGGACATCGGCGACATCGTGGGCGTGGAGGGCTATCTCTTCCGCACCCGCACCGGCGAGTTGAGCGTCCACGTGGAGCGCCTCGAGTTCCTTTCCAAGACGCTGCTCTCGATGCCCGAGAAGTGGCACGGCCTGGAAGACGTCGAGATCCGCTACCGGCAGCGCTACCTGGACCTGATCGCCAATGCCGAGGTCCGCAAGGCGTTCGTGACGCGGGCCCGGATCGTCGCCTCGCTGCGGCGCCAGTTGGTCGAGCGCGGCTTCATCGAAGTGGAAACCCCCATGATGCAGCCGCTTTACGGCGGGGCGGCGGCGCGGCCCTTCGTGACCCACCACAACACCCTCGATATCGACCTGTACCTGCGCATCGCACCCGAGCTGTACCTCAAGCGGCTGGTGGTGGGCGGGCTCGAGCGGGTCTTCGAGATCAATCGCAACTTCCGCAACGAGGGCCTTTCCAAGCACCATAACCCCGAGTTCACCATGCTCGAGTTCTACCAGGCCTACACCGACTACCAGGGCCTCATGGACTTTTCGGCCGAGCTGCTGCGGCAGGTGGCGCTCGACGCCAACGGTTCCACGGCCGCGGAATTCGGGGGCGAGACCATCGATTTCGGCTCCATCCGCCGGCTCAGCATGCGCGAGGCGGTGGTCGAGTTCTGGCAGGGCGGCGAGAAGCCCACGCTCGCCAACGTGGCCGATCCCGAATGGCTGAGCCGCCATTCGGACCAGCCCACCCCCGGCCAAGCGCTCGCCGAGCTGTTCGAGCGGCACGCCGAGGAGCGGCTCGTGCAGCCGGCGTTTATTTACGATTACCCGGTGGAAGTTTCGCCGCTCTCGAACCGGAAGCCCGCCGACCCCACGCTGGTGGACCGCTTCGAGATCTATGCGGCGGGCATGGAAATCGGCAACGCCTTCACCGAGCTGAACGATCCGCAGGAGCAGCGCCGCCGTTTCGAGGGGCAGCTCGCCATGCGCGAGCGCGGCGACGAGGAAGCCCACCGGATGGACGAAGACTACGTGCGCGCGCTGGCCTACGGCATGCCGCCCACGGCCGGCGAGGGCATCGGCATCGACCGGCTCACCATGATTCTCACCGGCTCGCGCACCATCCGCGACGTGATCCTGTTTCCGCTGCTGCGCCCCGAGGGCCCCATCGACCTGGTGGCCCGCTTGCGGGAGCTGGATGCCTAGGGACCTTATGTACTACTACCCATACAGTTCTTCGCGCGCCGCGACGATTCTTGTGGGGCGGGTTTTCAACCTGCGGCCGGTTTGCAACCGGCCTTCCGATCTGCCCGCAATCGCTGCGGGCGGGAAGATTCGTTTGCCGCCTGCCCCACATGCCTATGATGCCTAAGCTGTCTCAATCCCGCTTCGAGCTGTTCGTGGCGGCGCGCTACCTGCGCGCCCGCCGCAAGGAAGCCGTGATCTCGGTCATCACGGTGATCTCGGTGGCCGGCGTGGCGGCCGGGACGATGGCGCTGGTGATCGCCCTCGCCGTCACCAACGGTTTCCGCAACACCCTCGAGCGCAACCTGCTGGGCGCCATGGCGCACATCGACGTCGAGGAGAAGGGCAGCGACGGCATCGCCGGCTGGCGCGAGTTGTGCGAGCGCCTGCGCCACATGCCGCACGTGACGGCGGTCTCGCCCTCGCTCTACACCCCCGTGCTGATGACCGGCGGCGTGCGCCCCAAGGAAGCCGTGCTGAAGGGCGTGGACGTGGGTGCGGAGATGGCCGTCAGCGACGCGCTGCGCCATCTCAAGGAGGGATCCGTCGCCCCCCTGCGCGACCCGGCCGCCCGGCCGCCGGGCGTGATCGTGGGTTCGCAGTTGCGGGACGACACCGGGCTGGTGCTGCGGGCCGTGGCCACCGTGGTGAGCCCGGAAGGCCAGTTGACGCCCCTGGGGCCGGAGCCCTCGATCCGCAAGTTCCGCATCGCCGGCGTTTTCGAGACGGACTTCTACGAAATCGACGACCTGTGGGCCTACACCTCCATCGAGGCGGTGCAGCGGACGCTCGGGCTGGACGACGTGGTCAACCAGATCGAGCTGAAGGTGGACGACCTGAACCGGGCGCCCGCGATCGCCGGCGGGATATCCAAAGCCATCGGCTCGCACTATACCGCGACGGCGTGGCAGGAAAAGAACCGCGCCCTGCTGAACTCCATGAAGATGGAGCGCATCGTGACGGCCATCGTCATCAGCCTGATCGTTCTGGTGGCCGCGCTGAACATACTCATCGTGCTGACGATGATGGTGATGGAGAAGTACAAGGACATCGCCATCCTGATGTCGATGGGCGCGCGGCGGGAGCAGATCCGGCGCATCTTCATGCTGCAGGGCGTGCTGATCGGGGTGGTGGGCAGCGCCATCGGCCTGGCGGCGGGCTACGCGGCCTCGCACTTCGCCGACAAGTACAAGCTGATCCCGCTCGAAAAATCGATCTACGCCTTCAGTTTCGTGCCCTTCGACGCGCGCTGGACGGACGGCGTATGGATCGCGGCGCTGGCCATCCTGGTGAGTTTCCTCGCCACCATTTATCCGGCGCGCGCCGCCACGCGGATTGCGCCGGTGGAAGTGTTGCGGTACGAATAGGGGGCGGGCAGTGAGGCAGGCGGACATATGAAAGCCATCCAAGCGAAACAGACCGGCGGCCCGGAGGTCATGGAGCTGGTAGAGGCGCCGGTTCCCCAGCCCGGTCCGAAACAGGCCCTGGTGCGCATCGCCGCGAGCGGGGTCAACTTCATCGACGTGTACTTCCGCACCGGGCTCTACAAATCCGATCTGCCCATCGCCCTGGGCATGGAAGCCGCGGGGACCGTGGAAGCCATCGGCGCCGATGTCACCGAAGTCGCGCCCGGCGACCGGGTGGCCTACGCCATGCCGCGCGGATCGTATGCCGAGTATGCCGTCGTGCCGGCGGCCAGCCTGGTCGGGATCCCCGAGAAGCTGGATTTCGCCACCGCGGCGGCGGTCATGCTCCAGGGCATGACCGCGCACTATCTCACCCACTCGACGTATCCCCTCAAGCCGGGCGACGCCTGCCTGGTGCACGCGGCCGCGGGCGGCGCCGGCGGGCTGATCGTGCAGATGGCCAAACGGCTCGGCGCGCGCGTGTTCGGAACCGTCTCGACGGAAGCCAAGGCGGAGATCGCGCGCCGCCACGGCGCCCATGAGACCATCCTCTATACCCGCGGCGATTTCGCCGCCGCCGTGAAGCGCTCGACCAGCGGCCGCGGCGTGGACGTGGTCTACGATTCGGTGGGCGCCACGACGTTCGAGGGAAGCCTGAACAGCCTGCGGCCGCGCGGCACGCTGGCGCTGTTCGGCCAATCCAGCGGCCCGGTCCCGCCCTTCGATCCAACCGTTCTGAACGCCAAGGGCTCGCTGTATCTCACCCGTCCCAGCCTGGGCCATTACGTTCCGACGCGCGAAGAGTTGCTGTGGCGGGCCGGCGACGTCCTCGGCTGGGCGGCCACCGGCGCGCTCCAGGCGCCCATCGGCGGCGTGTATCCGCTGGCGCAGGCGGCCGCCGCCCACCGCGACCTGGAATCGCGCCGGACCACCGGCAAACTGCTGCTGACGGTCGAGTAGTTCCATGAGCGCGAGACTGGGCGCCATCGCGGAACCGCACGGCCGCCGCTCCCGGCCCGAAAGGCGCCCCGGCGCGGCCCTGAACGCCCATCGGAGCCGCGGCCGTAAGGGAGCGGTGGGCGCGGGCGGCCGGGCGGCGAGTTGGCGGGTTTTGGGTAATTTACCCAAGAAAACCGGCTTAAGTCCTTTGTTTTCGCTCGAATTTGGGCAAATTACCCAAAATCGCAAGGCTGCGCCGCCCATTCCGCGCCGCGGGCATGGGCTCCCATGACCATTCAGGCCAAGGTGACGCTGCGCTACGGGCTGCTGGTGGTCTTCATGGCCGGCGCCATCTCCGCCGTCAACGTGGCCATCGAAACCGAGCAGCAGTTCGCCAGCATGCTGGAGCGCGCGCGGGACTTCAACGACCTCGCCGTCAGCGAGCTCACCCAGGCCGTCAAGACCGATTCGCCCCCGCCTCCGATCGAGGATGTCCTGGCCGATCCCGGGCTGGCCTCTATGCTCGAGCAGATCATGGTGAAGTCCAACAACGCGGTGCTCGAGATCGCCGTGGTGGACGAAAACAACCGCATCCTCCTGGACAGCATCTCCCCGCCCGGCGGCACGCTGCCGGCGTACGAGGACTTCGGCGCGCTGGTCAAGCGCACCAACTGGCTGCAGAAGCTGGACATTCTGTGGAAGGGCGCGCGCTACTACCAGGTGGAGTCCCTGCCCCAGCGCACCACCGCCGGCAAACTGCTCTACGTGCGGGCGGTCATCGATACCCAGTTCATCCGCATCGACATCCAGCCGAAGCTGGAGCGCAGCCTCATGGTGGCGTTTCTGGCCGTGATCGGAGCGGTCTGTCTGACCTTCCTGTTCTCCACGGTGGCCTTCCGTCCGCTGGTCCGCCTGCGCCGCCAGCTCGACCTGGTGGCCAGCGGCGATTACGATCTGCAGCCCGGCGCCGCTCCGGACGCTTCCAAAGCCGCCACCGACGAGTTCGCCGTCATGTCCTCCAAGGTCAACCTGCTGGGCGAACGGCTGCGCGGCGCGCAAGTCGAGGTCTCCGATCTGCGCGGCAATATCGAGCGCCTGTTTCAGGACCTGGAGGACGCCGTGTTCCTGTTCAACCGCGACGGGCGCCTGGTGTTCGCCTCGGGATCGGTGGACAAGCTGCTGGGGCGGGCGCGCAGCGATCTCGCCGGCCTGTCCCTGGCCGCCATCTTTCCGCCCTCGGGCTCGCTCGGCCTGCTCATCGCCGACGCCGCGCAGAGCGGCAAACCGGTGCGCAACCGCCGCGTGCCGGTCACCGCGGAAGCCGAGATCCCCCCCGGCGTTCCCATCGTGCTGCTGTCGGTGGACCCGGTCCATGACGCCCCCGGCGGCGGCTCGGGCCTGCTGGTGCGGTTGCGCGATCCCGAGGGGCGCCACCAGATCGGCCGGCAGTTGCAGATCGCCGACCGGCTGGCGGCCATCTCGAAGGTCTCGGGCGGGGTGGCGCACGAGGTCAAGAACCCGCTCAACGCCATCCTGCTGCACGTGGAAGTGGCGCGCGCCAAGCTGGCCTCCGGCAATACCGATGTCGGCCCGCAGATGGACATCATCGCGCGCGAGATCCTGCGGCTGGACCGCGTGGTGAAGACCTTCCTGGATTTCACCCGGCCGGTGGAGTTGAACCTGACCACCGTGCCGCTGGACTCGCTGGCCGCCGAAATCGTCGAGTTGGCGCGCCCGCAGGCCTCGTCCGTGGGCATCCGCATCGAGGCGCGGCGGCAGGCCGAGGGCGCCGAGGTGCGCGTGGACCGCGACCTGCTCAAGCAGGCCGTGCTCAACGTGGCGATGAACGCCATCCAGGCCATGCCCGATGGCGGCGAACTGCGCTTCGAAACCTCCGCCACCGCCGAGACCGCCGAGATGCGCATCTCGGATACCGGTCCGGGCATCCCCGCCGCCATCCGCGACAAGGTTTTCCGCCTGTACTTCACCACCCGCAAGGAAGGCTCCGGAATCGGACTGGCCATGACTTTCCGGATCGTGCAATTACACGATGGTACAATCGATTTCACGAGCGAACCTGGCCGTGGCACGACGTTTGCGATCCGTCTGCCGCTGGCCACCTGAGCCCGCCGGAAATGAAACTCTGCGCACCCATGGCGGCCGCACTCCTGGCGATAGCCACGGCCGCTTGCGCGCAGCATCCCAAACCGAAAGCCGCGGTACCCGCGGCGCCGGTGGCCGCCGCCGCCGTTGCAGCGCCTCCCGAGCCGCTTTCCGAGCCGCAGACGCGCGTGCAGTTGCCGCCGCTTCAGCCCCTGGATCCCGAGGCCCTGGCGCTGGCGCCGCCGCCCCCGGCGCCGCCGCCCGCCGCCGCCCCGCCGCCGCCGGCCGCCCCGGCCACCCGGCGCGCGCCCGCCGCTGCCAGCGCGCCGCCCAAACCCGAGCCGCCGCCGGCCGCCGCTGAACCCACGCGCCCGTCCATCCAGGAAGTCCTGCCCGAGGGAACGCGGAATCAGCTCCAGGTGGACGCCGCCAACAGCCGGCAGCGCATCCGCGCGTGGCTGGACGCCACCAAGTCGCAACAGCTCTCCGGCCAGGCCAAGCTCACGCGCGACCGCATCCAATCCTTCCTCAAGGCTTCCAGCGACGCCGAACGCCGCGGCGACATCCGCGAGGCCCTCCAGTTGGCCGCCCGCGCCGAGATCCTCATCCGGGAGATGCCCGATGACCGCTAGCCTCGGATTCCACCCCCGCCGCCAGGATGTGTCCGCGGGCCTTGCCCCGCCCAAGCTCGGCGCGCCGCTGGTGGCCGCTCGGCTCGGATCGGGTTCGGCTTGGCGATGTGGCGAGGTTCACCCTCGGCGATCCTCCGGGAACGCCGATGCTCGTTTTGGGGCTCATTCCCCTGCCGGGATATCTCGATTGCTGGAGCCGGGGCTGGACTCGGCGGGGAGCGTTGAATAGGTGGCCATGAGCTCAAAACAAATCTCTACCAGAGAGCGACTCATCCTGGCTGGCATGTATCTCTCCAAATTCGACTCGCTCGGTCTGAAGAGACTGGGTTTCGAGAGCTTTGCTGAGGCGTTCAACGTCATCGGGTACGCCATGGGATCGCGGCCTGCCTCCGTAAAGAACTACCGCGATGAGTTCGACCCCCTGTTTCCGAATCGCAGAAAGGGCTGGCACAAGCGTCCCGTCCGCGACTACTGCCTCAGGGTATTTGAGGAGTACCAAGGCTTGGGCCTCGAACCCTTCGCCGGTTTAGTCGAGTCCTTCGTCGGATACGACGAGAACGTCTGGAGCGGGGTTCAGGCGAGAGAACCCCTGCACGAGAATGAGTCCTACTTCGCGAGGTTGGTTACCGGTTTGGCCGCGGAGCGGTATTTTGCTTCTGTTCAGCCCAGTCTTCCCGAATTCAGTGGCTACGTTGCGGAGGATACAACGCGGCTTGGGTGCGGGTACGACTTCCGGCTGCGGGCCGGGAGGAACGCCGAGTTTCTCGCCGTGGAGGTTAAGGGTTTGAAGGAGCGAGCTGGAAGTTTGTCGCTGACCCCCAAGGAATTCGAGGCTGCTACGACCCTGCGGGACCGGTTCTTTCTGTTCGTCGTAAAGAACTTCAAGGAATCGCCGTTCCACGAAGTCTTTCGGGATCCGGTTTCCGGTGGGCTCCGGTTCAAGAAGAGCGAGAGGGTGATAGTTCAGGTTTCGTGGCTGGCTAGCGTGTGAAGCTGGGAACAGCACAGGAGGGCGGTATGCTTGACTTGGCAATTTCGAACGGGTCCGGACTCGGCAACAGAACTGTCGTCGAGACCAACAACGGAGTGGAACTGAAGGCTCTGGGATGGCCCCAGGACTGCGATTTCCAGATTGTGGCCTTCGACCCGGAGGGCGAAGACTGCGAGGTTGTCGGGGCCGACGGCTTGGCGGAGGACATCGGCAAAGCGCTTGCATGCCTCGACGGAGCGTCGGTTTTGGAGGGTCCAAAGCCGGCGTGGTATCGGCGGCTGGAGCGGTGCGCACGAGGGTCGCATTCTGCGCAATGACCGCCAAGCTGCTTGCAGAACGGAGCCTCGGCTGTCACGACCGGACTGACGCCACCGAATTCGAATCCCGCCGCCGCACCGTCTCCGCGGGCCTGGCCGCGCGCAAGCTCGACGCGCTGCTGGTGGCCTTCAGCCCCAACCTGCGGTATCTGACCGGCTTCACCGGCAGCAATGGCTGCCTGCTGGCCATGCCGGAAGCCGCCATCCTGTTCACCGATCCGCGCTACCGGATGCAGGCCGCCCAGGAGACCACCGCGCGGGTGAAAACCTGCAAGGGGACGCTGGTGGCGGACGTTCTGGCGGCCATTGGCCGGCTGGGCTTGAAGCGCGTCGGCTACGAGCCGGCCCGCATGACGTGCGATTTCTTCGAAGCGCTGAAGGCGCGCCTGCCCATGCGCGCGTCGCTGGTGCCGGCGCCTGGCTGGATCGAGGAATTGCGCATGGTGAAGAGCCCGGAGGAAGTCGCGCGCATCCGGCGGTCGGTGGAAACCAACTCGCGCGCCTTCGAGCAGACCGTGGCGCGCGTCCGCCCGGGCATGAAGGAGCAGGATCTGGCGGCGGAACTGGAGTACCGCATGCGCCGCCTGGGCGCGGAGAAGCCGTCCTTCGAAACCATCGTCGCCTCGGGCGCCCGTTCGGCGCTGCCGCACGCCCAGCCCACCGCGGCGCGGTTGCGCGTGGGGGACCTGGTGGTGGTGGACATGGGCGCGTTCCAGGAGGGTTACGCCAGCGACATGACCCGCATGCTGTTTCTCGGGCGGCCCGGGGCGCGCGTGAAGCGCACCTACCGCGCCGTGCTGGAAGCGCAGTTGGCGGCCATTGCGAGCGTCCGCGCCGGGGTGCCGGCCGCGCAGGTGGACCGCGCCGCGCGCCGGGTGCTGAAGGGCTACGGCCTGGAGCGCGCCTTCGTGCATTCGACCGGCCACGGCCTGGGGCTCGAGATCCACGAGCCGCCGCGCATCGGGATGCGCGAAAAGCCGGTCCTGCGCGAGGGCATGGCCATCACCATCGAGCCGGGCGTCTACCTGGAAGGCTTCGGTGGAATCCGCATCGAGGACACGGTGGTGGTGACCGCCGGCGGATGCGAGATCCTGACCCCCACCGGCAAGGAACTGCGCGTGATCTGAACCGCGCGGCGGCCGCTCCGCGTCAATTCGGCAGCGAATCGAGATACGCCAGGAAGGCCGCCACCAGACGGTACGCTTCGTAGTAATTCTTCTCGTCTATCGCGTTCAACTGGTCCCTCGGGTTGTGGTGGAATCCCATGGTCTGGGTGGTCAACGAGTGGATGGTGATGACGGGGATTCTGGCGTTCAGGAACGGTTGCGTGTCGTCGTCCATCAAGCGGTTGAAATTGGACACACGGACATCCAGGTCCATCGAACGGGCCACGCTGTTGTAGGCGTCCAGCAACCCCTTGTTCGCTCGCAGCGCCCAAACCTGCGGCACCGTCAGGCCGAGGCTTTCCAGGTTCATCATGGCGCGGATGCTGCGCTTCTGCGGCTTGGAGAGTCTGTAGACAAATTCGGTCGAACCGGCCATGTCCCGGTGCTCGGCCGAGAAGGCGGCAAAAACGAACGTATGCCGGCGCGGCCTGACCGCCAGGCTTTGGTAGAGGCTGGGTAGGAGCACCACGCCGCTCCAATCGTCCACGGCCCCAATGCCCCCGCCGATGTGGTCGAAATGCGCGCCGGCCACGATCATGCCCGCGCCGGGATCGTTGCCCGGCAAGGTGCAAATGAGGTTCGGGAACCTGGTTCCGGACACCTTCTGGCTCGCCAGTCGCTCGTCGCGGCAGCCAACTTCCTGGAAGAGGGACTCGAGCGTGGCGCGGCGCGCTGCGATCTTCGGGACGACCGTCTCCAGACGGCGCTGAATCGTCTCCTGCGGCAACAGCTTGAGCTGAACGCTGGTGGGTTGCCCGTCCGCGGCGAGCGGGCAGGCTATCAGCAGAACCATGGAGAGGAGAGGTTTCAAGGCGTCACCGAAGGCGCATTGTAGCAATCCTCGATTGCCCCGGCAGATTCCAGTTGGACTCGGGTAGTGCCTGGAATTCGCGTTGAATGAAAAACAGCTATCGCTTGCTTTCCATCGCAACCTGGCGCGCCGTGAAGGTATGCCAATTGCCCGGGCTTCGCTCGAATCCCTCCGCGAGCTGATCGCAAACGCTTCCCTCGCCCTGGAAACATCGCCAGACCCTCCCCAGAACCGTACGGCTAACCGTCACAAGAGCCTTACCGCCGCGCTGGCACTCGCCAATGATCTTCTGAAGCAAAACCGCATGACGGCGGCGGTCTTGGATCATAAGGGCGGCTCAGTAACGTCGTGCCGCTCGGGCGTAGATCACTACCGCAGGATGGCCGCAGCGCGCAAGACGTATGGTGGTGGACGGCCACGTAAGGAATCGGAGTAGGGGCGCCCATGACAAACCGGTTGGCGAACGCCCAAGCCGGCGACTGCACTGCGCGGATACACCCCGCTCTTAGGACCGGGGTGGGGTCCAGCGGGGCCCTTCTTGCCGTCGCCCTTTTGGTTATGATTGAGTAAGGCTAGCGCTAGAGGGTATGGTTCAGACCGCGACTGGATTCTTGGCACTCCGTTGCCGAACATTTTTGGTACACTTTGTTTGGGCGTACCGAGGCCTTCGTGCCGGGCCCCTTAGGACTTAGAAGACGTGGCGATCCACTACGACAACGCACCGATAACGGAAGCTTTGATTGACATCCGGGTCGACATCACGGCTAGCGAAGCGGGGCTCCGCCTGCTGGAGCCTCTCCACGAGCGCGTCAAGGACAGGTATCCGGGAAGGAAGAGACATTCCCAGGTGCTGGGGCAGTTCTGCTGGGGAGATGCGGTCGGCGCATCAGCGAAACAAACCCAAACGGGCTTTGTTTTCACTTCCGAAGACGAAAAGCAGGTCTTCCAAGCCCGGTGCGACGGCTTCACCTTCAGCCGCCTGCGACCGTACGGCAGTTGGCCCGAGTTGCGCGACGAGGCCCGTAGGTTGTGGGACATCTATCGAGCGACGGTCACCCCGGAGACGATTACGCGCGTGGCGGTCAGGTATATCAATCAGATAAACGTTCAGTCCGCTCAGATCGACTACAAGGACTATTTTCGGACAACGCCAGAGGTATCCCCTGTATTGCCACAAAGCCTCAGCGGCTTTTTCATGCAACTTCAATTCCCGCAGCCAGATTTCGGAGGCCTGCTAATCCTTACCCAAACGGCGGTCCAGCCACCCGATCCGGGCACGAATTCAGTCATCTTGGATCTCGACGTCTCAAAGGAGTGTGCGATGGTCGACGATCATGAGATTTGGGGGCTGCTTGAAACACTTCGGGACCGAAAGAACGAATTCTTTGAGGGCTGCATCACGGAAAAGACCCGCGCCTTGTTTGGAGAAAGGCAGGAATACTGATTATGCTACTCTCCGCACCCAGAGCCGAGGCATCCTATGGACCGATGGTCGGGATGTACCGCATGATTGAGCACGACGAAGCAGTTACCTCCGCGGCATCCGCCGGCCGGCAGGCTGCCCTCAGGCAGCTTCTCAAGAGCACGTTCTGGCGGAAGCAGGCGCGTTTCGTGGAGGTTCGACAGCGTCTAAGCGCGACAGGCCGCCTCGTCCACGGTTGGGACGGCTATGGCTCTGAGCCGCCAAATGCTACTGCCCGAGAGCTTGCTGCGAGACTCCTCGATGCTTTGGAAACGGCTGCACTCGTACCGACTCAACTGACACCGACAGTCGAAGGCGGGATTGCAATTTCTTTCGTGGAGGGTCGTTGCCGGGCAGTGATCGAAGCCTATAACACGGGCCAGATAGCAGCCGCAACGTACTCCGACCAAAGTGAACCTTCCGTGTGGGAGCTTGAGCCCGCCGGCCCATTGCTGGACTCGATCGAGCAGATCCGTGTACATCTCGCCGCGTGAACGTCCAGATAGAATGTACAGGCACGGTCGAGAGGTCGTTCCAGACTTCGCCGGTGCGGAGTCGTTGTACCTGAGGTACATGAGCCAGCATTTTGTTCAGGGGCAGCTCTTGCCCGAGGGGCTTCGTTCACAGAAGCAATCCGTAAATCGAGGTAGGTTTAGCGAGCCTGAGGATGCCCTGTTCTCCGAGACTGGGAAATATGACGGCTTGGGAGTCGTCGAATTTTGCGTCGCGGACGTTCCAGAAAGGGTCGACCAACCAGATGGCCCCACGTTCATTTTCTACCTGCGCCACGAGCCGGAAGATGAGAACTATTCGCATAGCGAGATTTGGTCGGATCACGAGTCCCGAACCTCGGAGGGATTTCGGAAGCCGAGCCCGACCGTCAGCCTGAAGTTTCGCATTCGCCTCTGTAAGTCGATTCGGCAAGAACAGGTCCGAATCGTTGCCGTGGCTTGAACGCAGTCACCAGAATCGCCTCGTTCTTTGGATGCCATAGAAAGGGCAGTCCGCGCTTCGCTGCGGCCGGAGATTTCCATATGCCGAGGACGTAGTGCCGCCCGCACCTTTCAATTCCTGCGATGGGCAATAGATTGCCATGGGATCTCTCGAAACGTTGGGGGCCCAAGCAGTGGGAAATAGCTGTGAGCATCGACAGGAGGGCGAAAGCCATCCTGGAAGCAGGCCAGATGTGGGGTGACGATGTTCTACACTTCACCGACGCTCCCTGATCCCAGCGAAAATGATCGCGTCATGATTGACGAACGCCTGACGGAGTGGGGCGTGCGCACAACGAAGGCCAACGGCAGCCGCCAAATTCCTCCTCAACCAGATTTCAGGCACTACCCGCGCGCCGACCCGCTAGAATAGACGGTGACGTCTACTCGGGATCCATGATTCAACTCACCGGGGCGCAGAAGCGGTACGGCCCCAAAATCCTCTTTGAAAACGCCGACTGGCTGGTCACCCCCAACGAGCGCGCCGGCATCGTGGGGGCCAACGGCGCGGGGAAGTCTTCGCTTCTGAAAGTGCTGGCCGGCATCGAAGGCCTCGACCTGGGCAGCATGTCGGTGCAGAAGGGCGTGACGGTTGGCTATCTGCCGCAGGAAGGCCTGTCGCTTTCCGGGCGCAGCGTTTTCGCCGAATGCATGACCGTGTTCGCCGGGCTTAGGGCGCTCGAGGAGGAGCAGAAGCAACTGGCGCGCCGCCTGGCGGAGCTGGACCCCGAGGGTGCCGAATACGCCCAGGTGGCGGACCGGTTTCACCGCGTGGAGACCGAGTTCCGCGGACGCGGCGGCTACGCGCTGGAGGCGCAGACCGGCGCGGTGCTCTCGGGGTTGGGTTTCGGCGAGCGCGACTGGCGCCGGCGCACCGAGGAGTTCTCGGGCGGCTGGCAGATGCGCATCGCTCTCGCCAAGCTGCTGCTCGAAAAACCCAACCTGCTGCTGCTGGACGAACCCACCAACCATCTCGATCTGGAAGCCCGCAACTGGCTGGAAGAGTACCTGGCGTCGTATCCGCACGCCTACGTGCTGGTGTCCCACGACCGTTTCTTCCTGGACGTCACCGTGCGCAAGACCGTGGAGCTGTGGAACAAGGGCCTGCACTTCTACGCCGGCGGCTACACCCGGTACGAGCAGTCGAAGGACGAGCGGCGCGCGCAACTCTACGCAGCCCACCAGAACCAGCGGGAGCGCGTGAAGCAGCTCGAGGCCTTCATCAACCGCTTCCGCTACCAGGCCACCAAGGCCAAGCAGGTGCAGAGCCGCATCAAGGAACTCGAGCGCATCGAGAAGATCGAGATTCCGCCCGTGGAGAAGAGCATCCACTTCAAGTTCCCGCAGCCCCAGCCGAGCGGCCGGATCGTGGCGGAATTCCGGAAGGTCGCGAAGAGTTACGGCGATCGCGCGGTGTTCGCGGACGTCGATTTCCACATCGAGCGCGGCGACCGGATCGCCCTGGTGGGTGTGAACGGCGCGGGAAAATCGACCCTGATCAAGATCCTGGCCGGGATCGAGCCGGTCACCGAAGGCGCCTACTCGCTGGGCCACAACGCGCAGCCGGACTACTTCGCGCAGGACCAGTACAAGGAGCTGGACCCGGCGGCCAGGCTGATCGACGACCTGGCCACGGTGGCGCCGCGCGCCACCAACACCGAGCTGCGCAGCGTCCTGGGGTGCTTCCTGTTTTCCGAGGACGACGTTTTCAAGCCGCTGGGCGTGCTTTCGGGCGGCGAGCGCAACCGCTACGCGCTGGCCCGCATGCTGATGATGCCGTCCAACTTCCTGCTGCTGGACGAGCCCACCAACCACCTGGACATGCGCGCCAAGGACGTTCTCCTGACGGCCCTGCAGGAGTACGGCGGCACGCTGGTGTTCGTGTCCCACGACCGCTACTTCATCGACAAGCTGGCCACCAAGGTCTTCGAGGTGGAAAACGGGCGGATCCACGTCTTCCCGGGCAATTACGAAGACTACCGCTGGAAGAAGGAGAATCCCGTGGCGGCGCAGGCCGATGCGCCGGCACTACCGGAGGCCGCCGCGGCGGTTTCTCCGCCGGCCGCCGTGGCGGAAGCGGCGCCGGCGGCGGAGGCGGTGAGGCGGCTGAATCCCATCCGGCTGCGGCAGATGAAGGAGCGGCGGCGGGAGATCGAGGAGGACGTGACGCGTCTCGAAACCGAGATCGCCGATTACGAGGCGGCCCTGAGCAACTACGTCAGCGCCGAGGAGACGCGGCGGGTGGGCGAATTGCTGGATGCGCGCCGGAAGGACCTCGAGAACCTGATGGCGGAGTGGGAAGACGTGGCGCAGTCGATCGAAGCCAATTCGTAAGGGCGGGCGAAACCGCGCGGGCGGCTACTCCTGGGCGGGCATCTGCTGTTCGACTTCGTGCCAGGCGCTGACTTTGAGACGGCGGCACACCCAGCACAGCGGTTCGCCGCCGGAGCTGTCGGCGCCCGAGCTTTCGCCCCCGCACACCGAGCACTTGGCGGCTTTCTTCAGCCCGTCGGCGGAAATCGAGCGCTTGGCCTGCTCGAGGATCTCGGCGGCAATCACCGGCTCCGGTCTTGGCACTGGCTTCCGTCGCATGGAGTACGCCCGTCTGATTCAACTATGGCAGAAACCGCCCGGCCGCACAACCATTCCGGTACTAAGCCGCTTGAAAAAGCCGCGGCGTCCGCCCTTTCCGGTCCGGATTCCCCGGTGTCGCATGGGGTGGGAATAGGTAACCTCCGCCCTCCGGCGAGCATCTCACCTTACGTGATGGCCCACATAGACCCTACCCGGAGTGTCTCCCGCGTTGGCCGGGCATTCCCAACGCCGGCCGGCGCCAGACGATTGCTTCTGTTGGTGCTAGCCGCCGGCGCGGTTTCGGCCCAGATCTACCCGCCCGGCGGCTACCCCGGCACCGGGTATCCCGGAAACGGCTATCCCCAGGGACGGGGCGCCGGCATCCCCATCCCCAGCAAGGGGCAAAAGCAGTCCGACGCCAAACAGCCCATGCCCAACTATCGGGGCAAGCTCAAGCAGATGGACGATAAGAATATTACCCTGATCCTCCCCGACGACCGCGAGCTGCTGTTCAAACGCGACGGCAAAACCAAGTTTTTCAAAGCCGGCGACGAGATCAAAACGCCCAAGTTCGCGGTGGGCGACCAACTTTCCATCGAGGGCCCGGTGTACGGAAACGGGTACATGCTGGCGGTGAACGTGTACTGGGAGAAAGCGGCCGAAGGGGCTGCCGGCACGGACAAGACCGGCGGCAAGCCGGACGATTCCGTCCACGACGCCTGGAAGGACGCTCCCCAATCCGCGCAGGCTGCTCCGCCACAGGCCAAACCCGCCGATTCCACGGCGCCGCCCGCCACTCCGCCGCCGCCGCCGCCCGCCCAGCCCGACCCCAACGATCCCGGACCGCCCACTTTGCGCCGCGGCGCGCCCGCCGATTTGAACCGCGAGCACGCCGCGCCGGTGCCCGAGATTCCACCCACCGGCCCCGTGAACCCGCCGCCGCCGCCCGATTCCGGCGGCGCCCCGGCTGGGTACCGCAATGACGACGACGCCCCCATCGCGCCGCGCCGCGGCGACGACCTGATCCGCCGGGCCACCGACGCCGCCATGGACTTCACCGAGGGGCTGCCCAACTACATCTGCAAGGAGAACATGGCCCGCTATCACAGCGAGACCCACACCCCCGACTGGCAGCCCATCGATATCGTCTCGGCCGACGTGATTTACGAAAACCACATCGAGAGCTACAAGAACCTGGCGGTCAACGGCAGGCCGGTGAAGAAATCCATGGAAGAGATGGACGGCGCCTGGTCCACGGGGGAATTCGGGACCGTCCTGATCAACCTCTTCTCGCCCGGCACCGCCGCCGATTTCCGGTATACGAAGGACTCGCGTTCGGGGGGCGTGCTGGCGAAGGTCTACGGTTTCCAGGTGGAGCACGCCAACTCGGCGTGGATCGTCCAGATGGCCGGGCAGTCCTACCGTCCGGCGTACCGCGGTTCGGTGTGGATCGACCCGCAGACCGCGCGGGTGCTGCGCATCGAGATGCAGGCCTACGGTTTCCCGCAGGACTTCCCCACGGACCACGTGGAGGAAGCCACCGATTACGAATACACCCGCCTGGGCGATGCCCACCAGTACCTGTTGCCGGTGCACTCCGAGAACCTGTCGTGCCAGCGCGGCACGGACCTGTGCAGCCTCAACAAGATCGATTTCCGCAACTACCGAAAGTACACCGGCGAGTCTACCATCAAGTTTGGGGACACCAAATGACGCAACCCGTTTCGCGCCGCGATTCGATCCTGCTGCTGCCCGCCCTGGCGGCGGCCACCGCACGCGCCCAGGCGCCCGCGCCCGCCGTGCTGGGCACCATGGTTTACCACGACAAGCAGATTCCTTACAAGGGCGACGAGAAGCATAAGGGCCGCAGGTTCTTCGACGGCGCCACCCACACCGGCTACCACCTCGAAATGCACGAGACGATTATCGGTCCCGGACTCCTGACGCACGCGCCGCACAAGCACGAGAACGAAGAGATCGTGATCGTGCTGGAAGGCACGCTGGAGACGACCAACGAGGGCAAGAGCGAGGTGGCGGAGGCCGGTTCGGTGATTTACTTCGCGTCCAACCAACTGCACAACGCCCGGAACGTGGGCGCCACGCCCTGCCGCTACTACGTGCTGGCACTGCTCGCCGGCGCGTAGGCGGCCGCGCCGGAAGATTAGAATAGGGAATCGAGGGTCCGCCAATGCGATCTCCGCTGCCAGGTCTTCCACCGCGTGGTTCGGCGCCTTCGCCGGGCCGCTCGCTCACGCTCGCGGTTCAGGGTGCGCCTCCCGGAACCGCGAGCGTGAGCGAG
>Ga0326728_10004062_pt1 | contig 44061 bp, 30 predicted proteins | sample MB3enrmetagenome_FD_207602 | JGI IMG/M metagenome (GOLD analysis project Ga0326728, IMG submission 207602) | Lab enriched peat soil microbial communities from McLean, Ithaca, NY, United States - MB31MN | ecosystem: Environmental > Terrestrial > Soil > Wetlands > Peat | place: USA: New York...
TCAGTTTGTCCGCCGCGGTCTGCGCGGCCGCCATCTTAGCGTCGTTCTCGTGTTTCAAACGGTCGGCTTCGGTTTGCGCCGCCGCTAACTGCGTTGCGTTGTCGCTCTTCAGTTTGTCCGCCGCGGCCTGAGCGGCCACCGTCTTGGCGTCGTTTTCGCGTTTCAAACGGTCGGCTTCGGTTGCCGCCGCCGCTAACTGCGTTGCGTTGTCGCTCTTCAGTTTGTCCGCCGCGGTCTGAGCGGCCACCATCTTAGCGTCGTTCTCGTGTCTCAAACGGCCGGCTTCGCTTTGCGCCGCCGTTAACTGAGCTGCGTTGGCGCGCTGGGCACGATCCGCTTCGTTCTGAACGGCCTCCATATTGGCGGCATTTTCATGCTTTACGCGGTCCGCTTCCGATTTCGAGGCGGCCTGCGCCGTCTCCGCGTCCCGGGTCACGCGCGCAGCGTCGGCTTGCGCCGCGACACGCCCGCTTTCGGATCGCGCCTCGCGGTCCGCCGCCGCCTGGCGCTCGCTGGCCAGGCGCTCCTCGTCGATCTTCTTAACTGTAATGATGCGGGCGTCCTCGGCCATTTGGACGGCCTCGCGCGCTACCGTGCCGATGGGCTTCTTTCCCGCTTTGCCCTTCAAATAGCCCTCGGCATTCTCCAAGCCCTGGACCGCCTTTTGAAAGGTCTCGGGGGCGTATCTCTCGGCGCCGGTCCAGCGTGCGATCTGGACGGCATTTCGCGCCTCGTAGAGTTCCAATGGCACCTTTGAGTTCATCCGGAGGGGCCTGATATCGGCTGGGTTCACGTTCAAGGTGTACTGGCCCCGCTGTAAGAGCTCGAACTTCGCGTCGACCTGTTCGATCGTTCCGGTGGTATCCGGCCTGACGAAATTCTCCATGACTACGGCGTCGCTGGGTTGAGTTACCGCAAAGTAGGGTTCGGCGGTTACGATCAGGCCGAACGACTGCAGTTCCGTGGTGGCGTCCAGCCTCGTCTTGTCTCCATCCAAGAGCACCTCGCCAATGTTGGTGGCGCGGCCCTCGGGGGTAATGGCCCACATCACATAGGTCAGGTATTCGGGACCGAAGTTGCCGGCTGGCTGGAGCTTCTCCATGCGCGCGTCGATCTTGATCACGCCCTGCTTGCTCTCCACATTGGCCTCGCCACGGGCCGCGGGCATAAGCGCCGTTCCACGGAAACCGATCTTCGTGGATCCGCTGCGGTGGTTGTAATTAATCGCCTTGGTGGTCCGGGCCACCACGGTGATGCGATAGATAGGCATCGTGCCGGCGGCCATTCGGACCGTATTATCGGTCGATTGTCGAACCGGGTTTGGAGCTTGCGGCGCCTGTGCCGCCGCGAGTCCGCACACCGTCAAGAACGTGCAGATGATCTTCATATTGTCCTTTACCGAATTCATTCCGCGCGCTTAGCGCTGTTGCTCGGAGTACTTGTTCAGGAGAACCATGAGGGGAGCGGCCGAGACCGGCGCAGCCCTTCCATTGGTCACGATGTCCCGGTTCTCCAATTTCTCGCCGTAGAGCGCGGCGTTGTCGTCCAGATCCTCCCGCAGGGTGGCGCCTTCCAGGGCAACTCCGGCAAACAGGCCCTGGGACCGCGACCACGAAAGAATCTCCGCATGCATTTGCGCGTCGGTTTGAGCCGTCGCCGTGCGTCCGACGGGGCCGGCTGCAGCCGAGGCTTCGCCGCCGAGGGTGAACTTACTCTGGAGCAGTTTCTCCGCTCCGCGCTGCGACATGACCAACATGATCACGTCAGTCGAAGAGCCGCCGATCTGAAAGCCAAAGCTTCCACCCTCGATGCGAACCGCGGCGGGCGCCGACCAGCCTGAGCCAGTCCTGCTGCGGCAGGACAAAAAGCCCTTGCCGTACTTCCCGCCGACTACGAAGGCCCCCGTCTTGAGGTCGGGCACAATCACGATGCAGTAGGCTTTCTCAAGCAGATCCTGTGGGATCGCCTTGTCGGGTGTTGCCATTACTTCCGAAAAGACCGACGCGGCCGCACCCAATCGCTTGTTGGTATCGTTATCGGCCGCTAACAACGTTGTGGTCAAGGCCAAACCGGCAATAATCGCTAATCTCATGTTCTTACCTCTTCTGTCGCAGGTGCGACGCCTTTACCAGAGCACGGCTGGCACCACCTTCAGCCGCCTGGCGAGTGGCAACGCCGTAACCTCGCAGGTCAGGGGCGTGGGAGAAGGCTATGGGAGCCCCAGGGTCCACCGGCGGCGATAGAACCTCGAGTGGGCAACGGCAGGTGCAACTTCTGCCGCGGAACGTGCAGGTTCTGCCTTTCGAATTCCCCCAGGCTTCTCTGGTTGCATCCAAAGTGAAAGTCACACCGCGCTACCGCGGCTCAAAGGTCATGCCAGCCGGACGGTGGGATTTGCGGGTCCCGCGAGAACGTTGGGCCGCCCGGGGAAATCACCGCGATCCTGTCACGATGATTTACAAACAATTCCTTTTCAGCTACTTGCGGTCCCGTGGCCAGACTCCGGTCAAGGCCTAAGGAGAAGACAGTACCTTCGAATTGGCCCCCGGCCGTGGCTGATGACGCGCCCGCCGCCGCCGGTTTTGATCGCGAACTGCGGTTCCCTAGCTGGACGAATTCCCAGCGCAACGGCGGCGCCAGAATAATAGGGCGAAGAGGCCCAAGCCAGGCAGTAGAACGGTCCCAGGCTCGGGAACGCTGTCGCCGGCGAAGCCCAGACTGCCGAAGTCGTTGGCGCCGCTGCCCAAGGCGCCGGCGCCGGTGCAAGTATCGGAAATGCTGTTGGCCTGCAGGGTGACAGCGCCGGTTTGCGCGATGGCTCTGCCGCACAGGATCGAGGCGCCGGTATTTAGGGTGATGCTGTCCGCGGCGATAATATTACCTTCGAAGGCAGTACCAGTACCGAGCGTCGCGGAGCTGCCGACCTCCCAAAACACGCCAACACCCGCACCACCATTGATCACGTCAACAGCCGAACTGGTGGCGGTCGTGAGGGTACTCCCAATCTCGAAAATGAAGAGCGCATTCTGGTTGCCCTGGGCATTGAGATACAGCGTCCCGGTCAACTGGGCCGACGACGAGAATGTATAGACGCCCGGAGTGAGCGGATTGGCAGCGTTGTACGTACCGAGATCCACGCCAGTCAAGTTGGTAGGGGTCAACGGAAGGGCCAGCGCAGTCAGCGCGACCAGCGCAGCCGTGGCGTCACTCTGGGCCTGGACCGCGGGCCCATTGTCTATGTCCTCTGTTCCGGTTTGGGTGACAGTCCCAAAACCAGTGATCGAAGAACCGGGCGAAAGGCCAACATTTCCGTAAATGGTGGTGGTACCGGTGTTAGTCACGGTCTGGCTGCCCACAACCGCGAAGCCCTGTAGCGTGCCTAGTATGGGCCCGGACCATGCTTCGGATGGGCTGTAGAGAAGCGCGGCGAACGGGATGACGAAGATAATCCTTGCCGCGCATGTGTGAAAACGAATACTCATGGTGCCTCTTCCTCCCCGCGACTCTGCGATACTGAACTGGCAACCGGTCAGACGATTGCTCTGCCAGATATTCCCTACAGTTTTCCCCTCCCCGCGATCTCGCGGAAGGGACCTGGGCGGTGCTGGCACATCCGCTGGGCAAGAAGAACAGCAGGTATGGGGCCATTCCTCAAGCCGAAAAGACCTGCTGCAGCGGTTCCGCAATGGCGGCACAGGGCGCCAGTAGCCCCCTCCCTAGCTGCTTCTCTGGGCCGAGGAGACAGGGCGTCGATCGAGCACCGTCTCCAACGCACCGCTGTAAAGGCGGATGCCTTCGCGCGAATAGCTCACGTAGCCTTGTTTCCGAAAGCGATTCATGTATTGAGTGACAATCTCCCGCGTGGTACCGACGTACCGTGACAGCAGTACGTGAGTGAACGGCATCATCCGCACGGACCCGTCTTCTTCCGGGGTCCCCATGCGCTCCGAGAGACGGAGGAGCGAGCGCGCCAGCCGCCGTTCGATGGTGTCGACCGACAAGCTCTCAATCCGGCGAGTAAGCTCGGCGTTGCGCTGGACGAGAAACTGCAGCAATGCCACCGCCAGGGGTGGCCGTCTCCTGACCAGGGCTTCCATGTCGGAAACCGGCCAGGTCATCAACTCGGCGCTTTCGATGGCTATCGCCTGTTCGGAGCGCCGGCGAACGTCGAGGAAAGCCGACTCGCCAAACAACTCGTCGGGCCGGACCAGATCCAGCAGCAATTCCCTGCCGTCTTCAGTTATTTGCGATATCCCCACGGTGCCCGTAACCACCAGATACATGCTCTTGGAAAAACAGTCCGGACCGTAGATCGTCTGCCCCTTGCGATATTGCGTGGTGGCGGATACCGGTAAATGCTCCAATACGTCCTCGATCCGCGAATGTTTCTCCAACGATGTTATGCTAGCTGCCATTGCCTTCTCCTTTATCGTGTAACATCCCGTTTGTGCTATTGCCGCGGTTGCGCCCGGATCCCCAACCGGGCCCGGTTTGCGGCAGTCTGAATCGAACTGTTCTTGCGTTATCATGAAGCTATTCCATCGCCGCCCAGACTTGGCCAGGCGGGAGCGTCGCGGCCGTCGTGGCGTAGCCGCATATCCCGCATCTTCGCCAGGCGCATTTCCGCCAGGGGCGCGAGGAGGGCCGGCATCGATTCCACTTGGCTCCGCGCCGCCGCCTGCCGGCGTGCCCGTTCAAAGGCGCCCATGTACCGGCCAGCGGTGCTGCTCCACACCATTTCGCGGCCCAATTTGTGGGCGTTTCCGCTCATGGCGGCCCGGCGCGTTCCATCGCGTAACAGCCCGCTCGCCTCGCGCGCAATCGCCCGCGGGTCTGCGAATGGCACCAGGATGCCACGCTGGTCCCTCAGCAATTCGGCGGCGTGCCAATACGGCGTCGAGATCACGGCTTTGCCGGCGCCAAACGCATAAGCCAGCGTCCCCGACGTGCTCTGGGCTTCGTCCAGATAGGGAGTGATGTAAAGATCCGCCGCTCCAATGAAGTCGGTCAGTTCCTTCAGGTCCACAAAGCGGTTGTGGAAGACGACGTGGTTCTCCAGTTTGTTTCTCTTGACGACAGCCTCCAGGCCCAGGCGATAGGCTTCGCCGCGCGCGCGCAACTCGTTGGGATGCGTGGCGCCCAGCACGATATAGACTACCTCGGGAAACTCCGCCACGATATCCGGAAGAGCGTTGAGTACATGTTGAATCCCCTTGTTCGGCGACAGCAGCCCGAACGTCAGCAACACCTTCTTTCCGCGCATTCCAAACTGGTCCTTGTAATTGTCCGGGGCGACGAACGGTACGTCGGGGATACCGTGCGGGATAACATCGATCCTGGCTGGCGGCGCGTGGTATACCTCCTGCAAGATCGATTTTCCCCGCTCCGTCATGACCACCAGCCGGGTTGAGTGGGCTAGCAATTCCAGCATCACGCGGCGCTGGTCGGCGTTCGGCTGGCGGAGAACGGTATGGAGCGTGGTAACCACCGGCGCTCTCAGTTCGCGCAGCAGGACCAACAAGTGGCTGCCCGCCGGCCCGCCGAAAATCCCGTACTCGTGCTGGAGCGAGACAACGTCCACGCCGCTGGAGTTTAGGAAGCCGGCGGCGCGGCGGTAAGAATCCGGATTCTGCTCCTCAATCTCGAAGCGAACGGCGTCCGGATACCGGTAGCACCCCTCAATGTCATTGACCGGCACGGCAAAGCACCGGCTTTGGGGACGCTGCGCCGCCACCGCTTCGAGCAGGTCGGATGTAAACGCGGCGGTGCCGCATTTGCGCGGCAAGTAGTCGCCGAGAAACGCAATGGTTCGCAGGCTGGACTCTGTTTTCACCACTGGATCCTCCCGTTTCCCGAATCCGCAGCCTCCACCGCGGCCGGTCCGGCCGACGGCTACCGGCGTACCGCGAAGCCGCCACTCATACGGCATTCACGAGACTCTCGTTTACAAGATCCGGCTTCTCCCGTCCCTCCCAATCGGCGGCGTCCTGGCACTGAATACAACGCGACGCCCATGGCAGGGCTCTGAGGCGTTTGGGACCGATCGCCGCTTCACAATCAATGCAGGATCCAAAGCTGCCCTGTTCAACCCGCCGCAATGCGGCTCTCACCTGACGGAGCAGGACGGACTCGCGGTCCACGTTTCGAATCGCCAGATCTCGCTCCGACGCGTTCTGAATCTCGTCCATTTGGTCCGCGCTCTTCTCGATTGCGATGCCGTCTCGCATTCGCAATACCCGCACCAGTTCGGCCTCTTTTCGTTCAAGGCTCTCTTGGACGTTGCCGATCCTGGTAACTGCCATATCTATACCGTGCCCTCCGCCCGTACGGGCGCCTATCGACCCTAGCACGGGATAGTCCATAACAGAACACTCCCATTTGGAGGACGAGGCTGCTGAACCAGCGTGGGTTAGCGGAGAGTCATGGGAGCCGGGATGCAAACTTTGCACTTGAATGTGCGAAAATTGCCCATTTTTACGTTCGAACCCTGCTGGTCCTACCGACTCTTTTCTGCGCTCGAGGCTTGCACTTAGAATCGGTTCTTCAACCTTGTTACATGGGCTCTCATGCTTTGCGATTTGGCCCTAAATCTGCTTCGTTGTAAGGAGATAGAGATGGGGACGATTGATTATGAAGACTCTCACTAGCTGGCCAGCGTTGCTGGCGATGGTTGCGGGCGGAATCCTTTCAGGGTGCTCACACACCGCGAAGTCGCCCGACGTTTCCGACAACCTCCGCAGAGCGCTCGATCAGGCCGGCCTGAAAACGGTTTCCATTACTCAGGATCGTTACAAGGGCGTTGTGACCCTGGGTGGACACGTCGCCGGTGACGGCGACAAGGCGCAAGCGGAAACCATTGCAAGGTCCATCGCGGGCGGACAAGTCGTTTCGGACGAGATTGCCGTGCTCCCCTTGGGTGGCGAAAGCGATGCCCGGGCCATGAATTCGGATCTGGATAAGGGCATCGAACAGAACCTGGACGCCGCGCTCATTCAGAGCAAGCTGCGCGATCGCGTAAAGTACGCGGTCAAGAACCGCGTCGTGACGCTGACCGGCGACGTCGACTCTCAATCGACGCGCCGGCAGGCCGAAACCGTCGCGGGTTCCGTTCCAAATGTTCAGCAGGTAGTGAACGAACTGCAGGTTAAAAATCAAAAGGCGACTTCCTCCTATTGAAGAAGGCGCTTAGGCGAGTAGCGACAGCTTCTCCCGGACATAGGGTTCCCAGGAAGCTGGGCGGGTTGACCTAACGTGTGAGAACGTAGGCCGGCCGGGGACGAGTTGACCTTCGGGAAAAAAGGAGATTAGCAATGCTGATACTGATTGTGCTCTTGGTGTTGTTGTTAGGCGCCGGTGGTGGATATTACGGCCATAACCGGTGGGGTTACGGCGGCGGCGCGGGCGTTGGGCTGGGCGCCATACTGCTCATTCTGCTCTTAGTCTACATGTTTGGCGTCATCCACTAAGGAATCGTTCGGAAACAACCCTGCCAACCGCTCCCTCGCGGTCAAGGCTCCCATGTGCTTTCTGAGCCGCGGCCGTCGGAAGCTGTGAAAGAAACGCGCCCGCAAGCGGCAAAAGCCGCACGTGGAGTGCGAAAGTCACCGGACCCACGTTTGGCGGCTACGCACGGTGTTCAGTCCGCCGGAGGCAGAGTGAAAAAGAATGTCGCGCCCGCCCCGGGTGTCGATTCGATCCACATTCGGCCGCCATGCCACTCGATGGCCTTCTTGCAGAATGCCAGCCCCAGTCCGTTTCCGGGATGTTCTTTCCCATGCAGGCGCTTAAACACCCCGAAGATACGGGTTTGGAATGCCGGATCTATTCCAGGACCGTTGTCTTGCACCGCAAACACGCATTCGAGATCCACCCGTTTGGATGAAATGTGAACGCGCGGAGACGTTGTGTCGCAGTATTCAAGCGCATTTCGAAGCAGGTGCTGCAGGATCTTGGTCAGTATCTCGAAATCTCCCGTGACCGCGGGCATTGGGTCGTGGGTAACGATCGCGCTCCGTTCCGTTATCTGCTTATCCATCGACAGAAGCGCTTGGCTAAGGACCGCTTCCATGTCCGTCCGCGAGAACTGCCCGTCGCCGGCACCCGTGGCCCAGTAGTCCACCACGCCGGCGAGCAGCGATTGCATCCTGGCCGCCCCCTCCTGGATATGATCGAGGAATACGCCGGCCTGGGAATCGAGGCTGCCGCCATAGGTCTCGGCCATCAGTCGACTGTATGCGGCCACGTTTCGGAGAGACTCGCGCAGATTGTGAGCCGCCGTCGAAACGAACTCTTCAAACTCCGCGCTCGCCCGGTCCAACCGCCTCTGGACCTCGATGCATCGCTGCGTTTCCTCATCCAGCGCTTTGCGTAAGCGCTCGATTTCGTCTTCCGCGCGGATTTGGCCGGAGCGATCCATATCAGTCCGTGCGCCGGAGCGCGGGCTCCATGTGGCCGCCGGGGATGGTGAACTTGAACGCAGCGCCCCGCCCTCTTTTCGATTCCACCCAGATCCGCCCACCCTGACGCTCGACGACTTTCTTGCAAATCGCAAGACCGATCCCCGTACCGGGGATTTCGCTTCCATGCAATCGTTTGAACATGCCGAACACCCGCTCGGCGTCGTGCGGATCGATACCGATTCCATTGTCCCGCACCACAAACAGCCATCCTTCCCCGTCTTTCTCCGCCGAGACATGGATTCTCGGCGTCTCGCTGCCTCGGTACTTGATCGAATTGGAAATGAGGTTCTGGAAGAGCTGCATCAGCATAACCTCTTCGGCCATCACCGTTGGCAGCGGATCGGAGGTTACCACGGCGCCACTCTCCGCGATGGCCGCCTGGACGTTCAGCAGCGCTTTGGCGAGAACCGCGCCGCAATCGATCGGGGCCAAGCCGTTCTGTTCCCGCTCGCTAACTTCCCAATAGGCAAGCAGGGCTTTCAGCAGGGCCTCGATCCTGAGTGCCCCATCCACGGAATAGGAGATGAATGTGTCCGCTTCTTTGCCCAGCTTTCCCGCATATTCCTGCTGCAGGAGCTCGGTAAAGTTCACTACCATCCTGAGAGGTTCCTGTAAGTCGTGTGTGAGCGCATAGGCAAAATGCTGCAGCTCGGCATTGGTTGTCCGGAGCGCTTCCTCAGCCTGCTTGCGGTCGGTTGCGTCCTCGATCGCCAGCAGGATCGTCCGCGCTTGCGCATTCGGATTGAAGATCTCGCTGGCGTTGAGCAGCATCACTTTCCGTCCGACGCGCTCAAAATCGTGGGTCACCTCAAAGTCCCGGAACGTGGCGTGCGCGGGGAGAATGTTCTCCAGCAGCTCGCGCAGTTTCGGGATGTTCCATTGCCCGTTGCCGAGGTCGTAGATAAGGCGCGTTTCGGTCTCCTCCCGCGAGACCCGGAAGGTATCGTAAAATGTCCTGTTCGCTTTTATGACTTGCAGGTTCTGATTCAGAATCACCAGGGGCTCCCGCACCGTTTCGACAATCGCTTCGGCGAAGTCGAGACCGCGCTTGGCGGCGTCGATATCGATCAACATCAGCACGGCGCCGTCGGTTTTGCCATCCGGTCCCACGGACGGGAGAATGCGCAGCGAATACCAGCGGCCGTTCGGATCGCGGATATCGCGCGGCTGCCGATTGCCGCCTCCCATCGCGTCCAACAGCAACCCCCGAGAGTCGGGTAGTTCCATCTGCGGCTGAAGATCGGTTATCGACCGTCCCACATCGGAGGCGATCAGATTCAACATGGGTTCCATGGCGCGCGTGAAGCGGCGAATGCGCAGGTCCCGCCCGACCATGACAAGCGGTATGCTGATGCTCTCCAAAAGATTGGCCAGATCCCGGTTGACTTTGCTGAATTCCACGTTGCTGATCTTCAGCTCTTCGTTCAGCGTGTTCAATTCTTCGTTGGCCGATTCCAACTCTTCTTGCGCGGTTTCCAGTTCCTCGTTGCCCGCCTGCGCCTCTTCGTTCACTGCCCTGAGCTCTTCCAGGGTGGCTGCATTCTCCTCGACGATGGATCGCAGATAGTCTTTCGTCGCTACCAGCTCGCGGCGCAGCCGGGCGCTTCCCCCGTCGTCCTGTGTCGCGGGCTTATGCCTCGCCCTCGGGCCGCCTTTCGGCGCGGCATCCTCGAACAGGACCAGGAAGTAGCGTTCCTTGGAAAAGGGCGAGCGCCGGAAGGGGGTCACCTTGATGGTGACGTCCCGTACCTGGCCGCCTTCTTCGATCCGGAAGCCGGCTTGTTTGGCTGCCGCGTTCCTCTGTCTGGCAGATCGGATCGCCTTATCCAGACCCGCAATCAAGCCTTCGCGCGCAAGTGTTAGAAGATTCTGGGTCGGCTCGCCCGGCGAAAGCTCCAGGTACGGGGCTGTGCGGCCCCGGACCTGAATGATGTTCATGCCATCGTCGATCACGGCGCCGGGAGGGCCATGCTCGGCCAGCACCAACCGGTCGGCTTCTCTGAGCACGTCCGGCCAGGCTCGGCCCTCGGCAAGTCTCTGCCGCAGATCCACCGGGCCTTCGGCGGGGCGGCCTTCGATTGGGCGTGGCGCCGGCGTACCCGCGGCCGGCCGCAGGCAATAGATCTTGTGAGTCTTCTCCACTTGATGAAACAACTCCGAAAGGGTACCGATACCTTCCGACGGACCGAGCACCAGGAAGCCCGTTGGCTTGAGGGCGTAATGCAGGATCGACAACACCTTGCGTTGTAACACGGCTCCCAGGTAGATCAGCACATTGCAGCAACTGATCAGGTCCATCCTGGAGAAAGGCGGGTCCTGGGCCACGTTGTGCCTGGCAAACACGCATACTTCACGGACGATCTTCGCAATCTGGTAGCCGCGTTCCGTTTTGGTGAAGAACTGCGCCAATCGCCGTGGCGAGACATGGGCCAGCTCGGAGTCTTTGTATGTGCCGGAGCGGGCTTTCTCGATCGCCGTTTCGCTGATGTCGGTGGCAAAAATCTCGAACGGAACGCTTACTTTCGTGTCATTCAGGAATTCCATCAGGCAGATGGCGATCGAATAAGCCTCCTCGCCCGTGGCGCACCCAGGCACCCAGATCCGAATAGGATCCCCGGGCCCTCTATTGTGGGCCAGCGCGGGGAATACCCTGTTTCTCAGCTCCTCGAAGACCGCCGGCTCGCGAAAAAACGCAGTGACGGTGATAAAACAGTTCTCGCACAACGCGCTGGCTTCCTCCCGATTCTGCTCGAGATCGCGGCTGTAGTCTTCCAGCTTTTCGATCCCGCGGACGGCCATGCGGCGCTTGATGCGTCGCGCCAGGGTGCTGTGCTTGTAGTACGTGAGGTCCACTCCGGTGGCGCTTCGCACCAGCCGGAGTATCTTGGCCAGCGCCGGATCTCCCGGTGGCTCAAGCGCCTCCCGAGGCTCGATCGGCGCGTGAGACTTCCGCGCGATGGCCACCAGTTGCCGCGCGATTCCGGCCGGCGGCAGCACGAAATCCGCCGCACCGGCGGCGATGGCGCTTCCCGGCATGCCGTCGTACTTGGCGCTTCGCATTTCCTGAGCGAAGGTGATGCCGCCCGCGGCCTTGATCGCCTTGAGGCCCAGCGTGCCATCCGATGCGGTTCCCGACAGAACCACGCCCAAGGCATGGCGGCCCCGGTCTGCCGCCAGGACGCTGAAAAAAGAGTCGATCGGCATGTTGCGGCCGCTGTCTGGCCGGGGTAAGGTGTGAAGGACTCCATCGGAAATGCCTAAATTGCATCGCGACGGAATCACGTAAACATGATTGGCCTCGGCGCGAGTCTCGCCTTTCACTTCGGAAACAGGCATTTTGCAGGCCTTGGAAAGCAACTCGGTCAGATGGCTCTCGTGACTCGGATCGAGGTGCTGGATCAGCACGAAGCTCATGCCGGTATCGTCCGGCAAATGGCCGAGCAACTCCGTGAATGCCTCCAAGCCGCCGGCGGAGGCTCCCGCGCCAACAACCATGGGGAGAGAACTGCCTAAGTCGCGTTCCTTGGCGGCGGGTAGCACCCTCGCTGCCGCCGGCACACTGCTTGACGGTGCCGTGGAAATCTTCCCAGCCGGGGTCTTTCGTCGCGTTAAGGGGGAGTCAGGCGCACGCGGAGAACGCGCGACCCCGCCCGGCCGACGGCTGCCGGTCTTCTTTGCCAAACGCCACCACTACCTTTCTCGCCAAATCGCCGCCAACACTGCACGCGTCGTGCCACTCCCGCACCCCTACCTGCGGCTGTGCCCGTATCCTTGCGGTTGGCGGGCGAGCCAACTGACCAAATTGTAGCGCCGCCTCGATCCCGCAAAGAGCCCAGGCGGGCACTCAACCCCCGTCAGCCGGCGCCGACAGGGCTGGCGCCTACGAGCATATCCTTGATGATTTGGCCGATCTGCATGAATTGATCGAGACCGGCGGGCTTGGTGATGAATTGGGAAACTCCGAGGTCCTTGAGCAGAGCCCCATCCCGGCGGGACCGGGAGGAACTCCACACGCACACTGGAACGCCGCCGAGATGGCTGGTGCCGCGGATCTCGCGCAGGATGTCTTCGCCGGTGTACCGGGACAGGTTCAAGTCCAGCAGGATCAGGTTCGGAATTGCCGCATCGGCATAGGCCCCCTGCCTGCGGATGAACGCGAGGGCTTCGCCTCCGCTCACCAGGTGCACCAATTCAAACCGGAGATCCTGCTTCTTCAGCGCCCGCTCTAGGAGGAATACGTCCGAGCCGTTGTCTTCAATGACAAGAATCCGGGCGGCGCGAACCAACGAATCGTGTTTCAAGCTCATTCCATCATTCCACATTTGATGCCTGCACCGTTTGGGATGACACCGGCCGGGCCCCTACGATGAACCGCTTGGGCGCGCTTCCGATATATGAATAAGGGTAACCGGTCACCAGCGCCGGCGCGTTCTCAGATGAGGGAGCGAGCGCCCCGAGATCGTCCGGTTCGGCGACGGTGAGCGATTCGACCGGGTATTTGAAATCGCCACGCGGCTTTGAAAACTGAATCTTGTCCCGGGTACTCAATTTCTTCAGCCCCCGAAAGAACGTAGCGCGGTGACTGGCCACGCCCGCGTTTCCCGCTTGCACGCGAAGCGCCGCGATTCCGTCGTCGGAAGCGCAAGAGGCAACGGCGCCGGAGCACGGTCCCACAGGCTGTCACCGGGTTAATAATGCGAAGTCTCATTGGCCCCGCTCCCCGCTTGACTCACCATCCCGATTCTCCGGCACGGGTGGGGAAGGAAGTATGCAGCTTGCGCGCGTTCACCCTGCCAACTTGTGCCCGTTGGGCGGCGACCCGGCCACTCTAATCATCCGCAACGCACCCCTGGTTCGGTAGCAACCCAAAACCAATACCACCGGAGAAGGCTGTCATTACCATAGTCCGGAAATAGTTCATCTGGTCAGTCATCGATCTTCTTTCGATCTTAATTGGTCTCCAGGCAGTTTGCGCGCCAAAACGGAAGGTCCCTGAAATTCAGCCGTCAAAACGGATCCATCGCGATTTCGTGCAATTGTTGCCACCGATCATGCAGGATCTGCCGCGAACCGGGCCACAGGGAATTCTGGTACTAACCCGAAAATCATCTCCCAAAGAAAAACCGCATCGGAGAAGCTCATAGACCGGCATGAGCTTCCGCCGATGCGGCTCGCCCTGGTTCGGGCTGGGATCCGGCGTCGGGTCGTCTGGATGTTGCCTTAAGTCGATCCGGGTGAGGTTCGCTAGCAATAAGTCCCTCGCCAGGAACGCCAGGCGGCTACCGAAAGCACGCTGCCGCTACAACTCACTCTTCTTCCGCCGGCCAGTTGCAGCCCAGGGCAAGTTTGAAAGGTCACTCCGCCAATTCAATTAATACATAGCAAACCGATGGCTGCGTGCCGGCGCTTACCATTTCTCCTGCCGCGCATGGGCGGTGGTGCCCGGATTTAGGAACGGTCGACGGGCTAACCCAACTTCCGCGCTTATCGGAACGAGATGCTGAAAACAAATGACTTGCGACTTTCTTAGTCACTATTTCGCGCGCTACCGGCCACCAGATCAGTCCGGCGGAAGCGGCATGTCACTGGCATTCATGTAGTTACTATGGATCACGAAGGCCGCCCAGTCAAGAGTGTTTCGGGGCCGATTTTTGCAACCTTTCTGCATTAATCGAGCGATTTCCACAGAAATGGAATTAGTCACTATTATTGGGATTTGACGTTCCGCTCCGCTGAAATGAAAACACTTGTGTAGCATAGCGGGACCTTCAAATGAGCACTACAAACGCGTGGTGGGCGGAAGTTGGGCTAAGCCTCAGCGGCAGCAGGACTCCGAAGGTCATTGTCACGAACACTGGACCCTCGATTCGTACGTCCTGCGCTCGTACTGAACGTACGGGAACCACATCGGCCCCGAGCGCGTCAACGGGCGCCAGAGATTCGCGATTCGCGCGGGGCGAGTTCATCGATTCCGAACTGCTCGCTAACGGTCGGGCTTGTGTTCGAAGCCGCGACCGTAAGTTTGAACTCGAGAGACTTATGGGTGAGGTTGCGGGTCGCCCACCTGGCGTATGGCCGCGGCGAAAGATGCATTCCCAGAGGCAAATTTTGCACCCGCGCGCGCCGTCCTGCGCCGCATCTCCGCAAGCCACCGGCCGCCTGCGCTTGGCCCGGATCGCGCATCGGCACAGAAGCCGGGCATCCAAAAGGAAGAACACGGAATAGCGCGGCTGGACCCGTGCTGGCCCATTGGCGGGCGCCGGCACGGGCGGTGCGCCGGGTTGGATTGTGGGATTGCTGGCAGGCCTGCGTGTCACCGGGTACGTCGCCAAGCGCTCCGTGCCCGGCTACAGTGCGGAGCGGTGTGACCGTGCGAAGAAAATCTCGAAAGACACCGGCATCCTTAGTATCTCCTCCGCCTCCGAGACTGCGGCCGGCTATGGGACGACGGATAAGCCGGCGGAGAGAGCGCCGCCAACCGGCACGAATCGCGGCGAAGCGCCAGCCCGGCAGACGGCAATACACGTCGTTCGCGAAACCGGGAAAACGGTCGAAGATCCAGGATGCCGCGGCCGCGATTGCATAGGTTGGACACATTGGGAAACAGGCTCTGGAGGACACGTGCTTCCGCCGGATGTTAGTCCTCGGCTTCGTTCAAGACGAAGACCACCGCGGTTCGGATCACGGCGCCTGTACCGAGGCGGATTGCTAGAATATGAGGGACGCCCCGGCTGCCTGCGATTTCGGGCCGAATCCTCGTCGTCGTCGACGACGGCTAGCCTCGATTTCCACGGTACTACCCTGACCTAACATTTTGCCGGTGTTCGCAGCCTCAGGCGAAGCGGATGAGGAGTTGTCGATTGCCAAACCACGGCATCTTCGCGGGCTTGTCCGCCAGACCGGCGGCGACCAAATAGGGATTGTGAGCGCGTTTGTCGATGGTCACGATCACCCGGGCAGCTTCGATCTCGACCTTGGCGGAGAGGTCGAGCAGGTTGCGGAAGATCGTCTTCGGCTGCGCGCGCTCGTACTCTCTTCCGATCCGCCGGGCCATCAGCCGGTACAGGGAACTGGCCATGAGAGTGAGTTGCAGGTCGAAGTCCACCTTCAGGCCCACCCTCGAGGACAACGCATCCAGGTGAAAGAACTGGATCGACTCGGAGATGTTGTTTTCAATCGGCATCCGTTGGGCATAGCGTGTGATCAGAGCCGCCGGACTGCTCTGCAGATGATTGGTCACCAGCACGGTGGGTTCCTCGTGACCCAGGTCCATTACCGTCAACTGCCGCAGCAGGCCGTCGTAGCCCTGCAGGGCGATCATTTCATCCAATATGCGCGGCGTGCGGTAGGTACGCGTCAGCGAGTCCAGAGTGATGCGCTGCCAATCCGCCGGCGGACGGCTGTAGATCTCCCCCAGCATCTTGCGGGAGCGGCGGCGCAAGGTGATGAAGCCGATGCCCTGCTGGTTCAGTTTGGACAGGTTCTCATGCGTGGTGAGTTGGGAGTCGAAGATCAACTCGTCCGGCAGTTGCCCAGTGTGGTGTTTCCAGAACTCGATGAACCGCAGAATCTCATCGGCCTGCTCTGCTTTGGGAATGCCGGCGTTGGCGTAGCGGAACACGCGCTGCTCGGCGTCGCGCGCCAGAAACACCAGAATGCCTTGCTGGCGGCGGCTGCGGCTGGAAACGTAGTGTTTCTCCAGCGGCTCGACGGCGGTGTTGGCTGGCACAGTGTGGAAGTCTAAGTCCAGGGACGGGCCGTGCGGCAAGCCGACTCCTTCGATCTGCTCGAACCATGCGTCCATCAACCGCAGGTCGGCGCGGCGGTCCACCCGCGAACTGTAGGCTGCCAGATAGCTCCGTTTGGGGACCACATTGAGCCCGGCGAACAGGGCGATGGCCGGATCGAAAACCAGATCCATGACGTGGCTCTTGCGCTCCGTTCCCAACAGCTTGAGCGCCAACAGACTGCGCACCGCCTGCTCGGCAGGGATCATTTTCGAACCAGGCAAACCACCGGCCTGGACCACCCGGCTGAGATCGATGCCTTCCAGCAACGGCACGAACAGGAACAGACCGGCGACGGTAGTGCGAAAGGAGCGCGGCGACAGATCCAGCCGGCGGACATCGGCCACCTCGGCGCTCTCGGCTTTGAGGACGGCGGGCCTCTCCTCATCGCGACGACGCGGCAGGCGGGCGAAGCCCTCCTCGCGCAGCAGCACGGTGAGGGCGTTGATGCTGATGTGATGATCGCCCGCGGCGAGTTCGCGTTGAATGTCGTAGACCGAGAGGTTTCGTTTGCGCAAAGTCACCACCAACTCGCGGACCGGATCGCGGGCGGGTGCCGGGTACGCGCGGGGGAGGGAGCGGAAGAAGGCGGAGCGCTTCTCTGGGTCGTGGCGGAACTGATGACAGAGGACGCGGAAACTGCCGGGGGAATAGTGGAAGCGCCGCGCCGTTTCGGTGGAAGGGAGCAACTCGACGAAGTAGGCGCGGAGGGCTTCGTACTGGCGATGGAGCGGCTCTTCGGGGGAGCGGAAGAAGGCGGCGGCCTGGGATTCCGTTAGCCCAGTCTCAGAACTGGAAGCCATACAACTAGACTGCTACTAAAACAGACAGAAGTCAATATGTTTCAAGCGATGAATCGCAGATTGTGCTCGATTCCATATGACTCTCAGGCGGAACGGTTCTCGTACAACGGTGCGGGCTGGGTTGGACGTTAAAAACGAACCAAAACTTGTTTCAGAACTTGGTCAGGTTAACAGCATGCGCTGCAGAAACCACGAATGGCGCGGCCTCGGCAAGCTGACTTCGGACGGCTCGAACCGCTGAATCACGCGTGGAAATCGAGGCTAGCGCTTTCTTGACGGGGGGCACCAGAACCTCGCTTGCAAAATGGCGTTGGGACAGCTAGCAACGGCGCAGACCGGATGTCAAAGTCCGGAGTGCCGAATTGCGCCACAGGCTAGATATCGGCTGGGCGGATAGGTTGCAACAGCGGGGCCAAGGAGATGCCTGTCGTACGTCCGGCCTACCGCAGGGCCAACGTCGCGCCTGGGCCCTGACGCTCTGTCAAGATGCCGGGGACCAGCACCGAAATCCCGGCCCCCGAATCCACGGCATCGCCGCTCAGACTTGTGGAGTACAGAACCGGCGATAGATCGCCGATCAGCTTGGTGACGAAGGCATCCGGCCACGCGGTCGAGACCTGTCCAGCGACGCCCTGGCAGACTCCGCCGCCGACCGTGGATTGCAGCGAGTTCTTCAAACATATCGGCCGAGCGCAAGGAGCTCCGACCGTTGCCGCTGCTTTCCCGGCTATTGAATCGGCAGTATCGCGGTGTTGCTCTGTGCATAAGTGGGCGGGGGCGCCATCAGCCAGCATTGGGCCCAGTAAACGAACAGGTCGGCACTGCCGGAGGGAACGCTGTCGCCGATCTGAACATTCATCTGGTAGAGTCCGGCAAATCCGGGCGTCAGCCCTGCATACAAAGTTGTGCCGACCGACGTGTACGGAGCCCCGCAAGCCGCTAATACTATGGGATCGGCGCCTGTGGAAGCCACGCCGGTCGCGATTGGCTGAGATACCGGACCGAGCCCCGTCAGATAGACGATGATGGTTTCGCCCTTCTTGACCGGGTTGGAGGAAGTTACCAGGCTGTAGTCCGAGGCATGCTGGATGGCTGGCGTACCGTCACTCAGTACGAAGATACCGGAAGCGACGGTTTGCGGAATGGCGAACGTGGAAAACCCTTGATATCGAACTTCAACTAAGTTTGCCACCACACCCGGTTTCGCCGCTTCAAATGGCGCCTGAAAGTTGATCTGCTGCATCCCTTTAGGATCGGCGACCGGAAGGTTCGCCACCGCCAGAATCGCCGCCGGATTTCCGCCGACTGACACAGAGACCCCGGCCAGTTCGGTGGGCAAAGGGAAACCGCCGGCCATCACCGTACCGGTCACATTCAAACCGTGCACAAAAATGCTGGCCAAACCCCCAGGCAATGGCAGGCCCGAAACGAACGACGCGCCGTTGGTGATTGCAGCCGATGAGAACTGAAGCCCGGCGCCCTGCGGCGCGATCTTGAGGACGCCGACGGTATTGGCCGGGCTCGAACCGATGGGCGAAGTGGTGAGATCGAGATTGCCCCCCGTGGCATATACATTTCCCGTGGAGTCCAGCGCGAGAGCCCAAGCGGCGCCGCTTCCCAGGTAGGTCGACCAGAGCAACGCCGTCCCAGCGGGATTCACAACGCTCAGGAAGCCCGCCGAGGCGCAATAAGCCTGGCCGATCGGCGCGGCGCCCGAAGGGCTGTAAACATCACAGATCGCGTTGGAGAGGCCGACTTGAATCGCATTCACAATCGGGAAGTCCGTCGATGCCGTATAGCCAGCCACGTAGGCGTTTCCGGCCGAATCCACCGCGATTCCGTGCGCCTGGTCGCGGTTGGTGCCGGCGAGATAAGTGGCGTAGCTCAGTTTGGCGCCGGCCGTGAACTTGGCTACAAACGCCGCCGCCGGCTGCGGCCAATCGGTGTTGGGAGTCCATTGCGATTGAAACGCTCCGTTGGTGGTGGGCAGATCCGAGGACGTGGTAGTTCCGCTGATATAAGCGTTCCCCGACCCGTCCACCGCCAGACCTCCCAGTGTTTCCGTGCCGGAACCGCCAAAATATGTCGCGTACAGCAGTTGGCTCCCCGCCGGATTGACCTTCAGCAGAATGACATCGGCGCAAGAAGATCCGGCGCATTGCGGTTGCGCCGCCGCGGAGGTGGTGTTCCATGCCGCGGAGGTGGTGGAGCCCGCGACGTAGGCATCGCCCGACGAGTCGACGGCGACCACCGGTGAGTCACCCGGTCCCAGGTAGGTGGAATAGACAATGGAGAGCGACGCGGGTTTGGCGCCCGCTGCCGGCGATGGCGCGATTTTCGCCAGGAAGATGTTCTGACCGCTGGTCAAAGGAGCTGTGCGATATGCCCCGGAAGTGGTCGGGAAATCCGCGGATAGCGTCGTGCCGGCCAGATACAAGGAACCGTCGGAGCCGAGCGCGAGTGACGATCCGGCATCGTCGCCGCTGCCGCCGATCAGGGTCGAAGCCAGCAACGCTCCATTGACGTCCAACTCCATCACGAAGGCGTCGAGCTCGCCAGCCGTGGTGGTCTGCCCGGCCTTTGGGAAGTTAGCTCCGGATGTAGTGCCGGTCACATAGATCGTGCCACTGGGATCGAGGGCGATGCCAGCGGGAAGTTCCGGCCCGTACGGGTAATTAGTGCCCGCTTGCAGCGCGGGCGGCGCGGCGATATAGGTCGAGTAGAGCAAAGTGGTTCCATCCGCGGAGAGCTTGGCGACGAAGATAGCCTGGTACAGGCACTCGGCGAGGCAGGAACGGGCTGGGCCCGGTCCGAGTGCATCGACCAGGGGAAAATCCGCCGAAAACGTGGTCCCGGCGACGTATACGTTTCCGCTCCGATCGACGGCGATGCCGGTCCCGGTGTCACTGTAAAAGGAGTGGTTCCCCGCCCAATCGATCTGCGTCCCACTGCCGCCGAAACCCGCGGCATAGACCAACTTCGGATCAATCACGAGGGGCAGGCGCCGGTCATACGGGCCGACGCGGAAGCGGACTTTGCCGCCGCGGGCAAGCTCGAAGCCACCATCGATCCGCCGGATGCGGCCTTGGTCGCTCTGATAGATATACGGCTTGCGATTGCGGACCTCGCCGGCCGCCGTGTCGAGCACCAGGTCGCCGGCTGCGTCAAGCCGCATGCGCGACGCTCCACTGAAGGAAAACCAGATAGCACCGGGATCCGCCTGAGGCGCCACCACCCAGTCATACTCAACCTGTTGAGCTTTACCGTAGATTACAAGGTCCACTCCGGGGAAGATCGAGTGATACTGCGCACGAGCGTAGTTCGGAACGTTGGTGTGCCAGGTGGATGGACTCACTCCCAGGTAATAATTCGTCTTTCCCGGCAGCGGCCCGACGGCCTCCACGCGCGTTTGCGGAAAGTTCATCCGTAGAGGCGCGGTGCGCGGAAAGCGCATGGTGACATCTGTGTCGGAAAGAAACAGCGAATACTCGGGCGCCGCGGCAACATAGCGGGTTGGAGCGGGCGCTTGTCCCCGATTCGGCTCGAAATGCAGCGGAATGGATAAGGCCACCGCAGCCGCGAATAGCATCACACCGACGCCCGAGCAATCCTTTGCCCAAAGCTTCGGCCAGACGGGAAGTTGGCGATGTTTCGAACCATGTGACCGGCCATTCCATGAGGTAAGATTGGGGAATGAAAACCATCCTGCTGGCCGCGACGCTGAGCGCCGCCGGCTTACACGCGCAGAGCGAGCTGGACGAGGGCCTCTGGCAGGGCTACGACGGCGAGTGGGGTCACGTGTCCCGGCAACTGGTGGCATTGGCCGAGGCGATTCCCGCGGAGAAGTTCGCGTGGCGGCCCGGGCCGGGTGTGCGCTCGGTAAGCGAAGTGTACATGCACATCGCCATGGCGAATTTCTACCTGCTGAGCGTGACCGGGCCAAAGATGCCGGACGATCTCAAGTCGACCGACATGGAAAAGACGGTCACCGCCAAGGCCGAAGTGATCGCCTGGTTGAAGCGATCGCTGGAAGCCGTCAAGACCGCGCATGCCGCAGTGAAACCCGCCGACCTGCATCGCAAGGTCAAGATAATGGGCAAGGACGCGGATGTGGACGGCATGTACCTGCGGATCATCGTGCATGCCAACGAACACATGGGGCAATTGGTGGCCTACGCGCGAATCAACGGGATTGTGCCGCCCTGGTCGCAGTAGCCAGCCGGGCGCGGGTCTATTTGGCCGAAATGACCACCAGGAAGCCGTCGCTGGCGCCGCCGCCGTAGTTGAGTTGCGTGGCGTTGGCCGAGATCGGCAGCAGCCCTTCGGTAGCGCCGGCCACGTAGGCGGTCCCATCGCTTCCCACCGCCAGCGCATAGCCGATGTTCACGTTGGTGGAGCCGATGTAGGTCGAGTAAAGGAGAGCCGCCGGGCCTACCACGCCGGGTTTCAGCTTGGTGACGAAAATGTCGATACCCTGGCCCCACGTGGGCTGCGGCGCGTTGCCGGTGGTCGGGTAATCTCCGGAAAGCGTGTATCCGGTGACGTAGATATTGCCGGCCGAGTCGCCGGCGATGGCATAACCCACCTCGGCATCGGTTCCGCCGAGGTACGTGGAGTACACCACAAAGCCCGGGACCGCCGGGTTCACCACGGAGACGAAAACATCGCCGTTGCCGTTGTAGACGCTCTGCATGGCATCGCCCGTGACCGGAAAATCGACCGACATGGTGTAGCCGGTCGCCAGCAGGTTCCCGTGGACGTCGACCGCGATGCCGCGCACTTCATCCAGGTCCGATCCCCCCCAGTAAGTGGCGTAAACCAGCGAATTGAGCCCCGATTTGGTCAGGTCCATCAGCCCGAGGACCCCGTCGACGGCTCCGGTGAGTTCCGCCTTGTACGCGCCGCCGGTAGTGGGGAAGAACCCCGACTGACTATTGATCGCGAAATAGACCTTGCCGGGCCCCGCCACCGCGATCGCCTGGCCGAAATCATCGGCCTCTCCGCCGATATACGTGGAGTACAGGAGGCCGGCGCTATTAGGATTCAACTCGGTGATAAACGCGTCGGTCGGGCCGTAACGGACACTGGCAAATGCCGAACTGGTGACCGGAAAGTCGTCGGACCCGGCCGTGCCGATGACATAGATGTTGCCGGCGCTATCCAGGGCCAAGCCGCCGATGGTGTCGTTGCCATCGGTTCCGCAGAGGTACGTGGAATACAGCAACGAAAGCGTGCCGGAGACGCTCGGATCCAGTCCGAACACGAAAGAAGCCGTGTAGCCGGCAGCGTTGGAGCCTTGAAAGGCGTTGCCGGCGATGGGGAAGTTGGTGGAAGTGGTGGATCCGCCCACCCACATGACGCCATTCGCATCGATGGCCAGGCCGGCTGGAATATCCACGCCGTTTCCGCCGATGTAGCCCAGGTACACCAGCCCGAAATTGCCGGTTTTGGAGGTGTCGACGATAGCCAGAAAGACGCTGGTCTTGCCCGGCAGCGAGGTATCGTAAGCGTTAGAGGTGTACGCCAGATCCGTGCTGGTGGTCTGCCCGATCATATACAAGAGACCGTTGGGGGCCAACTGCACGAGATTCACTTTGTCGGCCGCCGATCCACCGATGTACGTGGAGTAGACCAGGACGGGGTCGATCACCAGCTTCCGTTTGCGGTCGTACCGTTCCAGGCGGACGCCCACGGTGTTTCCGGCCAGCAGCACATAGCGGCCAGTGACAAGCTGGCGTTCCGCCGTGGCCGGGTCTTCCTGGTAGATCGCCGGACGCTGCTGGATCATGGTTCCGGCGGCGGTTTCGACGGCAAGATCGCCCACCGCAGTGATGCGCAAAGCTTCGGCGCCGCGGAATTCCAGGCGGATGGCGCTGGGATCGGCGCCGGGGGCGAGCACGAAATCGTACTCCAGGACGTTCTGCCGGCCGTAGTAAACCACGTCCACGCCGGGATAGACGGCGCGGTAGCGAACGCGCGCATAGTTGGCGATATCGGTGCGCCAGCGGTCGCGCGACCCGATGAAGTAGTTGGTGCGGGCAGCCAGCGGATCGAGTCCCTCAAGGATGGGGGCCGGATTGGAACCGGAAAGGGCGATATCCAGCCGGGGCGCGTTGGCGAAGGCCACCACCGGGCCGGACTGGGTCAGCGACAGGTTGAAGTCGCCGGAGCGAGCCCGGTAGCGGATGGAGGAATCCCATTGCCCCTGGTTGGCTTCGAACCGCAGCGGGAGGCGGTTCAGCGCGGCCTGCCCCTGACCAACCGGAAGCGGCGACGTGGAGACATGCGAAGGTCCTCCCGCCCAGATCGGCGAGACGGCGAAGATGAGGTACGCAAAGCTCGAGAGACGAACCATATGATCTGTAAGCGCCCAAAAACAGTGAACTTCTATTAAAGCACGCGACGCCCATCCGCCGCAGAGCTGAGCCGATTATTCACAGGAGAAGCCGGACGGCCACAAGCCACGCTCTCAAATTCGGCCATTTCCCCGGCGTCCGGCGAGCGCTCCGTGAAACCAGCACAGCAGGGGCCAAATCGGGTTGTTTGAAATACCCTGGGGAGGTAGAATCTGGGCATAGTGATCACCGAAGGGGGGAACTTGCCCAGGGATTTCGACTCAGGCGCCGGCCGTCCCGAGGAACAACCCGGGGCGTCAGCCGCCGTGGCCGGCCAGCGCATCTCTTCCCAACAGCGACTGGAAGCGCTGATGCGCAGTTCTCCGCTGGCCGTCATCGAGTGGGACTCCCGGCACCACGTCGTGAATTGGAGCGGCGCCGCGCCGCACATCTTCGGATGGGAGGCCTCCGAAGTGCTCGGCAAGCGCGCCGACGAGTGGCCCTTCGTCTACGAAGAGGATTGGGAACTGGTGCGGGCGGCGATGGAAGCCATGGACAGCGGCCGCACCGGCGTCAGCCGGAATCGCAACTACCGCAAGGACGGCTCGCTGATCGAATGCGAATGGTACAACTCGGTGATCCTCGATCGCAACGGAGTCTTCATGGGCGGACTCTCGCTGGTGCTCGAGACAACCGAACGCCGGCGCATGGAAGCGGCGCTGCGGGAATCCGAGGAGAAGTTCCGCTTGATCTTCGAAACGGCTCCCATCGGCATCTTCCGCTCCACGGTGGCGGGACGGTTTCTAAGCGTCAATTCGAAGCTGGCCCGCTTGTTCGGGTACGACTCACCCGAAGAGATGGTCGCCTCCGTCCACAACATCGCCGAGCAGCTCTTCGTCGACCGGCAGAAGAGAGACGCGATGATCGCCCGCGCCATGGAGCATGACGGGTTCGTTCCCGATGAAGTCGAGTACTACCGCCGGGACGGCTCGACCTTCCTGAGCATTCTCTATATCCGCGCCGTATCCGACAGCCAGGGCCGGGTCGCGTTCCTGGAGGGTTTCGTCGAAGATATCACCGAGCGCAGGCGAGCCGAGGAATCCATTCGCGAAGCCTATGACGCGCTGGAACGGAGGGTCCGCGAGCGCACCGCCGAGCTTTCCGCGGCCAACGACCGGCTGCAGGAACTGGACCGGCTGAAGTCGCAGTTTGTGGCCAGCATGAGCCATGAACTACGCACGCCCTTAAACTCGATCATCGGGTTTACGAGCCTGTTACGACAGGGCTTGAGCGGCCCGGTGAACGCCGAACAACAGAAGCAGCTCGAGATTGTCCAGGCGTCGGCCAAGCACTTGCTGACGCTCATCAACGACCTTCTGGATGTCTCGCGTATCGAGGCCGGAAGGGCCGATTTGGAGCGCGAAGTATTCGACTTCGCGGCGGTTCTCGACGAGGTCCTGCGGATTCTGAAACCGATGGCGGACCGCAAAGGATTGGAGGTGATCGCCGAGGTATCCGCGGAGGCCATTCCGATGAGGGGCGATCGAAAACGAACGCTGCAAGTGCTTTTGAACCTGGCCAACAACGCCGTCAAGTTCACCGAAAAGGGGCGCGTGCGGATCCAGGCCGCTATCCTCGGGGACAGGCTGCGGGTGGCCGTGGCGGACACCGGCATCGGCATCAAGTCCGAGCACATCGGCATGCTGTTTGAAGCGTTCCGGCAGGTGGATGGCTCCGCCAGGCGGGTTTACGAAGGCACCGGTTTGGGCTTGTATTTGTGCCGGAAGCTGCTTGGGCTGATGGGCGGCGAGATCCAGGTGGAAAGCGAATACGGCGCGGGATCGTGTTTCACTTTTACGATGCCGCTGGAACTGGCGGAGGAGCCGCCTGCGATTCGCTAAAGGAGACGCGCGGGCATGCCACTGAAGGCTGTGTTGATCGAGGACAACGAGAATAATCGCTACCTGCTAACGTTGCTGCTGCGTCACGCCGGGTTCGAGGTGGTGGCCGCGACGGATGGCAGATCCGGTATCGAGACGGTCCGCCGGGAAGCTCCTCACGTCGTTTTGCTGGACATACAGATGCCTGAAATGGATGGTTACGAGGTGGCCGCCGCGCTCAAGAACGATCCGCACCTGGCGCACATTCCGGTGGTCGGGGTGAGTTCGTTCGCCATGCCGGGCGATCGCGACAGAGCCATGCGGGCCGGCTTCGCCGGCTACATCGAGAAGCCCGTGGACCCGGAGCGGTTCGCGCAGTCCGTAATGGCGTTTTTGCAAGGGAAATAGGGGTCCCATGAGAATCCTGAGTGTCGACGACAATGCCGAGAACCGCTACCTGATCGAACGGCTGATAGGCGCGCGCGGACACGAGGTGACCAGCGCCTGCAACGGTTTGGAGGGGCTCGAAAGACTGGAAAAACAGTCTTTCGATTTGATTGTCTCCGACATCCTGATGCCCGAGATGGACGGCTTTCAGCTCTGCCACGAGGTGAAAAGCCGCGAACGCACGCGGCATATTCCATTTATCTTCTACACCGCGACATACACATCCAAACAGGATGAGGAACTCGCGTTATCGCTGGGTGCGTCGCGATTTGTCGTCAAGCCGGTGGATCCCGAAGAATTCATGGCGATCATCCAGGAGGCGATCCGCGAGGCGCAACCGGACGAGACCCCCGTTCCGGAGGCCGGGCAAAAGGGAACAATCGATTATCTGAAGGCCTATAATGCGCGCCTGGTTCATAAACTGGACCGCAAGATCGAGCAACTGGAGACCGCCAGGAACGAGCTGCAATCGTCGCTGGAAGCCAGGGATCGGGAGATCGCTCAGCGCCAGCGCGCCGAGGAGGAACTGAAGCAGACGGAAGCCGCCCTGCGGGAGAGCGAAGATCGCTTCCGCCGCGCCATCTTGGAAGCCCCGTTCCCCATCGCGATTCACGCCGAAGGCGGCCGGATCCTGCAGTGGAATCGAGCCTGGCTGACGCAGTCGGGATACGCCGCGGAAGATCTACGCAGCATGCACGACTGGATGGAGAAGGCGTGCCCCGGCTGCGGGCCGGAGGTGACCGGGGGACTCTATGCGCTGGAAGGCCCGACGGACCGGTGCGAGATTCCCATACGGACGGCATCCGGCAAGTCTCGGACTTGGGTATTCACCTCCGCTCCGCTCGGCCCCATGCCCGACGGAAGCCGCACCGTAATCACCATGGCCGTGGACGTAACCGAGCATCGCAGCCTGGAGCGGCAACTGGCACAGGCGCAGAAGATGGAGGCCATCGGCCAGTTGGCGGGAGGCGTGGCCCACGACTTCAACAACTTGCTGACCGTGATTTCGGGCTACTCCGACCTGTTGCTGCCTTCGCTTTCCGAGATCGATCCGGCCGCGCAGCAAGTCAAGGAGATCGCCCAGGCGGCCGGCCGCGCTGCGGCCCTCACCCGCCAATTGCTGGCATTCAGCCGGAAGCAGGTCCTGGAACTTACGAATGTCGACATCAACTCCGTCATCCGCGAGGCGGAGAGTATGTTGCGCCGCCTGATCGGCGAAGACGTGGAGGTTCGAATCGCCTGCGCCGGCGAGGAGATGCGGGCGCTGGTCGATACCGGGCAACTGGTGCAGGTCCTCATGAACCTGGCGGTGAACGCGCGGGATGCCATGCCCAAAGGCGGTGTCCTGACCATCGAGACGGCTGCCGCCGACTTCGGGCCCGAGTACGCGCATACGCATCCGGCCGGGGCCGTCGGCCGGTACGTGCAGTTGACCATCCGCGACACCGGAGTCGGCATGGATCGGACCACTCTGGCGCACATTTTCGAGCCGTTCTTCACCACCAAGGGTCCCGGTGCGGGCACCGGCTTGGGGCTTTCCACGGTCTACGGCATCGTGAAGCAGAGCAGCGGCCATATCCTGGTGGAGAGCGAGCCCGGATGCGGGACCACGTTCCGTATCTGTTTCCCGCGTGTTTTCGCGCGTCCCGAGCCCGCGGCCGCGCGAAAGGCCACGGCTCCGGCCCTGGGAAACGAAACCGTGCTCCTGGTGGAAGACGAACCCTCGTTACGAAACCTGGCGCGGGAGATCTTGCGGCGCGCCGGCTACCAGGTGATCGTCGCGGCCAACGGCCCTGAAGCCTTGCTGGCGTGCGAAAAGAGCCGCGGCGAGATCGCGCTGGTGATCACGGACCTGGTCATGCCGGGGATGAGCGGACAGGATTTGACGCAACGCCTGGCGTTGATGCACCCGGAAATGAAAGTTCTGTTCATGTCCGGCTATAGCAGCCACGCCGCTCTGGCCGGTGGCGTTTCCCAGTGCCCCGATCAGTTCATCCGCAAGCCATTCACGCCGCGCGATCTTACGGAAAAGGTCCGCAGCGTTCTGGATCGAAGGTGAGTGGCGGCGCAGGCGAATCGCCCGCCAGGGTCAAGCAGTCTTTCCGATCATTATTAGCGCGGAGATCGCAACTGCGCCACGGCTTCCTTCGCCTTTTCCAGCAGCAGGCCGTGCTCGCCCCCGGCGCCGACGAAGCGCATGCCACGATCGATCCACGCTTTGGCCATGGCGACGGTGCGCACCTGGATGCCGGGGACCACGCCATGCCGGTTGCACTTCTCGATCAGGCGCTCGACCGTGGAGATCAGCGTGGGGTGTTCGAACTGGCCGGCGACGCCGAGCGAGATGGAGAGATCGGCCGGACCGACCATGGCGATATCCACGCCCTTCAGGGAGAGCAGATCGTCGGCGCGGTCCATGGCCGTCTGGGTTTCGAACTGCACCACGGCCAGGGTGTTGCGATTCTGGTGCTCGATGATCTCGCCAAAGCTGCGCGCTTCGTAACCGATCATGGTGGGATTGACCCCGTAGCCGCGCTTGCCTTGGGGCGGAAAGCGCAACCAGCTCAGGGCTTCCTCCAGAATGCGCGGATCTTCCACGCGCGGCAGGATGATGCCCTGGGCGCCGGCATCGAGCAGGCGCGCCACCAGCGAGTAGAGCAATTCCGCCACGCGGACAATCGGCGTGATGCCGGAGCCGTTGGCCGCCACGATCATGTCGTGGGTGGTCTCCAGATCGAACGATCCGTGCTCCAGATCGATGAAGACGTAGTCGAAGCCCGCGGCCGCGAAGGTCCGCACGATTTCCGGGGACCGGTAGACTTGCAGCGCGCATCCCAGCGCCGTCCCGCCCTTCGACAACTTCTCTCGCGTTAGGTTCACTTGCATGGATATGTGCTCCTGTATTTCGGTGACAGGCTACGCAATCCCCAATCTCGGCCCAACTTGGCCTGGATTCGCGCCGGTGCGAAGACACCATGCTAGCAGGTGGCGCCGGGGGTGCGGCGGCTTATCGATCGATCACTGCGCCAGCAGGATTCGCAACGACTGGAGCTGCCGCACCCAGCGGGCGTTGCGCTTCTCCCCGGGCACCACCAGCGCGAACGGGCCCTCGCTTTCCGCGAGATCCTTGCCATCCCGCTTGAAGACCACGTAAACGGTCTTCTCGGCGATGGAGGGGTCGAGTTCCGCCCAGGAAAAAACCGCCCGATAGCCGTCCGCGGCATCCGCCACCAGGTAGTACGCCGCGGCGGTTTTGTGAAACTTATCGCCCACCGGCCGGTCCACCTGGGCCAGCACGTCGGAGAGGAGCACGCCCTGGTATTCCACCGGTGTTCCGTGGTCGCTGGTCTTCACCGTCTGTTGGGGAAGTTTGGCCAAGGTGACTTCCACGAAGGGAACCGTCTTACCGCCGATGCCGGCAACCTTGAGCACGGGCGGGACAATGTCCGGTGGAAACGCCGGGGGCCTCGCAAAGCCTCGCGGCTGTTGCTGCGCCGGAAGCGCTGTCGCGGCGAACAACCAAACCGCCGCCATCGAGATTCCGATTGCTGGCTTCATAGTCACTCCTTCAGGCATTGTACGCCGCCGCCCTCAGGGAAGCTTCACCGCTGCCTTCAGCGGCAGGGTGCGCGAGGACGCGCCCACCATCACCGTATAGTCGCCGGGCACGACTTCCCAGCCGTCCTTGGCCACATTGAATACCGAAAGGTGGAACGGGTCGATCTCGAGGCTTACCGTCTTGCTCTGGCCCGCGGCCAGGTCCACTCGCTCCCACGCCACCAGCCGCTTGGGCGGTTCGTTGGTGGCGGCGGGCAGCGACACGTAGACCTGCGCAATCTCCGTCCCCGCGCGCTGGCCGGTGTTCTGCAGCGTGAAGCTCACCGACACCGCCTTGCCGGCAACCGTCGTCTTCAACCCGGCGTAGGCGAAGGTGGTGTACGAGAGACCGTGCCCGAACGGAACCAGCGGCGTCTTGTTCTCCGCGTCGAACCACTTGTAGCCGACCTTCAAGCCCTCGGTGTAATTTATGTCGAAGGGTGGCAATTGGTCGCGTCCATCGGCCGCGGGCGGGGCGCCGGGCGCGGCCGGCGGCCCGAAGACCTTATCGTGCGGCAGGTCGGCATCGCTCCTGGCGAACGACACCACCGTTTTCGCCGACGGGTTCACATCGCCAAAGAGAATGTTGGCGATGGCTTCGCCGCCGCGGATTCCCGGATACCAGGCTTCCAGCACCGCGCCGGCCTGGTCCATCCACGGCATGGCCACTGGCCCGCCGGTCTCGAGCACCACGATGGTGTGCGGATTGGCCGCCGCCACCGCGCTCACCAGCGCATTCTGGTTGCCGGGCAGCGCCAGGCTGGCCACGTCGCGCCCTTCGCTGGTCGGTTGACTGCAGAAGACAATGGCGATTTCCGATGCCTTGGCCAGTGCCGCGGCCGCCGCCACGTCCGCTCCGTCGTTGTACTCCACCTTGGCGCGCACCGCTTTCGCGCGGACCGCCTTCAGTGGCGAAGAGGGATAATACGTCGGCCCACCGGGGCCTGCCGCGGGCGCGGCCACCGCACTGCCGCCCGGCGGGTTGACCTGCGCCGATCCTCCGCCCGAGGGCACTCCCACGTCGGCATGCGACCCGATCACCGCGATCGATTTCACCGCCGCGGCGCTCAACGGCAATTGTCCGCCGACGTTTTTCAGCAGCACGATGCTCTCTTCGGCGAAGCGCTCGGCCGCGTCCAGGCCGCCAAACACATCCACCACCTCCTGCCGCGCCACCGGCCTGTCAATCAGTCCCACGGCGAATTCCGAGCGCAGGATACGGTGCACCATGTCGTCGATGCGCGCCATGGGGACAACGCCCGTTTCCACCGCCTTCTTCAGCGCGTCGCCGAAAAAGGCGCTTCCGGGCATCTCGATATCCAGCCCGGCCAGCGCCGCCTTCGCCGTGCTGTGCGTCGCGCCCCAATCCGAAAGCACGAACCCCTTGTGACCCCACGCCTTCTTGAGGACGTCGTTCAACAGGTAGCTGTTCTCGCAGGCGTAATCCCCGTTGAGCTTGTTGTAAGAGCACATCACCCCGGCCGGATCCGCGTCGCGCACCGCGATCTCAAACGCCAGCAGGTCGGATTCCCGCATGGCGCGCTTGTCCGGCAGGACCACGTTGCCGATCTGGCGGCCGGTCTCCTGGTCGTTGAACGCGTAATGCTTCACGTCGCCCAGGATGCCCTGAGCCTGCAGCCCTTTCATGTGCTGTCCGTCCAGATGGCCGGCCAGGATCGGGTCCTCGCCCAGGTACTCGAAGTTGCGCCCGTTGCGCGGCTCGCGCGTGATGTTGGCGCCGCCGCCCAGCGACATATTGTATCCCTGGTCGCGCAATTCCTTGCCGATCAGCGCGCCGTATTCGTAGGCCGCTTTCAAATCCCAACTGCAGGCCAGGCCGATGGTGGAAGGCAACGCCGTGGAATAGCGGCTGCGCGCCGCGCCCAGCGTGACGCCCACCGCCGCATCGGCCATCTGCAGGTCGGGAATCCCCAACCGCGAAATTCCGGGGATGAACCCCGCACCGCCGTTCGACCGCTTGGCCGTCAGCCGCTCAGTGAGCTCTGCCACTGTGGGAGGCGCCGGAGGCGTCGCGCTCGCCTGGGCGCCGCGTCCGCGTCCCCCGCCGCCCGACGGTCCGCCGTGCAGCAGTTGGATCTTCTCGTCGAGGGTCATCTCCCGCATCACCAGGTCGGCCCGCTGGTCGGGCGATAGCGACTGGTTGTCCCATGGCTTGGGAGCCGCTTGGGGAGCCTGTCCCGGTCCCCGTCCTTGTGCCCTGGCGGGCACCGCGCCGGCAAGGATCGCAAGCGCGATCCCCAGCCTCAACACTCCGCGAAGCATTGTCGTGTGCTGCAAGTTTAGATCCTCCCGCTGAACGGACATGGTACTTCCCAGCCTCGCGATGTGCAATCGAGGACCGGGCGGCACCGGTAAGCACCACCTAACGGTTGGTCTTAGCGCCGGCGGGGGAGTATAGTAGATCCGGAGGTAAAACTCTCGTGCTCGACAAGACGGCCGACCTCGCCGGCCCCGGCATTGGAAACTACGAGGAACTGGAACAAATCCTGCCTCAGGATTACCAATCCCTGCTGACTCCCAGGGAGACTCAAAAGGCCATTTTCGCGGCCAAAAACTTCATTGAAGACCGCTTGTGCAAGGCGCTCAACCTGATGATGGTGACGGTTCCCTTGATCGTGGACAGGGAGAGCGGCGTCAACGATTATCTCGACCGCGACGGCTCGCGGTTGCCCATTCAGTTCCATATCTCCAACGACCACGACCAGCACCCCATCGACGCCCAGATTGTGCAGGCGGCCACCAAGTGGAAGCGCGTGGCGCTGGCGCGCTTCGGCATGCAGCCGGGCGAAGGCCTGTGCACGGACATGCGCGCGGTCCGCAAGGATTACTTCCTGGACCACGACCACAGCGTCTACGTGGACCAATGGGACTGGGAAAAGGCCATGCACCATTACGAGCGCGATCTCGACTACCTCAAGCGGACGGTGGAAGCCATCTGGCGGGTGCTGGTGGATGCCGAGGAATACGTGCAGGATCTCTTCCCGCAGCTCAAAAACCCCAAGTATCCGAACCTCCCGCGCAAGCTGGCCTTCCTGCACGCCGAAGATATCCTGGACATGTATCCCTACCTGCCGCGCAAGCGGCGCGAGACCGCCATCCTGCAGGAATGCCCGGCGGTCTTCATCATCGGCATCGGCTGGACGCTGAAGGACGGCTATCCGCACGAGATGCGCGCCGCCGATTACGACGACTGGGTCACGGAAACCCGTTCCGCCAACGGGCGCCCGTGTCACGGCTTGAACGGCGACATCCTGGTGTGGAATCCCGTCACGAAGCGCCGCCACGAGCTGACGTCGATGGGGATCCGCGTGAATGCCGAGACGCTGCGGAAGCAACTGGAGCTGACCGGCCAGTTGGATTTCCTGAAATTCCCGTACCACCAGGCGATCGTGAACCACGAGATCCCGCTCTCCATCGGCGGGGGCATCGGCCAGTCGCGGACGCTGATGATGCTGCTGCGCAAGGCGCATCTCGGCGAAGTCACGGTGAGCGTGTGGCCCAAGGTGCTGAAAGAAATGTGCGCGGAGAAGAACATTCACGTGCTGTGAGGGCGAGGGGTTGCGTGGGGCAGGTTGCCAACCTACTTTTTCGCCGCGGAGGCCGAGTGCGGGGCGCCCCCTGGGCCGGACCGCAGGAGATCATCCTGCCCCACATAGCGCGCCGCGAGATTGGTCGATGGTACGATGGAGCACTCGTAGACTGATTATGCCGTCTCGCCAACCCAAATCGGCGGGTTTTGCGGTGTGCCTTCGCAATGAGGGGTTCACCGCCTCTCTTGAAGTCCGCAAGCTATATCCAGTACTGACGGACCCCACAGCCGCGGCAAACGATCTCATCCAGGTAATCGATGAATCGGGTGAAGACTATATGTACCCGGCGAATTTGTTCCGGCAAGTTTCACTGCCCGCCGACCTCCAACGCGCCTTGCGGCTGGCCTCCTGGACTGCCCCTGCTTCCACCCCAGTATCTTCTCCCGCAACCCCGCCGCGTCGAAGCCGGCGCGATGGTAGATCTCCGGCGGCTTGCCGGACCGCGAGAACTCGTCCGTTCCGAAGGCCCGCCAGCCTCTAAAACTGGCCGCCCCGCAGGAACTCCAGGAATTCGCGTTCCAGATCCGGCAGGGTCTTGCCGTAGGCCGCGATCCACGCGGCCGGGCTTCCGCCGCCCTGGTACGCGGCCTTCAACTTCCGCAACGAGTACTTGTCGATCAGGAATTGCACGAACGACCCGGCGGCCGGATAGGCCACCGCGGTTCTGGCGTCGGAGCCAATCTGGATCTTGGCCATCTCCTCCAGAGGAAATAGCTTGCCGGCGCGTAGATTCGCGAGCGTCTCGCGGTGGTTCTTGACCTTGTCGGTGGCCATCGCCTCGGCATACTTGCCGATCCCTTCGGACAGAAACGAACTCGACCCGCCCCAGTTCTGTCCGATCAGCGCGTGGGCAGTCTCATGCGCCGCCAACCCAAAGTCGGGCTTCTGGCCGTCGTACACCATGAACATGCCCGCATCGCCGCTCAGTCCCTTTCCCCAGTGGTGCAGGAAAAACAGCTTGGAATCGAAGTCGGCGAAGTAAGCGGTGAAGACCTTCTTCCAGCGCGGCTCCGTTTCGCGAAACAGATCCAGGTCGAACTGGACGGCCTTCTCACCGGTCTCGGCCAGAGCCGCGGCATCGTCTTGAGCGATGCCCCGTGGTTCAAACGCGAAGGTGAAGTTGGCTGTCTCGATCATCCGGAATTTTCCGTCGATCCGCAGGTCGAGCTTCGCGATCAGCATCTCCGGGCGCACGCGGCGATCGGTTTCCCAAGTCCGGAAAAGCTGGTCGGCGTCACGGCCCGCGCTCGCCAGGATCATGGCCGCGTCGCGCTTGCCGATAGCAATCACCGGAATCTCCGGGATGCGCTCCGGCGCCTCCTCGCGGAACCGGGGAAACGGATGATCTTCGCGCACCGAAAAGAGCACGACACCCGCCGCTTTGCGGCCAACCGCTTCGCGGACCCGCTCTTCCAGAGACGCCCCGTTCCCATCCGGAAAATCGTAGCCCAGCAGGACTACCGTCCCCGCCACATTCAGGATGCCATAGGCCTCGGCCCCGGCGCCATTCCCGGCGAAAGCAATCGGCGCCTTGAGCCGGATGTCTTGGGTGTAGCGTTGGGTGCCGCACGGCGCGCCTTTCGCGTTCACCACTGGCAGAAACGGGATCTTGTGGCGGGACCCTCCATCCAGATAGACGTGGCACTCGGCGAAAGACAGGTCCGTTCCGGGATCCGCCAGGTAGCTCAGGTTCGGCCCCTGAGCTACCAACGCCGGCGCCAGGAAACCGAGCAGCGCCACCTGGGCTTTCATGTTGTTCCTCAGAGTAGACGCGGGCGGAGGTCAGTCGTCTCGCTACTTCCGCCCCAGTATCTTCTCCCGCAGCCCCGCCGCGTCGAAGCCGGCATGATGGTAGATCTCCGGCGGTTTGCCCGAGCGCGAGAACTCGTCCATTCCGAAGGCGCGACTGGCGGCATCGGCGGGCAGCAGGAACGGATACAGGAAGCCCTTCCATCCGTTGTGCAGCGCCACCACGTATGGCCGTTCCTCGTCGGCCAGAATCTCCCGCGCTTTCCGCGGATCCTTCTGCCGCAGCTCTTCATATAGTTGCGGCGAGGTGACGGCGACAATCTTCACGTCGCGGGTCTCCTCGATCTCCGGCAGAATCTCCAGCGTGTTGGCCAGCACCTGTCCGCCCGCGATCGCCAGCACCAGCTTCGGCTTGCCATCGCCGCGGAACGGTTGGTAGACGTACGCACCGTTGCGGGCTGCGCGCGCCGGCGGCACGCCGTTGCCGCGACGCAGCACCGGGATGCCCGGGCGCACCACCGAAAACGCCACCGGTTCCTGGCGCTCGGCCGCCAGGAACAGCATCTCCACGGCTTCATTGGCGTCCAGCGGTTTGAATACCTTAATCCCCGGATACGCCCCGAACAGCGACATCCAGAACAGGCCATGGTGCGTCGGACCGTCTTCCCCGGTCTCCGGCCCATCGTGCGCGGCCAGCAGAATGAAGAACGCACTGGCCCGCGGATTCACCGCGCTGTTGATCAGCGTCATGCGCACGGGGTTGGACATCAGCGGACCAAACACGCCGTAGGTCGCGAACGCGGTCATGGGGCGGAATCCGCCGGGCAGCGTGTCCTGCGCCATGGCGCAGCTCATGCCCGACATGTTCTGCTCGGCGATCCCGAAGCGGATGCCGCGCCCGCGGGGGTTCTCGGGCGTCACGATGCCGTACACTTTCTCCGCCTTGCCGGTGAGGATGGACTTCATCAGGTCGCCGGCGCCCACATAGAAGAACCCGGTCTGCCGCATGGCCCACGCAAACCAGGCCTCGCTGGCTTTGCGCGTGGGAACCGATTCGCCTTCGGCGAACACCAGCTCGGGCGGCAACGGGTCCGGCCGAACGATCGACCGGTAGTCCTGCATGGGCCGATCCGGCAGGGCAGCTCGCATGCGGTGCACCAGCTCCGCTTCCGGTTCCAGCTTCTCTGCCGCCGCCTGCAGCCGGGCGGCCAGGTAGTCGCACTCGGCATCGCCCAACCCGGAGGCGATCACCGCCAGGTCGGCGGCCACGTCGCCGTCCTTTCCGGGAATCTCGAACCCGAGTTTCCGCACCGCCGCCACGTACTCGTCGTGCGCCAGCGGTGTTCCGTGAGAGTCCCCGGTGCCTTCCAGCTTGCCGTATCCCAGGCCTTTGGTGGTGTGACAGATCACCACCGTGGGACGCGCCGCGCCGAAGCCGCCGCTCGCCAAGCGGTAGGCTACGGCGAGTTCCCGCGGATTGTGCCCGCCGGCTTCGATCACGTTCCAGCCGTGCGCGAACCAGTGGTTGAGGTACGGCGAGGGCAAGGCTTCGAAGATCGGGCCGTCGATGCCGAAGGTGTTGTAGTCCAGGGTGACGATGAGGTTGCGCACGCCCAGCGCCGCGGCCACGTTGCGCGCTTCGTAGCTCATGCCCTCCTCGGTTTCGGCGTCGCCCGCGATCACGAACGCCTTGGTCGCGAGGCCGCATCCGCGATGCAGCACCGCGAAGCCCAGCCCCGCCGAGAATCCGTGGCCCGACGACCCGGTGGATGTGTCCGCAAGCGCGTATTGCGACTCCACGTGCCCGCTCGGGCCGCCCCAGCGGCGGAAGCGCGCCAGTTGCTCGGGATACACCGCGGCGCCCGCGTCGGCCTCGTCCAGGCGGACGCCCTTGCGCCGCAGGGTCTCATAGATCACGGCCAGCAGCGGGTGAAACAGCGGCGTGGTGTGTCCCGCCGACCAGACCAGCCGGTCCCGTCCGGGATGCTTGGGATGCACCGCGTCGAAGGCCAGCACGCCGCTGGTCAACAAGGTCAGCACCTGTTCGGCTTTGGAGGTCGAGCCTCCGGGATGCCCGCTCTTGGCGCCGTCGACGGCGGCAAAGCCCAGGGCGCGCACCACGCGGCACAGGTTCGCGATCCTGGTTTCGTCGATTTCTGGCAGCGGTTCCAGCGGTAGTTCTCTGAGGTTGAGGTACGCTCCTCCCTCGGCGCGGTATTGGAAGCGTTCCGGCTGGCTCTCGGCCAGCGCGGCCAGCCCTTGGGGATTCAGCAGGTTCAGTGCGGCGGTGGTGACGGACATGGTCAAGCCTCCCACGAATTTCGGAGTGCGGCTACCGGTATTTTATATCGTTTTATCTTGAGTTTGGCTGATTCAGCACAGGGCGGAGCACGTCCTTGAACTGGTTCCGCAATCCGCTGAACGCCCGGTTTCCCGATTAATGCATCTCGCCGGCGCGCGGCGCCTCCGTGGCCGCGGTCACAAAGGCCGGGTCGATGGCTGCCTGAACAACTCGCTGAAACGCGTCCCAATCGCAAGGCCAGCCCTCCGCGGCGGTACTGCAACCGGGTATGAAGATGGGCGCCTTGGCCGGCGGCGTCTGCAAACTAAGGGGCGTCGCGAAGCGCAGTTGATCCAGGGTCTGAGCCCGAAGATACGCGCGGACGGTGCGCTTTCCACTGGGCGTGTCGCGCCAGATTTCGAACACGAGGGCGCCTCCCGGCGGCCGGCAATTGGGCGCGTAATCGGCGAGCAACCACGATATTCCCAACATCCCGGCGATGTAGGAGACGTCGGAATCGTGCCCCAGCAGGTACAATCCGCGGCCGCCGGGTTTGCCGAGGGCGCCTTCCACGGCCTCGCCGCGAACGGCCTGCTGCATGGATCGCAGCATGTGGCTCAGGAGATTCGACCCGTGCACCCGGGCGAGGTAAGGGGTGCGCGACTCCAGATCGATGTAGGCTTCCTGCAGGAACATCAACTCGCGCACCTTGGCCTTGTCCAAGCGGCCCCAGCCGAGGTCGCGATCCTTCATGCCGTCGGCATACTCCATTTGAAAAGTCTCCGCGAGGGTGGATGCGGTGTGCATCGGTCCCTCCAACTCCGCCGAACGGCCCGGCTGTACGCGCACCGTGCTGGTCTGTACCAGGAGCGATTGCTTGGGGGCTTTTCCGGGCGGGCAATTCTTGCCCGGGTCGCATCCCAGCAGCACGCGCTCCATGGCTTCGAACTTGTCGCGGTACACCGCGTCCAGCGTCTCCGGGTGGCCGCCAATCCTGCCCAGAAGCGCGGCCTCCGCCAATGCCGAATCCGGCTTCAGCAGCGACGTGGGCGAGAAGAGCGGGTCGCTTTTGCCCGCGGGCACGGCGCCAATGGCGACCGGGCAGCCGGGAAAAATGCCGGCGGCGAGCCAGCGGCCGCTCTCTATGTCGCGCGGCATGGTGTCCGACCAGAAGTAGAAACGGTTGGCCTCGTCACACCCCTGCGCTCCGATGAGCCCCGCGCGGGTGAGGTATGCGCGGTCGTACTCGCCCAGGAGCTTCATCTGGACGCGGCCGCGCGGGGTGAGTTCTCCGGTGGCCACGTCCCACTTCGGCCATGGCTCCAGGGAGTATTCGTTCAGGCGCTCGTTGGACATCGTCGACGTGCGCACGCCGTGGCGGTTCATCACGGTGATGTACTCGAGCTTGGCCGTGGCCGGCGGCGGCGTCTGCGCGCAAGCAGCGGCGAGGAGACAGCACAAGCCCACCTGGACCAGGCAGAGAGAGCGGAGGGGAGTCATAACCTATCCATGGTAATCCGCCGCGGACCGGCAGACCGAATCGCTAGACCGCGGCGAGGGCCTCCCAGCGTACCGAGACCCGCTTAATCCGCTCGATCGCTTCCAAGATATTGGAAAGCGAGTTGGCATAGCTGAAGCGGACGTAGCCTTCGCCATACTGGCCGAAGCACCCGCCATTCACGCCCGCCACGCCGCCTTCCTGAAGCAGAAGGTCCGCCAGTTCCTTGGATTTCATCCCGGTTCCGGTCACATTGGCCAAGGCATAGAACGCACCCGAGGGGATGGCGCAGCGGAAGCCCGGAATCTCATTCAGACCTTTGCAGATGGTGTCGCGGCGGCGGCGGAATTCGGCCACCATGGCCGCTACCGAGTCCTGGGGGCCGGTGAGAGCCGCGATGCCGGCGCGTTGCGTAAAGCTGGCCGTGCACGAATTCGAATTCACCATCAGTTTGGTGACGGCGTCCACCAGCCAGGTGGGCATGACCCCGTATCCCAGCCGCCAGCCGGTCATGGCGTAGGCCTTGGAGAAACCGTCCAGGATGATGGTCTTCTCGAGCATGCCGGGGAAACGCGTGATGGAGACGGGAGGCTCGTCCGTGTAGACGATTTGCGAATAGATTTCGTCGCTCATCACAACCACGTCGCGGTCGCGTAGCATCTCGGCGATGCGGGCGAGGTCTTCCGGCGGAATCGTTCCTCCGGTGGGATTCTGGGGCGAATTCAGAATCACCACTTTGGTTTTCGGGGTGAGGCGATCGCGGAACAGATTGAGATCGAAAGAGAACCCACGCTTTTCCTCCAACGGAACCGGGATTGGTTCGGCGCCCAGAAACCGGATCATGGATTCGTAGATGGGGAACCCCGGATTGGGGTAGATCACCTCGTCGCCGGGTTCCAGCAACGCCAGCAAGGTGAAGAAAATGATGGGCTTGCCACCCGGCACAACTGAAACGTGCTGCGGTCCCACGGCGATTCCACGAGTCCGTGAAACGTATGCCGCGATGGCTTCCCGCAATTCCGGCAGCCCCGCGGTCGGCCCGTAGTGCGTCCAGCCTTCGTCGAGGGCCCGATTTGCGGCTTCGACTATGTGCGGAGGCGTGGGAAAGTCGGGTTCGCCGAGTTCCAGGTGGATCACGCTTCGTCCTTGCGCTTCCAGTGCGCGGGCGCGCGTCAGGACGTCAAAGGCGTTTTCGACGCCGAGCCGGCTCATCGATCTTGCGAGTTTCATGGCAATGCCCATCCGCCACCCCCGCGGCCAATCTGTCCGCCGGGGCGTCTGGGACAAGTAGTAGCGCACGCGCAATCCGAAAGTCTTTCGTGATCGCAACCGTTTTTCCGAATGGCAACAAGGGGAGTCGTATTGATCTGAGATCCGCCAGCGGATAGAATGGCTACCAGTAGCGGGGGCGTCAAACACGGTTTGGCGCGGGGGACCGTATGGTGGAGAAGAGCGGCGAGTTGGTCACGATCCAGGGCGCCGTCCAACGCAAAGCCGAGGTCGCCGACATCGTGATGACGGAAACCTGGTACCGTCCCAACACCAGACTGAGTCCTCACACGCACGAGCATGGTTGTTTTGGATTCATTCTGGAGGGCGAATACGTGGAGGGTTTTTGGCCCCTCGAATTCGTCTGCCACCCCCGCATGGTAGTGTTCCGCCCGCCGCTGATCGAACACCGGAATGCCATTGGGGACCAGGGGGCGCGTGCCTTGTTCCTGGAGGTCTCGGACCGGTGGCTGAATCACGTAAGGGAGTACTCGCCCATTCTCGTCCGGCCCAGCGTCTTGCAGTCCGGCCACATTAGCGCTTTGGCGGCAGCCCTATGCCGCCAATGGACCGAGAGGCCTGGCGGCGCCCAGCTTGCCATTGAAGGGCTGCTTTACGAAGTCGCCGCCGAGTTGTGCCGCCAGGAGACGGAACTGCCCGAACGCCGGCCCAGGTGGCTCGATAACGTGGTGGAGTTGATGCGCGCGAGATTCAACGAACCGCTGCGGTTGTCCGATATCGCGCGCGAAGTTGGTTTCCACCCGGTGCACGTGGCGCGTGTGTTCCGGCGCCACTGCGGCATGGCGATATCGGACTTTATCCGGCAACTCCGTGTGGATTACGCGCGGGAGCGGCTGCGGCGCACGGACATGCCGCTGGTCGATATCGGGCTGAGCGCCGGGTTTCCCTCACAGGCCCACTTCTCGACCACGTTCAAGCGCGAAACCGGTCTCACGCCGGGTCAGTACCGCCGCGCCAATGGCGCAAACCGCTGACGATTGGTACCGGATTGCGCCAGGCGGCTCCCAGGTCGAAGAGCCCGGCGGTTGGGCCTTGTCGGGCTCGGGAGCGGAAATCGTGCTAAGACGCCGAACCTCCGTGCGGCGGGCCGCCGCGTGCGATACGTAATACCTGGCTCCCCGATGAAGGAAGGTCGCAGTCCGTCCCGGCCGCGCGGTCCCGATATGCCACGCCCCGCGGAGTCCGGCGGCCAAGGGCGACCAGCAGGATGCCGTCCGGCACCGCATCTTCGTCCGCGGCTCCCGGCTCTTTGGAGCGCGCCCCGGGTCGCGCGCCGATGCCGATGGCCGATGGCTATTCGGCCCGCTATACTTTTTCCGGCACCACGAACGGCGTGCGATACTGGCGCGTCAGCAGCTCATTGGCCTGCTTGTCGTCCTTGCACGTCATGGTAGCCGCGTCGAAATGCAGCGTCCGGCCGACGCGATACGAAACGTTGGCCAAGTGCACCAGCACGCTCGACATGGCGCCTTCCTCCACTTCGGAGTTCAGCGACTCGCGCTTGCGGCTGCGCACCGCTTCGATGAAGTTCAGGAAATGGTCGCCGCCCTTGTTGTCCGAAGGTCCGGGTTCTCCCGCCTTGCCGATCCACGACTTGTAAGAGCTATAGCTGTCCACCGCCAGGTATCCCTTCGACCCGTAGAAGAGGTTGCCGATGCGGTCGGAGCTGGGACCGCCCGGCCCACGTCCGCCGCGTCCGCCGAGTCCGCCGGGTCCGCCCTCGCCGCCGCCCCGCCGGCCGGCTCCCGCTTCACGCTGCGGCGCATCCTCCGGATCCACCTGCGGCGGCCCGATGCGCGGCGCTCCGATCGACGCTTCGCCATTGGTCATCCAGTGGCGCACCTCGAACTCCATCATCTTGCGCTTGCCGTTGTCGTCGAACTCGAAGGCGCAGTTGAGCACGTTGGGGGTTTCCTGGTCGTCGTCGAACATATAGTGCCCGCCGATGGCGCTCACCTTCACCGGGTACTTCACGCCCAATCCCCAGCGCGCCACGTCCACCTGGTGGATGCCCTGGTTACCCAGGTCGCCGTTACCGTAATCCCAGAACCAGTGCCAGTTGTAGTGGAAGCGGTTCATGGTGAAATCGCGCTTGGGCGCCGGACCGGTCCACAGATCGTAGTCCACCCCGGCGGGCACCGGTGAAACCGGCGTATGGCCGATGGTGTCGCGCCACTTGTAGCACAGACCGCGCGACAGGTAGACTTCGCCGATCAAACCGTCGCGCATCTTCTGCATGGCGTCCTGCACCGCCAGCGACGAGCGGATCTGGCTGCCGTGCTGCACCATGCGGTTGTATTTGCGCGCCGCCGCTACAATCTGCTTCGATTCAAAAACGTTATACGAGCACGGCTTTTCCACGTACACGTCCTTGCCCGCCTGGCATCCCCAGATGGTCATGAGCGTGTGCCATTGGTTGGGCGTGGCGATGGAAATGGCGTCGATCGATTTGTCGTCCAAAATCTTGCGGAAGTCGATGTACCCGGCCGGCCGCTTGCCCTGATTGGGGTTCTTCTCCACCAGGGAAAGACCGAAGTCCAGGTGGGTCTGATCGACATCGGCGACCGCGGCAATCTCCACCTTGTCCAGCCTTCCAAAGCTGTCCAGGTGGTTCCTGCCGCGTCCGCCCAACCGTGCGCCTTTGCCGCCCACGCCGATCACCGCGATTCGCACGGTATCGTTGGGACTTCCGAATACGCTCTGCGCCGCGGTCAGCGCCGCCGCCGAACTCACCAGAAAATGCCGTCGTTGCATGACTGCTCCTTGGGACTGAATTCCGAAGCCGGTAACCCGGCTCATGTAACGATGAATCCCCCGAACTGAAGGTTACGCTATCACGTTTTGCGGCATCCCCGCCACATAAGCGCTGATATTCTCAACAGCCAGGTCCATCAGCCGCGACCGCGCTTCCCGCGTGGCCCAGGCGATGTGTGGAGTGATCAGGCAGTTCCGCGCCGACAGCAGCGGATTGCTTTCCGCCGGAGGCTCCACGGAGAGAACGTCCAGCCCGGCGCCGGCGATCCGTCCGGCGTTCAGCGCGTCGGCCAGATCCTGATCCACCACCAGCGGTCCGCGCGACGTGTTCATCAGAAATGCCGTGGATTTCATCCACGCGAGCGACCGCGCGCCGATCATGCCGCGGGTCTCGGGGAACAGCGGCGAGTGCAGGCTCACCACGTCGCTCTCGCGCAGCACCTGCTCTACGCCGGCCCAGCGGAATCCGGCCCACGACGGCGGGTCGCCCTGCCAGGTATCGTGGGCCATGACCCGCATGCCCAGGGCGTCGGCGATGCGGCCGGTCTGCCGGCCGATGCGCCCGAACCCGATAATCCCCATGGTCTTGCCGGCCAGTTCCACCAGCGGCGATTTCCAAAAGCACCAGTCGGGGTGACGGGTCCACTCGCCCGCGCGAACCGCGTCGGCGTGCAGCCGCACGTTGTGGCACAACTCCAGCAGCAGCGCGAACACGAATTGCGCCACCGAGGCGGTGCCATAGATGGGGATATTGGTCACCACGATTCCGAGTTCCCTGGCGACACCCACATCCACGATGTCGTACCCGGTGGCCAGTACGCCGACGTACTTCAGGCCGGGCAGTTGGCGCAGGGTTTCCGCGCTCAGCGGCGTCTTATTGACGAGCACGATGGTCGCGCCCGCAGCCCGCGCGGCCGCTTCGGAGGCAGGGGTTCGATCGAATACCTGCACTTCGCCGAAGTGAGCGAGCGCGTCCCAAGAGAGGTCGCCGGGGTTTAGGGCGTACCCGTCCAGTACGGTGATTTTCATTGCGGTTCCCTGTTGTGGAGTGATGCTGTCAATTGTAGCTGGTCGCCGGGCGGGAGTTGGCGGAACCGTCGCGGGATTTTTGGTGAAGAGCGCGGCATTGGGCCACGCGCCGCCCTATTGAACGTGGGCGGTCCCAGAAGTGGAATTGGAAGCGACTGTGGCAACCACTTGCGTGCTGCTCCAGCTCACTACTGTGCCATACGTGCTGCCTAGCCACACGGTCCCCTGCGTCGATCCAACAAGAAAACGAGACAGACGCATTTTATCGCTTCCGTGCTGTCAACCTCGCGACTCTATAGCGTCGCACTCGCGAGTAAATGCGTTTGTCCCATTTTCTCCCCGCTTTCCGGCATCCAAATTCACTTGACCGAAATTTGCTCTACGTAAAACGGCCCGGCCCGTATCCAAAAGTGATTCGGCGGCTCGAAAGCGAAGAGCGACTTGTTTTCGTCCTCGCGGAACTCGTAGTGAAAGACCAGCGTGATCGTCTTCCCGCCACAGGTCTTCGAAAATCGGGAGTTCTTGAGGGCTTTCTCCGCGC
>Ga0326728_10004063_pt1 | contig 44049 bp, 34 predicted proteins | sample MB3enrmetagenome_FD_207602 | JGI IMG/M metagenome (GOLD analysis project Ga0326728, IMG submission 207602) | Lab enriched peat soil microbial communities from McLean, Ithaca, NY, United States - MB31MN | ecosystem: Environmental > Terrestrial > Soil > Wetlands > Peat | place: USA: New York...
ACGACAACGTCGTGCAGTGGGAAGGCCGCCGCTTCCAAATTCCCCAACAAGCACGCCGCTTCAGCTTCGCCGGAGCTAAGGTGCAGATCTATCAGGCTCTCGATGGCCGCGTCGCCTTCTACTACGGTGACACGCGCCTAGAACACGCCGCCATCCTAGGGGGGTGACATTTCTATGTTGCTATTAGGGTGACAAATTCATGTTGCTACAACACACCGCGCCTGACGGAGGCTGCTCGGTGGCCGTCAAAATCGACGCTTCCCGGGCAGCGGTCAACTTCTTCGGGCGTCCGCGGCGCGGCGCATCGAGCAGGCCGTCAAGCCCCTTTTCCTGCCAATTCTGTTTCCAGGCACGGATGCGCCGCAGCGACAGGCCCTCGGCCAACAGCAGCAAGACGCGGGCTCGACGCGCCAACCCGGCCGGCCCCCGGGTCGACCGAGACAGTTGCTCCAGTTGGGTTCGCTCCGATTCGGGCAAGTGAGAAGGCTCTCTCGTAGTGAACATGAGCCCCTTGTACCATAACAAGCTCAATGTGTCACTTATTTATGTTACAGAACAGTAGTTCGTGCCCCATGCGGTCAATTCTTTGGGAGGAAACTCATTTAATGCAGGAAATCGCAGCGGGGATGGATGGATGTGAAATGCAACAACCCTACATCAGTGGGGGTTTTTTCCGCAATTACCAGAATTCCGCGAGAGGCTCCGCTCTGGATGTGTCGGCCCTGCAAATCGTATTGTAGCCCGATGCACGATGGAGGCGCTGGAACAGTTGGAGCAATTCTATTGATGCTGTAGCCAAAACTCAGCAGCGTAGGTGCTATCGGGTTTTGCACCCCTGTGAACAGACAAGACACTGTACAATGCGGCCTGGGTTTTATGCTTGCACGAATTTCCATATCGTTTGGTTAGGAGGAGCATCCATGGCCGCATCCCTGACAGTTTGCAGCATCAAGTTGCTCGATATACGAGGCGCAACGCAAATCACCGCAAATGGAATCAATGACCACGGCCAGGTCGTTGGCCAGTTTGGGGACCAAAACGGCGGGGTGCACGGATTCGTATGGGAAGCGGCCAGTGCTTCTCAGGTGGATTACCCAGGCATGACGGCCGTGAATCTCTACAAGATCAACAATCTCGGGCAGTTCGTCGGCTCGATGACTGACGCCAACGGTACCGTACACGGTTTCTTCTTCGACCGCGGCACTTTGAGCATGCCTTTGACTTTCCCTGGAGCGGGCGCAACATATGCCCTTGGCATCAATGATCGCGGGGAGATCGCAGGTACTTACTATGCCGCTGCGCAGAGCCGCGGTTTCCTGTTCAAGGCCGGACGTTTCCACGCCCCGAACCTTCCTTCGGCGCAACAAACTGCATTCCAAGCCATTAACAATTCGGGGCAAGTGGCAGGCATCGCGGTCGACCCCCAGGGAACGCATGGTGTTCTATATCTTGAAAACCCCGGACTATTCACTCCCCAATTTGATTTTCCTGGTGCGACGGTAACCTATCCCCAGACGGTCAACGGTGGTGGACAACTGGGTGGACAGTACACCAATCCGAACGGCAACGGCCAAGCGTTTGTCTCTCTCGCAGGTTCTCTACTTACAGTCACAATTCCGGGGGCAGTCTCGGCGAGCATCTTGGGCATCAATGATCGTGGTCAGGTGTGCGGAAATTTCATCGATGCAAACCAGGTTCATCACGCTTACGTCGCCGTGCTTCCTATCTAGCATGCCGGAATCTGTGAGTATGTTAAGCAAGGATCAAGCCGAGGTCATGTGCGCGTGACGACAAGCTCAGTCACCTCTCGCCCAGGGGGGAGGCGGATTGACTGGTCGGGAGTCCACCGCAAATCGGAGTTGTGTGGGAGGACTACTTTTTCCATCTGGTGGAGGAGACGGTCGGGGGGGGCACCCGGAAGCGCGACATGGCTTCTCCTAAGTTCTGAATGAACGACTCTGAATTGTAGACATCCTTGTCAATGCGAAGATCTTCTTTGGTAGCGATCGGCTTCACCTCATCGAGTTCAAATTCCTTTGCAACTTCTTCGACAATCTCCGACTGCACCGGGCGTTGCTGCTCCGCGAAGGCAGTGACAAGGGAATGCTCACAAAGAAGATTTACGACCCGGGGAATTCCTAGGGAGTATTCATAAGCGGCGTCGATGGCCTTCGGGCTGAAGATAGGTTGGCCGTTCGAACCAGCGATGCGCAAACGCTCCGCCACATATTCATGGGTTTGTTCCTTTGTAAGCAGGGCGGTCCTGCAGCGGAGCGTGATCCGCTGGCGTAATTGCCGCAATTGGGGAAGTTTGAGCTTTTCCTCGAGCTCCGGCTGGCCCGACAGTACTATCTGCAGCAGTTTTTCTGTGGAAGTTTCTAGATTGGTGAGCAGCCGGATTTCTTCCAGTACCGGATAGGTTAGGTTTTGCGCTTCATCGAGAATGAGCACGGCCGTTTCCCCGGAACGATAACGTTCCAGCAACCACTGGTTCAACTTCATAAGTTGCTGGCTTTTGGAACGCGATTCACAGGCAATATCAAATTCTGCGAGAATGAAATCAAAGAGCTGGTTTGTATTCATCCTGGAGTTAAATAGGAAGGCCGTCTTCACTCTGTGGTGATGCAACCATTCGAGTAATCGATTCACGAGGGTGGTTTTGCCGGTTCCTACCTCCCCGGTTAACGTGATAAATCCCTTCCGCGTCTGAATCCCATACATCAAACTGGTGAGTGCTTCTTCGATCTGCTTCGTTAGGAACAGATAACGAGGATCAGGATTGACATTGAACGGGTTTTCTTTCAGTCCGAAAAAACTCTTGTACATAACCTGGAGTTCCCTTTTGGCATCGGGATCGCTTTCGTCACGGAATTGACCCCAAGTTCCACTTTCATCATGAAATCTTCTCGAGATACTGCCCTTGTACTCTCCTGTTAGTGCAGCACGAGCGGCCGCGTGAACCACTGAAAGTTTATTGAGATTTGATTCTGATTATAGTTTGTGTTGCAGTTCCCCGAGCTGCAGGAGGCCGCACTTGAATTTTGGATCTGTGCTGAATAAGCAAATGACAGGCTGACATTGTGCCCAAGCGGCCGACTCAAAGCGCCACCGGCAAACCATGAATCATAGGTCGATCCCGTCTGAGATTGACTACCGGCGAGATTCTGATTCCTGGAATATCCGAAGTTTACGCTGCCTCGCCAAACTCTGCTGATTCCAAATCCAAGATTTGCCTGAATCTGATCAGTGTTCGCCCCGACAAGAATGCCACTCCCGCCGGTCAAACCGTGGTTGTAGTTAACACCCAGGGTGCTCCGCGAAAACTGATACGTCAGCGTTGCTCCCTCGGAAGCGGAGACCCGACTGGTTTTGTTCCCAACCGGCACCGCGAAGGTCGCAAAATCAGGGCCACCATAAAGTTGCAGGGCGAGGCGTCCGGTTACTTTCCGCCCATAGACTATACTAACGACGTTATCGCCGATCACTTGTGGGTTGCCTATATACCAAAACCGGCTATAGCGTTCTGCTACCCCGATCGAGTCCTTTGTTGTTAGCTGGTAGTTGTAGCCTATGTTGCCAGTAACTTCGTTACTGTCGATATTACCAGAGTTGACAAATCGCAGTATCCCGTACACGCCCGCGAAATTTATGGATCCACGCGGACTCACGGCATACACCGCTTGGGGTGCGAACGTGTTGGAGTAACGTGGCCCGACAGAAGTAAAGATGCTCTGATTCGGCACATAGTTCCCACTTAGGCCTGGCTGTGGGGGAACAAGTGGGCCACCTACGCCGGGAATCCCGAGGCTTGTTCCAGCCCCAAATCCAAATGACGATTGGGGTAAGTAGGCAAACTGATCGAAAAACTGGAGCTGCCATCTTTCCCACTGAAAGGTCTGAGAGAGTCCAAGCTGGCTAAAAAAACCACTGCCCTGTCCAGAGCTCGTCGAAGAGGTACCTCCCGCAGTGGCATTCAGCGCTAACTGCGCGTGGCTCCGTGCATCCAACAGACTTACGTTCCCGGCAACGAAATTATTGACATACCAGTCGCTGGAATTTCCCTGCCCAAAAGGTTGCGATTGGATCATGTTTCCGTACTGTAGGCCGGGCACCCAGTAGCTATGGCGAAGCCCAGGGACGCCCAGCGTGGGAGTCTGTACGCCTGTCAGAGGGGCCATGTCGGGTTGCAGGGCGTCTAAGGACTGGTCTTCCTCACCGTTCGCGATTACACCATTGAGGGCCGGTACAGAACGACCGGCCGGTTGCGGATTTGCCTCGTCGTTCTGCCCACGCACGGGGCAAGGTGAGGCGACGAGCAAAACAATCCCCAGTGTGGTTGGCAGTGTCAGTAGCCTGATCCAGTGTTTCATTTGCATTCCTCAAGGCACAACAATAACGTCACCCGGTTGCAACATTATGTTTTCTTCCGGTCTGCGCCCGGCGATAGCCTCTTTGTAGTTGAACGGGTGCTTCACTTGCTTGCCGTCTTCAAAGCGCAGAACGTAGATATTCTTGACCCTCGCAAATTGGGTGAAGCCGCCAGTACTCGACAGCGCTTGAAGGACGGTCATGTTTGGGAGTAGAGGGAATGCACCCGCGTGAGCCACTTCTCCTGTCACGAATACGCGCCGGCTGTTGATTTCATTTACGCTCACAGTGACCTGTGGGTCGTTAATGAATTTCTTCAATCCCTCGCTGATTGCCGATGAAAGTTGGTTTGGCGTAAGTCCAGCAGCTTGGACATCGTTCAGGAGTGGCAAGGAAATCTTTCCATCAGGCCTGACTGGAACCGTACGGGTAATCTCAGGTTCTTTCCAAACGTCAATGCGGAGCACATCCTGAGGGCCAATCTTATACTCGGCTTCGCTCATACTTGTCTGCGGGTTTGGTTCGGACTTATTGCCCACCTCAGTTTTGGCTGGCGAAGTTCCCGTCGCCGGCTTTTTCGTCTCCTGGGCCTGCAACCCGAAAAACCCTAGACAAACCGTCAAGAATAAACACCCTGCTGAGCTCATCCCATCCTCCAAGTAGCGCTATTCCGAATCAAGCCTTTCAAGGCCGGCCTGTTTGATCTTTGATAACAGAGATTTGTAACTGATCTGCAATTCCTGTGCGGCACGCTTCCTGTTCCAGTGAGTTCGCTCCAGCGCCTTCAATATCAATTCGCGCTCGGTCCGCCGCAACGCTGCACGTGCGGCAGTTTTTAGGGAAGAAATCCCCGTGGCAGCTTTTGTGTTTGTTTCGCCATGCAATGCCGTCCGCAACTCTTCCAGAGCAGTCTTCGATTCACCCAGTGCCACCATCGTCCGCGCAACATTCTCCAGTTCCCGGATATTTCCCGGCCAATCATGCGCGAGGAGTTGCTCCATGGAAACACCGTCCAAAGCCGGAATCTCCCTATTCAACAAGGTAGCGTATTTTGCCAGAAAAAAGTCCATCAGCGCGGGAATGTCTTCCTTGCGGTCCCGTAGGGAGGGCAACCGAACGGTGACACCATTGATTCGGAAATACAGTTCTTTGCGAAACCGCCCCGCTTCCACATCCTCTTCCAGATTGTGCCCGCTAGAACAAATCAGCCTCCTCACAGGACTGCCACTTCCATTTCTTGCCTGTCCGTCCGGTAGCATCGACAGAAGGACACGCTGGCACGGCAGATCCAGTTCATCAACACTATCCAGAAAGAGCGTGCCCGGGTGATTGGGTGTGGGAGTTGACAGTAATCCGTCACGGAACTGTTCGAGAAGTCGACTCGGATCCAAAACCGAACAGCTAACTTTGCTTAGGGGGGCATCCCAGAATCGGGACAGACGGTGCAGCAGGCGAGCATAAACTTCTTTGCCTGTTCCGCTCTCACCGAGGATCAGCACAGGAATGTCTGTGCGGGCGATCTCCATGACTGTGGCATTAAGCGCTTCCATGGCCTTCCCTTGCCCGAAGACAAACCCATCCTCCGCCGGGAGTTCGCTCGTGCCTATCGTGGGGGTGCTCATATAGTTGAAATCTGACAGTCGACGGAATTCTTTGTAAATACTCTGGTTCCGTCAAAATCAGTAGTTGCCACCTTACAGAAGTGCAAGTCGCTTACCAGGAGTTCGGGGGTTATCTGACCTCTACCTCTCCCGCTAACACCCTTGTTCACAGCAGTTTTCGCAAATGAAGGTTTAGCTCAGGTCCTCGGTAATATGAAACTACTCCCGATTTACTTCCACAAAGTGGCAAAATCTTGGAGCCCTCCCACCTTAGCCTCTTTGATTCAACCGCTCAAAATCGTTCTAACCATTTTCATTCCAATTCTTTAGAGGATTACTGAGCACCGTGGAGGCCATCGGGGCCCTCTTCAAGTGGGCGCTGAAGAGCTAAGCCAATCACGCAGTACGGCCAAATCGATGCAGGACAATGAGATGGGTCCCCTTGGGCCCATAATTGGAAGAAGGTCGCCATGATAGGGATGATTTTCCAAGCTACCATGAGCTTTCTTGGTTTCAAACGGAAAGCCGGAAACTCGGATACTACATACAGAAAACAAAAAGGTTAGCTAAGGAACTGGGCTCATCGATTAGGGCTTGGTATTCAAAGTGCCATGACTTTGCCTTCGATGTATGCTCTCAATTGAATCGTTGACCACAGGCAGAAAGGAAACATATGAAAGGCATCGTTCTCGCCGGGGGAACTGGGAGTCGGCTAAGTCCGCTAACTCGGGTGACAAACAAGCACCTGTTGCCCGTATACGACAAGCCGATGGTTTATTATCCGATCCAGACGCTGGTGAACGCTGGAATCGAAGAAATTCTGCTTGTGACTGGTGGGAAGAATGCCGGTGACTTTCTGCGCTTGCTGGGAAATGGAAAAGACTTTGGACTGAAGCACCTGAACTACACCTACCAGGAGGGTGAAGGGGGGATTGCCGAAGCTCTTGGCTTGGCGGAGTATTTCGCTGGGGGTGAGCCCATCTGCGTCGTCTTGGGTGACAATATTATTGAAAGCAATATCCGCCGGGCAGTTGAGAATTTTACGAAACAGAAGGGCGGTGCCAAAATACTCTTGAAAGAAGTGACAGACGCTCAGCGATTCGGAGTCGCTGAGATTCGAGGCGATCGAGTACTCGGCATTGAAGAGAAGCCCAAGACACCGAAGTCAAATTATGCAGTCATTGGAATCTATCTTTACGATGCGACGGTATTCCAGAAGATCCGCCGCCTCAAGCCTTCCGGGCGCGGCGAACTTGAAATCACCGACGTCAATAATTTCTATGTCGAAGAGGGTAATTTGACGTACGAAGTCCTTGATGGTTGGTGGACCGATGCCGGCACTTTTGAATCGTTGCTGCGGGCCAATACTCTTGTTGCGAGGACGGGAGCAAACAAATTGGCTTCTGGAGAAACATCGTCGGCATCCACTCAGGAAGTGACTGGATGAAAATCCTCATCACGGGTGGCGCAGGTTTCATCGGTTCAAACTTCGCCCGTCATATTTTGGGACTGAAAAAGGGCTATAGCGTCGTCAATTACGACAAGCTGACCTATGCCGGAAATCTGGCAAACCTAGCGTCCATCGCAGACAATCCAAATTACCGATTTGTGAGGGGTGACATCTGCGATCTCGCCGCCGTTGAAGCCGCAATGACCGGCTGTTCCGCCGTGGTTCATTTTGCGGCGGAATCCCACGTGGACCGGAGTATCTATGAGCCAGGGCCTGTAATCGAGACCAATATCACTGGAACTTTTGTGCTCATCCAGATTGCTCGGAAGATTGGAATCGAGCGCTTTGTTCACGTTTCCACCGATGAAGTCTACGGCGACATGCTTCCAGATGCATTCGCGACGGAAGACTCGCCCCTGCAACCCAGCAGTCCTTACTCGGCTTCGAAAGCGAGCTCGGATATGCTAGTTCGCTCCTACGTTCGTACCTACGGCTTCCCGGGATTGATCACACGGGCTTCCAACAATTATGGCCCTTATCAATTCCCAGAAAAATTTCTGCCACTTTTGATCACCAATGCTCTTGAGGATCGTCCTCTACCCATTTATGGAGACGGAAAACAACAACGGGATTGGCTCCACGTTGAAGATCATTGCCGTGGAATCGTGGCGGTGCTGGAACGAGGCCGGATCGGAGAGGCATATAACATCGGAGGTCTCGACATTGAAGAGAATCTGACCATGGCCAGGCGAGTGCTCCGTGTGACGGGGAAGCCAGAAACCTTATTGACTTCCGTGAAGGATCGCCCGGGACACGACCGTCGGTATGCTCTGGATTGCACTAAAATGGAAAAGGAAGTCGGTTGGAAACCTGAAATTCCGCTCGATGAAGGTCTCCGCCGGACCATCGAATGGTACAAGAACAATGAATCTTGGGTGCGTGATATTCGCGCCGGCGACTACCGCAGCTATTATGAAAAGTACTACGATCATCGGGATTCATCACTCCAGGCGATCGGTCGATCTGAATCAAAATCATCCCTGTGACCTCATGCTCTGAAATGCCTCGAATCCAGTGAGAACTTACTGCTGATACAGAACATAGGCGACCTGTGGGCGCCGATGCTGGGGCACAATTCAGACTACCCCTAAGATGGCAATGAAACCGGAGCATTCTCTGGTCCTAAATCTCAGTGTTGATTCGTGTATCACACTGATTCAAAGTGCCTTAAGTGGACCTAATCCCGTCTCGTAGAGAACCTCTGTCCGCTCGGGGAGCGGGGGGATCCTACTGTCAAGCCCCTCTATCCCATTGGGAAAAAAGGAGATACTGACCTCCCCCAAGTGTGGAGTTGTGATTGGCACCAATTTGGAAATTCGTTGGTAAATGGTGGCAACCGTTTTCACATGTTGCCCAAAGCTAGTCGATGAATGGGTCATCAGAACAAGGTCAAGGCTTCGTAAACTACATCTAACTCCCTTAATTACATAAAGTTAAATCAGATTTCAGGCTTGGCGATTTCAGGATTCTCCAACGCGCATTTGGCAGGTTGATTGCCCTACACGGGAGTCATGGCGCTCGAATAACGGCGGTAGCTCATTCGAGTTTTGATTCAGCAACTAGCGCAGTGCGAACGCTGAGAGGGACGAGATGAATCCAGCCTCAAAAGGTGAGCAATGGTTCGCTCTTTTCGTACGCACGCGCTGGGAGCAATCCACTGAATCGCTTCTTCGGGGCAAAGGATTTGAGACTTTTCTGGCCACTCATGAGGGAAGACAAAAAAGAAATGGTCGCTTGAAGAAGGCTGCTCTTCCCCTTTTCCCCGGGTACGTATTCTGCAGATTTGACGTTCAAAAGCGCCTCCCTATCCTTGTAACTCCTGGAGTGATTTCTGTCGTCGGGAGCGGGAAGATCCCCATTCCGCTAGACGATTCAGAGATCACTGCCATCCAGATGGTTGTTCAGTCTGGGCTCCCGGTTCAGCCGTGCCCTTACCTGGAAGTTGGTCAAAGGGTTCGTATCAGAGACATGGCTCTGGCTGGTGTAGAGGGCGTTCTCTGCAATTTTCGCGGGGCTGATCGAGTTGTAGTTTCCGTTTCTTTGCTGCGGCGATCCGTAGCTTTGGAAATTGATCGATCGAGGGTTGTTCCCGTTCGCGCTGAACGAGCGTTCGGCAGTAGAGCACTTTCCTCGCGTCCGTTACTTGGTGAGTCAGTTGCTTAGTCCGGAGTTCTTTTGCTTGGATTTGTGAGTTTGATGATCGAGTTAGGAGTAGGAAGGTTTGATCTCAGGTTTCGCCGCACCCGTGGAATGAACTAGACCGACAAAGGTATAACATGAGCGCCAGTCCACAAAAAATCTTCCCGATGCCCGAGGGCAAATCCTCCCCTCTAAGACGCCGTTCTTCGGCGCAAATCCCGAGTACTTCAGCAGATCGGTATTTCAGCCTGCTCGAGCAAGACACATTCGAGTCCATCTTAACTCTAGAGCGGAAGCGGGCCGAGCGCTCCGGGAATCCGTTTGCGCTGATGTTGCTCGACGCAAGTCTATGCGATCAAAGCGCAGAGAGAGAAAAACTGTTAAAGACTGTTTTGATGGTTCTCGCCTCTGCTACACGGGAAACAGATCTAATCGGCTGGAGCCAAGAGGGCGCAGTTCTTGGCGTCATCTTCACAGAGATTGACACTAATGAGACACATTCCGTTTTGAAAACTTTACTCACGAGAGTTCAATCGGCCCTTGAAAAACAGATTAATCCTTTTCAGTTGCGGCAGATCGTAATCTCGCTCCATCTTTTCCCGGAACAGTTGGACAAGGATTCGTCTGGCCACATTGCTGACACCAAGTTTTATCCCGAACTATCGCGGCAAAGCACGAGACAAAGAACATCCCTCGCAGTCAAGCGCGCCATTGATATTCTGGCAAGCGGGTTCTTGCTGATTCTGTTTTCTCCACTCTTCGCCCTTATCGCGCTGGCAATCAAACTGAATTCAAAAGGAAATGTTTTCTTCAGGCAAGAACGTATGGGACGACTTGGCGTCCCCTTCGATTGCTTGAAGTTCCGTACCATGTATGTGAACAACAGCCCAAAAGTTCACCAGGAGTTCGTTCAGGATTTCATCAAGGGGAAAGACGAGAACGCAGAGCAGGCCCGCTCTGCTGGGGCGGCGGTCTACAAAATTACCAATGATCCGCGCGTGACCCCGATCGGCAGGCTGTTGCGCAAGACCAGTCTCGATGAACTTCCTCAGTTTTGGAACGTCTTGGTCGGTGAGATGTCACTCGTTGGTCCGCGCCCGCCGGTTCGCTACGAATTTGAGATTTATGATGTCTGGCATCGGCGTCGTGTATTCGAAGCCAAACCCGGCATTACAGGCTTATGGCAAGTCAGTGGTCGAAGTCAGTTGCGCTTCGACGAGATGGTTCGCTTGGACCTTCGATATTCCCGGTCATGGTCTCTATGGCTCGACCTCGTTATCCTTCTTCGGACCCCGGGTGCGGTCTTCTCCGGTCACGGCGCTTACTGAGGTTGCGTGCTGCTCCAGAGAACTTCGTTTCTTCTGGCAGGCCGTAGGCACTCGACGCTCAGCTGAATTCGTACCTGCCACTATTTGACTCTTGCAGAACCAATGACACGTATTGTCCAACCTGGTCCTCACAGTTGTCACCGCCATGAGGGGGCTCATCTGTGAATCTGGTCTTCATGTCGAAAGTGCAAGAGCAATACCGTGAGGCGATAGAGAATCTGTTTTTCTTGAATCCTCGTCAGAATCGGGTTCGAGCCGGCATCATCAACGCATTGGAGAAATTTGGTCATCCTTGGCTGGAGGAGAAAGATCATAGTCTTTACCTGCGCGTTGGGGACAATGACGTTCAAACTCTTTTTGCGTTTGACGGCAGCCGGACTAGTGGTGATCCGGTTGGTGTGGTGGTCTTCCTGCGCATGCGCAGTTCTCCCACCGAGATCGTCATTGTGCACATGGCGGTTCATCCGGATTATGCTCTTCGGGGTGTGCGCGCTAGCGAGGGGTTAGGGCTGGCGCTAATTGAAAAGGTAAAGGAAATCGCCTCCAAAATCAGAGGCGTAGAGCGGTTGGTGCTGTGCTACCATCAAGGAATAAGCATACAGGTTTGGAACTCGAAGCGTGGCCCTATGCCTGCGCATTGAATATGCCATATCAAGATTGATCTGATACCCTGCGATGAGACATGAACTCAAATTGGAAGACTTCGATGTAAGGCTGCGTCCCGTGCGGATCGACGATGCGGCGTTCATTGTGTGGCTCAGGAATTTGGATTATGTGAAAGGGAAGGTTGGTGATTCGGCTGCGAATGTGCCCGCCCAAGAGGCTTGGCTTACGACCTATTTTGAGCGGGAGGGTGATTACTATTTTGTCGCCGAGACGCCTGGCGGAATCCCATTGGGCACAATAGGTGTATACGACGTCGTGGGGACTGGTGGCGAGGTCGGACGGTATATCGTTCGTCCGGAAGTAATGGCAGGAGTGCCCGTTGCCGTGCTGGGGAGGGACCTAGCCTTCGGGAAGTTGGGATTAAACGAATTGCGATCTACCTCGGTGTCAACAAACCTCGCTGTTCATTCCATGGACCGAAAGTTTGGATCCAAACAGGTCGGAATTCTGCGTGAAGCTCAGATCATTGACGGCAAGCCTGTGGATCTGGTGCAGTTGCTTCTCATGGCGGAAGATTGGTTCAAAGCCCGCACTCGTCTCTTGCCTATTGCCCGCTTGGCTGGAACTCAAGTGCTTGAGTGGGAAAAGACGCAGCTTGGGAAGCGCCAGCCTTGGGATGAGTCTGATAACCAAAAAGCTGTCTAATTCACGAGGCGGCCTGAGGGAACCAGGGAAGACCCTGGGTCACCCAGCGCTCACGGCGTCGACTCTCGAGATGTGAAGAATCTTGACGTCCTCGGCCAGCAGCGCGCCAACGCCAACCGGGGTGGTCACAGGAGTCTTGCAATTCGCTCCAGCTTGTACTTCTCCCTAGGCACACCGACTGGCCCCTACTGAATTCTCTCTCAGCCCTCCGTGACAAGAACTCCCGCTCACCTTCCTAACCACGGGCCCGCAACCGTTGTGACTGCCACTGGATTAACGCAAAATACGAGTTCGTGACGCAGCCGCTGGGGTGCGTTAACGCTGACACGATACGCAACGCTCTTGTAAACCATTATAAACAGGGAGGATAAGCAAGCGAATTACCCGTAGAGTTTGGACGGAGAGCATTGCATACTTTGGGATTGGAACGCCAATAACCAATGTTGGTAATGCTTTTCTCTCATCCAAGAGTTGGCGCCATAGAATATGGCACGACGCGACCGCAGGTCAGGCAATTCTTCCCGTAAGGGCCCTACAATCAGTCGCTTGCGAAGAGAGATAGTGCGTACGGTTTGTTGTTACTGAGGTGCTGGCGTGGCAGACTAATTGCGAATAAGACTGTAGACGTCCGTAACGTTTATGGCGGTAGCCTATACGATGTGACAGGGGCCAGACAGGACCATGGACGCCCAACGGGAGCTTCTGAGAAATAATGAGCCTCGAATTTGGTGCTGACAGAAGGTATGCCCTCCAAGTGAAAACCCGCCGGGAGAGTTTGAAGCGCGCTGCACGGCGCGCAAGTGCCTCCCCTTCTTGTTGAAGTCCCTTGCTACCGCGCGCGCCTTCAATCTGAGGTGGCTCGTGGCGGTCCAATTAAACTGGAACTCTCTTCAGTGAATCGGATGTTGCAGGTGTGCCGTTCAAAGGTCTTTGCAGATTGTGAGGAGTTATGATTCGAATTGGCGTGATTGGTTATGGATACTGGGGTCCCAATATAGTGCGGAATTTGCACGGCCTGGATTCCACGCGGGTTGAAATGGTCTGCGACAAGAGCCCCGCAGCTCTGGCGCGCGTCAGGAAAAGCTATCCGGGCATCACAACAGTTTCGGATCCGGCTGAGATTCTGACGTCTCCCCAGATCGATGCGGTCGCTGTTATCACCCCAGTTTGGACTCACTATCAGTTGGCGAAGGCGGCGCTGGAGAATGGGAAGCACGTCTTCGTGGAGAAGCCGTTCACATCGAACGCGAGGCAGGCGGAAGAGTTGATTGAAATCGCCGCTCGCAAGAAACTCCTGATCATGGTGGACCATACCTTCTTATTCACAGGAGCTGTGCGGAAGATTCACGAGCTCATTAAGAACGATATTCTCGGTGATCTCTATTATTATGACTCCGTGCGAGTGAATCTTGGTCTTTTCCAGCACGACGTGAGCGTGATTTGGGATCTGGCGCCCCATGACCTCTCCATCATGGATTACTTGATCGCACAACAAGCAGAGGCGGTGGTTGCCACCGGAGAGAGTCACTTGAACGGTCATGAAGACATTGCGTTCATTACTATATATTTTCCGAAGAATGTCATCGCGCACATCAACGTGAATTGGCTCTCGCCCGTTAAGGTAAGAACGACTCTCATCGGTGGTCAGAAGAAAATGCTTGTGTGGAACGATGTTGAGGCAGATGAAAAGATCAAGGTGTACGACAAGGGAGTCGAGATAACTTCGGCAGAAGGAGTGCGCGAACTACTCGTGAACTACCGTTCCGGTGATATGTGGTCACCTCAGATCGAGCAGGTCGAAGCGCTGCGCCTGGAACTTGGCTATTTTGCAGAGTGCATCAAAAACAACAAGGCCCCTTTCAACGACGGCCAGGCTGGATTGCGCGTTGTGAAGATGTTGGAAGCGGCCGATCGATCCATCAAGAAGAGAGGAGAGCAGGTCCGCCTGTGAACGAATATAATTGCATTGCCCCTGACGTGAAGCTTGGGAAGGACGTTAAGCTCTCGAAGTTCATCAATCTCTATGGTTGTGAGGTTGGCGACGAGACGAAGATCGGCGCGTTTGTCGAGATCCAGAAAAACGCACACATTGGGCGCCGCTGCAAGATTTCGAGTCATACCTTCATCTGCGAAGGCGTCACGATCGAAGACAACGTTTTTGTGGGACACAGCGTGACGTTTATCAACGACTCCTATCCGCGCGCGACTACTCCTGAAGGAACTCTTCAGACAGAAAGTGATTGGAAGATCGAGACAACGGTGGTGAAACGCGGTGCGTCGATCGGCTCTGGTAGTACTATTCTTTCCAATGTAACCATTGGGGAAAACTCAATTGTTGGTGCCGGCAGTGTAGTGACTCGAAATGTCCCTCCCAACGTTGTTGTTGCCGGCAATCCAGCAAGAATTCTGCGTCCACTTACTCCGGAAACGAGGAAAAGTTGATGACTCACAATGCAAAAGTCCCATTTTTGGATCTGGTGACACCTCATCTCGAGTTGCAAGACGAATTGGTGAAGATCTTCACGTCGACACTTCGCACAGCAGCCTTTGTTGGTGGTCCAGCCGTGGAGGGATTCGAGCGCGATTTCGCACAGTTCTGTGAAGTGAAACATTGCGTCGGAGTCAACAGCGGGACGGACGCGTTGCGCTTTGCATTGATTGCAGTTGGCGTCCAGCAGGGGGACATCGTTCTAACCGTGCCTATGACGTTCATCGCCACGACGGAAGCGATTACACAAGCTGGGGCCCGTGCAGATTTCGTGGATATTGATGCCCGCAGCTATACGATGGATCCGGAGAAATTGCGCGCCTATCTTGAGACCCGGTGCGACGTCGATAAAGAGACAGGCCGTTTGATTCATCGCGACCTCCATAGGCCAGTGACGGCCGTGATTCCAGTTCATCTCTACGGCCAGTCCGCAGACATGGATGCAATTCTGGAACTTGCCGCGCGCTACAGGATGATCGTCATCGAAGACGCATGCCAAGCACACGGCGCTGAATATTTTTCCAAGAAGGAAAACCGCTGGCGGAAGGCTGGCTCGATGGGCCAAGCGGCTGCGTTCAGTTTTTACCCCGGCAAAAACTTGGGTGCCTGCGGCGAAGGCGGCGCTGTAACGACAAATGACGAACAACTCGCACGAAAAATACGCATGTTGCGCGACCACGGCCAGTCGAAGAAATACTTCCACGACGTGGAGGGCTACAATGGCCGGCTGGATTCGATTCAAGCGGCCATCCTTCAACTCAAGCTGGGACACTTGGCAGAATGGAACCGCCTTAGACGCGAAGCTGCAGGGCGATACCGGGAGTTGCTCGCACCGATGGAGGAATTGCTGACGCTTCCGTTCGAACCCACCTGGTCCAGGCCAATCTACCACCTTTTCGTGGTCCTTACTCCCGAGCGGGACAAACTGATTGAGCATCTTGACGCTGCAGGCATCGGAACCGGGATCCATTACCCAGTTCCGGTCCATCTTCAGGCCCCCTATCGCGCTCTCGGATACAAGGAAGGTGATTATCCTGTCTCAGAGAGGATTGCCTCCCAAGGCATCTCTTTGCCTATGTTCCCGCAGCTTGATGCCAACCAACAGCAGCAAGTAGCCAAGAGTCTCAAGTCTTTCCCAGCATTCGAGACAGCAACCGCAAAGTCAGAAGCCTAGTCAGGGAGACCTTTCTGTCCGGCGCTATTCGCTTGCCAGGCCTTTTATGAGATCGTAACGACCGAAACGTCGGGTGCCAGGCGGTCACTTTTGTTTGAGAAGGTTCGAATAATTACCATCGAAAGTGACCGCACCGTCGAGGATAGACACACCCATTTATAAACACCTGAGATATCTGAGTCATGTTACTTGATGCTTTTGACCGAGCAGTTACTGTCTACTTCTTCCATCCGCTGCGACATTTGTGGGTCCGCGATGAGCGGGTACGCATCCCAATCCTGATGTATCACAGTATCTCGGATGATCCCGAAGAGAGAAACCATCCCTATTACTGGACGACAACGTCTCCGAAGATATTTGCTCGACACATGCAATTCCTGGCAGAGAGTGGATACTCGGTTCTTGCGCTTGAGGACGCGGTCCGGCGGATTGAATCGAACACTCCCAGCCGCAATAGAGAAGTGGCTATCACATTCGATGATGGCTTTCGCGATTTCTATACCGATGCGTTTCCAATCTTGGCGCGATACGGCTTCACCGCATCCGTGTTCTTGCCCACCGACTATATTGGAGATGATTCACTGAGCTTCAACGGCAAAAAGTGCCTTGATTGGAGTCAAGTGCAGGAACTTCAGCGAGCGGGAATCTCCTTCGGTTCGCATACTATGTCGCACCCGCAATTGCAGCTATTGGACTCCAAGGCACAGTCCCGCGAGGTGCGTCTTTCGCGAGAAATCTTGGAGGAAAGGCTAGGCAGGCCGATCAATTCGTTTGCATATCCATATGCATTTCCTGAGTGCGACGGAAGCTTTACACGCCAGTTTCGCGAGATCTTGCAGGATGCGGGGTACAAGCACGGTGTCTCGACGGTTCTGGGGCTTGCTTCCGCCACCGATGATCGGTTCTTTCTGCGTCGACTTCCTGCGAGCTCTCGAGACGACTCAGATTTTCTCCAGGCGAAGCTGCAAGGCGGTTACGACTGGCTTCACAGTGCCCAGTATGTTGCAAAGCTGATGAAGGATAGCATGCGTAAAGGATCTTGATCATGTCGAAACAACTGCCAATTGGAAATTACCTCATCGTCTCCCCCGTGAAAGACGAGGAGCGCTACATCGAAACCACGATCCACGCAATCTTGAAACAGACCCTGAGACCGAAGAAGTGGGTCATCGTGGACGATGGTTCTAAGGATCGAACTTCGGAAATTCTGGACATCTATGCTGAACAATATGACTGGATCCAAATATTGAGGATTAACCGCAGTGCGGTTCGAAAACTGGGGTCAGCCGAAATTAGAGCTTTCGACGCGGGACGTGAGTTGGTGCGCGAGGAAGAGTTCGATTTTATCGTCAAATTGGATGCCGACCTCGATTTGCCGGCCGATTACTTCGAGAGAATACTCTCCCGATTTCGGGAGGATGAAAGGCTCGGTATTGCTTCGGGAGTGTATTTGGAAAAGCTGGGCGGGAAATGGCATGAGATAAATATGCCCAAGTATCACGCTGCCGGCGCGTCTAAGATTGTAAGGGGGCAATGTTTCTCCGAGATTGGCGGTTTCCCACTCTTCCCCGGCTGGGACACAGTTGATGAGATTAAGGCGCAGAGTAGAGGGTGGCGCACCTGCCATTTTGGAGATATTTGTTTTTATCATTTGAGGCCTGAAGGCTCCGCGATAGGGTACATTCGGACTGCCACTCTACACGGGGAGGTCTATTACGTGAGTGGTGGGGGCAAAATCTTTTTTGCTCTAAAGGTTCTTAATTATGCAATTTTCGAGAAGCCAATTTTCCTCGGCGCAGTCATGCTGGTATATGGTTACTTGCGGGCTTGGTTAAAAGGAAAGAATCGGTTGGTAACCCGATCAGAAGCAGACTTTTACCGGCGGCAGCTCAATGAGCGCATTGCAAATCGCATTCATGAATTCCTGCGCGGCTCAAAGCCAGACCCTAGAGTCCTGGATTACACACGATAATGTGCGGAATTTGCGGCACCTTCGATTTCAGCGGCAAGTCGGTTGACAAGAATGCTGTCGAGCGCATGAGCTCGGCCATTCGTCATCGTGGACCGGACGGAGAGGGCTACTATATATGCGGTCCTATTGGGTTGGGGCACCGCCGTCTCAGTATCATTGATTTAGGCGGCGGCGCGCAGCCTATGACGAATGAAGACGATACCCTACAAATCGTATTTAATGGTGAGATTTACAACTTCGTTGAGCTCAGGGAAGAACTCGAGAAAAAAGGACACGTTTTTAAGACAAAGTCGGACACCGAAGTTATTCTTCACGCTTATGAAGAGTGGGATCTCGACTTCGCGAATTATTTTAACGGGATGTTCGCATTTGCAATCTGGGACCAAAATCTCAAGCGCCTCGTTCTGGCGCGTGATCATCTGGGCGTCAAACCTCTCTATTACGTAGTGGTTGGAAATCGGCTGTTATTTGGTTCAGAAATCAAGGCTTTGTTGGCAGATCCAGAATGTCCGCGAGGAGTGGATTTGCCCGCGCTCAGCCAACTGTTTTCATTGCGCTACGTGCCTTCACCGAAGACGCTGTTCCAGAGTATCCAGAAGGTTCCTCCTGCCCATCTCATGGTCGTAACCAGTAGGGGCATCGATACTCAACGCTACTGGCATTGGAAGCCGCAGCTTCGCAACGATCTAGATGAAGAGGTCCTGACCGAAATTTATCAGGATTTGGTCGAGGACGCGGTCCGACTGCAGATGCGGAGTGATGTTCCGGTCGGGCTCTTTCTCAGTTCCGGCGTTGACTCAGGGGCGTTACTCGCTTTAATGAGTCAGCACACGCCTGACCCCGTGCACACATTTACCATCGGTTTTGAAAACGGCGAACGTTCTAATGAGAACGATGACGCGCGGGCCATGTCGCGCCATTTTGGAGCAAATCATACCGAAATGATTGTCGGCCCGAAGGACTATGAAAAGTACTACGAGCGCTACCTCTTGGACCTGGAAGAGCCCGTTGGGAACGAAACAGCAGCGGCCTTTTACTTTGTAAGTTTGATTGCAAGCCGCCAAGTAAAGGTTGCTCTAGCAGGGCAGGGCGCCGACGAACCGTGGGCAGGTTACCATCGCTATATTGGCGCACGACTTTCAGAAGTTTATAGCAAGTTGCCAAATCTGTTAACCGATCAAATTTTGCGGCCCCTCGTCGAGCGGTTCGCGAAGAATGAAAAACTCCGTCGCGGGGTTCTCTCATTAAATGAACCCGACATCTTGAGTCGTTTCGTGAAGATCTATTCATTTTATAGTGCCGAAATGAAGTCGCAGCTCTTCCTCCCCTGGGTGGCAGAGCAAGTCTCAGTGGATGGTGGAGAGGCAAGGGGAGCATTGAAGCATCTCCAAGCCGACGTATCTGAGTTTGATGCCTTGACTCAGATGGCTTACATCGATACGCGGGCAAATCTCCCCGACGACCTGCTTATGGTTGCCGACAAAACGGCCATGGCAAATTCGCTCGAGGCGCGCGTGCCCTTTCTCGATTACCGCATCATCGAGTTCGCTGAAACCTTGCCGTCCAAAATGAAGCTAAGGGGTTTTCAGCGAAAGTATCTACACAAGAAAGCTATGGAAAAATGGCTGCCAAGCAAAGTTGTCTACAGAAAGAAGAAGGGCTTCGCGAACCCGATCGACGCCTGGCTACGGGCGCAGATGCAGCGATTCATCGGCGATTGTCTGCTGAGCGAGAATGCGGCCGTTAACCGCTATTTCGACCGAGCGTACATAAAACGGCTCGTCTCCGACCACGAAGCGGGCCGGCAAAACTACCTGCGGCATATTTATCTATTAATCTCATTCGAGCTATGGCATCAGCAGTTCATCTCAAAATAACCAGACAGCTCCATGACGACTCAACTCGATCTGACGATTATCATCGTGAATTGGAATTCGGCCGCGTTCGTTCGGAAATGCCTCTCCAGTATTTACCAGAACACGAGAACGATCCGATTCGAAGTTATTGTGATTGACAATGCCTCCCACGATGGGTGCGGGGCGATGATCGAGAGAGATTTCCCGGCTGTGCGATTCATACAAAGTGCTGACAACTCCGGGTTCGCCCGCGCAAATAATCTAGGATTTCAGCATTCGTCCGGACGGAATACCCTGTTTCTCAATCCAGATACCGAGGTGGTCGGTCCTGCCATCGAAAGGCTAGTACAATTCCTGGATGCGACACCCCAGGCAGGCGTCGTCGGTGCGCGGCTGCTGAATTCCGATCACTCGATACAGACAAGCTGTATTCAGCGTTATCCGACGCTCTTAAATCAAGTGTTGGACACGGATTTCCTTCGTGAACGCTTTCCCAACTGGTCGCTTTGGGGAATGCAGCCTCTTCTCGACTCACCCGAAAAGGATGCACCTGTCGAGGTCGTTTCTGGCGCTTGCCAGATGATACGGAGAGGAGTCTTCGAGCAAGTCGGTTTTTACGATACCAGCTACTTCATGTATGCCGAAGATGTGGATCTTTGCTTCAAGGCTGAGCAGGTGGGCCTGCAAAACTACTACGTCGGAGATGCCGTGGTCGTCCATCATGGTGGTCGGAGCAGTGAAGCGACAGGTGGTAGCACTTTTGCAACGGTCGTAATGCATGAGTCTCGCTATAAATTTTTCGCTCATCGGCGAGGAAAGATCGAGGCAAAGGCCTATCGGGCGCTGATGGTGCTTACTGCTCTATTTCGCATTGGATTGCTGATGAGCTTTTTAGCCGTCACTTTGGGACTCTTTAGACGTACCGTCCTGTCAGCTGCAATGAGAAAGTGGGGCAAGGTGTTTCGTTGGTCCATTGGTCTAGAAAGTTGGGCCGACAGCCTCTTACCTCGCGAAACCTGCGGAGGACATGTCGCTTAGACCTTTAAGCACAATAAGCACCTGTTGAAAGTGCACCCACCATTGACACCCGTACTCTTGGAGCCTGCGTTCTTAATAACAAGGACGAATGACTGGCTTCTCAGATCAGACTGGCTCTCATAGTTCAGGGGTAATGTAAAATTGGAGTGGTAAGGGTGCTCGCACGCCGCATGAATACGCCGGGAAAACCATAAACTATGCCGCCCGACAATCCCTACATTACTGATGGGACGACTTTTGTTAATCCTCTCGGGCTTCTCTTTACGCTCGTAATGGGAATCCTACTTGTGGTCCTCCCGCGTCGATACGCGCTCTTACCAGTTATCATTCTCGTGTGCTACATGACTATGGGAATGAGAATAATGGTGGGAGGGCTCAACTTCACGATGATCCGAATCCTGCTGATATTCGGATGGATTCGGCTCTTGATTCGTGGCGAGATTCGTTCAATCAAGCTCAATCAGCTTGACAAGGCAATGCTCTGGTTCACTTTGTCCAGTATTATCACGTATACATTGCTGTGGGGAGATTATGACGCCCTCAAAGATAGATTAGGAATGGCGTACAATACGCTCGGGTTCTATTTTTTCTTTCGGTTTCTATTGCGCGATATGGATGACCTCGTGAGGACATTCAAAATGACGGCGCTCGCCATCTTGCCCCTGGCTGCAGCGATGGTCCTCGAGAAATTAACTGGGAGAAACTCTTTTGCAGTGTTTGGTGGCGTAAGTCCCATGACTGTGATTCGGGACGATGTTTTGCGGTGTCAGGGCCCGTTTGCTCATCCCATATTGGCAGGAACTTTTGGCGCCACTCTTGTGCCCTGTTTTATAGCCCTGTGGTGGCAACAAGGTAAAAGAAGCAAACTGATAGCGATCGTTGGAATTGCTTCTTGTACGATCATCACTATTACTTCAGGGTCGAGCGGACCTGTGCTGGCGGAAGCCTGCGGAATTCTCGGCATGGTCATGTGGCGATTGCGCAACAAGATGCGTCAGATTCGCTGGGGACTCGGCTTGAGTCTCCTAACGCTTCATCTGGTGATGAAGGCGCCCGTCTGGTTCATTTTGGCGCGAGTCGACGTCTTCAGCGGATCGACCGGCTATCACAGGGCCGAGCTTATCGATCGGGCGATCGCCAACTTTTCTGATTGGTGGTTAATCGGCACCAAATCGACAGCCGCTTGGGCCGATGTAGATCAGCACTTATTTGACGTCACGAGCCAATACATTCGGTACGCAGCCGATGGAGGACTAATCACAGTGGTTCTCTTCGTCCTGATTATCGTGCGTGGTTTTCGAGCTGTGGGACGGTATGTCCATGCTGAGGAACGGACAGCAGCCCGCACTTCACTGATCTGTGTGTGGGCGCTAGGTGCCGTTTTGTTCGCTCACACAGTGAGCTACTTTTCAGTTTCCTACTTTGATCAAAATGTGGTCAATTGGTACCTCTTATTGGCCATGATTTCAACCGGCGCTGGGCAGTACCTTCTCCCGGCGCGGCAGGCAGACATGACCTTGAGCCAGAACGGAACGATTCGGAATTACGTGGGAACCACTTCGTTAGCAGCCCTCCGTCGTTGAACCGCGGCCCAAACGATTTTTGTTTTTGCCTCCTGACGTGAAGGCACAGAAAGGTTCTAGACAACATGAGATTGTCAGCATTCCGCCAACGGTCTAACAGCAGCACAGGTGTCTCTATGCCTCATCCTCGAACCGACGAGATCAACGAAGAGTTCCCGGATGCCGACGCTCATGAGGGAACTCACGTCAAAGTGTTCCGAAGTTTGGATGAACTTGAGCAGATTCGCAACAACTGGAATTCGTGGAACCAGCATCCGAATGCGGACTTTGACTTCTTTTCGAGGATTGTACGCTCAAGATCAGAAATCCTTCGCCCACATGTCATAGTTCTTTACCGGAGTGGTTCTCCAGAGGCCATACTCGTCGGGCGAATTGATGTTACTTACCTGGACATCAGAGTAGGCTACAAAAGCCTTTATCGGGCGCCAGTACGCCAACTCACGCTGATTCACGGCGGTGCATTGGGAAATTTGTCCGCAGAGAACTGTGAGGTTCTTACCCTCGAAGTGATGAATTCCTTTCAACGAGAAGAAGCTCATATTGCCTTCTTTAACCGTATACGTACGGATTTTCCGCTGTACCTTGCCGCCAAGCGAACTCCAAGATTCTTCGGCCGGGATCATTTCCAGACCCCCATACTCCACTGGAGCATGAAACTGCCTGCAAGTGTCGAAGAACTCAATCACAAAATTCCAGGGGACACAAGGCGGGAGGTGCGTAGACGGACCAAGTCTCTTAATGCGGACTACGCAGGAAACGTCAGGATCGAGTGCTTTTCCCAACAGTCTGATTTGGACTGCGTCTTCCGGGACGTGGAAGAGGTAGCGAAGAAAACCTATCAGCGTGGTCTCGGTGTGGGGTTCTCCAATGATCCGGAACGACGGCAACAATTTGACCTAGAAGCTCGAAAGGGTTGGCTCCGCACATATATACTTTACGTCGGTGATAAACCGTGTGCCTTTTGGATAGGAACCCTTTATGCCGGCGTGCTTCATAGCGGGGATGTTGGGTACGACCCTGCATTCAAGAAGTATGCACCTGGGACGCTTCTCCTGATGCGAATTTTGGAAGATCTTTGCGGGAAAGGCGTAAAGGAGATGGATTTTGGATTGGGCGATGCCGATTGGAAGCAACGCTTCGGTAATCGAACCTGGCATGAAGCATCTGTCTATCTTTTTGCTCCAAATCTCAAAGTAGTTGGCCTTTACCTTCTTTGGGAATCAGCGACGCTGATCAACGAGATAGCGAGAAGAGGTTTAGTCAAGACGAGGTTGGTTCCCAGAATAAAGGCCATCTGGCGCGACCACCTAAGACGGCAATCCAGTTAATTCTCCTTGCTGGGAGATGAACCCAGAGCCAGACCAGAGCGATGATAGAGTTGCTCCGCGATTTAGAGCCAGATCCCGTCTCTCGTCAAGGAATAGACATGCATTCAATGAAGGGGCGCGTCAAAGCTATACTGAAGTTCCTCCAACCGGTATGGACTGAGTGCAATGAATTCTCGCTCAGAATCCGAACAGTTCCCTCGGCTGAAGTTAACGCTTTGACAGTCCCTGAAGTTTCATCATGGAAGGGAGCGATAACCGATAAGACCAAGCACAAAGACAACCATGCGTATGCAAGTCCGGATTACTGGTATCTGCGCAGAGTGATCTCGGTTCTTGATCCTGGGCCCGATGATGTAGTTTATGACCTAGGTTGCGGAATGGGCCGGTTCCTCTGTATCGTAGCTCGCAAGCGCGTTCGCAGGTGTGTTGGTGTCGAGTTGTTCGAGCCGCTTTGTCGAAAGGCCGAGGAAAACGCACTCAATCTTCGCGGGCGGCAATCGCAAATTGATATCCTTTGCTCTGATGTTGTCACAGCTGACCTTTCGGACGGAACGATCTATTTTTTGTTTAACCCATTTGGGCCGGATACAATGAGGGACGCCCTCGCGAATATCAAGGACACCTTGGGTGCGAATCCTCGTGGCATCAGAATTGCGTATTTTAATTCATCCCATGAAAATATTTTGGCATCCTGTGGGTGGCTGGAAAAATTTCACCGTTTTGACACGTACTCCGGGATGCCGGTAACTTTCTGGAGAAATCGCGACCCTAGAACAGCGCCATAGCTTGCGAAGAAGACCGTGCCTGAAATTGCGCTTTGCGATTGGAACGCTATAATCTCCCCACGCATTGCTCACCCCGTGGTTACTGTACAGTGGCGGTCAGGCCGGAGGGCGGGTTAGGTGCCGTGGAGCTAGTCCCAGAAATTTGAAGCGCACCCCTGTCCCATATTCCATCTGCGCCACGTGTCGTTCCATACATATCCACGTTGAACGTATTCGTCGCCATCGTGGTCCCGACGCCCGTATAGTACGTTCCAGCATTCGTTACAGCAGACCCAGCGTAAATTGAAAACGGGTCCGGAGTCGCAAGTTGAAATCCGGCAACCGTGAACGACGAATAATTGGTGAAAGGATTCGTGCTGGCAGTGCTGACCGTGTAGCCATGCGTCTCAGTGGGATTGGAAAACACGGAACTTGGAATGCTGCCTACGAAGAAGGCATCGTAATCTTGAACCGTTCCTGTCGCGCAAGACACAGAGCCGCAATAAGGGCTATAATCATTCCCCGTCCACGCGCTTGCGTACCAGAGATTATTCTCCTCTATAACTATAGGAGTGCCGGTGCTGTAGGTGTCACCCCCTATAGGCATCGAAGAGAATCCTACTCCGGTCTGCGTTGCCACGGTGCTGTAGATTCCAGCTATCGTATTGTTCACGAAGTATACAGTACCGGACATAACCTCACCGAGAAAGTCGAGAACGGAATCATCCAGGGTGGCAAGCTGGCCTGAGCCATTATTCGCGGCATAGGTCGCATCCCAAAAAACTATGTTCCCGTAGAATGCCCTACCATTCATTGAGGCATTCCCAGCAGAAGCTGTCGTGATAACTCCGCTGCTGCAAATATCCTGAAAGACGCTGTAACGAGCGGTTAAGCCACACGAGGTTTCCGAAAAAGCCTCCGCGTGAGTGCCATCCTTGGACATGTGGTTCTTATAGATGTAATCGTATTCGTAGGTGTGAGGACAGCCCGAGCCTGCGGTTTGTCCATTGTTGCTCAGAATCGGGTTTCCGCCCGTTTCGTGAATATACCCGTAACCAAAATAGAAGTAGTTGCAAGCCGAATCGCATTCAAGGCCATCGTCATCGGTGTTCGCAGTGTTGTAACCATATAGGTCAACATGGTCAAAATGATGATTCGTTCTGCTCCCAGTAATTAGAATCGTAGGGTCAACTCCCGTAGTGTTATGGAACAGGATGTTGTAAGCCGCGTCTACATTGCAGACGGGCAAGCCAGAACACGCCGATCCCCACGACTGACCTGTAAAAGTCCAGTAATCTGTCGAAATGCTGGTGCCACCGCCAAAAACAGCCTGCCCTGCGTAAGAACTGCTCCAATCACTCGCTGGCCCGTGATTCGCTGTCGTCGCCGCTTCAATCGTTATCACGGACGTGCCACTGTCTGCCGCCGAAAAGGTAGGTGAGCCGTAACTGCCCACGGCCACCCATAGCGTTGTCCCCCGCAGCGCGGAGTTCGTCACGTCACACGCCCCCGTGAATCCTGTGCAGGCATTCGTCCAGTTAGCTCCAGTTCCCGTACCGGTCGCTCCGGCGCGCACATAGCAGTTGCCTGATCCGTCGCAGTTGCCAGCAGCCCGGGCCCCGATTGAAACAAGCAGCGCTAGGAGGAAGAAACTACAGAATCTTTGAAGAGTTTTTTGAACTTTCATATGCGGCTCTGTCCTTATATCATTGGATCCGTTTCGTCTCTTTATGACCGTCAGTACGGCCTATAATGGTCTCATCGAGCAAATCGGACCACTTCCCTTACAGCCACAATTATAGAGCCGAAACGAGGTTTCTAACCACGGTTTGGAAGTCCAGTTTTGGAACAGGTGTTGCCCTGATCATCTGGTCAGCTCGAAACTTGAGGGTGACAGTTTTTAATTCGCACCGCGCGAACAGAGAATGAAGAGAGCTTCCACTAAGATCGCAGCGAGGACACGTAAGAAAGAGCTTAACCATTACATCCGAGCAGGAAAGGGCCCTATCCTGCGCCAACATTTGGCCCAAGAGGTTTCGCTTTTTCGCTATCTGAGGACCTCAATCCACTGCTCTTCGTCTTCTACGCCTTGTCGAGGCAGTTCTTCGAAAACGGTGCCACCGCTTTGCGGCGCCAAGGAGATTCTTCTGAGTGGCGCGTCAAACAGTGCCTGGCCTAGCTCCAACAGAAGTCGCGGGCTAAGGATGATGTCCGGGCAGAGTTAATGGGAGAACATACAGCCGAAAAAAGTCTTGAAGTGATCTGTAAGTCTACGGCGCCCAAACGATGCGAGCAACCAAAGGATAGATTTTGGCTTGCGTTTGATGAAAGGCAGCTGGCTCAATTCGTCCGCTAATCTCGTTAGCGAACTACGGCTAATGAAATGGCTCATCGTTAGTTTGACAAAACGACACTTGTCATGTGTCGTGACCTAACAGCTTGGGGCGCTATCTTTCTAGAATTGTAGGTTGAGAATGAAACCTAGATGCCGTTTATAATCACAGATTCTGGGAAGAACAACGCAATGAATCCGATTGTTTCTGTCATTATTCCTCTATACAACCGCCCGGACCTAGTGAAGCCCGTGGTGGAAAGCGTTCTCGGGCAGACCCTTCCCGTATGCGAGGTTATTCTCATTGATGACGGTTCAATTGAGGATGTGAAGGGAGAAGTTCGGCGACAAATGAATGGGAATCCCGTCTGGAGGGAACGGGTCAGTTACAGCAGCCAGGAAAACCAGGGTCAAAGCATCGCCTTGAATAACGGCATAGCGAGGGCCAAAGGCGACTGGATTGCTTTCAATGCCAATGATGATCTTTGGCTACCGCAAAAACTCGAGTGGCAGTTCAAGGCGCTAAAAGAGTTTGGGAACGAGTGCGGACTCTGTTTCACCGACGCGTGGTTCATGAATAATCCTTACATGAAAGGAATAACCTTGTTTGAATTCGCCGAGGTGCAATTCAGTGAGACGCTCGGGATCATCCAGGATCCGGTGAGACTCCTGGTACGCAATCAACCGGTGTGGTGCCAAACAGTCGTAGTGCGAACAGATCTTGTGCGCCAGATCCAAGGCTACGACCCTTCCATGCGTTTCAGTGAAGACTATGACTTTGTTTTCCGGATGGCACTTCTAACCAAGTTCTGCTATGTAGGTTTGCCGATGGTCCTTATCGACCGAACCATATCCCCGACTCGACACAAGGGAGCTGGGTTGAATTGGCAGAAAAAGGAGTTCAAGCTGCAGATGGACGAACGCCGCGTTGAGAAACAGCTGAGATTGACCGAAGAACTCGGACCTGACATTAGAAAAGCGGCCCGGGCGAATATGCGCGCGCATTATAGCAAGTGGACAAATCTTCATCTCAAGAACGGCGACTACGCAAAAGCGAGAGAAGCAGTGTCGACTGCGACGAGATATGGCTTGGCGCCTGGCATTGCGGTCAAATGGGTAATGACGCATCTTGCCCCGCAACTCGCGGCCAAAATCGTTTTGCGAAGGGAGGAGCAGGATCAAACCCGGGATTACGGTCTCAACTGGTAATTGGCGTTCGGACTTCCAGAAAGTTTAGAGCATCCTGCAAACTAGATTATTCCCCCGATTGATGATTCGTACCGGTTTCGGCCCATTAATAACCGACCGCCCGATGCTGGAGCGTATGGTTTACAAGGTAACTCACAGAATTCGCTCTTTGATAGGCAATCGTCAGTTTGAATTATCTATGCCGACGCTTGGCGCGATCGAATCAACGGAGGCGTGAAAGTGACTGGGAAAAGTGTTCATATCATCCATCTTCCCAAGATTACCGATAATCGGGGTAATCTGACTTTCATCGAGGGGAATCGGCATATCCCGTTCCCAATCCGGCGCGTCTACTATTTGTACGACGTGCCGGCAGGCGCGATGCGTGGCGGCCATGCGCATAAGAAACTCGAGCAATTTGTGATTGCAGCCTCGGGTAGCTTCACTGTAGTGGTTGACGACGGGAAAAGGCGCAGAAAATTCTTTCTGAATCGGCCGCATTACGGCTTATATGTTCCACGGATGATGTGGCGCGAGCTTGAGGATTTTTCGTCCGGATCGATTTGCGTTGTTTTGGCGTCGGAGGAATATGAAGAATCCGATTACTACAGAAGCTACAAGAAGTTTCTCAAAGCCCTCAGAGATCAAAAACTCCGTTCCGTTTCTTGATCTGCGCGCCGCAACTCTGGAACTCAGAGAGGAAATCGACGCGGCCACCGCACGCGTCTTTGATAGCGGTTCCTTTCTCCTCGGGAAGGAACTCGAGGCCTTTGAGGATGAGTTCGCCAAGTACGTTGGGGTGCGACACTGCATCGGTGTCGGTAACGGACTGGACGCCCTTCATCTCTCGTTGCGGGCTCTCGGCGTTGGTCCCGGGGATGAAGTTCTTGTCCCAAGCAACACATACATTGCTACATGGTTGGCGGTTACCTATGCAGGGGCGAAGCCAGTACCTGTTGAGCCGGACGAGCGTACCTATAATATTGACCCCGCAAGGCTCGAAGCCGCTATCACTAATAGAACAAAGGCAGTTATCCCAGTCCACTTATATGGGCAACCTGCAGACATGGATGCGATTCTGGGTATCGCGAAAACTCACAAGCTTTGGGTGCTGGAAGACGCCGCACAAGCTCATGGCGCGCGTTACAAAGGCAATCGCGTTGGCGGAATAGGGGATGCCGCAGGCTGGAGCTACTATCCTGGCAAGAATCTGGGCGCGCTTGGTGACGGGGGCGCCGTAACAACCAACAACAGCGAACTCGCTGAGCGAATTCGGAGTTTGCGGAATTATGGATCTGTGGTCAAGTATTTCCACGAAATCAAAGGCTTCAACAGCCGTCTCGACGAAATCCAGGCGGCTGTGCTGCGTGTCAAACTCAGGCATCTTGACGACTGGAACGATCGCCGCCGTAAAGTGGCAGCTTTTTACATCAGGGAGTTAGGTAACTTTAATCTGACGCTACCATCTGTTCCGGATTCGGCGGAGCCTGTCTTCCATCTTTTCGTTGTGCGCAGTAAACGACGCGATGATCTTCAGCGTCATCTTAAGAGCGCAGGAATCAACACGCTAATCCACTATCCCCTGCCCCCGCACCTTCAGGCGGCTTACAGTGACTTGGGGCTCACCCCTGGCAGCCTCCCGATCTCGGAACGGATCCATGCCGAGGTTTTGAGTTTGCCGATGGGGCCGCAACTCAGCGAGTCGCAAGCTGCAACCGTAGTTCGGGCAATGCGGGAGTTTTCGAACCAATGAAGTCGATCTTTCGGGCTACAGCAATTCTGAGTGGTAGTTCGCTCGTTAGCATCCTCGTGAGTCTTGTGCTGGCCAAGGTGATGGCATTGTACTTGCAACCAGTGGGCTATGGATACTACGGATTGCTCCTCAGCTTTGTTGGGTTGACGAGTTTACTGGCCGGCATGGGAGTGCCCACCGGCATGGTTCGTATGGGAGCGGGAGCTATCACTCGAGGTGACCAGTCAACCATTGCCAATCTGCAATTTGCTTCGTGGTTGTTGTTTGGAATTTTGGGCGGGTTAACAATACTTCTTCTGTCAGTCTTCCACCAAGAAATAAGTCGATGGGCTCTAGGTACGTCAGATCATGGACATACGATCCTTTTGATGGGCGTTGCTTTACTTCTGACCGTGGGAACGAACATCCAGGTCGGAATTTTAAATGCCCACCATCGTGTTTCGGCGTTGGCAAAGTACGGCATTGCTAACACCGCCCTTGGAGCTGCTGCCAGCATTGCGGCAGTCATGACTTGGGGCGTCCGCGGCATCGTCCCAGCCTTAATAAGTGGAACATTGATCTCCTACATCGTTGCCTGGTACTTTCGGCACCGTGAAATCGACCCTCCGAGAGAACGGCCCTCTTTGGGGGAGATATTGAAGGCAGTGCGGGCCCTGTTGCGCTTCGGAGGACCCTTTACTGCAAGCCAGTTGGTAGGTACCGGCGTGCAACTCGCATTGCCCATGGTGGTCCTACACTTGCTGAGCACGGAAAGCGTCGGCTACTACAGAGCAGCGGTCGGAATTTCTGTTGGGTATTTGGGATTCCTGATCACCGCGATGAGTCAAGATTACTATCCGCGGCTCTCTGCGATTGCTGACCAGCCGGAAGCTCTGGTGAATCTCATAAATGAACAGCACCGCCTTGTCATGATCCTGGCTGCTCCGATGATCTTGGGCACCCTTGCCTTGGTGCCTTTTCTCGTGCCCCTCGTTTATTCTTTAAAGTTTGCACCGACAGTGGAGATTCTTGAGTGGCAAATGATCGGAGACCTTTTCAAGTTCTCGAGCTGGACAATGTCGTACGCCATCTTGGCACGCTGTGGAAGCTCCGCTTACTTCCTGAGCGAGTTAGCTGGAGGAGTCGTTAATATCGCCGCAACTTGGTTCTTCGTAGGCTGGATAGGTCTTCCCGGCCTAGGAATCAGTTTTCTCGTGTCCTACATCGTTTACTACTTTATCGTTTGGTTAATTATACGCCGCGACATCCCACTTGTCTGGACCCGGAGTAACAAACAAATGATGCTAGCGGCTGTTGTTGCTGCACTTGTTGTGCGGATACTGCCATCGACTCGGTTTGCCAGCTTCCGAACCCCAGTTGGGTTAGCTCTCGCCTGCATGGCAGGAATCCCTAGTCTCTTCGTTCTCTTCCGGGAATTCCAGGCACCAAATGAAACAGATTCTAAAGTGCGCCTCAAAGGGTCGGCTAGGGCAACTAATGCGACTACAGATTTGCCAGACTCCTAAGATTTATACGCTCTATACTGCAACGAAAGAAGAGATTAAAGGATCTGCTTCCAGTTAGCGACACACGGGTGGTCGAGGCAAACGACAGGACCGTACAAACGATCCTGAAGCGAGAGGCAACGGCCGCAGAGTGTTAAAGGGCTCGGCGACAATGAAAATCCTCGTCACGATTGCAAATTACGGTACAAAGAATGATGCGTTCCTGCAGAAACTATTGGACGAGTACAACTCGATGTCGTATCAAGTGCATCTTGTTGTGCTCACTAACGTGTCCAAGAATCTCGGTCAAGGTGTACAGGTCGTCGTAGAGACACCAAATGGAAATCCATGGAGTTTTCCTTTCGCACATAGAAAGGTTATGGCAGATCGCATTAGAGAATATGACCTTTTTATTTATTCCGAGGATGATACTCTGATCAAGCAACAGAATATTGATGCATTTTTGGAGGCCAATCAGGCCTTACGAGAGAACGAGATTGCTGGCTTTGTCCGCTCCGAACGTACGTCAGATGGGTACGAATCCATTTCAACAGTACACGCCCATTTTCACTGGGATCCATGCTCGATTGTGTCTCGAGGGCAACATACATTCGCACATTTCACCAATGAACACTCTGGAAGCTATATTCTCATTCAGGAACAGCTTAGCAGGGCAATCCGGTCCGGAGGCTACCTGGTCCCTCCTCACCAGGGAAAATACCATCTCCCCGAAACAGCGGCCACGGATCCCTATACACAGTGCGGGTTTCGCAAGATGATTTGCATCTCGCGCATTGGTGACTTCATCCTCCCGCATCTGCCCAACAAGTACGTCGGCAAGCTCGGACTGGGGTCGGAGGAGTTCTTGAGGCAGATCCAGGCGCTCGAGGACATCCGCAGCGGAACGCGGCCATCAACATCTTTGTTGGACCGACAGCCTAGTGCGGCCCAGGGGAAATGGGGGAAAAAGTATTACGAACCGACGCGACAAGATTTGACTGAGCTGATTCCGCAAGGGACACAAAATGTCATGTCTTACGGCTGTGGTTGGGGAGCTCTAGAAAAGAAACTCGTCGAAAGAGGAATGGATGTCACTGCAATTCCTCTTGATGCGGTCATTGGTGCGTGCGCTGAAGTCAGAGGCCTCAAGGTAGTATACGGAACTCCACGAGAAGCTCTGAAGAATATTTCGAATAAGCGATTCGATTGCATAGTCGCCACGGACATGCTTCATTTACACCCGAAACCAGAGGAGTTGTTGATCTCATTTTCTAGGTTGCTCACGGCCGGCGGGCGTATAGTGGTAACCGTTCCAAATCTTCAACAGTTGTCCGTTTGGTGGCGCCGCATCTCTCGACGCGAAGCATACCGTACGCTGGGGAGTTTCGCGCGCTCTGGGATTCACCTGACCTCACACAAAATGATCCGGGATTGGTTCAAAACTGCTGGGCTGAGAATCCACCAAACTCTGCCTGTGATTCCGGATAAGGCAAAGAAAATCCATCAGACCCTCGGCAGCTTGAGCCAGAGATGGCTCGCTTCAGAATTCCTCATAGTAGCCGGAAGTCCGCATTCTGAATCTGATGCAGCCATCCGCGATTCTCAAACTCGTCTTTGAAGGTGGGAGGAACATTGACTGGGGAGAAGCCCATCAGAATCGCTGTCCTTGGCGCCACACTCGACACAACCAATATGGGGGTTGGCGCTCTCGCAGCCGGAACCATTCGTTGTGTGCTCAACGTATATCCTGGGGCGGACATTCGTTTTCTAGATTACGCAAAAGCACCCTCGATTCAGACGCTGCGGCTAAACGGCATGGAAATCTCAATTCCCATTATTAATATGAGATTCTCCAAGCGCCTCTATTTGTCAAATAACATCGCCATACTCCTACTGATTGCTGCGTTCCTGAAGATAGTTCCTTCAAAGCGATTGCGCAAGTGGATCGCATCCAAGAACGCCTCTCTCCGCGAGATCCAGGAAATGGACTTCCTGGTATCCATCGCGGGTGGGGACAGCTTCAGCGATATTTACGGCATCGAGCGGCTTCTCTATGTGGCGCTGCCGCAGGTCTTGATTCTCCTCCTTGGCAAGAAGCTTGTACTCTTGCCGCAGACGATAGGCCCTTTTCGCGGAAGCACTGCCAAGTTTGTCGCGCGATTCATTTTGCGCCGCGCCGACAAAGTATATTCGCGGGACTACCGAGGCCTCGAAGCCTCGAAGGGGTTGGTCGTTCCTAGTTATGCCGCCAAGAAATTTGCATTCTGCTACGACGTGGGCTTTGTTTTGGAACCCTTTCCTCCGGCTCACATTGATCTCTTGGGTTTCCCCTCGTTAAATGAGCACGGTATTCCCCTAGTAGGCCTGAACGTCAGTGGGCTCCTTTGGATGGGCGGATACACGCGTGACAACATGTTTGGCCTTCGCGCAGATTACCGCGAGTTGATTGAAAGTCTTGTCGAATTCCTAATCAGCAACAAAGGGACATCGGTCCTGCTTGTCCCTCATGTGTTTGGGTCGGAGCCGGATTCAGAAAGTGATACACGTGCATGCGAGTGCGTGTATGAAGCGTTGAAAGTCAGATACGAGGGTCGTCTTGGCCTGCTTCGTGGCCGGTATAGCCAGAATGAGATCAAGCACGTCATTGGCAAATGCGACTTTTTTGTGGGTGCGCGCATGCATGCCTGCATTGCTGCAGTGTCACAATGCATACCCGCGGTTTGTGTGGCTTACAGCGATAAATTCATCGGGGTTATGGACACGATCGGCATTGAATCGATTGTTGCAGACGCTCGTCGGATGAGCACGAGTGACATGCTGCGTTCAATCGGACAGACTTATGAGCAGCGAACGGTTGTGCAAAAGAAGCTTGAAGCCAAAATGCCCGAAGTGAGAGAGGTCATCTTGAATCTTTTCAAAAATATAGATGTTCTCTCGTCCAAGATAGAAGATTGAAGTATAGCTCCATGCAGGGCAGTTTTTTTTGATGGGATCTGGATATTCCAGTGCCAATTTATCTGGTCGATCCGATCGGAGACTTGCGGTGGAGAACTTTTGTTAGTCAGCATCGCTCTGCCTCCCTCTATCATTCTCCTGGTTGGCTGCGCGCGCTACACAAAACCTATGGATATCAGCCCTTCGTATTGACAAGTTCGCAGCCCAGCGAAGAAATCTCCAATGGTGTGGTGTTCTGCCAGGTGCGCAGTGTCGTCACAGGCCGCCGTTTGGTGTCGTTACCTTTTTCGGATCACTGCCAGCCACTCGTTGAGACCGATCTTGAATTTCACAGATTCCTGACGTATCTCGCTAAAGAGCGTGATGACAATCATTGGAAATATGTCGAGGTTAGACTCCACGGAGGGGAATCGAACCTGAGCACAGAGTTCTCTAGAGTTAAGAAATTTCATTTCCACGATCTGGACTTGGGGCCTTCTGTTGAGCAGCTGTTTTGCGGCTTTCATAAGGATTCTGTCCAACGAAAGATCCGAAGAGCCGAGAGAGAGGGTTTGAGCTTCGTTGAAGGAACCTCTGATGAGATATTGGATGGCTTCTATTCGTTGGCAATCCAAACTCGTCGCAGGCACGGATTGCTGCCCCAACCGAGAGGATGGTTCCAAAACCTGGTGAAGTGCTTGCCCGGGAAGCTCACGATTCACCTTGCCTCTAAGGACGGATGCCCTGTCGCAGGAATCCTGACGCTTCGGCACAACGACGTAATTTTCTATAAGTATGGAGGATCTGACGCGAGATATCACAATCTGGGGGGGATGCAAGCATTGTTCTGGAGTGCGATCCAGCAAGCCAAGGCAGCCGGAATTCGGATGTTTGATCTTGGCCGGACGGATAGTGATGATCTTGGGCTAGTAACTTTCAAGAATCGGCTGGGAGCGCGCCTCACCAGTCTGTCTTACTATAGATATCCACAGTGCATCCAAACCTTCGAGACCCCGAATTGGAAGACCCGTGTGCTCAAGGAAGTTTTTGCAAAGATGTCAGATCGAATGCTGAGCGCAAGTGGAAACCTGCTCTACAGGCACCTCGGATAGAGATATGCTAAATGACTTCACTAAAGAAGAAATCCAGCTTCCGCGCAGTCAGCGAAAATGTCATACACCGCAAGACTGAGAAAGAGAATCAACCGAAAAAAACGATGAGCAAATTCCTGACCGAACACTACCGTTGCCCCGAATGCTTCGTGAGCTTGCGGACAAGCACGGGGACTGGACAGGATCCCGGGTATTTTCGATTCGGCGCAGACACAATTTGCTACGGCCAGTGTACTACGGGTGTCTCGCGTGAATTAACGATGGATGGGTTACCTGACGCGCTCGATGGAACGGAGATCGATGATTCCCATGTTCGAATCCCATTCGATCCGGGACAGGTCGTCGAAAACTTGCGCTTCGAGCGATATCCCATCAGCTCACAAAAGGGTGCAACTGGCATCGGTGACTGGCCCTTTGCCCAAGACTTGTATTACTTCTTGCGTCCGGTAATCCCGGCCACTCTGCGCAGACATTTTCAACAATTTCACCTAAAGGACTGGAATAAGATCCCATTCCCCCAATGGCCCGTTGACACCACAATTGAGAGATTGTTCGAGCGGCTTCTTGCTCTTTCTATGAAAGCCCAGAGAATCGAGCGAATTCCATTTATTTGGTTCTGGCCGGAAGGGGCAACGAGTTGCGCAATTGTCACCCACGATGTGGAGACTTCATCGGGCAGAGATTTCTGTTCAAATCTGATGGACATCGATGAATCTTTCAGAGTCAAATCGTCGTTCGAGATCGTTCCGGAGACACGGTATGGAATCTCGGATATTTTTCTCAACAGTATTCGAGCGCGAGGGTTCGAGATAAACGTACAAGATTTGAATCACGATGGGCGCTTATACCGCCGCCGGAAAGAGTTTCTGTGCCGCGTGGAGAAAATAAATCAGTATGCAAGTGAATTCGGCGCGAAAGGTTTTCGGTCGGCAATTTTGTACCGTAATTTGGATTGGTATGATCAGTTTCGCTTTTCCTACGACATGTCTGTTCCCAATGTGGCCCACCTGGATCCACAGCGAGGTGGTTGCTGCACAGTGTTCCCGTATTTCATTGGCAACATCCTGGAACTGCCACTCACAACGACGCAAGATTTTTCCCTCTTTCATATCCTAGAAAGTCATTCCATTGAGCTTTGGACAACACAGATAAAGCTAATTATGGAAAGATCCGGGCTGATTAGTTTTATTGTGCATCCGGATTACATTCGCTCGGAGGCCTGCCAGCAGACTTACCGCGCCCTCCTCTCGCACCTTTTTGAATTGCGCTCGCAAGGAAAAGTTTGGATTACCCAGCCAGGTGAAGTCGACCGGTGGTGGAGGCAGAGACGACTCATGAGCTTAGTTGACCGCAACGGCTCGTGGCAAATTGAAGGGCCAGGCAATGAACGCGCCCGGGTGGCCTATGCGGTCCTGAACTTTGACGCCGTCCGATATCAGGTTGACGGACCTTCGCCCGGCACTCACCCGCGATACGCGAACGAGGGTACTTCGGGATTGAAATGAGACCACCATTTCTTGCAGAAATCCAGGAAGCCATCTCGATTCATTCGGCTACTTATTCACATCTGCACATCAGACGCTTTTTCCCTCCAGTTATGGTATTTCCAAAGCCATTGAAAATAAATGCGACATATCGAAAAGGCCTGCTTGGTATCTTGCCGACTCGATTCCTGGTCCGAGAAACCTCCTGGAGAAGAGATAACGACAAATGAAAGTCTGCATGATTGCCTACACCTTCTACGAAGGCGATAACCGTGTGATGCGATACGCAGAGGCGCTCGCTAAGGGCGGTAACGAGGTTGACGTTATCGCCCTGCGCAAAGAAGGCCAACCGAAAGAAGCCATGATGAATGGCGTTCGGGTATTTCAGATTCAAAAGAGAATCAAGAACGAGAAGGGAAAGCTTACATATCTCTATCGACTCTTAATGTTTTTTGTCAGGTCGTTCTTTTTTGTAAGTGCGAAACACCTCCGGAACCCCTACCGCTTGCTCCACGTTCATTCCGTCCCTGATTTTCTGGTTTTTGCGGCCTGGATTCCGCGCGCAATGGGCGCCAAAGTCATTCTGGACATTCATGATCTTCTCCCCGAGCTGTATGCGAGTAAGTTCGGCGCCGGTACAAAATCTCGTACCTTCCGTTCGCTTGCTCTCCTCGAGCGATTGTCTGCTGGGTTCGCAGATCATGTGATTGTCGCAAACCATATCTGGCAGCAAAGGCTGATTTCTCGATCAGTTCCGGCTGAAAAGTGCTCCGTATTTCTAAACTATCCTGACCTTTCGATTTTTCAGCCGCTAGGACGTACGCGATTTGATGGCAAGTTCATCGTGCTCTACCATGGCACGCTCGCCTGGCACCAAGGTCTCGACATTGCGATCGACGCGATTGCAACTCTCAAGGACAAAGTTCCCGACATGGAGTTTCACATTTACGGAGAGGGTACAACGAAGGATAGTCTCATTCAACTCGCTGGAAAACGCGGTATTTCGGACCGAGTGCTATTCCATGATGCTATTCCCCTGCGCGAAATCGTCCGTGTGATCGAAAATGCTGATCTTGGTGTCGTGCCGAAACGGAAGGATTCCTTTGGCGACGAAGCGTTCAGCACAAAGACTCTTGAGTTTATGACACTTGGAGTGCCTATCGTCGTCGCAGCAACCACGGTCGATCGCTATTACTTCAACGATCGGATCGTAACCTTTTTCTCGAGCGGCGACATGGAGGATTTAGCGAAGTGCATGCTTGAGTTGATTTGCAATCCAGAGGCTCGACGGAAGCAGGTTGATGGCGCAAGAAACTTTGCAAAAGGATACGACTGGGATTTGAAAAAAGGCGAGTACCTTAGGCTCGTGAATGCTCTGACTGACAGCTAAGAGGAGTTGATGGGCAATCGAAAAGAAACGGACATTTAGTGTTCCCCATTACCTAGATGGGCGGGGTTCCGACTTTAACAGTAGCATCATGCACTCTCACTCATTTTCATCACGATCTCACTGTTTAAGGAAGTTTTAGGACGAGGGATTGCCAGGTTGAAACAGACCTGAGTCCCACATAAACTTCTCCGCCCTACTGGTTCCTCCGCCCCCTTTACGCTCGTTCGTAGTGGAAACGAACTGCCTATTTTGGGCAAACACCTTGTGCACTCCCGTAGTGTTGAGGTCCACAAGTGGTGTAAGCCATTCCTTGACAATAACATACAGCACGTTTGCCATCTGGAAAGCGGCGTGCACATCCCTTCCGAGGCTTACCCGAGGTATATCCACATTGCATCGGGGGAGGTGAACTGTGCACGTACACCCAGCTATTGAACCAGGCCCCCCGTACTCCATGCTGACTACAGCCGACCAACACCGCAAATCGAGGTCACTTGTGGTTCGCTGTGCCGTAGCCTGCCTGGCGCTTGCTGCCTTCCTCCTCAGTGTTGCCCCTTCCAGTTTTGCTCAAACCTGCACAAATCCGCAAAATCCTCCCTCCATTCAGGATTGCATCTGGAGCGATACGGCTGTGCCTACCACCGTGGACGACGGAGGAACTTCATCCATCGAAGTTGGCGTGAAGTTTACCGCGAGCGTCAGCGGCTATGTCTCCGGAACACGGTTCTATAAATCCACCGCCAATACAGGGACCCACGTCGGCAACCTCTGGTCAAGTGCAGGGACGCTCCTCGCTACGGCTACTTTCGCTTCGGAGACAGCCTCCGGCTGGCAGCAGGTGAATTTTTCCACTCCTGTTGCGATTACAGCTGGCACGACGTATGTCGCTTCGTATTTTACAAGTGTGGGGCATACGGCAGACGACCACGGCTACTTTACTAGTTCTGGCTTCAGCAACGGGCCTCTGCAAGCCCTGCAAAGCTCTCTCAGCGGCGGCAACGGTGTGTACATCACAAGCAGCCAGACCGCTTTCCCGACGAACGACAATCAGAACAGTAACTACTGGGTGGACGTCGTCTTCCTACCTACCATGAACCTCACATTCAATTCGCGCCTGATCATGGGCGGTGCGAGCGCCACGGGAATAATCACCCTGGCGAGCGCTGCACCCTCCGGAGGTTCGACGGTGACGTTGACGAGCAGCAACACGGCGGTCGCCACCGTGCCGGCGAGTGTGGTCGTGTCTTCCGGCTCGACTGCGGCCACGTTCACGTTAACCACAAGCGCAGTGAGCGCTTCCAATCCGGTGACTATATCGGCGACTTACGGTGGCACGAACCAGGTAGTTAGTCTCACCATCGCGCCGAGTACTGGGCGTTTAGTTCAATGGACGAGCGGAGATAGTGGTTCGGCCACATCAGAAACAACTTACCTAGGTAGCAGCGTAGCGGCCGGCGATCTCCTGTTGGTTCTTTCTCATTGGGATAATCCGGCGGCGTTGGCCTCGGCTACGGACAATGCAGGAAATACCTACGTACCTATCGGAGGACCCATCTATAAAGGGCCTGACGCCGTTGTCGAGGCCTGGTACGCCAAGAACGTCAATGGGGGGCCTGGCCTGGGTGTGACGGTCACCTACTCAGCCCAAACTTGGACGATTTCTGATGTGGACGCGAGCGAGTACTCGGGCCTAGACACTGCGGCACCGTTGGATGTGTTCGCCGGACAGTCCGGGGCTGGCGTTACGCCGCCTGTCAACTTGGGCGGATCCGGGGAAATCAATAGTGGACCTTCTGCGACCACGACCGCGAGCTACGAGACGATCGTCGGATTAATCGGCACTGCGTATGATGCACCATTCACGGCAGGGGCGGGTTTCACTCTGGAGGACGCAAACGCTTCGACGGTGCTTGAGGATCGCTCGGTCAACGCCAAGGGAAGCTACAACGCTACCGCGATGGCCGGTTCTTGGACTACTGGGGATAGCTGGGCAGCAATCGTTGTCGGGTTTAAGAACGCATTTCAGGCTGGCGTAGCTCTGAGCCTAAATCCCGCAGTGGTGACTGGCGGGAATCCTTCCACTGGAACCGTGACGTTGAATACTGTGGCTCCAGCAGGCGGCACGACGGTAACCCTGTCCAGCAATAACACAGCAGTGGCGACGGTACCAGCGAGCGTGACCGTGGCGGCCGGAGCGACAACTGTGACGTTCACGGTGACGACCCTAGCTGTAAGTGCGTCCACACCTGTGACCATTGCAGCAACGGATAGCAATGGAGACACCGGCACGGCAACTCTAACAGTGAATCCGCCACCCCCGACAATCTCAGGCCTTACTTTGAATCCGACCACCGTGACGGGCGGCCTGACCTCAACGGGCACTGTGACGCTCGGTGGTCCCGCGCTTCCCGGCGGTGTCGTCGTCACCCTTTCCAGCAGCAACACAGCCCTCGCCACCGTACCTGCAAGTGTGACCGTGGCGGCGGGCTCAGCCAGCGCCACTTTCACCGTGAGCACTACGGCAGTGAGTGCTTCGACTCAGGCGACGATCTCCGGGACCGAGAACGGCAGCAACGGGACATCGAATTTGACGGTTATTCCACCTTCGCTCTTATCTTTCAGCCTTAGTCCTGCCGCAGTGATAGGAGGAGCAACATCGACTGGCACCGTCACACTCAATAGTGCGGCACCGGTTGGCGGAAGTGTGATTACACTTTCCAGCAGCAACACAGCCGTCGCCACCGTACCTGCAAGTGTGACCGTGGCGGCGGGTGCAACCAGCGCTACGTTCACCGTGAACACGAGTGTGGTAGCAACTTCAGCTCAAGTAACGATTAAAGGGACGGACAGCAACAACGATATCGAGACTTTTCCGTTTACTGTAAACCCGGCGTCAGCTTCCTCTCTCAGTCTTCTCAGTCTGAACCCCACATCGGTGACAGGGGGTAGAACTTCGACCGGCACGGTAACACTGAGCAGCGCGGCACCGACCGGCGGCGCCGCGGTGAGTTTGTCGAGCAGCAGTGCATCGGCGACCGTGCCAGGCAGCGTGACTGTAGCAGCAGGTGCCACGACGGCCACTTTCACGGTGACCACGACAGCCGTCAGCTCAACCACATCGGCAATCATCTCCGGAAGCTACAACGGCACGCAAACCGCCACGCTGACGGTCACGCCCAGCGTGGTGGGTACATCCGGGTTTCCCTGGATTCCTTATGACATGTGGATTGACTTTGAGCAGTGCACGTCCGGATCAGCACCGACCTCGGCTTGCCTGGCAGCTTCCACGCATGGAACAGCCGGGGCGTGGGACACTAGCACCATGGCTGGCTTGATTACCATCCAGACGGCTGGCCAGCCTACACCAACCGGCGACACTGGCACGTTGGGAATGGCCTACAATTTGGCGAATGGCGGTGTGGGGTATATTACATGGTCCCCTCCCAACAACCTATCCATGTTGTCTTTCGGGATGTGGTACAAAACCGGGGAGCCTGCGAGCTGGACAGAGGGGCCACATTTCATCACTTTAAACAACTGGTCTTATGGAAATATGGAACGGCTTTCCGATGAGCGTTCATCCTCTACTAACAGTCGACAGATTCGTGTCAGCCCTCTCGATAACGCCGTCGGAGGGCTAGCTGACAACACCTGGTACTGGGTAACGATGCAATGGGTTCAGGGCGGCACTGGCTCGTTCAGTGTGTACGATGCGTCCTTGAATCTCGTTGGCACTGTGAGCTTTACTGATTCAATCAACTACCCTGTGCAGGCCATAGAGCTAGGGGATGCCAACGGGACGGGAGGTGAGGCTGGGGAGACGACTTACTTCGATGATTTAATTGTTGAGTACACTAACCCGATTTTCCCCGTGCTGCCCGAAGCCTCTGCGCTCACACTGTCCTCTGTTAGCCTGAGTCCGACGACGGTGACCGGCGGGACCTCTTCCACCGGCACGGTAACACTGAGCAGCGCGGCACCGACGGGCGGCGCGGTAGTGACGCTTGGCAGCAGCAGCGCCTCGGCGACCGTGCCAGCCAGCGTGACCGTGGCGGCGGGCGCCACAACGGCCACCTTCACCGTGACCACCACGGCCGTCAGCTCAACCACATCGGTGACCATCTCCGGTGCCTACAACGGGACGCAAACCGCCACGCTGACGGTGAACCCGGCAGGGGCCACATTGTCCTCTCTCAGCTTGAGTCCGACGACAGTGACCGGTGGGACTTCTTCCACCGGCACGGTAACACTGAGCAGCGCGGCACCGACCGGCGGCGCCGCGGTGAGTTTGTCGAGCAGCAGTGCATCGGCGACCGTGCCAGGCAGCGTGACTGTAGCAGCAGGTGCCACGACGGCCACTTTCACGGTGACCACGACAGCCGTCAGCTCAACCACATCGGCAATCATCTCCGGAAGCTACAACGGCACGCAAACCGCCACGCTGACGGTCACGCCCAGCGTGGTGGGTACATCCGGGTTTCCCTGGATTCCTTATGACATGTGGATTGACTTTGAGCAGTGCACGTCCGGATCAGCACCGACCTCGGCTTGCCTGGCAGCTTCCACGCATGGAACAGCCGGGGCGTGGGACACTAGCACCATGGCTGGCTTGATTACCATCCAGACGGCTGGCCAGCCTACACCAACCGGCGACACTGGCACGTTGGGAATGGCCTACAATTTGGCGAATGGCGGTGTGGGGTATATTACATGGTCCCCTCCCAACAACCTATCCATGTTGTCTTTCGGGATGTGGTACAAAACCGGGGAGCCTGCGAGCTGGACAGAGGGGCCACATTTCATCACTTTAAACAACTGGTCTTATGGAAATATGGAACGGCTTTCCGATGAGCGTTCATCCTCTACTAACAGTCGACAGATTCGTGTCAGCCCTCTCGATAACGCCGTCGGAGGGCTAGCTGACAACACCTGGTACTGGGTAACGATGCAATGGGTTCAGGGCGGCACTGGCTCGTTCAGTGTGTACGATGCGTCCTTGAATCTCGTTGGCACTGTGAGCTTTACTGATTCAATCAACTACCCTGTGCAGGCCATAGAGCTAGGGGATGCCAACGGGACGGGAGGTGAGGCTGGGGAGACGACTTACTTCGATGATTTAATTGTTGAGTACACTAACCCGATTTTCCCCGTGCTGCCCGAAGCCTCTGCGCTCACACTGTCCTCTGTTAGCCTGAGTCCGACGACGGTGACCGGCGGGACCTCTTCCACCGGCACGGTAACACTGAGCAGCGCGGCACCGACGGGCGGCGCGGTAGTGACGCTTGGCAGCAGCAGCGCCTCGGCGACCGTGCCAGCCAGCGTGACCGTGGCGGCGGGCGCCACAACGGCCACCTTCACCGTGACCACCACGGCCGTCAGCTCAACCACACCGGCGACCATCTCCGGTGCCTACAACGGGACGCAAACCGCCACACTCACCATTAATCCGCCAGCGGTTACGCTGTCGTCTGTTAGTTTGAATCCGACGACGGTGACCGGTGGGGCTTCTTCCACCGGAACAGTAACACTGAGCAGTGCGGCACCGACGGGCGGCGCCGTAGTAACACTTGGGAGCAGCAGCGCCTCGGCGACCGTGCCGGCCAGCGTCACAGTTGCCGCGGGAGCAACGACGGCCACCTTCACGGTGACCACCACAGCTGTCAGCTCAACCACACCGGCGACCATCTCCGGAACCTACAACGGCGGAACGCAGCAAACCGCCACGCTCACCATTAATCCGCCAGCGGTTACGCTGTCGTCTGTTAGTTTGAATCCGACGACGGTGACCGGTGGAGCCTCTTCCACTGGAACAGTAACACTGAGCAGCGCGGCACCGACGGGCGGCGCCGTAGTAACACTTGGGAGCAGCAGCGCCTCGGCGACCGTGCCGGCCAGCGTCACAGTTGCCGCGG
>Ga0326728_10004065_pt1 | contig 44041 bp, 35 predicted proteins | sample MB3enrmetagenome_FD_207602 | JGI IMG/M metagenome (GOLD analysis project Ga0326728, IMG submission 207602) | Lab enriched peat soil microbial communities from McLean, Ithaca, NY, United States - MB31MN | ecosystem: Environmental > Terrestrial > Soil > Wetlands > Peat | place: USA: New York...
AAGCTATTTTACCAAAAATGGCTGATGAAATGAGCGAAGGAGAGCGGCATAGGATTGCACTTGCTCAGGTCCTTATAAAGGAGCCCAAAATCATCATCATGGATGAACCAACTGGAACAATGGATCCAATTACCAAGATATCGGTTACGACTTCCATTCTTAAAGCTAGAGAAGAGCTAGGGGAAACTTTCGTTATAGTTTCTCACGACATGGATTTTGTAAACGAGATATGTGACCGCGTCGCACTTATGCGCGAAGGAAAAATCGTAGATATAGGGAAACCGAAGAATGTACTTTCACAGCTCACTGAAGAAGAATGTATCAAAGCTGCAGAAGAACTATAAATATTCTGCCACCTTTTTATATGAAAAAAATGCTAAAATGAGGTGCTGATTACGAGTAATGAGATCAGCGTAGAGGTGAACGGTCAAAAATATACTTTACCTGCAGGCTCTACCCTTGGAGATATCCTTAAAATTTCCAGAGCTCCCTACATAGCTGATGCAGCAATTGTTATTCTGAAAGAGACTGCTGAGAAAAGGATGGAGATAATCACCGAATACGCTATCAATACTCCTAAGGGGGAATTCAAGATCGAACTTAAAAATCATGAGTCTCCCTCAGGAAAATTATGGACTGAACATTTTAAAGAATATGAAGGAAAACCTGTCCACTGGGCCAGTACTGAAGCCCTGGCTTTCGGGCCTTTTGAGGCTGATATTAAGCCTTCGCACGAAGTCAAAAGCTTTGAAGCGTTTGATGTCCTTTTCGGTGCAGGAGGTTTTGACCCCAGTAATACTCATCTTATATTTTCACGGAAAAGGCACATTGCAGAGTATGGGGCTCCTAATGACAGTGCATTTGCAGAAGTTGTAACAGGGAGACAAATTTTATCCAGACTTTCGAGAGAGGATATCATTTTGAATATCAAGCCTATTGTAGAATGGGAACAACTTTCAAAAAAAACATCCACTACTGATCTTTCTACACCTCTTGAAAATGGGAATGGGATATTTACTTATCTTGAGGCTGAGCTTTCCAGAAATTCTCCAATAGGAGCAGAACTATTTTATGCCCTGACCCGTCAAGGAACACTTACTGTAGATGTGTTTACGAGTTCATTTATCTCGGATGATAGCCTTAAAGGAGAACCTATTCCATACGAAAATTTTGAGCCGAGAAGTGAAGGTGCCATTTCAATCCGCACAGTAGGATACGGAGCAGGCAGAACTTATATCTCCAAAGAAGAACGGCCTTCAAGTCTTGTACATTCGGTTGTAGGATATGTAACTAAAGGGCTTGAACTCATAAAGCTAGCAGAAGTGGGACAGAAAATATCAGTTGAAAGTATCCCTCCCCAGATAGTACTTCTTGGGCATAGCTTTGAAGATATTAATCCCGTACTTTCCTCCGTAGGAATTGAACTAGTAAAGGCCGGATATACTGGAAAAGACGCAGTAATTGTCAGCCATGATCCTCCTACAACACTGGAAATTCTTGGAGAAGCAAAAGTAACTGCTTATGCGGTATCCAAGACAAAACTTATTGAAATTAAACTTTACCCTGAGAACGCGCCTAAATCTGTGGACTTCTTCCGTCATTCTCTTGGACTTAAGACAAAAACAGTTGGAAAATTGCCTGTCTACATGGTATATGATCATACTTACCTATTCAAAACTGAAAAAGAAACCGTAAAATATAAAGAAATCCTTCCAGAGAATACGCCAATGAACAAGATACTTGCTGGGGAAATAGGGATCACGAACCAGGCAGCAAAGAGGATGGGGACTATAGGGGTCAAACTCGTAGATGATGATCTTTTCGGCCCCACTGGAGAAAAATTTTCCTCAACCAACCTTATAGGGCGGATCATCGAGCCTTCGAAGCTTAAAGATATCAAGGAAGGAGATGCGATATACGTAAGTGAAGTATTATGAAAGTAAACTGAAATAAAATGCTAAGAAAATGGGAATGAAGATAAGACGATGAAATAATAGCTAATCTAATAAATATTAGCTGTAATATATGAAAAAATATTATTCATACTTTATCGTAGTAATAAAAAGTAAATTAAAAACTAACAATAAGCTGGTTGCCACTGTGATAAAAGCTTGCTAATTAATAAGTTAACTCGTTGTAATGTGCTTGCTAAATATAACGTGGGTGCTTAAAAAGATTCGTGGTATGAATCCATCGCATTTGAAGTTTCCAGTTGCTGAGGAGAGACAAAAGATGACGGAAACAAAAAATGGAAAGGTTACAAAGTACATTGTAATCAGTTCAGATAAAGTGCTACCATCAGATGCAGCTATGAAAATCTATGAATCGGAGTTCTCGGTTACGGTGAAAGAGACCTGTTTTGGGCTTATAGTGACAGGATCAAAGGAGGAGGTCCAGACAGTGATCGAAAAAGTCAGGCAGCTGGATAAAAATCATATTTTTATAAAAGAGAGAGGCTTTCCTGCAGGAGACGAAAGGCGTTGCCGTGCAACCCTTGGAGGGGGGCCACGGCCGGGATTTCATTTCCTTAGAGAAGAAGTCAAGATGCTCCCTGCCATAGGAGCTGCACTTGATGAACTGGAAGAAAAAGCACCTTTAAGAGAAAAACTTAAGGAGAAATCCAAGATTAAAGTTTCTGTTTTGGAAAAAATTATTGAAAAGGAGCTTGCAAGGTGAGTTTTTGGCAAAGGTTTTCATTTATCCTGTAAATAGTCTTATTTTGGCTGACCTTATTGAGCGCTTCGGGCACAAGCCCCTTGTCATCATGAACCAAATAAGAGAAAAGGTTACAAATATTAGCTTGGATTCTCCCCCTTTAAATATCACTCCTGAAGATCCTAAATTAGGGCTTCGATATGCTGCAATTGAAGTTCCCCCAGGAGTAAGAGGCAGGATGGCCCTAATAGGGCCCCTTATAGAAGATGCAGAAGCTGCAATAATAGTCGAAAACCCACCTACAAACTTCGGTTGTGTGGGCTGTAACCGTACTAATGAACTGATGAAATATTTGGTTCGCTCGAAAGAGATACCAGTTCTAGAGGTAAAGTATCCGGAGTTAGACGAGGAAGCCCGTGACTTCGTGAGTAAAATAGCAGAATTTCTGAAATCATTGCCTAAAGAAAAGTTGGAAGATGATGAAAAAGTAGCAGATAAAGAACCTTCAGAAAGGGAGACCGGAAAATGAATTCTGAAGAATTGAGATCTGTCAAGATTGCCCTTGTATCCTGTGGCTCTGAGTATTCTGGGGTTCAGCCTGAGTTTGAATCTGCTGCAGACAAAGTGAATGCAAAGTTCGTTTACCCTGAGATTGACGTCGCAGACCTGGATATAATAGGTAGAGATTTCGGTCTTGAGGTTGCAAGTGGAGACCTGAGGCTCATGATGGCACGTGCAAAGGCTGTTGTTGAGGGCACAACCAATGTAGACGGAGTTTTTATTACCACATGCTTCCGCTGTGCTGAAGGAGCTATTGTCAGAAATGAGGTTAGAAGGTATATCCATAAGAACTCAAGCATCCCGGTAATTAGTTATTCGTTTACCGAACGCACCAGTGCAGGCACCTTGCTTACTCGTCTGGAAGCTCTGACAACTATTGTCAGGCGCAAGCATCTTCTTACAAGGGAAATTCAATCAGGACTGACTGCAGGAATAGACTCAGGGTCAACAACTACAAAAGCAGTGGTTATGAAAGATAATAATATTATAGGCAAAGGTTGGGTGCCCACAACAAAAGTTATTGAAAGCGCAGAAGAAGCATATTCTCTTGCCCTGAAAGAAGCTGGGGTTTCCATAGAAGAAATCCAGGCCTTGGGAACTACTGGATATGGACGCTTCCTAGTAGGAAACCATTTCAAAGCACAACTTATCCAGGAAGAAATCACCGTCAACTCTAAGGGAGCTGTTTATCTTGCGAATAGGCAGAAAGGCTCTGCAACAGTTATTGATATAGGTGGTATGGACAATAAAGCAATATCAGTTGAGGACGGCATTCCCGGAATGTTTACAATGGGAGGTATCTGTGCCGGAGCTTCAGGGCGCTTCTTTGAAATGATTTCAAAGCGTCTTGGTGTAGATATTACTGATTTCGGAGCTCTGGCAGTAAAAGGAATGCAAGAAAATGTATTTATGAATAGCTACTGCATAGTTTTCGGGATACAGTCTCTTGTAAACTCTCTTGCCAAAGGAGCTACTCCGGAAGATGTGGCGGCTGCAGCCTGCTATAGTGTTGTGGAACAGATCTACGAGCAGCAACTTCAGGAAGTAGATGTTAGAGAGCCATTGATTCTTGTAGGCGGATCCTCTCTTATAGAGGGAGTTCCAAAAGCTCTCACAAAGCTCCTTAAGCTCAATGTCATTGTGCCGAAAAATTCCCACTTAATAGGAGCTGTAGGAGCAGCTTTGCTTGCTTCTGGCTTTGTGGATGAGTGAGAGACAGATGGATTCGCTTGAGACCTTTGTTGTAGATTCAGTAATCGCTTCGGAGCAGGAGTCTTACAAGAAAATTATTGAGGATAACCTTGCAAGTCTCAAGCTTGCTCCGGCAATAGGAAGGATCAAGGTCACGTTAAGACCTGAAAATTCCCTTTTCCAGATGGCAATAATCCTCAGGGATGTTGGCAGCAAGGTTAAGACAATTGATATTGCCGACGTGGAATCAAAATCGTTTGCCAAGAAGATAATAATTTCGATCAAAAAAGAGCAGTATATTCCGGAGCTGTTAAAAAAACTTTTTGAATTTTATGGGAAAGCGAACATCAGCCAGCCAGACCGCTTGACTGTAGCTATAAGTACTGATAGGTCAGAAGAAGAAGTGGCTTTTATTAAAGAAATGATGGTTGCAGATCCAAGGCATAGGATCCACGAAAATCTGGTTGATTTTGCAATTCGAGTCACTCCTGAAGGTTTTAGAGTTCGCTACCATCTATATAAAGGTAATCGCTTTATTTTTGTAGCGTCCGAGGAAGCATTAAAAAATGAATGGATCGCCGAGGCAGAAGAGATGCTCGAAGAATTGAACGGGAGCAGGTGAAAAATAAGATGGCTACACTCTCTCCCTATCTTTATACAGGTGGTGTCCACAAACATGGGCTTTTGATTGAACTGCTGGAAGATCTTGGAGGCTACATAATCCAGAAAGTAGTTACTGGAACTGAAGTCAACCTTATAATGCTTATCCCTAAAAAGGATATACCGATTGTAAAAAAGCAATCTGATGAACTTCTTGGAATCATTACAGAAGCTCCTCTAACAGGCGTGGAGATTGCAATTGTTTCGCCGACTCTTGCCTCTCACCACCTTCCACATTCAGCCTGTGATGTTGCGGAATCCCTTCGCAGTCCTGGAGCAAACACAAACATGATAGGTCTCGCCAGAGGTATGGGACGAAGGGTATCCCTATCTATGGACTATGAAAGAAAACTTATAAATGAACATGATATTGCAGTATTCACATTCGGAGCATTCAGTGACTGCATTATTAATAAGAAGCCAAAACTCTTCGAAGGTATCGAAATACCCATTGTTGTGACAGGTGGGCCTGATCTGAAAACTGAAGAAGTTCCCGGAGCAGATCTTTATGTCGGAAATATCGGAAGGACCTCTCATAGATTAAGGAAGGCAGAAGAAGTTACTGCCCTTGACAAACTTAGTAAAGAGATTGGGAAAATAGCTGATGATATTCGTAGACAGCAGTCAAAAGATCCACTATCAGTTATTCCTGCCAAAGTCAAGACGGAGATCGAAAATCAGGTCCCTGAGATCCACAGTGCACTTTCCCCTGCTCCACTTACCCTTCAGCTCGATGGGATCAGGGTCAAATTACCATATGATGAATTTCATGAAAAAATTGAAAAGCTGGAATTTGATGAAGGTGTTATCCTTTCTGAGCTTGCAAATATTTCAAGGTCAAAAATGAAAAATTATATATTGATAAAGATCAAATCTAAATCTGAAGTTGGTTTCGCAATTTAACCCATTTTCTATTAAGTTAAAGTTATATTTCAAATTTTTACTGGTTTAGTGACTTGTCACTAAACGTTTATTACGGTAAGGTTTACCCGAAAAACGGAGTTGGAATACAGTTTCCACGTTGTGTATACTGGTGGTTTTTTTATGAAACTTGAGGATATTGTGGAAATTTTGAAAAAATCTCCTGAAAAAGCCGTTCCAGAACTCCTTGAGGATGTTCGGGAGCAGTATGGAGAAGTTCCTTATATTACAAACTTTATGAAAGATTTCCCTGAAATACTTATACCGAAAACAATTTATGATAACTCCATCATGAGAGGATTACAGAGTCTCGATCCGGATGTAGTTGAACTTATTTCCATAGGTGTGGCTTCTGCCCTTCGTTGTGACCATTGCCTCAAAATGCATATTAGAGTTGCAAGAAGAAGAGGGATTAATAAAGTGAGCATATTTTATGCTATAATGATAGGAGCATCTCTTTCAAATGCAGCGGTGCTTGCAGATAGTACTAGAGCCCTTGCATCCGAATTTCCGAGTGAAGAAAAAATAAGTGAAGACGAAAGGGGAGAAAATATAGGACATTTCTGTGATCCGAGCTGTGGAATATGCAATATATCTAAAGATACTCTTAAGTAAGGAGATAAATTTGTAAATAGTTCAATTCAATTCTTGGTTAATGTCCATAAATAGTTGAAAATCGTAATCAAAGACTCCCCCTAATATACTTGTTTTCATTTTGGATCATGAATCAAGGAAATGAGCAGTTTTATTAATTTTGTAAATAAAGAGAAGAAACTTTATAATCCCCTACGCATTTCAAATTGATGTGCCTTCAAAAACTTGTAATGTTTCAGAAGTATTAGAAAAAACATTTCTTTTCCTATTATTTTTAGAATCCATAGAGTTATTGGCTTCAATTTCCTCCTCTAATTCAGCAGCATATTCAGCCGGATTGTTTCTGCGAGAATTTTCAGGTATTTTCCTAAAATCTTTATTTTTTTCTGCAATACTAATGCCATACCTTTTTTTTGCAGCTTCAAGTATAGACTCAAACATTCCTGAATAGGAAATATCAGCATAAGCTGCCATTTTTGCCAAGTGGCCATCCCAGCACCACCCAGGGTTGGGATTTACTTCAAGGAGCCTGGGTCTGCCTTCAGCATCAAGCCTCCAATCAAAGCGAGCATAATCTCTACATTCCAACCTGTTGAAGAGAGCAATACAGCATTTCACTATTTCATTTTTGGTTTTTTCTGGGAGATCTGCAGGCACTGATTTTATGCTGCGGTACGGAGAGTTCGGAAGCCACTTTGCATCATAGCAACAGATTCTTGGGAGTTCTGCTGGTACCGCAGAGTAGTTTTCTTCAGTAATAGGCAGCACAGTGTATCCAGCAGGGTTTCCAATGATACCAACACTAATATCTTTTCCCGGAAGAAATTCTTCCAGCAGGACAAGCTTATATGGCCCTATTATTCCCCTTGTTTCCTTCAGAATTTCTATAAGTTCATCTCTGTTGTGGACAATGCTTTTCTGTGTAATTCCAAAACTTGAATCCCCTGAATTAGGCTTTACGAGTAGAGGGAACGAGAGAGAAAGTTTTGAAATATCTGGATCCCCAACAACAAGGACCCCTTTAGCAACTGGAATTTGCATATCTCTGGCAACTCCCCTTACAATGGATTTATCATAACAGAAAGCAAGGCATTGAGGACCTCCACCTGTATATGGAATATTGAGTTGTTCAAGCAGAGCAGGAATGTGAAGCTCCTTTGTGGGATCATTATAATAGCCTTCATCACAGAGGTTAAGCACAAGGTCAATTTTTCCTGCCATTCTCTTAAGATCATCAATCAGAGTTTCGTGTCTGTCAAAGAAAGTAAATTTCATTAAAGGAACTTCTGAAAGTGCCTTTTTCATTATCTCAAGGGTATTTAAATCATCGTCATTGAATACACAGTCGGGCTTTATTTCGTCTTTCTTCCTCGGATCCCCTAGCAAAACTGCAACATTCAGCCATTTTTTACTACTAGTTACCTGATTAAAAGAAGGCCAGGCCTTTTCAACAGAAGCTGAAAGCAGGATTCTTTGTTCCATCAGCCCTGCATCCTGCGTGCTTGCCGATACCGAGCTAAAAGTTGTATGAAAAGTGGGATTGCTAAAACCTGACACCGTAAACAACTCAAAAAGGCTTTCCTTGTTGTACAATCTCTCAGCATAAAATTGATCTGCAATTATCCCTCTATCGATGCGATTTATCACTTCCCTACAAATTAATCGGTCCCCATCTGCGGAAAGGGCCCTTTCTCGGCAGACAAAGTATCTCCTGCCCAGCCATTCCCATGATCTGGGCTGAAATTTTGTTTTCAAATAATCCCCATCGGATGTGTCAATGAAAACCTTACCTCCGGGCTTCAGTACTCGGAAAATTTCTTCTAGAACTTTTTTGTCGTGAAACGTGGAATCAAAATAGCCAAAGCTGTTGCCCAGAATAGTAACCACATCAAATGCATCAGATGAATATGGAAGTTTCCTTGCATCTCCTTCCCTAAACCTGACTTGAAGCCCTTCTTTCTGTGCTCGATTTCTGGCTTTTCTTATAAGGTACTGAGACCTATCATATCCTTCAACACTTGAGAACCCCCTTCTTGCCAACTCAAGTACATGTCTTCCCTGTCCACAACATAGATCAAGAATTTTTTCTTCTGGTGACACCCCCAGGATGGAAATAATGAGATCAACCTCTTTCTTAGTAACTTCCATATCATCCAGAAGATCGGCATCGGTCTTGAGGTAGAGGGAGTTAAAAAGAGTCAGCCACCAGTCTGACTGGACATGAATTTCAAGATCCTTAACAGGTCCGAGAGTTTTCTTCTGTACAGTACATTTAGCGCGTTTGCGCTTGGTATTTAAATCGTTAGTATTCTGGGTCATGATCTTATATCTTCCAGAAAAAAGTTTATGTGCTTTGAGTATATCAAGTTTATTGGAGAGTTTTTTTAAATCCTATAAAAACCCTCGATTAAATAGGTATATGTTAAAAAAATAAATAGGATTTTAAAGTATAATTTAAGATGAGATTTGAGGTCAATTTTAATTTAGGGAAAATTCATCATTTTCAAAACTCAAATAAAGAAAAAGAAAGCAATAATGTCTAAAAATGTAATTTCAGCATTAATTTAGTAAATTCCATAAATAAAAGAGTTTCACCTCTATTCAAGCATTATGTAAGTTTATAAAATTGTTAGCAGCTCGAAAATTAGCTGATTACCTACAATTGTACTTAATACAGCAAGGGCATCAGTTTCAGCATTTATTGATTATCTTAATTTCTTTATATCCTCCTGCGCATAGAAATATGAGAAAAATAACAATTTGCTTTTGCAAGTACTCTACTAGCCAATAATTAAGCCAATTACTCTTAAATTTTTTTTTCTTCGACAATTATCCATACTCGATTCAAAAAAATCCAGTAAAACTGCAAGTAAAAATATATTATTAAGCTTGATAAAGAATTTATAAAAAATATGACAGTTTTTCCTACTTTCATGATACTTGATTAATTGAAGTCCAGGCTGCAGAAAATCGTGATGTATTTTTGTGATACCAGAAGCTATTAAAAAATTTCTTAATTCTTATGCATAAATGTCGAATAAAATGATTCAGATATATAGTTATGATTTCGTAGAAATCCTTTCATTTCTGAAATAAAAATACTTTAAGTTTGGTTTGCAGAATATAATTTTGAGATTTAAATTGAACATGATGAGAGCAATTTAGAGATGAATTATATATAGCCATATTTAAACTACTATGTTTACTGAAAAAAGATGCCTCTATGTTGAAATAAAGATATCTGGCTTTGAAAATCATTGTATATAAATTCGTGAAATGTTATATTAGACAATTAAAGGTTTAAATGGCGTTAATATTTCAGTCAACTGCACAAGTCCCAATCTTCTTATAACACACGAATTTTCATCTCTGGGATTAAATACCTAATAGATCTCGTTATTTGCGGACTCATATAAAGCTCTTACATGGAATTCGGAATCAAGCTTTTCTGCAAGCTTTTTACAGTTATCAACATCTATTTTGAACATGTTAACCACTGTAACTCTTATATCGATTCCGGCCTTCCTTGCTCCCTTAATAAAATTAAGTACTACTCTGTAAGCGTTTTTATGAATTGGTCTACAAAGTTCGTTATATTTTTCTTCAGACTCGGCATTCAGGCTAACAGATATGAAATCTATTCCTACGTTTTTCAATTCGAGAATAACATTTTTTTCGGGATTTAGAAGGGCTACATGTCCATTGGTATTGAGCCTGACTTTGAGATGCCTATTTTTAAGCCAGTGTGTTACTGCAAGAACGACTTCAAATCTAAGTGTAGGCTCCCCAAGACCTGCGAATACTATTTCCTCATATTTAGAAAGATCCTGCTTTTCGAGTACTTCAATGACTTCATCTATTGACGGTTCCGTTGAAAGCCTCAGATTATATCCATGAACTCCGTCTGCAAAGTTGCGGATGCAAAATATGCAGTCTCCACTGCAACGATTAGTAAGATTAATGTACAGATTTTTATAAGCCTCATAGCAAATTGTGTCCATGAGAATCAAAATTATGACATTATTTATAACAATAGCGCATTGATTTATTTCTTACCACTATATTAGAAATATTCTTTTACATACCTATTTTTGTTGCTTTGCTTTTGGATTTCGGTTGTGATCCTTGTTTTCAAGCAGAAAGTTTATAGGTGATTATGTACTTCTACGATCCTATCTGAGCATTTAGCCAGCATTGATATGTATTTTAGCTAAATTACTCAACACATTGAAGAATTTCAGGTTCTTTTTTCAGAATTTGGATTTTCAATGTCGACAAATAAATGTTTAAAAACTATGATTGATGAAAAATTGCGGTATTCGCAATTTCGAAGGAGAAGCTAAAATGGCACAATTAGGTAAATTTGATGTTCCAGAAGAACTTACAAACAAAGCACTTGAAGCTCTGGAGCTTGCTAGAGATACTGGGAAAATCAAAAAGGGCACTAATGAGGCTACAAAAGCAATTGAAAGAGGCAATGCAAAGCTGGTACTGATTGCAGAAGATATTGAGCCTGCAGAAATTGTTGCTCATATTGCTCCACTTTCCAATGAAAAAAAAGCACCTTACATTTTCATCAAAAATCAGAAGGAACTCGGTGCAGCCAGTGGACTTGGTGTGGCCTGTGCAACTGTCGCCATAGTAGATGCAGGGAAAGCAGCTGAAATGGTTCAAGATATCGCCAATAAACTTGAAGCTCTTAAATGATACTAATAACAAGGAGTATAGATTATGGCTGATGAAAGCACAACTGGTGGCTTTGCTGCAGAGGTTATAGACGTCATTGGAAATACTGGTATGCATGGTGAAGCCAGCCAGATCCAGTGCAGAGTTCTGGAAGGCAGGGATAAGGGTCGCGTCATTACTAGGAACTGTGTAGGCCCTGTGAGAATCGGTGACATTATGATGCTTCTTGAGACATCAAGAGAGGCTAAAAAGCTGACCACCAGGTAAAAAAGCGGTGAGATTAATGGAACAAAGAAAATGCTTTTTCTGTGGACGGATGCTGGAACCTGGTACCGGTAAGCTCTACGTCAAGAAAGATGGATCTACATACTTCATGTGCTCTTCCAAATGCATGAGCAACTTCAATCTGGGTAGACTTCCAAGGCGTACCGAATGGACTGAAAAAGGCAAGATCCAGCTGAAAAAAGCATAATGATTGAATTATCTATTAATCATTCGGATATTGTCAAGGTGTATAGGATGGAACAAACTTACGTTATGGTAAAACCTGATGGAGTTCAGCGTGGGCTGGTTGGAGAGATTATTTCCAGAATAGAAAGGAGAGGTTTGAAAATAATCTCCCTCAGGATGAATGTTATCAAGGAAGCCACTGCCAAGGAACACTACAGTGAACATGAGACAAAGTCTTTTTTCACATCCCTAGTTAAATTTATCATCTCTGGCCCCTCAATTTCAATGGTAGTTGCCGGGAAAGACGCAATTCGGGTAATGAGAACTATTGCCGGCGCTACAAATCCTGTAGATGCGGCTCCAGGAACTATTCGTGGGGATTTTTCTCTGGATATAGGCAGAAACGTAGTTCATACATCCGATTCCATAGAAGCTGCAGCAAGGGAAATTGCAATCCACTTCAAGGACTCTGAAATCTGGAAATATTCCAAGATTGATGAGGTCTGTCTTTACGAATAAAGCAGGTGAATTAAGGATTTTTAATATTTCTGAAATTTTAAGAGTATGATTACAGGCTTAGATTCTTCGTACTTGTATATGGGTCCGTAGTGGGAAACTCTGATCCATCTGGACCTGCAGTGAATAGAACGCAGGAATGAGAGAGGTTTTGCATATGATCGACAAGAAAAATTTGCGGACTCCTATAGTCTGCGTGATGGGGCACGTAGATCACGGAAAAACTACTCTCCTAGACAAGATAAGGGGTAGTTCAATTGTTAGTGGAGAAGCCGGGGCTATCACCCAACATATTGGTGCAACTGAAGTTAAGGTAGGCGTAATTGCCGATAAACTTGAGGATCCAAAGCTTGTAGATCACTTTCTAGTACCGGGCTTGCTTTTTATTGATACGCCTGGGCATCATGCCTTTACAACTCTTAGGAGTAGAGGAGGAGCTCTTGCCGATCTTGCGATTGTTGTAGTGGATATAAATGAGGGTTTCAAGCCTCAAACATACGAAAGCTTGCAAATCTTAAAACGATTCAAGACACCTTTTGTCGTTGTTGCCAACAAGATAGATAGAATAAGAGGTTGGGTCTCACAAAAAGACCTGTCTTTTGCTGTTGCTTTCAAAAAACAGTTTGAAGATGTCCAGTCTAGACTGGAAACAAAACTTTATGAATTAGTTGGTGAACTATACAACCAAGGTTTTGCAGCTGAGCGTTATGATCGGGTCACGAACTTCCAGAAAACTCTAGGTATAGTACCTGTAAGTGCTATTACAGGAGAAGGAATTCCTGATGTCCTGATGGTACTCATCGGATTAGCTCAGAAGTTCCTTGAAGCAAACCTGCAGTACAGCTCCAAGGGCCCTGGAGTCGGGACAGTTCTGGAGGTTAAGGAAGAAAAGGGTCTGGGTATAACACTTGATATTATCCTATACGATGGCATGTTGAAAAAAGGAGATACTATTATTATAGGAAGCCTAGGGGAACCGATCAATACAAAAGTAAGGGCTCTCTTGAAGCCAAGGGAGCTCTACGAGATACGCTACGAAAGCAAGTTCCAGCAGGTGAATAAGGTCACTGCTGCAGCTGGTGTAAAGATATCGGCTCCAGATCTCGAAGGTGCTATTGCTGGTGCTCCCATAAGGGTTGCTACGGAAGAAACCCTTGAGGAAATTATAGCCCAGGTAAAGTCTGAGATTGATGAAGTCAGGATTGATACAGGTTCTGCTGGAATAATGATCAAAGCCGATACTCTAGGTTCACTTGAAGCCCTTGCCCACGAGTTCCAGAAAGATAAAGTTCCAATAAGGAAAGCTGAGGTTGGAGACATCTCACACAGGGATGCAGTTGGTGCTTCTACAGTTGAAGATCCACTCTATTCGGTAATTATTGGTTTCAATGTCAAAATTCACTCTGATGCCAAAGATTTCCTGCAGGAAAGTAGTAATGTGAAGATATTTATTAATGATGTAATCTACCGTCTGATTGAGGATTACCATAAGTATGTAAAAGAACAGCAAGAAATGTCAGAAAAAAAGATTTTCGAAACTATTATTCGCCCTGGAAAATTTAAAATTCTTCCAGGATGCGTGTTTCGTCAGAGCAAACCCGCAGTTGTAGGGGTAAGAGTACTTGGTGGAGTTGTGCGAACTAACGTAGATATTATTCTCGAAAATGGGAACGTTGTGGGTAAGATCAAGGGGCTCCAGGCAGAAGGGGAAAATATTCCTTCTGCAAGGGTAGGCAAGGAAGTTGCAATGGCAATTGACGGTGCAACCGTGGGTAGACAGATCAAGGAAGAAGACGTGCTCTACATTAATGTGCCTGAGAAGCATGCCAAAGTTCTCGAACAAGAGATCTATGAGTCCCTCTCAACCGATGAAAAGGAAACCCTTGATATTTTACTTGGACTCAAAAGAAAAGATAATCCATTTTGGGCAAAATGAAGGATATTGAAGATAAATAGGCTAAGTCAGGATCTTTAAGAATTTAGATAAAAATTCAGGTGGGGATTCTGGTAAATAAAACAAGGTAAGGCAAAGTAATTATTGCAGACAAAACTGATATTAGAGGATTGATTACATGGCAAATTTTAGAGTCGTAATTTCTGACCCAAAAGAAGCTCGTGCTTATCAGCTGAACATAAAAGACGCTGAAGCAAATGCATTAATCGGAAAGTCAATTGGTGAAGTTGTTGAAGGTACCATCTTCGGTCTGGCCGGATACAAAGTCAAGATAACTGGTGGCTGCGATGGTAGTGGTTTTGTTATGAGACCAGATCTTCCGGGTCCCAGAAGGCAGAAAGTTTTGTTGGCTGTAGGTGTAGGTTACACCCCTAAACTCCCTGGACAACGCAGGAGAAAAATGATGCGTGGTAAGGAAATTGCCCCTGACATCGTTCAGATCAACGCCAAAGTTGTTGAATACGGAAACAAATCCATTAAAACACTTTTAGGACTCGAAACCACAGAAGGAGCAAAAGCAGAGTAATTCCAAGCTCAGTCAGCGGACGAGTCTTAAAAATACTTAATTCCTTTTTTACCAATTCTTTTTTGAGTATTTGATAGTCACAGTTAATTGTTCAATTTTACTCCGGTGAAACATTAATGATATTCTCTCATCTATTCAACCACCAGCCCTGGAGCAGGGGAGTCCCATGGATTTGAGTAAAAAAGAAGACTCAGCCTCATTGGAGAAATTGAAGTTGAGGTGGGCCAACCTAAAGAAAGCAACTGGGCATGTTCGCACCATGCTCTGGATCGCAAGGAATTATTCAAAATCAAATCTTTTCATTTGCTTATATACGTTTTTTCGTTCTGGTTTCACTGATTTTTTCCAACACAGTTATTTAATTAAATATAGATTTCTACAGGCACCCAAGTTCTAATGTAACCTCCAAAGGTTGTCATTCCACAATTTTTTTGGATCTTAGAGCGATCTTTAAAGATTTTCATGCTGTTATATTTTTTATAAACTGCAAAACTCTTGGAGGAGAATATTTTGGTCTAGCCCAAACGAAAAGATTTACATGACAACCGCTGGCGTCTATTGTATCAAACTCAAAACAGCACCTTTTACCAACTTCAAAGTATATATGTTTCAAATGGTTGATGATATCATTGTCTACAATAAATTCTTTACGATACTTTATACATAAAATGATGTGATATCTAATTTCATATGCTCAATAGTTTGTGTTAAATAGTTACATATTACATTCCGAAAATAGCTTGAAAAAAATAAGCTAGTTAATAGAGGTTTTCTTGGAAGTTCTCATTCACTATGCAAGCTATAGAGTATTCGACTGGAGAAGAGTATCACACATTAAACCACCTAGTATGTCAACTAGAAAAAAATGGATAAAAAAATAATTTAGGTTAGAAATTTTCGGAAATATAATCTGCCATTGACTCAAAAATACGTAAACCATCATCTGAGCCTAGAATTAATTCGGAAGCTCTTTCAGGATGGGGCATTAAACCGAGAATGTTTCGTAAAGTACTTACTATTCCTGCAATATTTTCTAGAGAACCGTTAGGATTAGATTCATCTGTTACTTCCCCATCTTCATCTACATAACGGAAAACTACCTGGTCGTTTTCGTCAAGTTCTGATAGCGTTTCCTCGTCGGTATAAAATTTCCCTTCCATATGGGCAATAGGCATCCTTAAAAGTTCACCTTTTCTGAACCTAGAGGTAAACGGAGTATTGACGGTCTCTACTCTGATGTTGGTCCAGTGGCATCTAAATTTGGGGTATTCATTAGTAGTAAGAGCCCCTTCAAGAAGTCTTGCTTCTGTGAGAATCTGAAAACCATTACAAATCCCAAGAACAGGCTTTCCTTCCGCTGCAAGTTTTTTTACGGAATCCATAATTGGAGTACGGGCTGCAATTGCTCCTGCTCTTAGATAGTCTCCATAAGAAAAGCCACCAGGGATAATGACTCCGTCAAAGCCTATTAGTTTTTCCTGTTTGTACCAGACAGTCTCGGCATCAACACCCACGACATCTTTAAGAACATGTAGTACATCAAGGTCACAGTTTGTGCCTCCGAACTGAATAATAGCAACCTTCATCTTTTTCCCTCAATTTTCAGCATTTCGAAGCTTTTAGCTTTTCTAGATGTTTCAATCCTTTTGCTGGGTAGCTCTTATTTAAGTTCCTGGAGCTGGATTGTGTAGTTGTGAATAATTGGATTCGCAATAAGCTTCTCGCACATCTCTTCAACCTTATGCTGTGCGATGTCTAAAGATTCAGCTTCGATTACGATCTCATATAGCTTTGCGGTCTTTACACTGCTGACATCATAGCCAAGGTGTCCAAGAGCCCTTTTTGCTGTAGTGGCTTCAGGGTCAAGCATGCCTACCTTAAGTTCAATTATAACTTTTGCCTGGTACTGCATTTATAAGCCTCAATTTATAATCTTGCAACTAAACTGATATCATCCGCTTTTTAGCGGCTTTACGTAGAATCAAATAAACTTTAAGACTAAATGATTATCAGCTGAATTATAACCATTAGAATAACCATCAGAAGATGATTAAAAACGTTGCGTATATTGGAGAATACAGATAAAAAGTTTTCTTAATTATCAAGCTTTAATATTTGCTAAAATCCCGAATGATCACTCTTAAAAGCATCTGCATCGGATTGTCAGTACCATATATGGTCGTCTATAACTGGTTTAGGGAAATCTGGATACTTAAATTGTTAGTTAAAAATATTTTTAAATCATGGCGAATAAAATTAGCAGTTTTACAAGGTATCGCTGTGGTTAGATGTCTAATTAAGCTACACACTAACAAAAAGTGATAAATAGTCGACAGTTAAATAAAATCATCCCACATATATTTGCTCATTAAATAGCAGTAAAGATGTGTAATGATAGTTTTTTCTCAGCTTAGAGTTACACCTATCCCACAATTAGGTCCATCTTGCTTAATAATTTTGAATTTTTTGATAGGAAATATGGATGCATTATCAATGGAAAATACTAAAAAATTACAATGAGTGCATCTACTCGAAACTTATTTTTGAACATTTACTTTCTTAAAACGAAGGTAAATCATTAATAATCCAACAAAACAACCAAAGATTATATATCTTATATACTTTTTTATATTCATCATTTTCACACACTCGATATTTGTATATATAGATAACACTACTATAAACAAATTTACAAGCTTACAAGTTTTTCATCGAAGAACTATTCGTAACTTTGGTATTCATGGGACTAAACACCTGAGGCCTCGTTGACTTTATTAAAGATATAATTTTCTAGAATTGATATAAAAGATATATGGAGTTATATTTTTAAACTTCCCAATATATACTGATATTGATCACATTAGTGATCTTATTGCATCATCTACTATTTTGAGATTTGGAGAAGGTGCTAGCTATTGTTCACTTGTATTCATATCTTTCAGTAAATAGTTTTAATTATCCTATTCAAAAAAGCTTCAGATGCAGAATTTTTGCGAAACACTGTAAGAGGTTCGTTACTCAAAAAAAATAGCCTGTTTGTCTACCACTTAATTATAAGGAAACTTCATTCTGAGAACAGCTACTTTGAATCCTATAATGTCCGGCGCCATTTCTGCGAATCGGTAGAACATCGTCACTACTACTCAGCTGAAGACGAAGTAGCTTCTTGGTTCATTCCTTTCTCTTCTGAGAACAAGTCCCAAAGCCCATCCCCACATTCTACGGGTGTCAGATACGAATTAGATTTTGATCAATGAGAGAGAATTTTTTGATGTTAATCGCAGCATTAATATCTCTACCATGTCTTGTCTTGTAATCAGGATATTTTCATTTTCTATCTTTTAGTGCTAGCTCAGATTTATGGTATTCACAAGAAGGACATATTTTAGATGACGGCTCAAATTTAAGGAGCAGATCTAAATTTCCTTTAATTAGACACTTTCAAATATATCCGCACTTCTCAAGCCATGTGAGAGACTTTATCCATTCCCCTTTTGGTTCCCTTGAAGTGCCTACGACAAGCCGCTTCATATTCCCAACTTCTTCGACGATGCCACTAGCTTCGATAATTTCTGTAGGAAGAGCTTGCCCAGCATATGTATGAGTATAGGAAATCACATGGTCGATTTCACTGTGCCTTATCTTATAATAAGCTGGGCTGTCAAAAGCAAAGTCAGCGTTTGTTACTTCGGCTTCAATTTTCATTTTAACTGTATCTTTCCCGCGGAGAAGAGGTTCTTTAATCTGATTCCACTCCCTCACAAACAGTAAATCGAAGTATGTGCCTTCAATCATTCCACGGTTTCCTTTTCTGGATTCGTGCAGCATGAATTCTTCAAATGAAATATCCGGAATCCTCTTCCTATAGATCCTCTGCCACATCTCCTCATCGAGTTCTTCAATTGAGCCTTCCTGCTGTTTTGCACTTGTTATAGTATCCCTTGCCCTGAGCCATAAAGGTCCGTAGACGACAAAATCGATATCCGAATTTTCATTTTGTAGGCCCAAGAGCATTGAACCCGTAACTCCCATACTTGTTCTGGGAATTCCAGACATGTCAAGAACCTTTACAATTTCCCTTATTCGACTGTCTAAATTTACAAGTTTATGAATAATGTTGTAAGGATGAAGCACTATTTTTACCTCTGATTCTGGAACTACATGAACATCCTGCACCCATTCAGGTCTGTACTTTCTCATAAATTCAAAAGCCGGACCAAAATCATATTTTCGGTATCTCTTTCCGTTTAACTCCCGTTCTCCATTTTCGTCCGGAACATAACGAAGTGTGGATCTTATTCCATCATTACAAAAGTAGTCGGAAACCGAAAAAAGCCAGTCGTCTTTTGTGATAAGAAAATCCCTCAGGCGTGTTTTAATCATTCATACCCTTCCAGAAACTTAAAAGTATATCACATATTTTTGAGAGTATTAAGGATAGCTTTTTATAAATATTGTAATAAATAACGAAAAATATACTGTATTATTCATTTATATAGTTACCATATATTATTTTTTGGGTAAATAATACATACATGGAGTAAAATGTACATTGAGAAATAATCTGAATTTGCCACATTTCTTTTCTGCAGCAACAGAATGAGTAATTTTAGATGTATAAATTTATTTTAGTGAAGCAATTACAGAAACTTTTCTCGAATCAACTACTTTCTCTGTAGGAAAATATTTTCTGAAACTCATTTATTGTATTACTTAGAGAGTACTGAGAGTCACAAAAACCCCATCATTTAGCTCGGGAATTAAGTGAACCCTCACATCCTTTGTTTTCCTTTGCCACTCTAAGTATTCGCTTATTTGTCAGATAAGTTAGTTTTTGAATCATATTTAGAGGTGATGCTATCCACTTCTGACAGAGATGTGATACGCATTGGAATTAAATAGCTTTAGCAATGGCTATAGTCAGTTCACATATCACATATTGCTGATACTTAAGTATCGATACAACATAGAGCCGATTTACCTCTAATTTTTTTCCTTGTGGGTATCCTATCCAGATCTTTCTCATTGATTTCCGTATTTGACATATTTTTTTCTTTTCTGGTTCATTATTCTTTAATTTTAAAGATATCTCCTATATCCTTAAAATATTCCTTTTATTTCCAATGTCGTCATTTGATAGAGACTATAGCAAAGAGCTGTATGCAACATCTTTAGAATCGCTCTTTGTACCTTAGTGATAAGAAATTTTTCTGTTTCTAAAACATTCTTTGTTACTGCATAAACTCTTCCATAGGTATCTTTTTTTAAACTGATTCTCTTGTTTCTTAATATATTACTCCTTGCTATAGAATGTTCTTTTACTACTCTTTTAATTGTTACATCATAGACTTTTGATTTCGCTCCAAAGTATCCTCAGTATCTGTAAGCCACTTAATTTTTTTCTGATAAATAATCAACCCGAAAATAACGAAGTTATGAAGCTGTTATTTTAAATCTTCTGATCAGCTCATAATCCTTGTATATTATGTTTTCTTGTGAACTATTGAAGAAAAATTAGAACTGAATAAGAACATTCATTCTGAACTACAGAAAATACGAACTCTGAACTAACCTTTAAGTTTTTATGAATTAAAAAAGTATATATTGTATTCACCAGAATCTTCTTATACCAACAAATTTCAACAATAACTAAGATTATGGGCATCCAGTCCAGGTGCATAATATGGAAAATTTTCTACTTGATATGATACTACTCTCAGAGAAAAGACAGAAAGTGATTCTCCTTTTGCTCGAAGGGCCAATAACTATAGAGACTATTAAAAAAATTCTTAATGCCAGTGCGACATCTATTCAGCCGCAGATAAAAATGCTCAAAGAACACAACCTTGTAGTCCAAGAAAATAATTTTTATAAACTAAGCGAAATAGGAAAAATAGTGGCTGTGAAAATGGAACCTCTGCTAAATACCCTTTCTTTTCTGGAAGAAAATATAAATTTCTGGTTTGAAAGGGATCTGACCGAGATTCCAACATATCTTCTCAGCCGAATCAAGGAGCTCGGGCACTTAACAATAACCGAACCTCAACCAGACAACATGTTTGAGTTGAACGCAGAGTACGTCAAAAATGCTAAAAAGGCAAAGAAGCTGGAAGCTACAGTTTCTTACTTTCACCCTTTATTTCCTTCTTTGTATCTTGAAATTGCCGAAAAGGGAGCATTTGTATCTCTTATTCTTCAAGAATCGATCCTAAAAAAATGGACTGAAGATCACAAAAAACAAACTGAGGAATTTATAAAAATGGAAAATACTAAACTTTTTGTTGGCACTGATGATGGAAAGGTACCGGCTATCACAGCTGCAGATAACTTCATGACAATGGTCCTCTTCCCGAAAGAAGCTGCTTTCGACCGGAAGTATATATTCAGCTTTGAAAAAGATGCTCTAGCTTGGGGAAAAGAATTGTATGATCATTATGAGCGGCTCTCTGTAAGGATTTATGATATCAAGAAATGCCAAGAATAAAATAAATTGAAACTGAAAGTGCTCCTGTAAACTGACATATTGCTCCCGAATCTTGATTTTACCCGTCGCATAAGTTTCATACCAGTCAGAAGGTATGGATAATTTATCTTAAAGGATTTTTTTCTGTGTTTCAAGAAATTCAGTTTTTTCCCCTTAAGCCCGCTGAGCTCAGAACTTTATTTCCACTGTTCTACCCAGTTATTTTAACCAGCTTTAGTATTTAAAAGACAAGATCAGGAATGAGCTAAAATTAGTGTATCTAATTTCCAGTAGTTCCTTTTAGCTGTAATGGCGAATGAATGCTCTTATTCGTTTCCAATTTTTCCTCAAAGATTCACAAGAAAAAATTCATCCATTATCTTGATTTAACTTTTTTTGTAATAGCTTATCGAAAATTTAATATTGTGGATTTACAAAGTAGAAATTATGAATAATATCCACTAAAATATTTTGGAATTTTTTGTTTTTGATTATATTTTTGAGTTTATATGTATTAAATACCGTAAAAAGTATCTGATTTCCTTCCTAAATAGAATTGATAAATATTTATAGTACTTCGCTAAATCGTAACCGATGATTGCAAAAGCAAATTTATTCCATTTATCCTTATTAAAAGCTGATGGTCAACGGAGATGTATCTGTTCAAGTAGATATAATACCAAAGATATATTTAAGATACATATCTCTGATTTTGTTCGGCATTTATGCCTGGGATTATCCACATATCACAGAATGTTGGTGTATGTACTTTGAATCAGTTAAATGCATAAACCTGTTTGTCAATATATGTTCAAAGTATTTCAATTAACATTCGATCAAATCTGCCTCTTAAGCTCTTTTTCAAGGTTCTATCAATCCTGAATATCCAAAGGTTCTCAATACATACAATTCAGAGTACAGGTTCAAAGATATACTGTGAAAGATCGCTAAATCGTCATCTGAAAAAAATCTACTTCGATATATTAAAATAAGTAAATCAATCAATTTTCGAAGAACAAATCAGAAATTTAAAGAAAAATAAATAAGTATTGTTTTCATGTTGATTTCACAAATGATCCAGGTTATGGTGAAAGAATTGAAGATCATGGCATAAGTAGGAAATGAAAAGTATCAAAGAACTACTTCGGCTCATAGCAACGAATTATCAATAATGGAAAACGAAAATTACAATTGCAATTTGATCTAAGCTCCCTGGTTCTTCCCTGGTTGATGCCATAATCACATTCATAAATATTATTAAGTAACTTAAAGCAAAAGTTAAAGTCAGTGCATTGATTGGAATTCTACGCAGGTGTAGCGATAAGATACGACAGTCAATGAAGATATCATTTATTATTCAGTTAAGGTGCAAGTGAATAGATAAAGGAACTACTAAAAATATAGAGTTCCTATTTTTTGATTATAGAAAACTTCGATAAACCTCCACGCGTCAGAGCATTGAGGAGCTTAAATATCTCAACATTAATTATTTCTCATGAAAAAACTTACTGATTTTATTCCAATTTCGTATCTTAAATTCCATATCTGTAACAGATCTAGAATTCGTTTGCCGGTTTGCCCACTATGAATCGTTGAAAGTTGAATCAATTTTTAAGCTACTGTCATATTAAAAAATCGCTGGTATTCGTGTGTATATTTATGGGAAGTGGGATAAATTGAAGAGAATAAATTTTTTGTCTAAAGTCAAGTAAGGATTTGGCATATTTGAGGGCATTGAAAATATCTCGAGAAAAAAAATCCCATTGAGAAAGCATTTAACTCTTTGAGAAAGAGTTTCAAATTAAGGCATGAAGATTGTGATCAGGAATAGCATTTATGGAGTTATTCTTTTGAGCCTTATTGTTCAATTATTCATAGCACTAATGGTATACGAATTCAAGGAGATTAAACATAGGTATACAAAATTTATAAAAAAAGCTTGATGAACCTTGTATTTACAATCAATTTCATGAAAAATAAACTAAAAAAGTATATTTTGCTAAATCTGACGATATTAATGATTCAATTGTAACAAAAATGAGGAAAATCTCGTATAACATATTATAAAATTTTATATATTTATACGTTTTTTCAGATCAACTTGTGCTTCAAATAGGACTGATTTTCATTAGGAATGAGTTATCACTATAAAAATTAGATTAAAAGATGGTGCTTTAGGAACTGAAGCATTATAAAATGATCGGAATTGAACTCTGCTTAGTGTACCAATCATTAAATTATTGATCATCTAAATAATTTATGTATCACTTTATGTTGCTTAGAATCTATCCAAGTACTCTATGTACGTTCTATAATTCAATTATTCGATTATCTTGACACTAGTATTTTCATACTTATAGTGAAGATCACAGCAAAAAAATTCAATTTGTGAATTGTATATCCACCTAAAGGGTAGATACTGAGAGATGATTTTGTTGCACATAATGGACTTGGGCTAGAATTTCACGTCAAAAAGTCAGAACTCAAAACCTTTAATCATTCTGAAAAAACTCCGAAAATTTGAAAAGATATCAAAATCTTCAAAAAATAACTCACAAATATCCTGAAACTCATGTATGTAACAAAAAAGAAAAAAAATCAAATTTTTTGGAAAATCAGTCATTCAGACCGAAATGTTTCCATGCATCTTCGATATGCATGGAGTGAATTCCAAGTTTTTTGGCAGGTAGTATCTCGTTTTCATAAGAATCACCTATAGACATCACACATTTGGGCTCGAGTTCGAGTCCCATCTTCTTGAGTGCAGTCATAAAAAGCCTGAGGTCAGGTTTTTGGTACCCTACATCAGACGAAAAGATTACGAAGTCAAAATAATCGTAAAGCCCGAAGAATCGTAGTTCTAGCTCGGAAAAAACCCTCTGTCCATTCGAGATTATGCATTTGGGAACGTTTATACAATGCTCTATTAATTTTATGCTCTGAGGAAAGGGACGGAGTTTCCGGATGGAAGCTGCCCTAAAGACCCTCGAGGTCTCAACTCCTAATTTATTCTCATCAATCTTCCAGACCGAATTTTCCCTGCAGATCTCGGCAAAGATTTCTTCTACCTTTACTTCAGGATAAATTTCCTCAGAATGCTCCATTCTATTCCGGACTTTAAACATATAAGTGTCCCATAATTTATTCGGTTCTATTTTTATCCCTTGGTAAGCAAGCCATCGACTTACAAAATTGTAAGTTTCAAAAGAGTGTTCATCAGTGTGAATATCTATAAGGGTCTGATAACAGTCAAAAATAACTCCTTTTATCTGACAACTTCCAAATATGTTTACATCCTTTCTAGCAGGTTCGCTCAGAAATACTACCTTATTCTCACCTGCATCAGACTCGTAGTTTTCAGAGATACTCTTACCCCCTATTTCTACTTTAGTTATTTTCTTTGATCTTGAAAATATTTATTATTTTTTGAATTTTGATTGATTCAGCTGCTTGCAAGGAATTAATAGCAAATCCTGGCAATAAAACAAGATATGAAAAAATATCGTAACCTTTAATTAATCGCCTTTAAACACTCTAGTGCTTCTTTGATTAGATAATTTCTGTAGTTGCTCTGGTGGAGCCGCGCAGAACGAAGTAATCCTATACTCATAAAAAAAGGCAAAACCCCTGTAATTCGGAAGAAGTCCTTTTCATCCTTGCTATATTCCCATAGAAATTTTCCTATGTAAGGTTCGGCTCTCCATCCTCCACCTTTATGCAGTTCGAATTCATTTTTAAGTTCCGCACTAAGAATTCCGAGATCTCTAACAGGATGGGCCTGTGACCAGGAACTTTCAAAATCAAGCGCATAAGGTTTATCTTTACAGAATATATAATTTGAAGGAGTTGTATCCCTATGAATCATGCAGCCATGCGACCTGTCAAGCCATGAGCTATACCACCATTTCCCAAGCAACATATTAAAATGTTCTCTTGTGTCATTTTTCAGTTCCAGATGGTTCAATACTTCATGATAATTTCTAAACTCATTTTCCTTATTATAAGAAGACAGAGTATTCTCGTGAAGTCTCTTGAGCATATGGCCAACTGAAGTAAGCCGTTCGTAGAGTCCTTTTTCATGCTTAATGTACCAACGTAGGGACTTCCCCGGTATGTGCTCAGTTACGAGGACACAATTAAACTTTTTATTGATTGCAAGAGGCTTTGCAACATTTATTGTGATACCTGCTTTTTTCAGGTTTCTGTATTCATTCATCATGCCTTTATAAGGGTTATAATCTCTCATCCTTCCAGTGGGCTCGGAAAAAAATTTTGCCATTACGCTTAAATGTTCTCCCTTGAATTGGTACCTACATACTGTATGGGAGGAATCATACTTAAAGACATCAACTAAACATCTTTTATTCCGGAGGCAGTGCCCAACAACTTCTTCAACAAGCCAGTCTCTGAAAGGATCCCCAGGGCTTAAAGTATTAACATGGCGAGATCCCATCTCATACTACCCCTATTTTCCAGAAACATTCACACAATCGTATCTTTTGCCCAACATTCATATATTTCCATTCTGAGACTTTCAATTCTTATAAAAGATCTTATATCTCCTTTGATTGCATAATACTGATAGCAGTACAACTATATATTGGATATATTATATTTTTATTGGTGCATAACTGTGTGAACTTTATTAAATTGTTTTGAATCCAGGTCCATTTACATAATTCTTATTATTACATCCTCTCTTTTGTGAGTATTTTTTTTTAACGTGAGTCGCTGGGTTCCACTCTTATAATCCAGTTTGCTTATTGATAACCACATTTGCTTCTGCCTATAAGCGGAGTAGGAAAATGCATCTATGGAGTAGATTTACATCATTAAGTCTGTGTGCAAGGTTAATGTCGTATTTTAACAGATAATCCAGATCAATAGAGTGGAATATCCGTCAGCACTGAAAAAGATGACAGTTATGTAATTTTCAAGATTTTCTGTTTTGTTTCAGTGAATACCAAACAGCTTGTTTGGAAAATGGAAACTTCCTGGAGAACCGTGGTTAACTAACTGATTTGCATTTTAAGCTACCTTAGTAATATGAAATGGAACTTCAGCATGCAAATCATTGTATCTATATGGTAAGATATCAAATGGTTTTTGAATAAAGTATCGTAAAAATATATTACTTTAGAAGTGCTGAGATGACGAATACCCTGGTAATTAAGTTAGGTATGAAGTGAACTTTCACCCTTTTTGGTTTAACCCTCTAAATCATCACTCCTTTATGAAGTTAGTTTGTTTTTGGCACCATTTTCAGAGGTAGCACCCCAACCCTGACAGAGATCTGATACGCACTGGAATTAAAGAACTTTAGCCATGGTTATGGTTCAATCATTATAGAGGATTTCAATAAACCTCTGATTTCAAGAGTCATTTATATACAATTTACAATCATATGATATAAATTAGGAATTTATTTAAATCCTCTATGGCCTAGTATGAAAATAGAAAAAGCAAAACAGATGAAATAAAAATTTCAATACATTATAAATTTGCTTGAAAGTGAGTCGAAAAATCTGCAAACATGAGTTAATTTGACAATGTCAAGTTAATTACAACTCTAAAAAATACAGTTTTCGATTTGAATATTCACATTTAAGTCGTTTGATGTTGTATAAATACAGAAAAAGTGAATAAAAGAAAGTACTACAGAAGCTTCCCATTTTTTTTCCATGCTTTTCTTCGTTCAACTTTGCATTTTATGATTAACGGAGATATATATGTAATTGAAGACAAATCCATTTTTCAAAGGTTTTTAAGTGTAAATTTTTACTAAGAGGGATATAGTTGTATACAAATAAAGAATGCTAACAAAGTTAGCGATGTAATAAGTTGGCGACTTAATTATAGTATAAGTAAAGATAAACTATTGAGTAATCTAACCAAAAAATATGATTATAGAGTATAATGCACTAATGTGAACTAAAATAGCCACTGAAATATATAAAGGCTCATAGTATATAGGGACTTTGGAAAAATCAAAAATGTTACTCCGACATCTGATAAAATGTGCTAATTTGATTGAAACCTTTTTATTCTATACTTCTTTGAATTCAACCTCAATGGGTTTGCTTTTTGCATCTTCGATAGTTATAAGGGCATAGGAACCCTTGCAGGCCTCTCCAGGGTTTACCACCATGGTCGCTCCAATATTTTCAATACCTTTTGCCTCATGGATGTGCCCACAGACTATCAGGTCAACTCTATCAACAAATTTCCGGATTGCTGTGCTGCCTACATGTCCCAAGTGAAGCTCGTCCCTGGCTCCGTGAGGAGGAGCATGAGTCAGAAGCACTATCGGCCCACGATCTTCTGTATTTTCGGCGGAGTAAATCATTTCTTCCAGGATTTTTTCTATCTCTTCTTCAGAAAGTTCGAAGGGAGTATTGAAAGGCGTGAAGTTTGAGCCTCCGAGTCCTATAAACCGGATCTTTCCGATCTGTTCAAGTTTACCATGCATGTTTATAGCTTTTGAGGTATCAAGTGCTTTAAGAATACTCTTCTGGTCGCAGTTCCCTGGGATTGTAAGCACAGGCTTATCAAACATTTCCATCAATTCTTTGACCTTCACATCAGGTCCAAAGTGAGTAAGGTCTCCGGCAATCATAGCAATGTCAAAATCTCCAGCTGTTTCCATTATTTTCTCTATCTTCGAATAATCCCCGTGGGGATCAGAAATGGCTAGTATTTTCATCCGTATCCCGTCCATATAAGTAGTATTGCAACTTTGCTCTAAATTCGAAATCAAGTTTTTATTTATTGTGTATAATTTGGTTCTTTATATGTGAAATTCTTCTACCCAATAACTTATTGAGAGTTGTGATTTTACAGAAAATAAGGCATGCAGTCTTATTATACGCAATCTCACTCCCAAGTTTTTAACTCAATGTTTTTAGCTCATAATAATCTTTGCTTGCTTTGAACATCATACATCTTTTATATTCCCTACGTAAATATAGTGCCTATGCGAGATATCGTTATCATAGGGCATAAGGCGAAAACAAACAGCGATTTTTCTTTAAACGATCTCCCAGGTTCTGCGGGAAGGATGGATATTCTCTGCCGCTGCGTAAGCTCTGCTCTATTTATCTCTTTTGGAATGCGCAGGGATGTGAATGTAAACCTGCTTCTTTTAGGAGATCCTGACCCAGGGAAAATCATTAGATTTGAAGGGCTTAACCTTAAATACCTTAATCCCGATGAAAGAAGCAGCGGTTCGCTTATCCAGAAAGCCCTTCAGAAGAATGCAATCCAGCAATATACCCATTCCACTCCAGGTGTTTTGATTCGGAGGGGAGACCTTAAATCCATGCTCTTAGAGTTTGAAGGACGAAATCTACTTTACCTGAGAGAGGATGGGGAGGATGTTCGAGAATTTGCCCGTGAGATCCGAGATCCGCTTTTTATTCTGGGAGATCATATAGGTGTTACAGAAGAGGAGGAAGAACAGATCCTTAAGGCAGGGGCAAAAATCATCTCTGTAGGCCCTATTTCCCTTCACTCTAACCATTGCATAACCCTTGTCCATAACGAATTGGACAGAGTTGAGTCAGAAAGAAAGGTATCAACGAGAGGAACTGATTGAAAAGGTGATGAATAATCTGTAATTTCTGATTTGCTTCAATGCAAAAAGCTATATCCCATTTCTTTATATGAGGATAGAAGTTTACTCGATGTATCTTTCAGGATATTTACCTCTCCGGATATTGCCACTTAGGCATTCATTTTCAGGGAATTCTTTCTTGCCTTCGATTTATTTTTTTATTTCCATAATATGCACTCCAGGTCTATTCTCCAAATAGGGAGTTAAAGAGAGTGAAAGAAAATGGATGTACTTGAAATTTCAAAAAAGATTCTACATGAGGGCCCTATATGTGATCACTGTCTTGGCCGCCAATTCGCAAAATTATCTACTGGCCTGAGTAACAAAGAACGTGGTCAAGCCTTAAAACTCGCCCTTGTTCTGGAAGGAGATCGTGCTTACAAAAGTGAAAAAGATAATTATCTTCTAAAGGAACTTTCCTGTTGCAGTGTATTTGCGAGGAAGACTCTTGGAACAGGGGGGGAAGATGAGAAGTGCTGGGTTTGCCTTGACAAATTCAAAAAGCTAGATGTATGGGCAGATAAAGCGGCAAAGGCTCTTGAAGGCCTTGAGTATTCGACATTCCTTGTGGGCACAAAGATTAGTGGGCTCCTGAGCGAAAACGAGGAAATCCTCTGGGCTGAGGCAGGGACTTTGTATGCTGAACAGCTTAAGACAGAGTTTAACAGAGAAGTAGGCAAGCGGATTGCAGAAAAAGTTCAAAAAGATGTGGATTTAAAAAATCCAGATATTACAATTACCCTTGACCTTGCAAAAAACAATATTGAGCTTCAGATCCGCTCTGTATATATCATTAGTCGCTACTGCAAAATGGTAAGAGGAATCCCACAGACACGCTGGCCCTGCAGGAAATGTAAGGGCAAAGGTTGTGAAATATGTAATTATACAGGAAAACAGTACCTTGAGTCTGTAGACGAGTTGATTAAGGATCCTGTTGTTGAAGCTTTTCAGGCGGTTGATACAGCTTTTCACGGCTCGGGTAGGGAAGATATAGATGCCCTTATGCTTGGAGGAGGCAGGCCTTTTATAGTGGAAGCAAAGTCTCCTAAAAAGCGCAGCGTAAATCTTGAAGAGCTTATGAAAAGAATTAACGATAAAGCTGACGGGAAAATTTATGTAAGAGAGCTTTCTTTCGTCGGAAAAAATATGATTGAAACCCTAAAAAGCTTAAAAGCGGATAAAACTTATAAGCTTAAAGTTACATTTAAGGAACCTGTTTCAGAGAAAGAGCTTAAAGCCTGCCTTGAGTCTCTTAGCGGTACAGAGATCAACCAGCAGACTCCAAGACGTGTAGTTCATAGGCGGGCTGACATTGTCCGGAAGAGACACGTGAATAGCATAAAACTTGATGAATTAACAGAGGATGGTTATGCTTACATAATAGTCAATTGCGAAGGCGGTTTGTATGTAAAAGAGCTTATTTCCGGAGATGATGGCAGAACAAATCCAAGTCTTAGTGAGCTTTTAGGGATTAATACATTTGTGGAAGATCTTGATGTAATTAATGTAGATATCTGAGCCATACCTGAATTAGGTTTAATTCAAGAGATTTTTTATTATCTTCAGGTTTTTTTGATTTCTTGTCGTCGAAGAATGCGGGAAATACTAGTAAATTTTTAAAATCTCAATAGATAATAAAGAGTCTATTATATAGAGAGTCAAGAAAAAATTGCCTAACTGAAAATTTTATTCACATTTATATATCTTATCTAGAGAAAATCTGTATTATTATAACTAAATTAATCGAGCATCTAAGGAGGAACATGCGATGACAAACTCACACGGTGAAAGACGTTGTACAAGATACAAATTACAGAAGACTGTTCGTGAAAGAGGAATTTCCCCTGTAAGCAAGGCAATCCAGGTATTCGAAGTAGGGCAGATGGTTCATATCGACATCGACCCGAGCGTTCAGAGAGGCATGCCTAATCCAAAGTTCCAGGGTTCTACTGGAAAGGTCACCGGACAGCGAGGTCGTTCATATGTGCTCGAAGTCCGTTCCGGAAATGCAAAAAAAGAAGTTTTTTCCCTCCCTCAGCACCTGAAACCGCAGAAATACTGATATCTTTCCAGATATCTAAGTTCTAAATCTAATCCTTTTATTTTGGATTTGCTGTCTACAAGCATCTGACCTCGCAGACGCTAGCTCATGTCTAAAGGATTGGAAAATTGCGGGATTAATAGACTGCTAAATGATTATAGTCAACCAAGTAAAAATCGATGCTTCATAAAATGAGAAAAATAAAGCTAAGATAACCTCCAAAAGTTTTCCGTTAATCTTACACTTAGAGATAAACCACGAAAAGCACTTAAAACTCTGAAGAAAGGAAACATCTAACAATTCTTTCCTTTTTTTACGATTTTTTCGTAGTATATAATTTTGAGTGGCTTAAGGATCAATTATTACTTGAAAACCATAATTGGTTTTTAAAACTATGATTAATTCATTGGTTAACTATAAACATAAAAAACTAACACCCCTTGAAAAAACAGCTAAAAATACAAACTCAGATGGGAACAAAAAGCTACTTTTGAGAATCCTAGTTCTTACTTAGATTTGGAAATATCTGTAATTATATATTGTTTGTCAAACATATACTGGGATGCAATATTAGGATAATGTATCCAAAAAAACCCAGTTTGTTAAATGAAAGTTTAATTTCGTTCATGTGCCAATCTGGATAAAGCTGGATCAAATGTAGTATGACAAATGTTTACCACAAAGGCTAGTTCATATTGCAGTGTTCAGAGTATTACCAGGAAAAAAATACTTGGGGAAGTCAGAAATTATTAGAGTATCGAAGAGTGATCGAAATAGACCACTCTGAAGAGAATGGCAATTATCTAAACTTTTTAACTCAAACCGAGTGTATTCCAATGATAGTCAAGGAAGTACTCAACGAAGAATTATTGACGTTGGCTGAAGTCAAAGAAATACTTTCCAAGATTGCTGAAGAACGCAGAGAGCAGGGAACTGAGGTTGTATACGGATTTCGAAAAGCCCTGCATCATGCTGATCAGTTCTCAAAGATCAGGGGGGAAAAGTCAAGAGAACTTGTTAATAAACTGCTAAAGCTAGAAAAAATGAAAGCTGTAATCGCGGTTAGAATCGCAGATATTCTACCTCAGTCCAGGGACGAAATCAGATCAATCTATGCAAAAGAAAAGTATACACTGAGTAATGAAGAGCTGGACCAGATTCTTGATTACATAGCTGAGATTATGGAATAAGTAAAATTTTATACTTGTTCTTATATTATGGGCTTTTGATTTATTGCAGTCGCATAATGCCTGGAATGAGGATGAATTTTTGCGATCCCATAGAATATTGAAAAGTCTCTAAAATTAAAAGGGAATAGCTATATAGCAGTTTCTATCTTCTTATTTAGAAGGAGAGTATCCAAGACTTAAAGCATTTTATGCAACCAGGAGTATCTTTATATGAAAAAGTTAAACACAGAGGATTCTTAAGGCTGCAGTAGGCCTTGAGTCCTAGAACTGACTACGACAAATCGCAAGTTTTCAAAAAATTTATAGTTGAAGGCTGAAGATCTGATTATTGGAGTAGATCTTGAATCATATAGAAGCATTAAAATAAGCTGACAGTGTTAAGGTTTGGCATACCCTGGAAAGGAAGTCTATTGCAGGATTTCATTTTTAGCGATAGGATGGGTGCTGATGAAAGTAGAGAAGTCGCAATCAAGTAGACAGTATGCTGGCAGACCAGCTTCTGAAAAATTTTATGGCGGCAAACGTTCGACAGGCAGACCGCAATCAGATAGGCAGTCAGAAAGAGCTTCGAACTCATATGAGAAATCTCCGGATACCTTGCAGGGCAGAGAGGAATATGTTTGGGTTCTCGATTATCTTCCCTATGGGAAGTTAGTTGACGGTACTAGTGCCTTCCAGAAAAAACCCCTTGTCCAAGCTGTAGGAGACAAAAAGTTCACCCTGATGGAGCTTGTTCCCAAAAACGGTGTGATTCCTAACATCCAGTCAAAAATTTACATCGGTCCTGGGGATAGGAATGAAATAGATCACGTAAAGCAGAGAATAGGTTATACCGACCTTACTACAGGGGCCAATCTTGAAATGCCTTTTATTCTTGAAGCTTGTGTCAGGAATCAGGAGGAACGTTTTGTAAAATTTTTTAATGACGCCCACTCTATTACTACCCGCCTTCATATGCTGGAACTTTTGCCAGGAATAGGAAAAAAGCTAATGTGGTCCATGATAGATGAACGAAAAAAGGGAGACTTTAAGAGTTTTCAGGATATCCGTGAAAGAATTCCGAGCTTGCATGACCCGGCTAAAGTTATCGCCCATAGAATCGAAGTTGAACTTAAGGATGACTTCATCAAATACAGACTATTTACCACCCTTCCGCGCCGTCAGAGACCCATGTAAACTGGGAAATAATTTTTTTATATAATAAGTTCGGAGTTCTTATTTTATATCGATTTTGTTTTAATTATTTATTTATTTATTTTTATTCAAGCTCCTTTAATTTGTTTCAGACCAAAATATTTGCTTTAGTAAGGAGGTTTCAGTCTTGGTACTATCTCTTCTTGAAAAATATAACATAAAAGGAGGTATTTTTGATCAGCATTTTCTGGTCGATGAAAGCTACCTGGACAGAATTGTGGCGGCTGCTGACTTAATGTCCGAAGATATTGTTCTTGAAATAGGTGCTGGCGTAGGAAACCTTACTAAAAAACTTGCACAGAAGGCAAAAAAAGTAATTGCCATTGAACTTGATCCGATCCTAGTTAATGTCCTCCATGACCATTTCGACGATATCAAGAACATTGATATCGTCGAAGGTGATGCCTTGAAAGTTGATTTCCCGGAATTCGACAAGGTCGTTTCAAATCTTCCCTATTCAATCTCTTCAGAAATAACCTTCAAGCTTCTCCATCATAAATTCAAACTCGGAATCCTAATGTACCAGTATGAGTTTGCAGCACGCATGGTTTCAACACCCAATTGCAAGGACTATTCCCGTCTAACTGTTAATACCTACTATTTTTCAGATGCTTCCATTCTTATGAAAGTCCCAAAAGAATCCTTTCAGCCAGTACCGGAAGTTTATTCAGCAGTAGTTAAAATTGTTCCACGGCCAACACCTTTTGGAGTAAGAGACGAAGCCTTCTTCATGGAATTTGTTGCAGCGGTCTTCAGCCAGCGCCGGAAAAAAATAAGAAATGCAATCCTGAACACAAATTACACTCTCAAAATTCCCAGCATTAGGGAATTAATTGCCCAGCTCCCTGAGAATTTAATGGACAAACGAGCTGAAAACCTGACTCCTGAGCAACTTGCAGAGATTGCAAATCTGATTGTTGATCTGAGATCAAAGAGTAGGTAGTCTTATATTTCGAAAGAATATCTATTCCACTATTACCCTACCCATTTACCTCATACATTCCATTAATATCCTAATCCTTTACTTGCATGCCAGTCATTTATCCATGAGAAATACAAACATATCAATCTGAACTTTTTATCATCTATTACATTAGATACCCAATAAAAAATATTGTTTGATAAATCTTACAGACCTTTCTTGGAAGTCGATTAACTCCAAAAACCATAAAACTACGATTCTTACATTTTCTTTTCCCTTTTTCTCTTCTCATATATTTGAAGTCGATAACACTATTCAAAAGAATATTTTTTGCATATATTCTAAATTGTATTAACTAAAACTAATTAGTACTACAATTACGTAGTTCTGATCTTATGAATTATAGCACAGGGAAACCTTTCCCCGCCAATCAATAAATGACTTAATCTCAGCCCCTACAACAGGTTTTTTGAAGGAATATATTGAAACATACTTTCGTGATATTATAGAACTTATTGACCTTATGAGCGATATAACCGATATTCTGCAGATGTAAGCTGATGTAGAATTTGTTTGCCTATTTGCCTACTATCATTCACAAGAATAGACTTACGCACTTGAGGTACAAAATCAAGCACAATAAAAATTGTGATTTATATTTATAATTTAGATAATTAAGGGTCCAAAGCCAATGATTTTTCAGTTCAATCGCATGAATCCTAAAGTATTTAACTTTAAAAATTTAGATTATCCATAAAAAGGAAAATTCAAATTTTGTTTTATATGAAATAATTTTCCCTGTTTTTTAGACCGAGTCTCCCTCTGGAATAGATTCATACAGTTTTCTTCTTTCCAGAGGCATGGAGTTGAGGTACTCTTTTGCTTCTTCAGGAGATACGACTCTACGGGTTCCATCTAGTTCCTGTATAACCACTCCGCTTTCTATGAGCATCTTGTATCTTGCAGTTCGAACTTCTTTGTCAGGGTGACAGACTAATTGACAGTTAAAACAGGGATATTCCATCATGGATCCTGACATTATGGGTATAAAATATCCACCTTTGAACTTCGGCCTTCCTAGATACGCTTTTATGGTAGCAGGTATTGCAGCAACGAAATCTTCATCTTTTTCGGGAATTTTAAAGCGCCCAGGAGACCAGGTGGACCATTTTCCTGAGGCATTCAGACCTGTAAGTCCAATACTTACAAGTAAACAGCGACTATTGTTTCTTCGCTTTCCATAACTAAACTTCTTTCCACCAAGGTTTACAGTGACTTTTTCAACAGGGTCCACGTATCCAGATAAACATGCTGAAAGGCAAAGCTTGCATCCGTCACAATAGTTTTTTTCTTCTGGCAAGGAGTCTGTTGGGATAAGTTCCGCATCCGTAACGACCGAAACCAAGACAATCGCGGATCCATATTCCTTTGTAATAATATTCCCTGAATATCCGAAATACCCTATCCCAGAGCGTACTGCCAGATACCTGTGGGAGATCGGAGGATGCATATAAAGCAGCCAATCTTCTGTATCCCTCCGGTAAACGAAATTTGTAGGCTGAGGTATAGCTTTGTATCCAGCCTGTTGCAAGAAAGCTGCTATTTCGAGGGCTATTCCATCGGCAAGAGCATTGGTCAGTACTTTATTAGTTTCAAGGGATGCCTGATCAACTTTTCTGAAAAAAGGATCTATAAAATTCTGATCAAAAGCTAGGGCAAAACAGACAGCAGATTTTGCTTCTGGTAGCACATAAGTCAGGTCGGCAGAGGGAGGGCCGCCTAAAAGGGTTTTGACCGTTGCAATACCTACTTTGAAGACTCCACGTGTCAGAGCCATTTGTTTTAGGGCTTCGGTCAGTTCTAACATATTCGATTCGTCGGTTAATTCTTCTTTTTTCGATTCTTCAAACAAATTAGAATGGCATATCTGCTGTGGGAAATATTGGAGTGAAAAACACATCTCGTTCAAATTCTGCAGGACTTTGAACCCTTTTTCAGTAATCATATAATCTCCTCTGTCATGTTGCTGCAGAATCAGCCCGCAGTCAATGAGTTTCTGGAGATGAAAAAGTAAGTTTCCTGCTATAAGACCCGTAAGTTTGGAAAAAGCAGAGAAACTTTTCGGTTCGAAAGCGACTGCTTTTAGAATTTCCAGGCGCTGTTTATTTGAAATCGGGTTAAGGATTTCGCTCATAGCAACGCTAGTTTTGAGGGCTGAAATATCTGGCTTCTGTCCTTGATTATTTTTATAAATCTCCATAGAACGCATGAGGTTGATTTGTTTTATGAAGATATTCAAACCTTCGGAAAAGCACTGCTCGCATTTCCTATAATGGGCTCCGCATCTCAGTTCATCCAGCTTATTTATATTGGCCGAAATAAGGGCTTCATCTACTTTAACATTTTTTATAAGCTCTCTATTGTACTGTAGAAGGGCTGTAAACTTAGAAGTGCAATTTTCCTTTTCAGGACATTTTTTCACCATATTTTGTTCAAGTCCTGTCTCTATATCTTCAAAAAGGTGATTTAGAAAAGTTTGTGAATATTCCTGCCTTGAACTTTCAAGAGCAGTTTCGAAACGCAGCTTGTTGGAATATTCCATCACTTTTTTGATATCACTGTGCATTTCGGAAAGTTTTCCCCTTATAGCCTTTATCTCCTCCATTTCTAGATTTTCAGATTCTTTAGGATTTTCAGGATTGTCTTTTTTCTCCTTCCTAACCTTGTTCATGCTTTTACACCTATTTACTTTATTTTTAAAATTCCTGTCATAAATTCATAGATTATTCAGATGCATATTTCTTAAGGGTACCGAAATAGATTTTGTATATTTTGATGCCAATTAAGTATAAATCAATTACTAACTATGTGATATTTGGTTGGTGTATCAGAAATTGGAAAACGGATGTGAAATAATATCGTAAAATGTAGAGCTGCCACCAGGACTGGCTCTAATACATATGGCCATTGTAACTGGTGCTACTTTTACCGTCGCTGTGGCTTGTGCTCACTGCTGTAGCCGCCAATGAAGCTACAATGAAGTATACTAACAAAAGAGTCATTGTCTTTTTAAACTTCATTTATTTTTACCTCATTTTATTTTTTACCTCATTAAATTATATAGCCAAAGCTATACTTTATGCAGTCAAAAGACTTTTAAAAATATAGCCCTATAACATTGATCATATGACTATCTTAGCCAATGAAATGAACGCCTAGTCAATGAATAAAATGAAGTTATTTTTGATGAAAAAAATATCCTATTAGAATAGGAGCAACAGTTCAGGGTATTAAGAAGCGTAAAAAGACAGAAGAAGTTATAACAAATATTGAAAATGTTTGTGAAAAGGAAATCACCATAGGATCAAGAATAATCTACAGGTTACTTTTTCCCTTCTTGACCTTCAGGCTGAAAAGTTCAAAAACCGAAAGGGTCGATAAAAATATTGTTAATAGTTCTAAGCCAATATTATTTCCAACGTTGTTTGGATCTTTTTTGCTTTGACATTGGAGCAGCTATTGGAGCGGGTGTAAGAGTTGATGGACGAGTACCAATAAATTGCCCAAAAGCAGCTCCAACAGGTTATGAATAATTAGTTGTAACTCTATATCTATTTAATAATGGTGATCAAAAGATAACGACAAATCCAAGTGATTGGAATTTGATTGCTGATGGGCTTAAGTATGAGTATAGTTCAACGACATTTGATAGTTCGTTAGGCATCAGGATATAGAAATTGTCAAAGGTGGAGATATTGAAACAAAAATAGTATTTTTAGCAAAAGGACATCCAATAACCGCTGCCATAAAATACGATCAATTGTGCTTAAACCGAACGATTCAACAAATCCAGAAGCTAGGGACGCTAAAGAAAATGTTTGTATAAATTAAATAAATCTAATTTGTAAATTGAATAGTTACCTAATTTTCATTTATTTTTATCCTTCACAAAACATAATATTTTTTCAGCTCTATTAATATTCCACCTACTAATCAACATTCTAATTATCTTAAATACATATCAATTCAAGTTCAAAGTTGCAACCGTTATACAGATTTTAAAAAAAATAATATGTAAAAGATCTTATAATTTTTTTATATATAACTATTGAATATTTCGATAAATTCCCAAACTTCTCAAGCGCTTATAAATAGTATATAAATTATTCATGAAAAAATTAGTGATTTATCGAAATTCTCTATAGAATTGGTTTGAGACTTGAGACAGCTTGTTTTGAATACAATCAAAAATCTGGAGAATAGCTATATGAGAAAACAATTTTTTGAAAGAGTAAATAAGACGCTTGTTATTTTAGTGGCAAATTTTATTTGTAGCAACATTTACAAGTGCATCAGTAGGAGCAGCTGATTTAGTAAAAACAGGTAAAGAGTGTCATGAATTCAATCACGGATACCACATTGGGTATAAGCAAGGATATCATAAAGGGTTTACTGATGGAAAAAATTGTAAAGTAGCACACAAATTTCCCATGATTATCTATACTTGTTCTTCCGGATATAAGGGTGGACATTTTACCGGATACAGAGCAGGATACTTTAAAAGATATGATAAAGGGGAAAAATCCTTTCACCATTTGAGTCCATAAAAGAGATCATTTAAGAAATAAAAGACTTAATTTCATAATCTAGTGATTTTGCTATTTTCTTTTCACTAGGTTATGATTTTTTTTTCTAAAATTATTTTAATCAATTTGTTGATTTCATTGTCTAGTTAATGCTCTGTACACTAGCTTCGTAAATATCATAATAAATAAGCCAATGATAATCTCGTGGTAATGTTCTCATCTGATGACGATGGAAACAAATAATGACAACGTGAAAGCTCGCAGCCAAATATGTGGATGTGAATGTCCAACATGCGGATGCAGCGATCAAATATGTGGATATGGATTCCAAACATATGGATGTGGAGACAAAACTGTGGATGTGGAGTCAAACTATGTGTATGTTGAGTAACAAATACATAATAAATAAACATAAATTGTGTAAAATAGCCTTAGTTTCAGCAGCTATGATTTTAATGCTGGTGAGTATAGCAAGTGCGGCTCCGTATGCATATATTACTAACTATGGCGACAACGAAGTATCTGTTATTGACACTGCCACAAAACTTGTTGGAGCTACAGTTAGTGGATTACACGGTCCTTGGGGAGTTGCAGTCAACCCAAATGGAAAAAATGTGTATGTAACAAACTTGGCAAGCAACAATGTTTCTGTAATTAATACTAAAACAAATACTGTTACAGCCCAGGTGCCTGTAGGAAACTGGCCTTACGGAGTTGCAGTCACCCCGGATGGAACACAAGTTTATGTAGCAAATTATGGAGGTGTTACTGTCTCTGTAATTAACCCATCCACAAACACTGTTGCAACCACAGTGCCTGTCGGAAATAATTCTGTAGCCTTCGGGCATTTTACAGGAAAAACCGCTCCTACAATTTTATGGAATAACCCTGCTAACATAGTATATGATACACCATTGAGCAGCAATCAGCTAAGTGCAAATGCTTCAGATCCAATATCTGGAGCCTTATTACATGGAACCTTTATACATACTCCACCCTTAGGAACTGTACTAAGTGCTGGTATGCATACATTACAAGTTGATTTCATACCTGATGATGCTATAAATTATACTACAGCATCAGCGAATGTTATAATCAATGTAGTACTGACTCCTGCGCAGAAAATCCAACAAATGACTTCTTTTATACAAGATTTAGTCACTTCAGATGAGTTGGATAGTCAATCTGGGATTGCATTGATCGCTGAACTACAAGATACAAAGGAATATCTGAGTCATGGATATACAGATTTAGCGATTGTTAATCTTAAAAATTTTATTCACCAGACAAAAATTGACATTAGCTATGGGGTTCTTTCGGCAAACAATAGGAAGATACTGATTGATGGAGCAAATGATGTCATTAGTCCAGCTCTAACAATAACAAAATCAGCAGATCCAATAACTTATAATGCTGCAGGGCAGCCTATCACATACACATACACTGTAACTAACTCAGGAAATATGAATCTCTCAGATATTAAGGTCACAGACACCACACTTAATCAACAAATCTCTATATCCAACAGTAATCTTGTCCCAGGTCAAAGCACTACGGGAACAATACATACACGACATCACAGACAGACGTTGAGAATGATTCTGTGGTTAATACAGCAACATCATCATGTATATTCAATAATAATCCAGTGTCAAACACGACTACTGCAACAGTAAACGCCGTTCAGAGTCCAGCTCTGCGAATAACAAAGACTGCAAGTGTAAGTCCAATAAATGTAGATGCACCAGGAACTTATAGTGCACCAGGGCAGTTTATTACATATACCTTCACGGTACAGAACACAGGAAATGTGGATCTATCAAATATTGGGATTATAGATGACCATATAACTAGCTCAATCACTATGTCTAGCGGTAATCTTGCCCCAGGGCAAAGCGCTATAGGAACAGCTACCTACTCAACAACACAGTCAGATGTTGAGAATGGTTCTGTGGTTAATACAGCAACATCATCATGTATATTTAATAAGAACCCAGTATCAAACACGGCTACTACAACAGTAAACGCCGTTCAGCGTCCAGCTCTGGCAATACGAAAATTAGCAACAACAAACAACCCAATAGATCCAACAACTTATAATGATGTTGGACATACCATCACATACACCTACACTGTGACCAACTCGGGAAATGTGAATATCACAGCACCTATCACTGTTATAGATGACAAAATTGCCACAAGTCCAATCACTATACAAAGCCATGGTACTCTTAGCCCAGGTAACTGTATTTCAGGAACAGCTACCTACACAATAGTACAGTCTGATCTTAATACTGGTTCTGTGACTAATCAGGCATTTGCAACAGGTTCATTCAACCAAGTAACAATAAATTCAATAAATACAGTTACTTGGACAGTAAACGCTCAATGAGTGAAATAGTGATGAAGTGGTTTATGTAAATGGATAGGGTAAAAAGTGGAGAAGAAAATTTAGCGAATTATTGAAATTATATGCATCAAACTCTCTATAAGTTCATCCATCATTAAATGTTGATATTTTCATGATAAGTTTTCAGTACAATAAACGCTTGCATTTTCATGCATTAAAGCAGATGTCCTTGCCACACAAAGGCGGAACAAAAGCATTGACGATGAAATTTAAAAGTATTCTGGAAAATAACATCACCAGATAATAGAAGACGATCCGCGATTGTGTTACACTTATTTCATCACTGGATTTTAGAACTGAGTCAATAAATGTATAGAACCTGATGAGATAATTAGATATAAATGATATGATATTAAAGAATAGATTATTATTATTTTGAAGGCAAGGTTAAAAAATACATAATTAGATATATTTTTTGAAAGCTGGATTATTTAAGAGCAAAGCTTAAATTATACGGAATTCTGAACTATGTTTCTTAATATGTTATATTGTTCAATTAATATATTACTGAATGATATAACTTTAAATATAAATAGTCAGGCAACTAGTAGCCTGTGTGTGGTCAGTTTATTCGTATCCGATAATATTTACCAAATATCCATTCTTCAAAAAATGATTCTGGAATAATAATTGGTAAATAATATTCGCGCATTTATATTGACAACAGGTGCATTGCTGCAAAATCCTATTGAAGTTGTATCAAGTTAGACCCAAATTAGTAAATATCCACCGACCTAAAAATTAAACGTAACAACTTAAGCATCAACCACTCAATACAAAGCGACCCAGTTGATCTAAGAGAAGCCTGTATTAAAATTAAACTAATTTCTACATTGGATGAAGGGAAGCTAAATTTTGAATGAAGCATGCAGGAATTACTTCAAAATGAATTGACCTTCAGATTAAATATTTATTACCAATTGTAGAATTGAACGTAGTTTTAAGGGAGCTTAAAACAGCAGAGCAAAAAAAATGTTGTAAAGGCAGAGGTGAAAATAGGATGTTTAACATTAACTTGGGGAACCTTGGAGGAATTAACCTTAAAAGAAAGAACCTAATAGGTGCTGAACTTAAAGACGCTAAGCTTAAAGAGTCCTACTTTGAAGGGGCTAACCTTAGAGAAGCTAATCTTAAAGGAGCTGACCTTGAGAAAGCTAACCTTAAAGAAGCTAACCTTAAATGGTGCAATCTTAGAGAAGCCAACTGTCATAGAGCTGATCTTAGCGAGGCTGACCTTAAAGGAGCTGACCTTGAAGGAGCGAACCTTGAAGAAGCGAACTTTGAAGGAGCTATCCTTGAAGGAGCTATCCTTGAAGAAGCTGACCTTGAAGAAGCTAACCTTAGATGGGCTAAACTCGAAGAAGCTAACCTTAGATGGGCTAACCTTGAAAGAGTTAACCTTTTAGAAGCTAACCTCGAAAGGGTTGACTTTACAGGAGCTAACCTCAAAGGAGCTAACCTTAAAGGAGCTAACCTTAAAGAAGCCAACCTTAGATGGGCTAACCTTGAAGGAGCCAATCTTAGATGGGCTAACCTTGAAGGGACTAACCTTAGAGATGCACACAATTTATCATTTGACCAGATTTCTGAAGTACAAACACTTCATGGTGCAAAATTAAACGAAGAGCTTCTTAGATCACTAAAAGAGGACTACTACACCCTTTTAGTAACACCTGAGGACTATATGAATGAGGATCTATTACCATAATTTCCAAAAAAAATAGATATCTCAGCCATTTCCTTGTTTATTTTATCAAATTTTTTTATTTTTCCACTTTAATATTATCTAAGGTGCTTTTAAAATATCTCTAATGAAATTTAATTTAGCCATCTCCTATAGCGCTTAACTGAAAAACTTGGAATCAGCATGGAGTTTCTTTCTAGGTTCTACAATTTTCGAGTGAAAAATTAACTCAAAATTTGCAAAAAATCTGATGTAAATACCTAAAATCACTGTTTTTTAATAAAAATTTGATAATAAAATCAATACTGTTAATTGCGACAGATATTTCTTCAAAAATTGATGTTTACCCACAGTAAGCATAAAGTAAGATAAATTATAATAGACATAGCACTTAAGGCATAGAATAAATCAAATTTAAATATCAATATATATATATATGTATACATATATATTGATATATATGGGTATGTATTTAGGACCCACCGTTCCACTACAAGAAAACAATTATCTCATTTTTTAGCTATGTGCCTTGAAATCGATTATTCCATATTTTCTAGGAATAAGTTTGTTTACTCCTGCTCCCAATAAATGCAAAAAAAGTATTAAAAAAGCATAGCAAAACTCAATAAATACTCTTGCTATTGACTTTTAATTGAAATTAATTTGAGAAAATTATTTATATAAAATTACGATAGATCGTTTAACTTAAAATTCCTATTTGGGAATATTAATATGGGTAATTAGAAATCAACTCGTGAGATGGATCTTCGTCACATTTAAGAAAAGTTTGTTAAAATCAAATGAATATAGGTTCTCTATACTTTTAGATTTGTGACTGTAGGTAAAAGTGCAGTTAGAATGATGAGACGTAGATATTGAGAATTTGTATATGTTTTACAATAAAAACTATGCTTATGCAAGCTATCCACATGCTAAGTTTACTCGATTTGGATTCGGTTAAAGTTCAAAACATTAAAAAGTTATATTTTTTTATGCTGCATATCTAGGAATTATGTTTGGAAATCACTACACTAGAACTGATGATAAATTGAATCCATTAACATTTTATCCAACACACGACTTTAATCATTTTTCAGATTAGATCAATAACTCATAGATATGACCCAAAATTTTAACATAGAATAATATTAGGTATATTTAATATAAGTAAATGAAACTCTAAGCCACCATGATAAAACAAGATCAGAATATCATTGAGTCGTGG